>SDBT01002618.1_pt1 | contig 31642 bp, 30 predicted proteins | sample 2277101 | NCBI WGS metagenome assembly SDBT01 (sample SAMN10404973, study PRJNA504765) | marine sediment metagenome | isolation source: marine sediment core GS10_PC15, 103 cmbsf | place: Arctic Ocean: Southern Knipovich Ridge | collected 2010 | reverse complement strand
CCTTTGAAATTTATGGGAAATGTCGAATATTGCGGTGATACACTGAATTTCATGTAATCGACCAGATCGCGTACTCCACTTGAGGTTCCGCCGCTCTAGCTGGTCGATTACATGATTGGGGTGGATGGGTGAATCAGTGATTCGGTGCAAAGGTCCGCTAAGTGCCTGAACTCGCCGCCTCCTTCCTCAGTATAATTGCTTTTTCAGCTTGTCAACAGGTAAACTTGAAGATTCCCGAAATGGGACAAATGGTACGAAACGTTGGCATTTGTAGATAAGTGCCCCCGTTCGGGAACAGAATCCCCCATTTGGGGGGTATCTTTCGTACGAAAGGTCGAGCATACTAGAGTTCTACTCCCGAACGGTAACATTTCCTCCTAACCCAGAAAGTCTACCATGATCCGAATTCTACTGGTAATCGCCCTACTTCTCGCTCCGATTTCTGTGCAAGCAGAAGAAACAGTGAGTGAGCATCTGCAAAACATCAGCGTCACAATCAAATCCGGTCGTAGCCAAGGGTCGGGCATTTTGTTCACTCGCGGCGACCGTACTTTTGTTTGGACGGCGGGTCACGTTGTTGACGGTCTGCGGAAAACTAGAACAGTAATTGTGGACGGGAGCGAACTGACAGTGGTCGAGTTTAAGGACGCACAGTTGGTACAAGAGTTTAAGGAAGATGGACGCCGAATCGGTGAACTAAAAATGGACTGCAAGGTAATCCGGTACAGTGATGCCTCGCAGGGGCATGACTTGGCCCTGCTCCAAGTGCGAAAACGAAACTTTAGCACTGAGTCAGTGGTGTTCGATAGTGGGCCTACAGCGATAATCGGTACTGATTTGTTCCACGTTGGTAGCTTATTGGGCCAATTTGGTGCGAATTCGCTAACGACGGGCGTCGTTTCACAAATTGGCAGGGTTTTGGACCTGGGTGCGAACGGTACGGTGTTCGATCAGGTCTCCACGCCAGGATTCCCGGGGTCGTCCGGGGGTGGGGTGTTCCGCCAGGAGAACGGAAAGTGCATCGGCCTGCTTGTTCGCGGGTCGGGAGAGACGTTCTGCCTGATAGTGCCCACACGCCGCATACGGGACTGGGCGGAACAGGCGAATATCGAGTGGGCCATCAATCAGAGTGTGCCTATGCTGTCTGACGCGGAGTTGGAAGCACTGCCCATCGAAGACGTTGGGGTGGAATTCGGTGACGAAGACGGGAACAGCTACGACTTCCCCTTCAAATTGGGCCACCCTACAATTGAGTACCCCAGTTGTGCCAAATCGCCCTGTTAAGACCTATTTCCTGCTCGCCCCCCAAGTGAAACTGGTGAAAATCGGGAAGTCCCGGTCCCCGATGCGGCGAATGACCATGTTGCGGACCATGAATGCCGCCGACGTGGAGATTTTGACCGTAATCGATGAAGATGAGGGGGCACTGCACGAAATGTTCAAGGATTTACGCCACCACGGAGAGTGGTTCCGAGTTGACTCCAGAATTGCCGGTTACTTGGGAAGAATCGGGGAGTATGAGGCGGCAGAAAGGTTATACGTGGTATTGTGGCCAGAATAAGGCGGCTACCGAGCCCAGACCAGCGAAGAGTCGACATTGGAAACGAAGGATCGATAAGCCGGGCGGCGTCAGAAGCAGTCCGCAATGAAGTCGGGAGAATAATTAGCCCGCTTTACCGAATGAGACGTGTCGTTTCGAGACCCCTCTTCCACGCAATACGAAGGCAAAAATGATGGCTAACTCAAGAATCTTTCTGAACCAATTTACTGCAACAACCCGTGACCCTATGCACGGTGACCGACCCCCGATGCCTGGAATGCCCGTCAATCACGATTTTCATCGTCTATTAGCACCTTTTAACATATACGTCCCTGTAGCTATATGTGGGCATACCCTATCGCACCAGATACAAGACAACCTACGAAAGCAAAATGTTCAACTGGCTAGGTGAATTTGTAGAGTGGATATCGCTTTTCGTTCCGCGACTAGTGATTGTCCGGACCACCCACAGAGTGGTGAAGTTCATCCGGGGTAAGAAACTTGTCCTTGTAGAACCCGGCCTGTGTGTCTATTGGCCGGTGGTCACTGAGATAGTGACAATCGCTACTGCTCGTCAGCCGACCAACCTCCCCACCCAGCGTTTGACCACCAAAGACGACAGACGCGTTATTTGCAGTGCAGTTGTCGTTTACAACATTCCAGACCCGGTTCAAGCGGTTGGGAAGAACTGGGACTATGAGGCGACCCTACGGGATGTCTCTATGTGTGCCGTGGCAACAATTGTGACGAGTACAGACTATGATACGCTGGTAAAAACCCTATCGGGCGAATTACGGGTACGTCTCACCAATGCTTGTAGACAAGAGCTACAGAAGTACGGGGTACGAGTACAGAACTGCATGCTGACGGACTTCTGCCGGGCGAGCGTGATTGCCCTCTCCAACAGCGATGCCTCTCCGGAGTATGAGTTATGAATAGAGTCAGTCCTGCCTCACTGCGTATCGTGGCCTCCTATGCAGCATTGGGTGCCCTGCAAAAGACCATTCCGCCAACCGTGTCCACTAGGGTACAGAGGGATGTACGCTTCATGTTAGATCGACTGGCCACACGCGTCAGCGGGCAGATTTACAATTCCCTAGAGGCACGACGAGAATGAGTAAGCCCAAAATCAGTAAAGACCTTCTCTGGGCGAATGAGATTCTCGATGTCCATGCAGAATACGGAAATGAAATAAATCCCGAGGTTCTTACTACATCAAGTGCTAGACGCCTGCACCGGTGGATAAACGAAGACGAGAAGAACGAAATGAAGTTCATCGCGGATATGGTGCCCAAGGCGGCGGCGATAATCGAGAAGAACGGGCCAAAGGATGTCTCCGACGCGGTTCACGAGATCGATACGAAGACTATCGCAGAACTACAACGGCGTCTTACCGTTGCACTGCAAGCGGCTAAGGATCAGTCGCCAGAGCGTCCTCAGCAGCCTGTAAGTCTGCTTTAAGCTGCCGAGTGTCGTCCCCACGTCGTTCCGCCTCGACTATTTCTCGCTCAAGAAACTGCACGTCGTACACAAGGCCCACCACCACGTCCAATTCCGCAATAATGTTCTGAATTCGTAGTGACCCCGCCGCTACTTTCGTAAGGTCGTCTACCACCACACGGAAAGAGTTACTTTCGGGGTCAAAGACACCTGTCACGTCATTATGGTTCTGCAGTGTAGCGGACACCCGCATTACGCCCCTTAGCAGTCCTGCGGTGAACTGTACTATTTTCATATCGGGAAATGATAAAGCCTGCCGAATTGGGTAAGAAATTGGTCTACGAGACAGTATCATTAGTGTTGCCTTTCAGTGTTCTAGTATACCCTATGAAGTACCCTTCATCAAACCAGAATCTACCAGTGCGTCACGTATCTCGCTGAGCAAGGTATGTATGTCGGTAAAGTTGTCATTGATCGGGATGCTCTCGTCACCCGCACTAGTATCACCTACTGCGGCTAGCGTACCATCCTGGGAGCCACCAGTGCTATTTGTCAACGCTGCTTGAAGGGCATCGGTGGGCTGTGTGATAGGTGCTTTGCCCCAAAAACCCAATTTCTGTCCGACAGCAGTTCCGAGATTGGTGCCATTGGTTGTATCGAGTACGATGTCCTCACCGTCTTCAAGTGTTAGACCACCGTTGTTGATAGTCACGTCACCACGCAGTAAAGTCTCGGTGGTGCTAGTGTTACCAATAATAACTTGATTACTAGCGGTGGTAACGACATCGAACCCAATCCCGATGGAGTTATCCACCCCAACCGTCTGCCCCGTGTGCCCTGCTCCGCTACCAATGAAGGTATTCTGGATACCGGTCGTCAATGTTCGTCCTGCCTCATGGCCGATGGCAGTATTATCCGCTGCTGCGACTACGATATTAAGTAATGAGGCATACCCAACAGCGGTATTAAAATCGCCGGATACTATTTTTCCCAGTGCGAATGAGCCAATCGCCATATTCTGGGAACCAGTTGTGGCGAGTTTGAGGGTGTCTTCCCCGAGTCCTACATTAGAATCACCAGTGGTCATCGTAGTACCGGAGTCAACTCCGACCAAGGTATTGCCGGTGCCGTCACCGCTACCGGATGTTATGCTAGCTCCCGCATCCTGCCCCAAAAGTGTATTTTTACTAGCAACAACGTCAACTCGAATTTCAAATGAGGATGTACCTGCGGAGTCAAGAATACTAATAACAGGTGATAAAAGGGCTACCGTTCCATCCTCCACGGCGACCAAGGTTATCTCACCATGCAGAATGGTCTCGGTGATCGACGCGTTACCAATGTTAACCTGATCGCTAGCGGTAGTGCGAACATCTCTGCCGATTGCGATACTGTTTGAAGCAGTTGCGTGCTGCCCCATACCTCCCCCGGCACCTTCCCCGAGAAAGACATTTGAACTGCCGGTAGTTAACGCGTTACCCGCGTTACTTCCAATCGCTACATTCTCATTACCCGTGGCAACAACCAAGGAATTTCGCCCGAGTCCAAAATTTGAGATTCCGGTTATGGAAGACCCGCCCGCCGCTGACCCCAAAAATACGTTTCCAAGGCTGCTGGGGCCTAACAGTCCCCCAGTATCGTCGTCTCCTAACAGTACGTTATTGAGAGGGAATGTAATTTGATTCAGGTCGGTAACGCGTAGGCTAGAACCCTGCGACCCGGTCTCCGTACCGTCGGACCTAAGAATAGCATTATCCGTTGCAAATGATGCCGCCGCAGAAACAACTACACCCGTTTGGTTGTCATTGACGGTAAGATTAGAAGTCTCCGACCCGAACCCCGCCCCCTTCGACCGTAAAAGGCGGCTGTCCACTCCGAACGCCGCCACTGCATAGACAACCGTCCCCTGTTGGTTGAGAAGAACATTGCCCGGCTGTAACTGTTCTACTACCCCGTCAGACATTATTAAGGGAAGTTTTTTGAAGAACCCGACGGGGGCGGGGGGAAAGAGAGAACGCGGTTCCCCAGCGGGATAAACCTTGGGCCGGTTTTGTAGCTCAGTACGCCATCGACGACGGTAAACGCCTCGGCTTCGATTGTTGTAGGCTATCCGAGTCATATAACATCAAGCACCAAGTTCTTCAAAGTAGAGCGTACCGCTAATAGTGATGGAATCATTCGGTGCCGTGGCCAAATCCACCACAATTGCGTCATCAATCTTGATGATCGGACGCAATTCAGGAGGCGGCAGGTATATGAACGTCTGAGAAATGTTCCAACACTCGGTATGAACTATCTCCGCACCGGTTGTAAGTTGGGACGTTTCATTGATAGCAACATTAGCGTTCTGGGTAGCGTCACCCGCGTCCAGTTGGACTGTTGGCAAGTCATCCGTAACGGTATCAGTAACACGCAGTATTTGGATGGTCAAGTTCTCAGCCGCAGCGTCACCCACGTCCGTATTCTGACTAATGTATATGGCGTGCAGTATAGCCGGGACTACCTTAGCCTCGACCTGGAACAAGTCCTGAACCACTGTAACCGGAACGTCGGTGAACGATACTGAATAAATTCTTCCCATGATTTTCTTACCTCATTAGATTTGGTTGAAACATTCTTAACGGGTGTCTGTATACTGGATATACCCCAACGACGGGCGGGGCGTCTAGTGTTATTCCAGAGTACAGATTTAGCAGGTGTGCTCGGTCGTCCGCGTCCACCGCACCATCCGGGGTAAACAAGGCAATCGGGATTGACGTACCAAAGTTTATCATCGAAAATCGTTTTTCGCGTGTGTCAATAGCCATTATGGTCCGTCCGTCATTTCGCTGCGTTCTGCCGTCGTAGTGTCATCACTCACGGCAGCGTCATGGTCCACTGTAGTAGCGTCGTCGTTATACAGACTGTAAACCGACGAGGTGCTAGTCGAACGGTTACGCCACGCCTTGTAATTAAAGCCGATCTTATTAGCTAGAGTTGTAGTAGCCGGTGGCAGTCCCTTGGTAGGCTCTGCAAATGTGTCAACAGTGAATACGTCCAAAACTTGCGTGTTTACCTGGGCGGGTGTCGCCAATAAACCATGTGCTGTATCCATTTCTGCCTTAGTAGGCCCGGCATAACTTGTCAACGATGCGTCTGCTTCGGTCTGGATCGCCGCGAGGGCCGTAGCATTCCAGGTAGTCGTTCCACCTGACTGTGGAACTAAGGCGATGGCAGTTTCTATGTCGTCCACGTTGGTATCTATGATATCTTGTTTCGCCTCTGTTGCTAGCAACCCATGAGCGGTATCCATCTCGGCTTTAGTCGGCCCGGCGTAACTTGTCAGTGAAGCATCCGCCTCGGTCTGGATCGCCGCAAGGGCTGTAGCATTCCACGAAGTTGTGCCGGTTGACTGCGGTACACCAGCAAGAGTCTGCGATAGGATATTAAGCGAGTCTGTCGAAGGAGTGAATGTACCGAAATCGCCATCGTCAGCTACAATCTTGCCGATGATGGAAGCGACAGTTGTTGAACCAGTATCAGCTATATGAAGAAGATGATCTAACTGCAACACCACCATTGCATCATTAGACGCAGTTTGAATCGCCGCGAGAGCCGTAGCGTTCCACGTAGTTGTACCGCCCGACTGTGGTACTAAGGCGATGGCGGTCTCAATATCATCCACATTCGTATCAATGATATCCTGTTTCGCCTCCGTGGCTAACAGCCCATGAGCGGTGTCCATTTCTGCCTTAGTAGGTCCAGCGTAACTTGTCAACGATGCGTCTGCCTCTGTCTGTATAGCCGCCAATGCTGTAGCGTTCCACGTAGTCGTTCCCCCAGATTGGGGCACCAAAGCTATAGCAGTTTCTATGTCGTCCACGTTGGTATCAATTATATCTTGCTTGGCTTCGGTAGCTAACAGTCCGTGTGCTGTATCCATCTCGGCTTTAGTAGGTCCAGCGTAGCTTGTCAGCGATGCGTCAGCCTCAGTTTGTATAGCCGCCAGTGCTGTAGCATTCCACGTAGTTGTTCCGCCAGACTGCGGTATTAGAGCTAATGCTGCGGGAACATCACCCGCCGTTTGCGTTGTACCCCCGACTTCTATGGCGTTCACCTTGCGGGTATGCAGAGGTATCTCTAACGACTCCTCAATGACATTATCAAATTCGATATTGATTATAGTGAAGTCACCGCTAGCGATTGCAGCATTAGGGAGGTCCAACCGATATAACCCCTTTGCCGTTACAGCGTCTACCTCTACAAAACCACCAGTTGCCCACGACGCGGAAGGTGAGGCTAGGGTTGCTAACGTGATTGGCTGATCTACTGCTAATGGGAGAACGTAGGAAGCCGTAGCATTGGCGTCACCAAACGCCAACCCAGTCTTCGATAGCCCCGTAGTTGAGTCACGCAACCTTACGTAGATCGTCTTGCTTGTGTCACCGGCGTATATTCCAAAGTCAGGCATCAATCAAGCCCTCCACCTAATACTTGTAAACCGCCGGTCAACATTCCTTCATCAAGAACTGGAACTGTACTTCCCCCCGCCGCTAATGGGTTGCCCCCATAAGTGTTGGCGGTGGCCATTCTCCATTCCTGGTCTTTGTCCGTAGATGGTTCCTTATTTCTCATCCAGGGCCTACCTACACCCAACACTGACGCTCGCTTTTCCCTGGTGTTTATGTTTGTTGGTGCTCCCAAGAATGGAGCCCACAACTCAGGCCTATCTTGGACTACTAGCCTTGGTTCGCTTTCTAGACTATAGGCAGGTGGCCCATCAATTGTCGTCAGGTCGATAGTTCCGTTAATACTAGGGATCGTGCCGCTCTGCTGGCGTCCGTCGAGATGCCATCCATCAACAAAACCGTTACGGAAATGTTCCAAGGGCTCGCCACGCCCCATTAGCATAATTTCTGGTTCTGAAAGTGTGCGATTCCATACTGCCCAGCTACCGATTTTGCCCGCATGTGGACTTTCATCCCCGAAAAACGGCAGATACCCGAGCGTTACCCGGTCATAATTATCAAAAGCGACAGACACGGTGGTAGTTGCTTGACTCATTATTCCATTGTGTACTATATAGCCTATTCGATTGTTTGTAGCAAAAAGATTGAAAACGCGAAAAACCCAATCATTCGCTTTCACCCGTGTAGGAATAGTTATGTTCAAATTGTCCGTCACAGCCCCACCCACGGTAACGTAATCGAACTCACCGTTGTTATGATCGTTCGAGAGCGATATCCTGATAAATTGTGCATCGCCGTCTATATACAGGCAAAATTGAGTCCCGCCGTTGGCGGTCAGGGAATCAAGCGTACTCCAACCAGCAATCGCAAATGGTGCCGCCGATGGAAACGGTGTGGCACTTATATCCGTCTCAAGTCCATGACTATTGCCGGTGCCTGAAAATGCGTAGCTCATGCCGATGCCTGAATGTCTGGGATGAGTGGGGTCAGGGTGAAGTGAATGTTATCCGGCACTGTACTCTCCATCGCCACACCGGAATTATTTACTATTACCAATGAACCGTAGAGGTGTGGTAGCTGAATTAGACTCTGTCCTGGTCTTATGTCTGATGAGATGTTAAACACATTGGCTAGACAGAACAGAGACCCTAATGGAATAAGCTGAGAAGTACCCCCTGCGGTATAGGCTAAATCTGTGCCAGAACAGCCGCCACTATTACCCGTTCCCGCTGTAGGATTAGGGGAGGCATTCCAAAAGAAGTCGTAAGTCGCCCCTAGTGTGGGAGTCGCTGCCCCTTCCATACTTGCACCGAATATCCAGCCCAGTGGCCAAGAGCTACCAGTGTCAGCCAAGGTAGCAGTTTTGGCACTCTGCCAAGCATTAGTATCCGCCAAGACAGACAAATTCATCTGCACTTTCGTAGCTCCACTAATTATTAAATCGTTAGCAGCCGTTTGGGGTGGACCCGCCCCTGAGTTGGGGAAGTCAGTAACATCTGCAAATAGCAGTTGCGTTCCGTACTTGTATAATACTTTTTGTGTTGCCATGATTGTTTTCCTATGAAGCCAAAGCATCCCTTATGTTTTGGAGTGAGCAACTACCCTGGACAGGAGTTGTTGAAGGATCGGCGTTAACACCAGCACCAGTGGCGTAGACCTTTTCCAATTCGTTTGCCACCCGTTTCCAAAGTGCGATTAGTGCCTGCTGGCTATCGTCTCCAGCGACAGTTGAAAATATATCATCGAACCCATCTCGGTCAGATAACTTGCTGGCGAACACCCCACCCTGCCTTATTGTGTAGAATGTCTTAAGTTTCTCGTTGTCCCCCGTAGTCATATCGGCAATGTCGTCGAGTTCGATTGCCTTAGACACCTCATCAATTGGCACTAAGCCCTCAAAAATCCAATAGTCTGGTGACGCTTGGCCTGAATACCACACGGCTAGGGCGTTGTTTGCCCCGGTAGCTAGTGCGTCGATCACCGTCTGATTTGCGTTGCCCTCAATATCGGCCTTTAAGGTCGTAAGTTGTGCAGATGTTAGCGTTGCCATAATTTATACTTTCTAGGACATCTTCGCTTCTGAGTAATCGCCACCGGCGTCGGTCAGGTCTTTAGTGCCAAGAACGGTTCCGTCGTCCTTATGAACTTGCAACACGTCGGGTGCCCCAGAGGTTTCCACGTCGGCCTTATTCTTTAGCATCATGTAAGCCAGCATGAGTGCTTGGTGTACCGTTGGGGTCGAAGATGGCACAGAAGTTAGTTCTGCCATCACATCCGTAGACATTTGGGTATAGATTTTAGTCAAGCCATCGGTGCCGTTGGCTAGATCATCTTTTGCCGCCAAGGCATCTGCTGCCGCTGTATCGAGGATAGCATCCAATCTATTGCCGTCTATCCAGTCAGTAAGTGCCCCCATCCGTGCCACGGTTACTTCGTTCGTGTTCGCCAGCTTCGTATCGAGGTCTAAACCACCAGCATCGCTAATAGGTAAACCAAAAGCACCATCTGCTGCCACCGCAGGTAACGCTGTTCCAGACAAACCACGAGTCACCGAGTAAGCTAAACAGGCGGCTTCCAAGTTGTCCGCCTCTGTCTCCGTGGTGTCCGCCCTGCCAACGGTTTTGATATTCACGTCCATGAACCCGTCGTCTTTAGCGACATACTTGGAATCATACGCAGCTTCGGACAGAACCATGTACTCCTGCCTGAATGGCAAGATCAAACTATCGTCTTGAATTACAACAACTAGCATCCCCTCTGCGTTTGTGTCTGTAGTCGTTAGAGTTAGGTTCATGTACCCATCAACCGCATCACTACTAAGTACGGCAAAAGTATTACTGCCTATATCAATCCCCGCTGTGGTGCCGTGCTTAACTAATTCTGCTTCATCTGCCGATCCCAATGCCACGGTAGTAATAGGAACGAACCCGTCACCAACTGCTACAAACGGGCCAATTGTCACAATTATTTCTGTATTAGCTCTTAGCTCTTGCGTCATCTAGCCCCCATTTGTTGACGATGGTACATGACAATGGGGATGGAGGCACCAGACGCGACCGTGTAATCAACATGCCACTCGCAGCCGCCAACTTCGATAGCACGTCGGTTTGCTTCCTGCCCGGTAGCACCGCTTGTTTGCAAAAACCTACACTCAACGTCTGCACCACTTGTATCTGACAAAGAGTCGCCGTCCCACGTCGCGGTGAACTCTTGTTTGCTTGTACTGTCTGCTAATGAACCAGTTGCCAACACACTAACAACCACGCCGCCTTCCCACAACTCGAAGCTGTAGCCAGGAGTATTCCCGCCAGTCGCATTTCCTTTACGACAGGCCACATGAAACGTCTGTAGTAAGCCCGTACCGGCTGTTAAAGTGTCAGTCGGAGTAGGAAATCCAAGCAGTACATTTGTGTTTCCGTTCTCGTCCCAATCTCCGTAGAGGCCGCTCGTGTCCAGATCGTCATCGGGGTCGTCGTCGAAGTCACCCACCACTGGGGTCACGTAGTTTGACGATGCGACAAGGGCATCCGGTAGTTTGTCTTCGTTAGCCATAGTTTTCAGTTAAAGGACTTCCCCCGTCTTCGTGCTTCACGCTCGCGGGCCTTACCAGACGTTGATACCAGACACCCGGTACCAGCATCGTAGTGTGTACCCGGGGCACATACTTCGTTGAACTGCTTCACTTGTTCCACATGGATCGCCATGTTCTTAGAAACGTGCGGCTTGTCTGAGCGTATACAGGGGATACCCTTAACCGGTATTAAGTCCGGCATAGTACCATAACGGTAGACCGTTCGCCCCCCATTGGGGTTTTCATAGGGCACTTCCTCTAGTTCCCCAGTTAGGAAGTGGCGTCTAAATCGAGTGGGTGTGCTCATTGTTGTCGTAGCAGATCGTCAAATTCTCGTTGGTCAAATGGGTCAATCGCACTCCGCTTTTTGTCGGGCTCAGCAGTGGTCAACGGGCCTTGGGGCCCTACATCACTATCGGCCCCAAATTCACTGTCACTTGACAATAACCTTTCCCTAATCATTTCCTGTATAGCACGTAGACGAACAGGGTCGTCGTTACCCCGGGCTAAATCCCTTTGTTGCTTGAGGACTCCCCCCGGGACTTGACGGTTCTGTGGAAGTGCGGGTTCCCCCTCCTGCCCCAACAATTGCTGTAAAAGGGTACCCAGAATTGGGCCTTCTCCAACATCCCGCTGACCAAGTTGAAACGGACGATCCGGCCCTTGGCCGAATTGGCCTTGGGTATTTTGTGGGGGTTGGTTGTCTACAAGGGGCTGTGCCCCCAACGAAAACGGTGAATGCGGCATATTTTTCTCTGAGGCTAAACCTTCATTATAACCGGAATAATACTCTCAATCAACTGGTGACCCCACCCTCGACACCGTTATCCGAGAAGACAGGGCCGCCCTCGCCACCCTGGGAGCCCGAGTGTCTCACGTCAGAGCCTTGGGGCGGGGCCGCGAGACTGCGATAGGTGTTATCAGTCTGCTCCGAGGGGGTCGGCTCCTGGCCGTCCCACCACTCCTGTAGTTCCGGAAGAAGATCAAATGCCTCTGTCACGGTACCCATGATAGCTTCCAAGTTGACAGGGGCACCCTGTGCCTTTGCCGTAAACCACTGCAAGATCAATTGGGATGCGTCTTGAAGCTGTTTCAGACGCTCTTGGGGGTCACGGAACGCCGTGGAAAACGCTACTACCTCGAAGTTGAAGGAATCAATCGCGGCAACACGGGGCAAGAACTCCGGAGTTGTCCATAACCGGCTGAATTCAATCTTGGTTCCGGGTACCCGCTCAATAGTCGTTAGTTCGAGAGACTCCGAGAAAAATGCTAGAGTGGCAAGTTTTCTACCAATCATGGAGAGAAACTCTTCAAACGCACGACGGTCGAGGGACTGTGACGCGTTGATCTGTCCAATCAGTGCCTCCGTCTGCCGTGCGGTATCCGCACCGGTGGAGGCCCCCAACTGCACTTCCAAGTTACCGGCGTCCCGCGAGAACTGCGTTATACCATAGTTGGCCAAATTGAGAATTGCCGCATCCGGACCCGGTATGTTAAACATACCTATTTTACCTTCGGACTCATCAAAGAAAATTGGGTTGTTGTCCCCCGCATTTAATGCCGTAGACATATTCTCTTCTGCCCCCAGCGGCCCAACGGGATTACGCTGCGAACTGCGAGCCTGCTCAATACCCTTATGGAGCATTTCATTCGCTAACAAGTGGAGGCCACGCAGAGACCCTAACCGTGAAATCTCATCCAGGAATCCCGGTACCGACATCAGCGACAAAACACAGTATGGGTTAATCGGTATACGTCGTTCTCCGAGTGGTTCTTCGGACGTTATATTAGCGAACTCGTCATTGGGGGCCGGCCAAGTATAGATGGTCCCCTGTTTTGGAATGTAGACATCTATGAGTCGTACCATCGGTTCGGCGTATGAGTCATCCGTGGCGTTCTGATTTGGCTGCATAGAGCTACTCGCCGTATTCCGATACGGAGTCAATGCCGAGCGTCGTCCCTCATCGAATCCCTCATGTGCTTGTGCCTCATTCAATGCTACGAGATAGATGTCCCCGAGATAAGAACACTCATCTATTGAGGCAGCCGCCTGATCCTTAATGAACATATCTGGATTCAGGCGATAGAGTCGCGGGGCCACCGGAGCAGTAATACCTTTCGGAGCCACCCCGTTGTCCACTTTGGCAATAGCCCAGCCGAACGCGGAGTCTAATGCAAGTTGTTTTTGAATAGAGTTGAAATTCAGTATTTCAGAGTAGCGAGTGAGAAACGCTTTGATACGTTTATCCAAACCACGCCCACCCAGGGTTCGGGCGTTCACACTCCAAGCCGGGGAGTTGTGGGCCACACTGAGAAGGTGACCACGCACGTACTTTTGGAACAAATTCACCAGAGTGCCTAAATCTTCCTTATCACCCTCAAGAAACGAAGAAACGTTATTTTCCTCGTCGCGGTAGATGTTGACAAGGTTCTGCCGGACACGGCGGGTAGAATGGGCGTCAGTGAAACTTTTCCGGATCGCCCGGCTTAGTCTGGACCTGTGGTCTGTATTGGTAATGTCGATAGCCATAATTCTAGTATAGTTGGGGTTAGTTGTGAATAGAGAATCTGTTTGACCAATTACGGGACTTTTTAGCTCGATCTGCAAACAAGGGTTCCCGTTCAATGGATTGCTGATTGGGGTCTACATACGGGTTTTCGGCTTCCAAAACGGCGGCCCTACGACCCCGGGCACCCCACCACGCTAGGGCCGTTGCTTGACCTATGTCACCATGCCCAGCGTCCCCGGTGAAAACGAGATCGAGTTTGGAGTCGTATTCAAAGTGGTCCAAATCGTCCGCAATACGGAGATCATTCACAATCAGATCGCCGTCTCGAATTGCCCGACCAGCCTCAATTAGCAATTTCTCCCCTTTATCCTTATTGGCCACCCCGCGTTTCTTGTTCTCCCTGAAAACAGCGGGCCACCCACGGCGTTTCAATTCGTTCAGGAAAATAACACCGATCCCTTGAGACTCGGGCACAACAGTCGCGTGACTAGACCCTCTCGGACCACATAGTTTTTGGCACAGAATATCTACCGCCCGAGCGAGTTCTATACCGTCAGTCTCTTTAAGACCCGCAGTGACAATAGTATCCCCGGTTTTTGCATCTATGACAACAACCCCAGCCAGGGCTCGGTCGGCCACGCCGATTGCTGGATCAACGCCGACGTAATACGTGCTGTCAAACGGGAGAGAGACTTCCCGCCAAAAGTACCACTCCCCGTCCAAGTCCTCAACAAATTCTCCGTGGCTATCTAAGCGGCAGCGATAGACGGGGGGCGTACAAGACCCCTCCGCGACATCAATCACACCCCGTTGAAAAAGTTTACGAGTGTCAAGGGCAGCCGTGCCGTAGATTTCCTGCATCAGTTTTACAGGGTCCGCTCCCGGCCTCTCAAATTCACTATCTACCCAAGGTGATCTTTCTAATCCGGGGTTCTCAAAGTGGAATACATAGGCCGGGTCGTGCTTGTAGTCCTTGTCGACGAACTCGATCTGGCCGGCTTTGACTCTATAACATCCCGCCCAACGTGCCGGATTATCCTGCCACCACGTCGATATGCGGAGAAGACGTGACTTTTCATCAATCGACAAACGATAGAACATCGTCGCCGTACCATCGTGAGTGCTCACCCATATACGTGAGGAGCTAACAAACTGAGTGGCCGCGAGCCAACGCTGGGTATCAATGGGTAGATACGCGGCCTCATCGACTACCATTAGATTCACACGAGCCGACCGGAAATTATCGTCACCGGAAGTGTACCCCAGTACGGCGTTGTTATTCAATTTATGAAGATATGTATGCTTGGTCGTGGTTCGCTTTAATATGGGGGTAGAATCGGGCCCTAGTTGCATCCATCCTGGCATACTCTCAAACAACAAGTCCAGTTTACCCATGAGTGTCGCTGGGCGTCTATGGATATCCAGTGACTTATCATCCTTCGAGAGAATGCCGTAATCCAAATGCTGCCCGTGGTACAACCATTTCCAGAAAAGATAGATGATAACCAACCATGACAGACCAATACCCCGAGTCTTTTCAATGGTGATATCAATCTTACCGCCATACTGTTGCAGCCACGACAATAGATCAACTTGATCGCACCAGGGTATGAACGGAAATGTACCAGCAGAATCAGTGAAGGCATCGTCACGGGTTTCATGCAGCCAGCAGAAAGTAGTAGCGAAGAATACTATATCGTTCGCACACATAGCGTCAATGTCTTTACGAAATTCGGTATCAGTGAGACACCGTTGTATAACATAAATACGCCACTTGAGAAGGCTGACTTTATCCTTTGGCAGCGAGTTGTAAAACGGTAGTGCTAACGCGGCTTCCGACGGCTCATTGAGTTTCGTTTGTAGATGAAAATTTGTAGCCATAGTATAAAAGCCAGCGAGGACTTAACGTCAGCCCTACTTTACCCGAAATACCGGACTGGCTATCTTTTCTCGAAACCACTGAAACCGAACAACTCCATAACTGTGCTAAATAAGGCCGTCCCGATGCCTTCATCTTTCAACGCGTCATGTGCTTCCTGAGCCGTGAGGGGAGTGGAACCGCGAAGCACATACTCCGCGAACGCCATTCTATCCCGTTCACCGGGGGGTTTGCCGCTGTTAAATGCGAAAGAAATATCCCGGGAAAAAGGGGAACCCCGACCCGTTAAGGTCGAACCTACAGTTTGACTTATGCTCGCGTCCCTTTCATTATCCGGGCCCAAGAAAGTTTCACGGGCTCCCTGAACCAATTTGTTGCCTGCTCGGAAGGAAAATCCCATCCCGCCGGTAATATCCAATCGTCTCCCATTTACCGTCATAAATCCAAATGTGGGAGACGTAATATCTCGATCTACTTCCACATTTTCCGCCCCGAACATAGCGGACGCGATACCCTCCAGACCGTAAGAGAGCAATGTTGTACCGATCATTGCTTGAGCATATTGTTTCGCAATAAAGGTGGAGGCGTTAGGCTTCCCTCGCAGTGCCGACACTATGCCATTTGGTATATGGTATAACGCTTTCAACGGCATTGCCATACGGCTCAACATCCATCGCGGGGCCGTGAGAAAAATTTGGCCGAATTTACCGAAATCGTGTTTAGTGTGACCAGTGGCGTGCATAACGTGGTCAATAATAGTTTGCATTTCCGCCTTGCCACCCGGCTGGCTCAATAAATGTTCATTAGTGCGGTACGCCAAATCAGCCATTGTGTATCTCGTCTGATTCAACCATGCCCGATACGCAATATCAAACTGGGCCCCCGGCAAGTCTGCCAACTTTTTGAGCCCCGGTGCTCTTAATAAAACGTCCCGGAGTCGTGAAAGACCTGATCCCTCTACTAGAGTGTACGGGGTATGCCGCTTCATAATGGGCACACCAAAATCTTTTGTTAGGGTTCTAAAGTTTTCTGATTCCTGAATCGTTCTATTCACTAAAAAAGATTGTTTTTGTGCGTCCCGAACCGATTTGTTAGCGAATACCTTGAAGAAAGTCGCGTTATTCTTTAGGGTCTGTTTGGGATTGGTGAACATAGTGAAGAACGCCTGCCGCCCCAATGGTGTGAGATCGCCCGTAAGAGTGGCTGCCATACCTATCGCATTTCGTGCCTCTATTGCATTAAGCCAGAATGGACTCGGTTTATGATTAGCTATAGCGGCATCATATTCACCCATCGCCAATGACAACTCGAAATCTGCATCGTTATATGCATCCGTCCCGGGGTCTTTACCTTCTACTTTTGCCGATGCATCTGTCACGTCGTCGGCCAGTTTATTTAGGGCGGCGACCTCGTTCGTGGTAAGAGCCTCCCCCTTATTACGTCTCGCTCGAAACACTGCTCGTTGTGCAGAACGTAAAATACCGAGTACCCGTGTTTGGGCCTGCAATGCGGCCCCTGCCTCACTGCTTGACTTTATCCATGCCTCGGTGAGAGTGTCTAGCTCTTTAAGAGAATCCTCAATTAGATCGTTGCGGCTAGCGAATGCCTCTTGCTTGATATCCGGATTGTTCTGTAGAAACTCCGACTGCTCCACAATCGAGTCAATGAGACCGACATATCTAGTTTGCAAACCGGCTATCTCGATGGAGTCCAGAATGCGGCCCTGATCGAGTACGTCACTGGCCAATTCCAGAGCCTTGTCGGGCAGGCCCCGGTCGAATGCCTGCTGGAAATCGAACTCCGTGGAACGGGCCTCGCGGGCAGGCAGCTTGTCAAGCTCTAGGAAGTCCCGTACACGCTTGACCTCTTTCTGCCTTGCCCGAGTCATGGCCTTCTCTATCTGGCCAAACTGGGACGGCTGGGGCTCTGTGGGAGGAGTTTCGGGGGCCTTGGGGGCCTCAGTTGGGGTCTTCGTGCCCTCTTCCCCCTCTGCAGGGGGTTCCGGGGGTTTGGGCGGGGCGGGATTCGGGAGTTCCTGCTGCTTCGACAGCCGCTCTAACTCGCTGTCAATGTACTCCCGCTCCTGCTTGTGGATCGTATCAAATTCCTCTTTCCAGCTTTTCAGCGTGGCTTTGTCCTGAGCGAGCCGGGACGCTAGTTCCTTCCTATAGCTCTCCAGTACAGTGCGGCGGTTTCTACGGTTCCGTACCTGTGACTCGGAAACACCGCGTCCTGCAAGTTCCGTGTTGAGTCCGGCAATCTCAGCTTTAGTGCCAGCAAGATCGGCTTCACGCTCCGCGATCACTTGTTGAAGTTCGGCTGCCCCACCGGATTCAAACTGAGCCTCGATCTCTTGATCCAGTTCTGACAGGGCATTCAATTCCTTCTCCACGGTTTCCCGAGAAACGGGCCGTCCGTTCTCGTCCACGCCGTGTGAAGTTGTGCCCGGGGCGACGACTTTAACCGTAGGCTCGGGGTTGTCTTTCATCCTCTTGCCCCACCCGTCGATCAAGTCCCTGAAATGTTTCACGGGCAGATCGTACTTACCTGCCGCACTCGTGGCTTGAGTGACAGTACCAACAAATCCACCAATCGACGCGTTGGTTAAAACTTTTTCATAGAGATTCTCTGTCGCAGACGGATTAGTTCCCGAACTCGCTTGTTCCACCAGACCGAGTAAAGACTGCAGACCTTCTTCACCGAATTCAATTAACCCCGCCAACGCCAAGTTTTTCCCCCCAGTTCTCGTGAATAGGTCAGAAGCGACCTTACCAAAAAAGGGCACCACCGTATCACCACTGGACACGCCCGCACGATTAGCAATGAGGCCCCCCGCTAAAGTAGTGGCAAACATAATGCCTGCCCGCATAGAGGAGGTTTGCCACTGATCGACGGGATCAAGTTCTTCCCCATCCTTCATCCCCTGATTGAACTCTTCCAGGGCAAACAAGCTCGCAACCCCGGCCATCCCACCGGTAGCCGCCGCGTTCAATGTACTGACCCCTAGAGAGGTTTCTATGCCGTGTATGAGTGGGCCATACTTTTTACCAAATATGGAGTCCTGAGCTAGAATTTGATTATACTCTGCCAGATCATTAACAGCTTGTGTGACAGCTAGAGCACCCTCTTCATCCCCAGCTATGCGTCGAGCGGTTGATTCTATATTCCCGCTGAATCGTATGGCAATTTCTTCAAGTGAATTGAGACCAGGAATGGCAGCCCGAAATGCTGGATCATCTTTGATCGGGCGACCGTCCAATAGAATTCGGCTACCCAGTTCTTCTTTCCGCTCCAAGGTCATCTGCTCCACTACCTTGTTCACAAGGCCCGCCTCCATACGCTTCCGTCGAGGATCACTCTCGGGAATCTCATTCTGGATGAACTCCAGTTCCTTGACTAAGGCCGCTTTACTGGCTCGCAGGCCGGAGGGGTCATCCTTTTGTTGTGCGGCTTCGGGAGTCTCTTCAACTGGTTCAACGGGCGGTGCGGCAGGGGGGACAACCGTACCACCAAACTGTTTTAATATATCCTCCGTCGTGTCGGGGGGCGGCTGTCGAGATACCGGAGTTGCCCCAAAGTCCGTAAGCACTTCCTCAATAGAGCCAGTTGGAATTTCACTGTTCGGCACTTCGGTTCCGCCGAACTGGGCGAGAACGCTACCAACGTCTTGTTCGGTACCTGTATGGGGCATTATTTAATCTCATAGACTTTTTTGGTAGCGGGATCAATAATCAAGACAGGGGTACCAGTTCTTCGTGCATGCTCCTGAGCCGCCCGAGCAATTACACTTATATCGTCAGTGGGTTGTAGAGTATACGGTTCCGTAGCCGAGAACTTCGGTATAGCGGCGGGAACAGTAACGGGGGCCGGCGGCGGGGGCAGGGTCGTAGTATTAGAATCGAAACTAGTGGGTGCTGATTCTGGTTGATCGAAGGATGTAACAAACCCTTGACCCCGTTCCACTAAATCTTGCCGCTCTGCTTCAAGGTTCCCCAGTCGGAAGGCAGCCGCCGCTTGAGTGTCTACCGCCTCTTGAGAACTGCCACCAAAGAGTCCACTCGTAGAAAGAGTTGCACGGCGTTCTCCCTTATCCGTGAACAAAGGGCCTTCTCCGCGTAAGGCTTCAATCTCTTTGTCTACTCGGGCCAACTCTCTTGTCACAGCGGACATTTGAGCAGGCGACGCTTGACCCTGTTTCCGAAAAAATTCCATCACTTTCAGATTTTGTGCGGGGTCGTCGGATAAAAATGGTATAGCGGAGTCGGGACTAACCCCAGTCATGGCAGAAATTGCTTCGGCTTGGTTCGCCATCAGCATGTTAGCGTCGTCTTCATGCTCCAGAGAAGTTTGGTACAGGAACGGGGTAGCCACCGAGCTACCGTGTATCTGTTCAAACTGATTACGAATCTCTCCTGCTTCCCCTCTGGAAACAGGATTAGCAAGGGAGTGTCTGGTTATGGCACCCCTAGTTTGTGCCGCTGCCGCTTCGTTTGCTCTACGATCAGCAGGGCTATTGGCAGCGATGATACCCCGCAACCGTGCTTTATGAGTGGGGGTTATATCCGGGTCTAGTAACAGACTCCGAGCGAGTTGAACATTGATATCCTCACGCGAGTCACCTGTTCCGAGTACACTGAGACCGGTAGCGGTAATCTGGCGACCCCCACCGAGGAAAGGGTTCTGGGTAAGCTGCGGGCCGCTGTTAGGTTGAGGGGTAGGGTGTGGCATTATTTCTCCGAATTAAGCTAGGCTCCCACCCGCTGATATTGCTGAACTAGTACCCGCAGCAGACTGAGCCAATAGACCAGTTGGGTTGCCGGGGCCGGGCGATGCGGAGCCGCCACCACCACCTTGTGCGGCACCAAGTGCGTTAATCATATCCAGTATTTTCTGGTTCCTAAAAAACTCGTCCGGAGTCTCTTGTGGCCCCCTATCTGGAGTTAATTTATCGAACAGATCAGGGATACTGAGACCCTCAAAACTTTCACCCCCGCCCCCGCCCCCAACGAAGGGATTGTTAGTGACATTCGAGCTACCGCCGCCCCCTCCACCGCCGGTCCTTTTCGCTACCCCTTTGCCGCTAATACTATCTAATAGACCGGCAAGAGATTGATTGGCAAACCGCCCGTCAAAGGGCTCACCTGGACCACCAGATGCCACTCCGAGATTAGTGCCAGTGGGGGGCGTATTGGAACTCGTTGAGAAGTTCCCAATACCGCCGGCATTTAACAGACTCCCGATTAAATCCGTTGCTTGCCCAGACGCTCCGAATAACAAGTCCGATATTTTGTTCGAGACGCCTGTTTCATTCTGAATGCCACGCTGTTTGATTTGGTCACTGAGGTCACCAAACGAAAGTTGCTGCTCCCGCTGGATACCTTGTTGGGCCCCAAGTAGACTTGGATCGATACCTCGCTGCTGTAAAGCACGAGAGGCAGTATCGCCTGCTCCCTGGAACCCTTGGGTAATCTCACCGCGACGTGTTTGAGACGTATCACCGAGCAGAGAACCCAGACGAGAACGGAGGTCGCCCTGTTCCCTTAAAGCATCATTTTGGGATTCGTTACTGACCCCTGTTCGCGGTTGTAGTTGGTCAAATCCTCTTCCAATGACCTTGGCATCTGGTTGCACGAATACTGGGGTACTTGAACCCTCTGATCCGAATTCCGTAACTGCACTTTGAAAACTCAGAGCCATTCTTATTCCCTAAAACTGTGTCCGGGGTCGAAAAAATCCCGGGTCCGATCCGCCACCAAATGTGTTATTTATGCCGCCACCTTGGATGCCACCGGTATCACCCCCAAAGGTACTCCCGGTTTGCGGCCCACGGTTCCCAAAGCTACCACTAAACTGTGCCGCGAGATTCGTTCCACTACCTAACCCACGCCCGATAGCCGAGGTTTTTACGGACGGCGTATTTACAGTTTGTGTCCCTATACCCCCAGAGCCGAGTAAGTCCTGCAGGAATTGCGTTGATTGTGTCGAAGAACCGAATAGCAGATCAGAGAGGCGGCCCGAAATGCCGGTTTCTGATTCCTGACGTGCCCCGAAAAGCTGGTCACTGAGTTCACCCAAACGCCCCTGTCGAGCACCTTCTACTCCTAATTGCCCCGGCAGGTTAAGGGAACTCCCCGCAAACCCTCGGTTTCTCAAACCACCAGCTACATTTCTCGATGCCGTGAGAGCCTGTTGATCGATACGACCCCGGGCACCCTCCCCCAAACCAGAGAAGAGACCCCCCAGAGTGTCTCGTAGCCCCCGTTGTTCACCGATAGCCGCGTCTTGCAAGTCATTACGCTGTCCTGCACGGGGCTGTAATTCGTCAAATCCTTCCCCTACGGTACCAAAATCGGGCAACCCAAAGAGGGGGGTGCCGGTTGAAGTGGGCCCAGTAGTGATGGTAGCTATTCTAGCCATAATAATACCTATTATCCTATTATAACAGAATAGGAGGGGTTGACAACAACTTCAATTCAGTGGCCGAAATAGCGATTCCTACAGTCACTACTGTGTCTCCGGCCACAGTTGGAGCATTCAATGTCAGAAGCCCCGCAGTGGATTCGCTAAGGTAGTAGACCGAGTTGAACGTGAATGCGGCTCCAGGGATAGTGACGACACCAGTGACCTGAATCCGGGCCTGGGAACTAGCGGCAGTAACCTCAGTCGATATACCCACCACTCGGGAGGTAGTGAGACCTGTGGCTATGGCTTTCGTAACATTGGTCGCGGAGTCAGCGTAAACTACATCCCCAACGGCTAGGGTCGCAGTCGCCACAACATCATCAAGCCAGAGCGTATCCTGCAACTCCACAGATCGATTACGGAGACGATCAATGACTACCCGCATGTGGGCGGGGGTTTTCGGGGAAGTAGTGATCGGTCGAGTGGCCATTATGATAACGCAGTTGAGTCGACTACCCAGACCCCCACCGTCCAAAAGGTACTCTGAGTCAACGATTTATTCCAATAGTTGAGCCAAGCAGTACCACGTCCAACCGTGTGCAACCCGACTAGAGAAATCTGACCGTTGAATCCTCGCATGAATGAGGCACCAGATTCCGCCCCGATAACTATGGTGTCAAGGTTGGACAACTCGACAGTAGCTTGACTGGACGATGAAGAACCCGTGTTCGCATCGACATACGATATGCGAGTGTTGTTTCCAAAGGTCGTTCCGGCCTGGAACCATGCGGTCGTAGGGACAATAGTAGCACTATTTCCTGCAGTTGCTTCTGAGCCGTATGGATTTCTATTTGTCATACGGGCGGGGGTGCTACTCGGACGTGTGTGCAACACTGTAGCACTGCTGGTTGACGCGTCTTGCACCGTCAGTAAGACCATATCTTCGTGCGGGCCAGTGGACCGAACCGCTGATGCCATGAGAGTAAATGTCCCAGACGCCGGAACTTTATTATCTGACGTTTCGTTAGTAGTGACGGACGCGTATTGATTTGTACCAGAGGCATTGTCATAATTGGTTGCGGTGCTACTCACCGGCGAGCCACCGGTCAAAGTGACAGGGGTGCCAACCGAAGTCATTGCTTGTACGAACTGTGTCCGGTCTGTCCCACTGCCGCTTGGCCAGAATCCTCTCCACGCTGCGTCGTAAGCATTATACCGCCCGTAGTTATTACACGGGTCAACTGTGATAGCGGACGAGTTACCGGCCCACAGTCGTATCAGAGTCGGCCCCCCTTCCCCTTGTGTGAGTTTAATAGCCCCGAGACCTGTAGTGCCCGCCACGTTTATCTCTATAAGATCGAACGGTATAATCGTGTTGTCGGCCAGGGTGGCCCGTATGTCCAGGCCGCTAAGTCCCGCCGTGGATACCGCTGTCCACCACCCAGCAGGCATCTTATTCAAGTCAATCAAAAGTGAGAAATCATTAACTGATCCGTCAGTGGGATCAGTAGGTGTTAATGTGGCATATCCATCTGTGCTACCGGTCTCAGTCTGTGGCACAGGCCCAGCGGGGCAGGCATCCGTATCGAGTACGGGGGCGACAATCGTGTTTACAGTTTGGAACGCACCAAATGCTCCCCAGAATAATGCTTGATCCATCATATCATTTTGAAACTTAATCCATGCGGCACTGCGAGCGATATCATGCACCTGCAGCATTGATACGTGCCCTTGAAACATATTAGTAGAATTAGCCCCAACGAATAAATCATTGTCCAGAAGAGGATTGACGGTGCTAGTCTCAGGAGAACCTGACGCGGTGCCTTCCACATACGCCTCGCGTGAGGAGTCCGAAGTGACCACACCTGCATAGTGGAGCCACGTATTTAACGGCTCGGTGGAACCGGTGGCAATATCTGTCGCAATACTGCCCCCGTTCTTAAACGAGTTTATGCGAGTCCGTGGGGCATTGCCACTCTCAGTACCCTCTAGTCGCTGGTAATCCAGAAATGAGCTACCCCGTATTGAAATAATATCCTCTGAAACCCCGTTTATTTCAGACGTTCGTTTAGCCGCACCGACCAGCGTCCATGCATTCTGTGTGGTCAAAACTTGATTATTCCCCCAGTTAGCTATGGACCACCATGTTTCAGTGGCGAAGTCGAGGTCAGTGGCGTTTGCACCCATAGGGCCAGTTTCGGCACCAAAGATAGCGGCCAAAGCATCGGATACGTTATTAGCTTTATCTGACGTTGACGTGTTATTACCGTACTGGGTTACGTTACTAGTGCCGCCGCCATCCGGCCAAAAACCTCTCCAGTTAATATCGAATACGTTGTCACTACCATTAGCCGCAGAGGACGCTGGCTTGACTGCCCCCAAATTTCCGGCCCACACTCTAACAGATCGTGCGATAGTAGTTTGGCTCATACGAAATGCCAGCATGCCGGTACCACTATTTGTTCCAACAGTGTGACTGTAGTCAATCAACATTGCTGGTGCTTCGACACCGAATACGTCTGCTACTCTAATATCTTCCCCATTTGGCAATGCAACTTTAAGCCACCACGATGTAGTCATTAAAGACAAATCAAGAAAATGAGTATAATCGGGCAGGTTCTCGTCAGGGCCTATTGGTACGTCTACCTCTCCGTACCCCTCCCACACACTCGTATCCAATTCAACAAACGACCCGGTAAAGGAAGTAGCCTCGCCGTCCACTGCCAGTTGGGCAGTACGAGTGAATGAGATTGTCCCCATCTGTTCAATGTTGCAAGTTATCTCTTCAATAGCAAGATCACCCGTGTCAGTGGAGAACGCAAACACTACAGCGTGTCCAGCGATGGACGGGTAGCACATTCCGTTGTTGTCCGCAAGTGCTGCGATCTGTACAGTGTATTGGTGCTCCCCTTTACGCATACGATTCACGGCATCTTGTCCGTCAATGCCCGTGGCGATCTTTAACGTACCCGAACCGGTGGGTGTGTCCCGGGCGAACGTGACTCTCGCGTTGATGATTTTACCGGCGTGATGGGTAGATTTTGAAATCTTAACTGGGCCTACGACTACGGACGCGTTAATATCCTCCGTGGCAAATCGATCAAAGCTATAAATACCGTTGTACCGTCCGAGCAGAACTCCGCTCGTTGACTCGGTAATGAAGTCCGAAAACTCCGCTATGGCAAATGGATATGACCCCACTTCCATCCGGTGAAAACCGCCCGTGTTCAAGTCAAACCACCACGCTTGTTCCTCGGCCCCGCGAACGTAGATATGGATACCATTCCATCGGTTGTCATAAATCATGTTGACCAAAGGATCATCACGGTCGTATGAAAGACCGATCAATTGATCGGGAATTTTCTCTACGGAGATCGGTGTAAATACGGCACCGGGCTCTGGAGGTAGTGCCATCAAGCCAAGCGGCGTCAGCATCAACAGTGTATTATCCGGTGTGAGACACCACGCACCTTGGCCCAGAGCGAAACTCGTCCCAACCGCTTCAAACACCCCACCCTGCCTCGGATGTCCTCTCATTGCGAGTACGCCCGATACAGTTGACACCATCATCACGTCCGATACCTGGGGCATGACCGCTGTAATCGGTCCAGCTATCGTACCCTTGAAATCCCCGTCTGTGAAGAACGCACCGAATTCATCGTCTAGCCCGACAGTGAAATCCCAGTCAGTGATGTCACCGACTCGGCTTGCGAACAGAATATTGTCCTTCGCTAACCACAATGCACCTTTCCAGTTGACAGCGGTAGTCGCCCCCTGTGGCATCGTACCGCCAGGAGAAGACTCGGCAATAGCTTCCACGTCTTGACTGCCCGCGTAGTCAAATACAAACGGGTCATTCGCACCCGACTTTGTTATGACTAATTGATTTTCAACCGCTGCCGCTGAAAGAAAGCCGCCGGTATCAAGACTAGTTGCTTTACTGCCTGTTGCCTGCACCATCGTCGTACCGTTCCAGTAGAACAGAGTTCCGGCAAAGGATGCGGCGAAAGACTTGGCGGGCAGCGTAGCATGAGTACCACTAACCGGCGACACCATATTCACTTCCTCTTCCCGCGACCCGAATAATTTTAGAGGGGGCCGAGTGGCGGTAGTGATGCGGCCCGTCTTAACATCAATGGGCCAATAGTTCTCGGAATCGTACGACGTGAACGGGGGTTGCGTTTGATAAGTCGAACGACGCGAGATACCACCAACAGGCGGTTGAACGGTAAGAGTTACTGTCGCCACGTTTAAGGCTCCTGACCACTCAGGTCGACGGTCCCGACTATGAGTTCGTAGTTACGCGGGAGCCGGCGTGAAGACCTACGTGGGCGGCCATGACGGACGCCAGCCATTGCGTTATCTTGCCGTACTGCTTCGACTAAGAGTTCCTTAAACCTCGCTGAATGAGCCCCTGGTTGGCCGAACGCAATAACTTCGACCGCCGCGAGCACTGATTCCTTGTAACACTCCGTGAAAACTGGGTCGGCAGATATCGCACTCTCTGACAAAGCCAGGGTGTCCCCCGCCGATATACGGTAGCGGGACTCCAATACATATACCTCATCTGGTAGGGGGTACAGAACAAGTTGATGCGTGGCAATCGCAGTCTCAGAATCGGGAGTGCTCCGGACAGTAAACAAAGACGGTATGTCCGTACGTACCGTCCTACGGTTCTCGAACATTCGTAGCGTGTACTCGGGGAAGTTGCGAGACTCATTAAGTGTCCTTCCGTCATAATCCTCAATGGTGATGGGGCCTTGCCATCCGCCGAATGCTGCTGGTAGATCGTATGCTATCCTGTAGAGATTATATGTGGAGAGGGCGTCTTCGTTTATTGTGGTGTCGTCCAGTGTGAAGGTAGTATTGGTAGGGGTAGGGCTACTAGCAATCGAGTAAGCACCACCCCCAGATGGTGCGAACAGATAGTCCGCGAAGTTGGCGAAGTCCGACCACGCAGTAGTCAGTGTGACTGCCCCAGCAACGATAGTAGTCGTGCCAGCAGTGATTGGGGCCTGTGTCACAATGGTAAGATTCTCATGCAAGAACCTCCAATTGTGAGCCGAGAAGAATCGACGCCGCCCCGACCGAATCATACGGTCTACATCGCCTTGAGTGGTAGCAGTGTCCCAATCTGCACGCAGTCGGGAGATACCTAGAACCTGTCCGATCTCAGCATAGAGTTCGGCGTTGGTGAGTGCAAGAGTGGCCATGATTCAATTATACCACCGACTCACTGATAAAAGAAGTTACCCCTGTTACGTAGTAGTGTCGTCCGTGAGAATGCCAGCAGCGTCCAGAATGACCATTAACGCCTTGTAGGCGGTCTCACTGTACGCTGAGATATCGGTCGTACCAGTTGTGGTCCCGGCTTGCACTGTTGCAATATCCGTTACGTTAGTAGCGATGCCGGTCACGTTGGTTGCAATCTGAGCCGTAGAAACAGTGCCGCCGTCCTGGGACCAAATATGAACCCCCGATGAATTGTTAATCACAACGAACTTGACGTATTCGCCGTCGCCAATAGTGGCAGTCGTGTCACCCGCCACTGTGATACCTGCCGTTTGGCTTAGACAGATAACAGTCGTGCCCAATCCGAGGCCCACGGCGTCTTCGAGTGTTCGGAGACCAATAAGCTCTAGCTCAACCACGCCCCGGTCTATTTGACTGACGATGATTGTGCCGTTGGCTCCTGGGTCGGCCCGGCTCGGTTTATCTGCGTTACGCCCCCGAGCCAGTATGTTGTGGATATTGTAAGCAGTGGCCATTTAAGTTTTCTCAAAGGTGAAAAAGTTATTCAGTGTCGGAGATTACTCAGCGACGTAGCAATCGATGAACTCGCACCGCATCCCAATGGGATTGTTGTCTAGCGTGACACCGCGAGCAGTAATCAAAGTTCGTGACAGGTTCTCACTGGGAAGTTCATTTGACGCAATACTGATCCTCGCCGTACCCGAGTCAGTCGTATTCTTGATCTCGACACCATCGATAAAGATTTCCACAGTTGAATCCGCGTTTACTCGGAAACCGAGTTTGACCCAGGCAGCAGTAGCCAGATCGGCCAACACTTTCACGTTGACAGTCTGCACAACAGCCGTTCCACCGTTCACATCGTCACGACTGACAAATGCGAGATCGCTGTTATCGAGACGGTAGAACCCAATGTAGTCTCCCCCGAGCGTGAGGGTATTGGTGCCGGTCAAGACGGTGCTTTGTCCTTCGGCTAGGCCGACGAACATAGTATCATTCAGAGTGATGTCCAAGAAGACCCGGGCCTCAAAGACCACGTCACCCCGCCGTGACGCGGCAGTAACGTGCGTCGGCAAAGCGATATTTTCGGTGAGTGTGGCACTAGCCCCTGCGTGAGCCCGAATGCCCATGAAATCGGCACTAGCGGCAGCGTCTAACAGAACCACACCGTCAGGATCGGTGTTCGTGTCAAATGATTCGGAAGTCACTGCAGCAGTGCCCTCCTCTGACAACCACCAACCCTCGACAACCGTATCAATAGCTTGGGTTCGTGGGCTGGTCCAATTACTGCTGCGGAGTGTACCCAATGTTGGGTCAAAATCGTACTTTTCCAGAGCATTACGCCAGAGAGCAGGAGACCGTTCGCGGCCAGCGGTGGTCGGATCAATTCTTGCGATGGGATATGCCATTTAAGTTTTCACTCCAAAAGTTAAAAAGGTAAGTCAGTCGTTTAGGGGAGGAATTCAGCCGCCGTGGATGTGGCGGTCAAGTTCTTCTCCCGGTTGATACATGCCAGTTGCACGTATGCTTCACGCCACATTTTGACCTGACCGGGAACATTGGGGTCTTTGATCGGCTCAGACAGCGTGAAGTTGAAATCGGTGTGAACCCACAGCCTCAACGTATTCAAGTCCAGGGCGTAGACAAACGCCCGGGCACCGTCGTATGCACCGGAAGTGGGATCGGATTGGGAGTGGAGAATGCGTACCGGGGTAGACCGGAAGTTGATCGCACCACGCCACACACCAAGGTCGTTGCGAAGGTCGTCGTTCGCAGCGGTCTGCAATTCTTCCCATGCCAGGAAGGTCGGGACATTACAAAGGATAACGCGGTTCGCCGTACCCGGATCAATCGTTCGGGCACCGTCTGGAACAAAGTATTTCGACGTGTGGTAGAATTGTGAAATGTCCTTAAACAGATCGTCGTCGGACAACTTCGTGAAACCGGTCGTCGCGTTCGTAAAGCGGGGCACAGTGACAGTCGTGGGGCCGCTGTATTCTTTCGCCGTTATGTTACCGCCGCCGTTCAAATTCAGAGCGGCAGTCGTAGAATGAGGGAACCAGTCTTTCAGACCCAAAATATCATTCTTAGAATTGCTGGAGGAACTGGCGAGTTCGACTTCGAGATTACGCCGGAACTCGGCATCGTGCTCGACCTTACGTTGGGCCACAACGTCGATAATCTCGTCGGAACTGCCAACGGAGTTGAAGGCTTCCTCGTCGGCAAACCATGCCATCGAAGTTCGTTTCTTCGACCAGAGCAGGGTCACCGCGTCGGCTGTCTTCGGAATTGCGACTTGCACCGGATCACCGACTTGTACGGTTTCGTAGGATTCTGCCGCGTTTGTGGTCAACTGATAGCGGATTGTAGGGGTAGATCGAATGACCTCCCGTTGAATCACCAGATTAAAGAGGGGGTAATCGGCCAGCGGTTCAGTAAGAGAGACATACCCGCCTTTTCGATATTCAGAAACCCGCGTCCACGCTGCGAGATCAAAAAGTTTATCAACCGCTATGGCCATTAAATTGTACTCCAAAAAAGAATTCTTTAGGTACACATATAATAGACCCCTTTTTTAGCAGTGTCAAGCGTGGCTAGAAAAAATTATTGTATATGGGGTGTTTCGTGTTCCCCAGAACAGGGACACACTTCTACCCCGCTACTTAGATAGCACCCGCAGACCAGTATCTTTCGGCCACATTGTACGCAGGTAATGAGGTAGTATTCCTCGATATCACAGATACCGTCTGTATCTTGAAAGTCCAGATCGTCTCCGAATTCCCAGTCTTTCGGCATAGAATTAGCTGCTCAGAATAGCCCGGGCACCGGCTAGGAAGTCTGTATCATCCATTAGAGCACCGCCTTCACCTGCGGAACCCGATCCTCGGACGGGGGCCGGTGCCTCTCCGCTCGCTGTTCGCGGTGGAAGACCGGGAACCGGAGCGGGGGCGGCAGGGGTGGCAGTAGGCATCTTCCCTTCAATGAAGAACACGGCAGCCTGCATCAGTGTTTCAATGTTCGGCGAGCGACCTTGGGTTTGCATCCCGCGATACAAATTCCCAGCCACTTGCAGCACTTGCTGCGAGGCTAACTGTTGCACCATCGATTGATTCTGCCCTACACCATATTTTGGTGAGGCTAGACCATCCAAGTAGGAGTTCGCCCGTTGTAAAACTTGCTGCTCTTGAACCTGAACGGCTTGCGAACTCTGCGTTAGATATGCTTGTCGAGTTTCGTCAGCGGATTTCTTTGCCGCTTGGGCCTCGGCCAATACGTGAGACAACGCTTTCTGATTTTGTTTACCAAGTGCCTTGAATGCTTTTTCCACTTCGGGTCCGGCTTCACCAAAATCAATACCCTCAAATGAGAAGTCGCCGACAGCGGGCGGTAAAGGTTGGTCCGGGGCAACTGGAACAGGGTCAACACCAGCCGGTTGAATCGGAGCGTTCACTGGGGGTGCCGTTTGAGCCGCCCCGGTTTGGGCAAGTATTTCGAGAGCGGGCCGCAAAGCCGCCCCCGCCGCTGCATCGTCAACAAATTGGCTGGAGTCAATCCCAAGGAAACCATTTATCTCTTGAAACCCTGGATCGATTTTAGAGACGGGGGTGACACCCGGGACACTTTCTACGGCGGGGTCCGCTGGGGGACTTGAATTAGGAACAGAAGGAATCGGTGAATCAACAACAACGGGGGCTACTGGGTCAGCCATAGTATTAAGCCTAGAAACACGGGACTAAGAAAAGGGTAAACGGACTAGTGAAGTCCGACTAATTGATTAAGGGCGATGTCGGTCTCCGGGGCCGTTCCCACGCTGCCTGCCCCGTCTCCTATAATCCGTAGAATATTCATTTCCAGACGGAAGGGGAACGTCGTGTACTCACCTGCCGCGTCTAGATAAGCCACTAGCGGATACGACACGGTATTCCCTTCAATGTCCATGACTTGTAACTGCCCTTCCGTCAAGACATCAATGGCCCTCAAAGGTGGCTCCAGGTCCGCATCGTATGCTAGGTTCGGTTGGACAGTTAGGTTACGTAGCGACATAGGGTACTCCTAGATTGTAGTATAACGAAAACTCAGTGGATAGCAATCATATTGGACGGGGTTATTGTAGAACCTGCTTTGATTGTACGGAATCTACCCATTAAACGGTAGGGGAACCGGGCCGACTCGCCAGCCGCGTCTTCTACGTATCCAGTGAACACGTAGGACTTCTGATTCCCCTCTATATCTACCACAATCAGAGTCCCAGGCTCCAAAATATCTAGTCCCTGGACAGCCTTATCCGAAATCTCTGTGTCTTCCGCAAGCACGTATGAGTGCGGAACGTCTGTCCCTAAGTAATGAAACGGCGGGTCGGTAATACTTTTTGTCCCGTCGTTAGACGCCGCCAAATCTTCGGCGGTCGTGGCGTTCGTGTCTTGCATCCGGTAATAAGCGAGAAGTGTCGTACCGGGTGGGGTGCGAAAATCATTGACAACAGCTTTGTTCGCCGTGGATAACGCAGCGTCATAAATACGCAAGTCAAATAATTTTGCGTTAAGGTTCTCCGTACTAGCACCCCGTACTCCGATCCTATCCGTATCAAACTCTGCATTCGCC
>SDBT01002617.1_pt1 | contig 31648 bp, 29 predicted proteins | sample 2277101 | NCBI WGS metagenome assembly SDBT01 (sample SAMN10404973, study PRJNA504765) | marine sediment metagenome | isolation source: marine sediment core GS10_PC15, 103 cmbsf | place: Arctic Ocean: Southern Knipovich Ridge | collected 2010 | reverse complement strand
GGACCATTGGTGGTAGCACGTTAGCTGGCGTCCAGAAGTAATCCGGCTTCAGCTGTTTCAAGATGAAATAGATTTTCACGACATACCACAGTATGCCAATTCCACCGAGAATTCTAAGGGGATTTTTCACAATTATGACATTTCGCCTTCTCTTGATTCTGCTCTGGGCCTCTTTGTGTAAGTCCCTATTGACTAATAAATAGAGGAGCCATGACGGGTTTTGTACGGATAACTGGTTTATGGCTGTTATAAGGTAATTTGCAACACCTGCCGGTGGGTTCATTAGCGCCCTGGAATCTATTGCTATCTTCATATTACTATGCTTTCGAATTCAACAGACTTTGATGCAAAAATGGATACCTGACATTGCATCCAAAAAAGGTACTTGTTGACTTCTTCTAAACTTGCCTTCGATTTTCAACCAATATGCATTGCTAAAATCGATATCTATCCGTTTATTTAATCCTGCTTTCTCTCAAGACATGTTCATACACTTCAAAGGTCTTCTCTGCACATCCTTTCCACGTAAACTTCTTAGCTTGTTGTAAACCCATTTTGGCCATTTGCTCACATTTCTTCTGGTCATCTAACAATGATTGAAGCACCTTCGAAAGTGATTCAATATCCTCCGGGTCAATAAGCACCCCGGCGTTGCCTACTATTTCTGGTAGGGATGCGCGATTCGATGCTACCACAGGAACTCCGCTTGCCATAGCCTCCAAAGGTGGCAAACCAAAGCCTTCATAGATGGATGGATACACAAATAGCGCTGCACCAGCATAGACGACCGGAAGTTTGTCGATTGAAACGTACCCAAGGGCTCTTATACTTCCAGTACTCACCAGAGAATCCAAGCGTTTGGAAATGACCTGGTCTTTCCAGCCTCGTATGCCTACAACAACAAGCGGCCAGTGCGCCTTCAACGAATCCGACAATAACTCATATGCCTGGAGTAAGGATAAGATATTCTTGCGCGGTTCCAACGTTCCGACTGAAAGAATGTAGCCTTTTGGACGCAGATCAAATTCCTTTAGTTTTAGAGCAAGTACCTCATTATCCCTTGGTTTGTAGTCCTGTCCTACTCCCAGGTGCACCACGGTAATACTGTCTTTAGGCACACCGAGCAGCGAGATGAGCTCATCTTTAGTAAATTGCGAATCAGCAATGATGCGTCTGGCGTGGTGTAATGTCTGCGGCAAACCGTCGGATAACCAGGCAAGGCGCTCAGCAGGATGTGTCTCGGGATATCGGAGGTGGGACAAATCATGTACTGTTACAACCAAGGGGCCATCAAAAGAACTTGCCACATAGTTTGTTGCATGAAAAAGATCTGGTTGGTACCTAATTAGCCCTACTTCTAAGATCTTTTGCCTGATCCATTTTTTTGAAGCAGCTGGCACCACTCTTGATACCGCACTTCTTAAAGTCTCATAACTCCCACCGATATTGGTCCCTGTGGTTGCCTTCAGGCGTTTGCTCCAATGTGTGCCATAAAAGAAAACGAGCTGTGGGCCTTGTGAAAGTCGAGTTAGTGCAGATGCAAGCTCAAACGTATACTTTCCTATGCCTGTTTTGGGGCTCAACAGCGGAATCCCATCCAATCCTATGCGCATTGAGTCTATCTCCCAATAATTAGCCGCAAGTCAAGGTGTGTGGCCATCCTATCCCAGTTATTGCCTGTCAGAGGATTACTCAAAATGCTTGTATGTACGGAACCCTTGAGCTCGGCACAACTGGTCCCTTTCCGCCTCTTTGAGATCTTCTCGAACCATGGTTTTTACCAGCTCATCAAAGGTTACGACCGGTTCCCATCCCAATTTTGAACGAGCTTTCGTAGGATCACCAAGGAGAAAATCCGTTTCAGCTGGTCTGAAATAGCGGGGATCCACCTGAACAAACGTTTTGCCGGTTTCACGGTCTTTGCCTGTCTCATCGACGCCGCTCCCCTTCCAAGCAATGGTTACCCCCACCTCCGCAAAAGCCCTTTCCACAAACTCTCTCACTGAATGAGACTCACCAGTAGCTATCACATAATCGTCGGGCTCATCTTGCTGCAACATCAACCACATAGCCTTTACATAGTCTCCTGCGTAACCCCAATCTCTTTTGGCATCAAGATTGCCAAGGTAGAGCTTCCCTTGAAGGCCCAGCTTGATGCGTACGACCGCTCTTGTGATCTTTCGGGTTACAAAGGTCTCGCCTCTTACGGGAGACTCATGGTTAAAAAGGATCCCGTTGCAGGCGAACATATTATATGCTTCACGATAGTTGACCGTGATCCAATAGGAATAGAGCTTGGCTACGGCATAAGGGCTGCGCGGATAAAAAGGCGTCGTCTCACGCTGTGGAACCTCCTGGACCTTTCCATAAAGCTCACTCGTAGAGGCTTGGTAAAATCGGGTCTTGCTCTCGAGCTTCAGGATTCTAATGGCTTCAAGAAGGCGAAGTGTTCCGATTGCATCCGCATTGGCTGTGTATTCTGCCGTTTCAAAGGAAACTTTCACATGGCTCTGGGCAGCCAGATTATAAATTTCATCAGGCTGGGTTTCCTGTATTATGCGTATAAGGTTGGTAGCATCTGTCAAATCGCCATAATGCATAAAAAAGCGGACATCTTCTTCATGGGGGTCACGATAGAGGTGATCGACCCTGGCGGTATTAAAAGACGATGAACGCCGTTTTATACCGTGTATCAAGTACCCCTTATTCAGCAAAAATTCGGCCAGATATGCACCGTCCTGGCCGGTTATACCTGTAATCAGCGCAGTCTTCATACCTTATCACCCCTTTCCACAATATCTTTATTAAATTGGTTTAGAAGAGTAACGATCAATTCTAAAAGAATGAGGAAGTCCAATGGTTCAGATTCTGAATAGAATTAAAGCTTTATAGCATCATTCAAAAACATCTGGACTGTTTCTTTGCTATACGGATGGATTATCATGCCTTCCAAAAGATTGGGGGTTGCTGTAACTATGTGGGCACCGGCTACAAGCCATTCTATCACATTTAGAACCTCTCTGGTCGAACCTACTATTATTTTGGCCTTGAGACCAAAGTTGTCAAGCAGGGTACGCAGTTTGCTGATTTCATCTATGCAATTATATCCCATATTATTGACACGTCCTCCGAAAAGTGAAACATAGGTAGCCCCTGCCATCGCTGCCAAAAAACATTGCTGAGCACTCATCATAGCAGTTACGTTAATCCGAACATCATACTCTGTCTCAAGTTTATGAGCAACCTCTAAATTGTCCAATTCACCATTGGGACCATGAATTGTAATCTTGACATTTATATTTTCAGCCCATTGAGCAAATTCTCTCGCTTGATCAAGCATTCCATCTGGTTCGTTATTAGTGACTTCCACTGAAAGTGGGTATGGACGAATAAGCTTCGCTATTTCAATCGACCTTTCCTTTACTCCTTCCATCCCTCCCGTAACGCCAGATTTGACAAGGATGGTAGGATTGGTGGTTACTCCACGGATAATGTCCATCTTTAAATACTTTTCTATTTCTTCAATCCGCCCAGTATCCAAGAAAATTGCCATTAGCTTTCCTCCTTCTCATTCAAGATTATATTAACAGCCCCATTCATATCTTCCACTCTTCTGAAGCAATCTACACCTTTATTATAGAAGGTGTCTATCAATATACCCATGCAGCCAGTATTCTTCGCAGCCTCCATATCCTTCCAACCATCGCCGACTAAAAAAGATTTGTTGAGATTAATTTCATACTTTTTGGCAGCATCAAATAACATTCCAGGTTTTGGCTTGCGACAAGTACAATTGTCAGTATCATCATGTGGGCATATTGATATTTCATCCACAGCTAAATTAGCTTTAATGGTTTCAGTCATCTTGTTCAGTTCTGAAATATCCATATTGCCTCTTGCAATGTCCGGTTGGTTTGTAACAACAATGACATAATATCCTGCATCCTTAATCTTCTTGATCTGTTCGGCTACATTTTCCACAAATTCAAATTCGCTAAAGCGCCTTGGAGAATATGCTTTTCCATCCTTAATAATTGCCTTGTTTATTATACCATCACGATCAAGGAAAACAGCCTTGTTCATCTGACAGATTCCCATTTCATTTCATTCGCTTTAACCGCGGGATGAGAGACTAAAAGGTGCCAGATTACTGATTGGAAAGCCTCTGTATGTGGCGTGATGGTTTCTGGATTCACTGTCGGAATGACAACACATGCATCAGCAACTTCAGCAGTATAACCTCCGTTGCGGCCAACCACACCCACTATTTTGGCGCCAACCTGTTTAGCCAGTTTCAAGGCAGTGACGATATTAACACTTATGTTTTCTTCTTCATTGCCTCCGCCAACTGAAAAAACAAAGATACCATCCTTGGCATTAAACCCACTTCCCTTGAGCCAGTTAACGAATACTGTATCCCAGCCATCATCATTAACCCTCGCTGTTAACTCCGATACGTTATCTGTAGGGGTATACGATTCAATCCCGGCTATTTTTCGAAAATCGTTTACAGCGTGCGAGGCATTACCTGCCCCGCCACCAACACCCAAGAAGAAAAGCCTGCCACCTGACTCTCGTAAATTAATCAATATCTTGACTATCTTCTCAATAATTTCGAGATTCAACTCATCAACAATCTTATGCACTTCGTCAAGATACTTTTTTACATAATTCATATCGAATAATCTCCCTTCAGCTTTTGCCAATTTTCAATTTTTTTTGTCTCTACCCTCAAGCGAAGCGCTCCTTGGCTCTCAAGTAGCCCTCCGTTTCTTTCAAACCATCTAGAGATCCAATTTCGTAGAAACGCTCTTTAACTTCATATCCCAACATGTCATTTTGGTCGACAAGCTTGGTACATAAATCGGCTAGGTCAAATACTTTTCCCTCTGAAATACCTGTGAACACTTCCCTGCGTAATAGGCTAAGTCCGTAGTCAATATGTTTCATTTCAGGTACTGGACTTTTCTTATTGTACTTAAGAATTAGACCATCTTTGAATAGGACATTGCTCTTATCCCATTGATTATTATTCCGAAAAACTGTCATCAAACCCCTTTTGTCCCTGGATAAAAAATAACTGAGAATAGGTGAATAGTCTGTATCCAAATAGGAGTCTCCATACATGACCAAAAAAATATCTCCAAGAAGCGGTAGAGCCTTATGCAGTGCACCGCCTGTGCCAAGCAGCTTTTCACCATCAAAAGAATAACTCACCTTAATACCAAACCGTGCTCCATCTTGAACAAAATCCTGGATCTGTTCACCGAGATATCCAGCGCAAATCACCACCTCGGTAATATCCTGGCGTTTGAGAAGAATCAACTGATGTGCAATGAAAGGTTTTCCGGCCACTTCTATCATGGCCTTCGGTATTTTCCTCGTAATTGGCCACAGCCTTGTGGCCACGCCCCCCACTAACAATGCTAATGGTGGCGTCGCTTTACTTGCTTCCTCTTCCATGGTCCCTTTACCCTCTACATAGATCCAACTCTCCTCTTTCCTCAAGCAAAGCTCTCTTTAAAGTCCCAAGGCCACTAATCCTCAAGTCGCTCAAGGCCCACGCTGCTAAGAACCGCCCCAAGCCATTATGACTGCGCTACAATCTTGGTGCCTTCAAAATCAAAATGGAATCGTACTTCCTGCAATCCGGCTTCCCTCATGGCACGGCGCAACTTTATTTTGTCCTCGGAATAAAACATCAGGAATCCTCCGCCTCCCGCGCCAATAAGTTTGCCTCCTAATGCGCCATTCTCAATGGCAAGTTTGTACCATTCATCAATTTTTTGATTGCTCATGGAACCCGATCTCTGCTTCTTGTATTCCCAGTGCTCTTTCATAATATTGGCAAATTCGTGTAGATTCCCGGATTCTAAGGCGTTTTGGCTGCGTTTTGCCAGATCCTTTATATAATGCAGGTTTTGAATCATATCCTGGTCATCCTTTTTGCTTTTATCATCCTGTTCCTTAAGAATCAAAGAGGCTTCTCTGGAATAACCGGTGAAAAACAGAAGGAGGTTATCTTCCAAAGTGTATCGAGTTTCAGTTGAGATATTAAGGGGCCATGCCTCGACGCGACCATCCGGGAGGAAACGGAAGCAGGTAATCCCACCATAAGCGGCAATGTACTGGTCCTGTTTTCCAATAGGCTCGCCCAATCGGTCAATCTCAATACAACAGGCTTGCTCAGCCAGCTCTTGAGGATGGACAAGGTTTCTTTTGTACGTATGGAGCGACTTCAAGAGAGCGGTGGTGAAACTCCCTGAAGAACCAAGTCCGGTTCCTGCTGGTATGTCAGCCATGCTGGTTATTTCCAGATAGGGAGTTCCTATGTCGACAAGTCTTAGAGCTTCCCTAATGATAGGATGTTCAACATCATCTATGCTCTTAACCTTTTCCATTTTTGAATATTTGATAATTAGTTTTTGTTCAAAGGTAGAATGTAAGTTGATATATACATATTTGTCAATGGCAGCCGCAATCAAGAAACCACTGTGATCCTGGTAATAAGATGGCAGATCAGTACCTCCACCGCCAAGAGAGATGCGCAAAGGACTACGTGTAATGATCATTTAGAACCTCCATAGACTCTACTTACAATTTCCAATGCCGCCCTAGCATCATAAAGATTCCCTAATGGCAGCCGTTTCTGCGCAATAGCATTCAAGAACTCTTCGAACTCCAATCTCCAGGATCTCTCAGGAGATGGATATTCCCAGATAGTGGTTTCAGGAGGGCCCATTTGTGGAAGCATTTTATACCAGGATAACCTTTCTACTCCATAGCTTCCTCCCAAACCGTCAATATGAAGTTTGCCCTTTTCTCCATAGATCTCAAAGGAGAATAAATTTTTCCATTCTGTCCAACTTGCATGAAGCCAGGCAACCTTCTCAGTTGCTGTTTTGAGCATCAAAAAGGCATTATCATCCACCGGCATATCCCAATAGTAGGTTGGCGTAAAACCATAGACCTCCTGAAAATCTCCTAAAAACCAGCGCGAAAGATCGATCAGATGCACCCCCTGGTCAAGAAGTTCGCCGCCACCCGAAATATCAGGCTTTGCTCGCCATTCTTTTTCATATCCAATTCGTGCGCCGTGCCCATAACGAGCACGGATGAACATCAGTGGTCCCAATTCTCCGGAATCAACAATTTCTTTAGCTTTTATGAATGCGGAGTGATAACGATGATTAAACCCAACCTTTACGCAAACACCCTTTTCTTCCGCTTTTTCAATAACAGGTTCAAGTTCTCCAACATTCAAGGCCGCCGGTTTCTCTACCAATACATGCTTTCCTGCCGCAACGGCTGCCAGCGTGATTGGGCCAAGAAATTTGTGGGGTGTGGCAACGAAAACGATGTCCACGTTGTGGTCCTTGACAACATGTTGCCAGTTGTCGGATGATTGAGCTGAAGGAAAGAATTTGGCCATAGCCTCAGCCTTTGTAAGATCTGAATCTACAAGCCATCGAATAGTGTGACTGCCGACCTCCTTTGCCCGCTTATTGCCGATCAAGCCACAACCAATAATGCCAATATTCATACTCTCATCCTTCCTCACATTCTCCATAATGTCCAGGCCTCAAGCAAAGTACTCCTCTTCCCTCAAACCTCGCAGGTGCATTCTCTTACCCCCAGCCCATGTCACGATCTTTCGGTATGATGCGCCTCAGGGTGTAAATATCTGTCTCCATCAAATCTTTGACATGTTCTGACAGCTCTTCCCAAGGGTCCCACACGGCGCTGATCAGTTTGCCTGTGATGCCATCACTCGCTGACGAAGCCAGGAAGACGCACAGTTTGGCGGCCCGCTCCGGGGAAATCCCGCCGTTTTCCTTCTGCCTGAGGGCACGATCATACTCGTCCTTCCCTACCTTTTCTGGCCCAGCCCGAAGCATGGCCTCGAGCATGTCCGTGTTCAGGGCGCCGGGAGCGATGCTATTGACCTGGATATTTAATTCCTCGACCTCACGGGCCAGGATTTCGGTAAACCGGGCGATCCCTGTTTTGGCAACAGCATAAGCCGAAAAATTTTCACGCGGGCCCGTGGCCCCGCCGCCAGAAAGGTTAATGATCTTTCCGCCTCCGCTTTCCGCCATCCACGGAACACATGAGCGGCAAAGGGCAATCGGAGCGATGAGATCCACAGCGATAGCCTCCTGCCACGCGTCCCAATCAGTTTCCCATGCCATGCCGATCGGGCCGAGAATGGCGGCGTTGTTGACCAAGCCGTATAGCGCGTGCCAAACGGACCGGGCCTTGCCCATGACGTTGAGAACGGCGTTCGGCGATCTCAAATCAGTCGCAACCACGTGGACATTCTGCCTCGGAAGAGCACTTCCGGCGAGATCATTCCTCAACTGTTCCAGGGCGTCCAAGGAGCGCGACACTAGGATCAGATTCGCGCCGTGATCCCACATCGTGCGAGCGATATGAAGCCCGAGACCCCGTGAAGCGCCGGTTACAATAATGTTTTTTCCAGAAAGTTCTGTCTTCATACTTTCTTATTCCACCTATGATGCTCGTCTATGCCCAGCCGATGGGGTGGGCAGTGACCCGATATTTTTTGTCCACTGCAAGGGTCACCATGTTCCATGGAACCATACGCTCGATTGCGAAAGCGATACGAACACCAAGAGTTTTGAGGATCTTAAATCGGATGATGTCTGTGAATCCGGGCATGAACCCTTTGAATTCGGTACTGAAACCGGCCTTCTTGAGCGCCAGATCAAGCGTCTGCGGTTCAAAAAAGCTGATGTGTATTTCGGGTGTGACATACCGCCAGCTCAGCAGTCGTTGCCTAAAAGGCCGGGCATTCCCCGTGGTGTAAAAAAATAGCCCGCCGGGCTTAAGAAGAGAATGGATTCGTCTGAGAAACATTAGCGGATCCTCAACGTGTTCGATCACCTCAATGGCAGTGACAATGTCGAATGTGCCGGCCCGCTCCTTGAGTTGTTTCGTATCGATGAAGGGAATGCCTTCAGCGGCTGCTTCTTGTCGGATACAGCCTTCCTCGAAGCCGACGATGCTATATCCGGCGTGCAGATGGCAATACCGCACCAACCCGCCGTTTCCACAACCGTAATCAAGCCATTGCGTATTGGGTCCAATAGGTATGAGCTGCCTAACCGCCGTCAAGATACCCCGCCACTCATACTGCCGGACAGTCCGTTCTGGATTTTTCAGCTCAAACAAGTAGTCTACAGTCGGATCCGCACCTCGACCAGCATAGTAATCGTGCGAATAGATTTTCTCGTATTCTGTCCACGGGTTAGCAATATAGGCGAAAAAACACCCGGGGCAATAGCGTAACTCAAAATTCCGTTCGTAATAAGAGCCTTTTTTTGTGCCCATCGCTTCAGTCTCGGTACCGCAAATCCGGCAGACCTTGGGATCTACCATAAACGCTTCTCCAGTAACCATTTGTGCTCCGTCAAAAATTCAAGGGTTTTGATCACGCCTTCCTTGATGGTGAGCCTGGGTTTCCATCCGAGCGTCCGGATACGGGAGCAGTCAAGAAAGATGAACGGGCTGTCCCCTATCCAGCCCCTCTCGCCTCCTGCGTAAGTGATTTTGGGGTTGAGACCTAGGTAATCGCAAATCCACCCGATCGAATCATCCACAATAATATACTCATCAGTTCCTAGGTTAAATATATTTACTTTGTCCTGTGCCTTGTTAATCGCCACGAGCATGGAATCAATGCAGTCTTGAACATACAGATATGATTTGCGCTGTTTGCCGTTGCCAAGTACATGCAAATGGTTTGGGTCAGCCAACAGTTTTTTGCAAAAATCACAGATATGGCCGTGCGAGTACCGTTCGCCCAGGATAGATACAAAGCGGAAAATCCATCCTCTGAACCCGAACCCTTCGCAATAGGCCTCGATTAACCCTTCGCACGCTAGCTTGGAAGCGCCGTATAGGGAAGTTTGAGAAGGGAAGGGAGCATCTTCAGGGGTGGGAAAAATGTCGGGCTCACCATAAATCGAGCCCGTGGAGGCAAACGCAATACGCTCTACCCCATTCGCTCGCATGGCCTCCAAGACTTTAGAAGTGGCTATGGTATTCTGCTCCAAATCCTTCCACGGGCTCCGGATTCCATAACGGACGTCGGCATTTGCAGCCAAGTGAAAGACGAAATCGCAGCCAGCCATAGCAATTGTCAAATTTTCAGAATCGAGCACATCTCCACGGATCATTGTGAAACTTGAATTCTTTCTCGCCTGCTCCAGGTGCGCATCAAATCCAGTCGACAAATTGTCGTAGCCAGCCACCTTAAAACCATCTGCAAGAAGCCGATCCACCAGGTTACTACCGATGAATCCCGCGGCACCGGTGATGAATATTTTTTCAAACCTCTTATGCTTCATGCCTAAATACCCAAAACCGTGCAACTGAGTAACCGCTTATCAATGTAACACCGCTTGCTATTATTGTACCGACATATGGAGAGAGCGAAAATTTTTTCACTGATAATTCGACGATTCCAAGCATAAGCAGATAATGGAAAACAACATGAACGGCATATTTGATGGATTGACCGAACATATGGCCCTGGGGGACTTGAAAAGCGACTTGCCTGTCCATAAAGAAACGAAATATGATGGCAAAAACATACGATACCGAGAGGGAAAATCTATAGTGCAAGCCGAACAGTTCATAACATGTTGTAAAACAGATAAAATATACCACTGCGGTGAGAAAACCATTCAACGAAAAAAAGATAAAAGAGCGTATCTTTGGATATATAGTCTTCGATAATTCAAATATACCAGCCATACTAATATATCGGACCATTTGCTATCACCCAATTCAGGCCCATTTTTCCCTCTCGGGACTCGACCACGATCATCGAATCCGCCAATTCAGAATCGTGCATGGTGCTTGTCTTTTTAAGAATGATATATAGTTCATTGAGAGCTGTGTAAAACGGGAGGGATGCTATAAAATCTTTCAACAAAGTGACATCATTCAATAGCACGTTTCGAGGACACTCTGGATGTGTTTTGGTTGATCTGTAGAAATAGCTTTCCTCGCTTTTCGACACCATATACTGTATAGCCAATTCAGCATTCGGGCAGCAGATCCCGGCTTCCATGCGGTTACGACTCAGATATCCCAATTGCCCGCCTTTGCTCAAAGCGTAGAGATAAGGGAATGCTACATGGTAAGAGGTGAAGCAAGGGATTTTGATTATTCTGAGCAGTTCATCTACCTCATACCAGCAATCTGGCTCAAGCGGGCAAGGAAAGTCTCCTATCTTGCGAGTAATTTTGACTTTTTGTGTATAGCTGTCACACTCGGGTTTGCCTCCAGGGCTAGCTCTCAAAGGCAATGCGACGGTATTGTATTTCACGTGTGTTCTGTAATCGGGACATCCCAGGATGAAATCCGTGTCCTCACCCAGCAATGGATAAATCGAGTTAACGGCAGCCGGGCAAATTTCATCCGTTTTATCTACATTGAACACAAAGCGTTGTCCTTTTTCCATGCAGAGTGGGCACGATCCGGCAACGACAATTTGTGCACCTACGATCTTATTATGAACATCAAAAGGGATAAAAATATTCATCAATCTCGAAAAGGAATTCCTCATAAAGGATAAAGTTCTGAAAGGATGCGGTTCGAAGAAAATACTAAATAATACACCGTCATCACCCAGAGGGCATCTCTTTAAGAGAGACTCAGATCCAAATGTTTGTCGCGATGCATTTCGAATGGTATGTAATGCAAACAAAACCGGATACAGGTTTAAGTACGCAAGGGGGCACATTCCCTTGGAAATAATATTTCCATCAACCCCTTTCGATTTTAGACGGTGATACCGGCAGCGGTCGTCATTTACGGAAAAGACTTTAATTTTATTAGAAAATCTCTCCTGAATAACAATATCACAGGGTTTTGTAATCATTGCCGCCGCACTCCAGTATTGAACCTGAAATAAACATACCGACATTGCCGATTCAGAGAAAAACCGTCAAAACCAGGACAGACACTAATCGCATTTATCCGGCACCTTCATCAAAAACCGCATCAATTTCTGGGTTGTTTCAATGCCAAAGAAACGCTTGAATAAAAAAAGCGGTCCTACCCTGGAACCAATCGGATTCCAAAAACCGGTTCGCTTTCCATCGGCAATATCGACTATCAAGTTAGCCACTTTCTGAGGATCGGAGAATCTGGTTTGTTTTGTTCTGTTTGTAAAATAGTCCATGAATCTGGCATATGGCGATGTCGGACTGAGTGCCCTAGCTCCATATCTAAGTGATGATGTTGCGAAATTCGTCGAATACGGTCCGGGCTCCACATTCGAAATTGTAACGTTGTATAGAGCGCATTCAAAGCGCAAGGCCTCGCTTAGTCCCTCCAAGGCAAACTTGCTCGCACAATATGCTCCGTAGAGTGGCATCCCTATCAATCCGGCCACGGATGTTATGTTGATAATATGTCCCCGATTCTGCCGCCGGAAGATCGGCATTACAGCCTGAATCATTCGGATGCATCCAAAAACGTTGGTATCGAATTGATCACGAATCTGCTCCAAATCAGTATCTTCCAAGGCGCCAATCAGGCCGTAACCAGCGTTATTGATGAGTAGGTCTATCCGGTTTTTTTCTTTTTCAAGTTCGACGACAACGTTTTGCACATTCTCCAAATCTGTAACGTCAAGTTTTTTCACCGACAAAAAACTATTTCCCCGCGATGCCTTTTCAATAAGTTCAGCCCCGTTAGCTTCATTCCTCATGGTGGCGCAAACATCCCATCCGTTGCGGGCCAATGCAAGCGCAGTTAGAAGACCGAAACCGGTTGAGCATCCTGTCAGGAGCGCAACCTTCTTGTTTGATTGAACGGTCACAGCTTCCTCTTCTTCGATAAAAGTTTAAAAACGTTTATTAGAGAACTTGGTCGAAAGTTGAACATCAGACTCTGCTCGATGACACTCAGATGTGAGCACTGATAGCAATCTTTATTTGCCAATAGTTCCCAGGCTCTTTTTATTCCCCCAGCCTCATCAATATCCACTTCCATATCGTATCTGTTCACACAGTACCGCATTTTCCCATCACTACTCATTTCAAAAGCAAGGTCACCCAAAATGCATTCAGGCAAAAACATTTTGAATGTTTTATCAGCATCTTTCTTTTTTAGAATATAAGTGTCGTAGCTGATTGGCCAATTGATCAGCTTGCTCAATGATGTTACCGAGTTTGAAATTGGGATATTTTCCTCCTTTTTTCGCTTCAGCATGGTTTTATAGAAATCCCTGGCAACATCCTCTGGTATGTAATAGTAATCTGGAATCTGGGTTGGATTGAAATAGGGATTGATCATCAGACGGCAATAATCGAAGACAATATTGTTTTTTTGGCAAAAATCCGCCATAAAATCGATATTATCTTTCTGGATATTATAGGCATTGAGGACCATGTGCAGACGGACGTATTTCCCCGTCTCAACACATTTTTCGATAGCGCGAATCGTTTTATCAAAAGACCCCTTGCCGCGAACCCGCTCATTGTTTTCTCGGTTGCCTTCAAGACTGATACCAACAAATTGCAGATTATGAAGTTCTGGAAGTTTTTTTTCGAGAAAAATGCCGTTTGTCACAATTTCAGCAATTTTCTTTTTCTCTACAACAACATAGTCTATTAATTCGGATATATCCTTTCTTAGAAGGGGTTCTCCACCAAGGAACCGAAACCATTCCGTTCCCATCTCGCATAACTCATCAATGATTTCAATCCATTTCTCAGTATCATATTTATCCTTTAATTTACCAACAGTGTGGATACCGCAATGGGTACAACGCTGATTGCACCGATCAGTGAGATAAAGAGTAGCCCAAATGGGAATCCTTTTCTTTGCCAATTTTGCTTTCATCGCCTTCATAAAAACTCTTGCGCCATTATAATAAGTTTGTTTGATACGTTTCTTATTCATCGAAATCTCCTATATTTACCTATCCAAACAAAGATGTATCAAAAACTACGCCTTATCGATATCGAAATGTTACGTCTCCCATTTTTTGGGAGAGGGATCAAGGATCAATGTCATGAGTATGAGTATCTGAATAAATCAATAAACGCTACCTTTCCACTTAGATTGACTATAGATCTAGAATTGCTAGAGTGTTTCTTAACTACAAAAATCATTTTGTTTCAAAACCAGAAAGGTTTTTATCTAGTTGATTCATTTGACGTTTTAACTTTGGTTTCAGTTTTACACCAATGATAAAATTACAATGCACAGAAGGAAGCATTAACGGGAAGAATTTCTTTATAACAATGTCAAAAAATGTTTTGAGTTCCTCTATGATTTCGCCCGGAAGATTGAAATGTTCATTGGCGACAACCACTTTTTCATAATCGAAGTTGGGAAACCGTTTCTTGAACAATCTTTTCGCGCTGACATTGCGGCCAAGTCGGTATGCAAGCCCGCCCTCGCATGGAATGCAAACGCTGAATACTCCATCCGGCTTAAGTACCCTACAAACTTGAAGTAAGGCACAGGGGAGATTCGGCAAATGCTCCAAAACATGAATGGCTACAACTCGGTCGAAGTAACTATCTTCAAACTGCAAATTATCTTGGCAGTCACTTACAAGGACTTTGACATGAGGAAAGCGCTCCTTAATAATAGCAGCCATTTCAGCCCGCAGTTCAATACAACAATATTCCTTCCAATCTGGTTCTTCATAATTAATATGAGCGCCCAATCCCGCTCCGATTTCAAGAATCCTTTCACCTTTCTTTTCCTTTGACTGTAACACGAAGTGATGGTTGAATTTTTCCTGGAAGTTAAACTTTTCGGGGCGCGCTTCATGCCAAAATTTCATAAACCAGTTGCGAGCATCTTCCTCCTCTTTAGTAAGTGGTTTCAAACGCTTTGGCCATTTGTTTAATTTGATAATACTCTGTTCAAACATATCATTGAGACTTTTGATTATAAATGTGTAACGAACGAAATTAAGACTTTTGCAAAAATATCCCTATTTTTTACAGCGCCCTTCAATACTTCCTTCCCTGAAACATGATACGCCCTGTCTGGGTCGGAAATATCCGAAACAACGGCTATAGAAACTACTTCAAGGCCGGCGTGCCAGGCAACGATTGCTTCGGGAACAGACGACCATCCAATAAGGTCGATTTTGTTTCTCTTCAAAAATTCCAATTCAGCCCTCGTCTCAAAATATGGGCCGGGCAGGAATCCGAGCAGGCCTCTTTTCATGTTTAGGCCAGCCTCTCTCCCGCACTCCTCAATGCGGCTCCCAAGTATAGGGTCGTATCCATCAAGCATATTAGGAAACCGCGGCCCGATCACGTCGAGATTAGCTCCCATTAGAGGATTCAGTCCAATAAAATTGACATGATTTTCAACGATCACGTAATCCCCGATTTGAAATTCCGGATTTACCCCACCGCACGCGCTTGTAAGAAGCAGAATTTTTATGCCACAATAGGCTAAGACTCTTGCCGGATATCCCACCTCCTGCATGGAGAAGCCTTCATACATATGGTATCGCCCCGTCATTATCAGAAATTCTTTTCCCTCGAACGATGCCAGGACTAACTTTTGATCATGGTATGTGTTTTCCCGCTTTGGGAAATGGGGAATATCACAGCAGGAAGCTTTACAGAGTTCTTTCCACGGCGGGTTCTCGGGATAAAAACCCGTTCCCATAATGCATCCGATTTTCAGTGCCCCCAAAAGCCGACATATCTCCTGTGAGCTTTCCCCGATTTTTTCGAGATCATTGAAGGGTGGATATGTGATAAGCGATTTCAACCTCATCTCTTTCAATTAATGGTGGGCAAATCCACGGAATTTTTCGGGAACGAAGGCAAGTGTTATGTCCCTTTCAGAAAAGAACCGGCGAATTTCTTTTTCTCTGACGCCCCCTTTGGGCAAAAGACCAGCAAGGGCCCCATTTTCCGCAAAGATTTGGGCGCAGTCCGTAAATGGAAGAAACGCATTCGCCGCAAATACAAACTTTTGATCACCATGACCTGCATCTTTCATTTTCATAATGCATGATTGCGCCGCCCCCACACTGGAAGGCTGACCGTCGCAAGCCAGAAGCTGTCGCTCTCGGGCGATGGCAATTCCGTTCATGTGCGTTGACCAGGCGATTGCCCAGGCTAAAAAAAGCGTGTCTAACTCGGTGCCTGTGAGAGGCTCACTTGTCCATTCGATTTCGTTCAAATCGGGAACAAAGTCGGCTATCGGTTGGCGCAAAAAACCGCCTCGGACGTAACGGTAAACATATTTCAGTTGAAAACCCGGATCTTTGAGGGCAGGGTTGAGGAAAATTTTTCGTTTCCCTTTCTTATTTAACAATTCCTTCACGCCTTCTTCGTATCCGGGAGCGCCGATAATATCGAGCATCCAGTTGACCGAGCCGAAAAGCTCTTCACGCCTGTCATCGGAGAGCAAGATCTTTGCTCCTACGTCAGATATCTCAAAGTTGGTGATAACCTCTCCACCCCAAATGACCTTGGGGTTGGACCACAACATTTTTCTCAACACCGTCTCTTCGGATTGCCAATCAACAGCTGCCCCCACTACGATGCCGTGCTTTGCCCCTACTGCGATCAGCGGCATATGGCCTCCGCAGGTGTTTCTAAATGCCAAGCTTATTCTGACTAATACATCGATAAGACTGGAGAGACTTGTCATGTTGACAAAACTTGGAGAGTCTCCAAATAGTTCCTCAAAACGATGAAGCGAGAGAGGATCGTCAAAAGTCTGGTAATAAGCGGCATTCGATTGATACGGGTTTTCGCCGTAACGTAGATCTATTGTGCGGAGGCCGATGAACCCGTCTACGGTGTCTCTGCCTATATACTTGGCGGACTGGAGGCAATAGTCAGCACAAAGCGCTTCCGCCTTATACCACAATTTTCGCTTAACATCCACAGGCACGTCCCCTTTAAGTTCCAGCCGGTCTATGACGAGCTGGCGGTCCGGGAAGTCCGTAACAACGATCCTTCTTCCTTTGACGGCGTTTCGCATTAGCGTCACTCCGCCTATATCCGTGGATTCGATCACATCCGCCTCACTGGTTGCCTTGGCGACAGCTTGCGAAAGAGGGTACAGGTCCACGCAAATCAGATCAAACCAGGGAATATCATAACGACTTCTGTCCTGGTCGTGTTCCTCATTGTCTTCAGCCACCAGCGCCCCCGCGATCTTTATATGCTCGCTGAATACCCGGTGCCCCAAAATAGGTGATATGCCCGTGATTTCTTCAAGGCTGGTCACCGGTATATTGTTCCTCCGCAAAACTTTGGCGGTTCCCGGAGATGCGACGATATTCCATCCTAGCCTGATCAACCTTTCGGCAAAAATGTGGATATCCGTTTTGTCTGATACGGAAAGAAGAGCTAGTTTTGTGCGCAACATGTCTTTACTCCCTTACAATATTTCCTGTGCAGCTTTGAATTTGGGTATCCGCTATCCAAATAAGGAATCAATTTTCCTCATCTGGGAAAAGAGGGAGATACCCAAGCGATACAACATAACACCCGTATTTCAATTCCAAATGTTCAGACTTGGCAGAGCCCTCGAGAAAGATTGTTGCAATCCCGATCAACCGTGCTTCACACCTGCGAAGCAGTTGAGCCAAACCCTCTATAGTGTTCCCTGTGGAGATCACCTCATCAACTATGAGCACTCTTTTATGCACGATTTTTGGGATATCCCTGGAATCGAGCACGAGCTGCTGAACGCCCTCGGTGGTAATGGAGCAGATTTCCTCAACCAATGGATTTTCCATGTAAAGTTTAGGCTGTTTGCGAACGACCAGGTAGGTTTTCCCCATCAGCCTCGCCATGGAGTGCGCCAGAGGTATCCCTCCGACCTCTGGAACGAGAATGCAGTCGAATGAATCGTCGGGAATATCTTGCACCATAAGTTCCGCGCATCGCTCAATCAATTCGAGGTCACCGGGCAAGAAAAAATAGACTCCTTTTATGCCCTTGGAGAGACGGACGATGGGATACTCCCGCACAATTCCCCTGAGTTCGACCCTAAATAATTCCATGTGTAGTTCGCACTCCAATAAAATGCATTGATCTATGATTAAGCAGTGGATGTAAACAAAGTCAACATTATATATTTACTTTTTTGTCAATAATGAACAATGGCCGACGCTTTACCTCGTCATAAATCCGCCCAATATATTCCCCCATCAGGCCGAGAGATAGAAGCTGCACGCCAGCGAAGAAAGTGACAACGAGGACTGTTGTGGGCAGACCTGGCGTCAGCTCGACACCTATCAATTTTTGAAATACATACCAGGCTCCAAGTAGAAAACTAAATCCAGCCAAGATAGCTCCGAAGATAGACATCATCTGGAGCGGTCTGCTACTAAAACTGATCAGACCGTTTAGTCCGATTTTTAAAGAGCCCACGAAGCGGTTGTAATGACCGCTGCCATGGACACGTTCATCCCGGTCATACTCAATAAAGGTTTGCCGGAACCCCACATAAGCTACGAGCCCCCGAAGGAATCCATGACATTCGTTCAGCCGACGGAGCTCCTCGATCACCAGTCGGCTCATGATCCGAAAGTCACCGGTGTCGCGGGGAATCTGCACATCGCTGAGCTTGTTAATGAGTGAATATCCAATGCGGGAAATCACACGCTTGACCAGAGTTTCCCCCTTACGGGAACGCCGCCTGGCATAAACCACCTCGTAGCCTTCATTCAACTTGGTGTACATCTGCTCGATGAGTTCCGGAGGGTCCTGCAAATCAACATCAATAACCACGCAGGTCTTCCCATTGCATATTAAAATTCCGGCCATGGTAGCTGCAGGCTGGCCAAAACGCCTGGAAAACACAATCATCTTGATGTTAGGATTGCGGTTGATTTCCTCCATGACGACCCCTTCCGTGCTGTCTGGGGAGGGATCAAGACAAAAGAGAATCTCGTTAGTAACCTTCATGGAATGCAGAACCTTCTCCATCCGGTTAAGAAAAGGGCGTATGTTTTCTTCTTCTTTATATACAGGAACTACAATAGATAAGTCTGGACTTTTAGCAGTAATTTCCTGACGATTCGCCATGCTAATACCTCACCTCGATAGCTATAAAGCCTATCAGAATTTACAAGCTACTGTTGGCGGTGCTTGTTATTGTGATTGATTGTTTTCCAAAAGTCTAACGGTCAGCCTGCTAACTCCAAGCAGCAAAGGCCGAGGATCTTTGCCAACTATAGCCACACTTGGTTTATCGAGCGGGCGTAAAATGATTCGAACTTTTCCTGCATCTATAGGAACAGATATAGTCTGAGGACCATTTTTCGAAATGGTAATATAAGACTGATACCCTTTATCAGTCAATACTAAAAGCTGACGCTCCGGCTTATCTGGTAGGCTAGGCCCGAGTATAAACTCACCATGAATAACTGCCGTTCCATTGCTGGTCGATAATAAGCGAATTTCTGTATCGCCATTACCAAGCCGGAAGAAAGGCTCACCATCCACTATTTCGAGACCGTTGCCATTTTGAATTCCGGTTATCAGTATCCATCGAGCCTTTTTTAATTTCCACAGATAATAAGGGCCTCCTGCCCATGATAGATTTGATCGGGGAAAAGATTCCTTGCTGTCTGTCAGAGCGTAACGAACGCCTGTAATATCTATCTTTCTGGATCGCTCCATAAAGGGGACGACATGAGATTGGGCCATATAAGCTCGGTACTCTGCGAGGTGCATCGCTATGTCTCTCAAGAAGTAAACAGCCCATTCATTAGCAACATTATCGTTTACTGACACAATAATGGAATCTGATGCTACGATGCGTTTAACCTCTTCTAGTTTCTTGAACGCCAAGATATCTTTGTATGGGGAGATTTTGTAGCGTGCAATAAGCATTGTGGCGTTCAGACTAATGAACAATAGAAATATCCCTACAGCATAGCCAATTGCCACCCCTCTTAAACTCCCCTGCATACGCTGTGATTCCAACAACTTATTTACCCCGAGAGTGGCCACAAAAGCCACTGCCCACCAATTCAATAGAATGATTTTATAAGCACCATAAGAGTATCTCAGTTTAAAAATCATAAGCAGGGCGCCACCGAACAGGATGATTATCGTGGTGGCAAAACCCCATTCTTTGCGTCTGAAGAGTTCATACATGCCCAAGACCGCCAGGATGGAAAATGCAATCGAGAGAAGAGAACAAATAAAAAACCACATCTCACTGAGTATCGTTGCAAAGGAAGACGATACAGTGCGAAAACCCCAAAAAGCCATTAGCTGGGTTGACGGGTTGAGTAATTCAGGAATCATGTTTCCCCCTGGCCGCACACCGCTACCCAATCCCGATCTAGCCTGGTTCATAAAGAACCAAATTAGGTTGCGGAAAAAAGGGGCAATGCCGATTGCCAACAGAGGTCCCACCAACAGCAACAGCACTAGCCAGGCTTTGACGGTTTTGCGGTCGACCACGATTCGCTGGAGACAAAAGAGACAGGCTCCTCCCAGCACAAACGGGGCCATCTCCGGATAGCAATACAGGAGAGCGGTAACCAACCCAGCCAGGATGAAGGCCCAGCGTTTGTCATGGGGATCCAAAAAATCAATCACTCCAGCAAACGCCGGCAAGAACGAAATTGCCATGGCATTGTCGTAATTGTTTGCCGAAAGCAGGATCAACAACCAGCCGGAAAATACGCAGATGGTTACATAGAATGGAACCAGATTCTTCATCAGGTTTTTGGCCCTGGCAACGAACGTACAGGTTGAGGAAAAGACAAAGAATGTCCAGGCAAGATAGAATCCGCTGGCCACCTGGGTATCTGCGCCAGAGCCAGCCAGCGGGGCGAAAAATCCAAGCATAGCGGCTGCAATAAATCTCGTTTTCGCTACATGGGCAGCGTACTGGGCAAAAGGAGGTAAACCTCCCTCAGTGCCGATTGGATACTCAAGCAGGTACTGCCCGAATGTAATGGACGACCAGCCATCTGGGGCGAGACTCCCAAGGTACGAAGTTATCCCATTCCAGAAATAAGGGGCCATCACAAAACCCGGGGCAATCAACACGACAAACACAATCGGCCAGTCCCGTTTAAGAAAACGAAAGTCTCCACGCCAGAAGCCCACGATTGCCAACAGGAGAGTCAAGATCCACATGAACAAACGAAGATCCCTTACAGTAAACCCGATCGAGACGCCGAAGCCGAGCAGAATTGCCCAGAAACTAAGCGTGGTTACCGGAGCCAGGTAAAGAGAAACACGAGGCTCCACCCTGACACCTATCAGGCGCAGGATGCCTCGGCCAGTCAAAATGCTGATGATACAGGTCAGTAAGTAAATCGTCATTTCGTCCTCTTTACGGGGGTCTTTGCAACTCTACCGTCAGTGAAAATTACGGTAACCTGGAATGATTGCCGGCCACTCGCAATTGTACCGTTGTCTTGAAGGTAAAGGAAAAAGGTGCGTGATTTCCGAACATCAATGTCCACGCTACCGTCTCGCCTGTTCATCAATACATCTGGTCTGCTCATCTCTGCAACCCCCAGCGGAATCCAATGATTGCCAGGGATTGTGTCCCATACGCTTAGTGGACCTTCCGACGAACTTCTAACTTCTATGCTTTTAATCTTTCCGGACGCGTGTAGACGCTGCCTAATCACGGTGTCCCTGTTGCCATCCCCGCTAATATCGAAAGATAAACCCATAAAATCATACGGTCCAAATCCCTCCAGAAATGCGTCAAGTCGGGGATTTATAAACTCGCTTAGGGCTATCCACTCCCTCAAAGGAAATTCATATAAATAGTACGGTCTAGATGACCAGACCAGGTAATCTTTGAACGACTCAACATGAGTCGTCGTGAGCAAAAATGGATCATCAATTGGCTTAAAGGGGCTTCGTTTTACCCCAGGCATTTGGTCAAGGGAGATGTCGCTTATGAGTGGATTGGCAACCCAGACACGGTTATGCCTGGCAAAATAGGTAAGCCAAGCGTTGATAAAACCGCCGCCATGAAAGCCGTCATTATACAATATGTAAAGGTCTTTGTCATGCATACTCGAAAGCACGTCTTGCACGGCCCTGGTTGATGGCGTGAGAAGTTTATGGGCTCCTCCGCGTCCGATCTCCTCCATTGTGTGTCCAAGCCCGGAGCGGAGGGCCATGTCACCTGTGCTGACACAAGAGAGGGCGATCAAGATAAATACTGCTGTTGGTCTCACAAAGCTGAGGAAGGATTCATAAGTTCGATGGGGCTTGCCTAATCGTTTTAGAAATACTGCAACCCCCAGCGGCATCAAAGGACTGATCGAAAGCAAAAGTTTATAAAATTGGTAGCTGTATTGTGAACCTTTGAACCTGACAATGACCGGCAGCATCACCAGTGCGGCAATACCCAGCGTGAGTCCGTCCTTTCGCTTTACGAGAGTAAAACCAATACCAATGTAAGCTGTGATAAGTAAGCCAACTGAGATTACGCCAAATATCTGCGGCCAGTAACCAGCCAAGCCTGCCCCCAGGTCGCCGATCCAAAGCCGCGTCAATCCTTCAATTGAAAAGGCCCAAGGATATATACCTGAAAGTACACCAGGAGCAGAAATCCGCTTCAATACGTTTCCTATTGCGCGGACAAACCCGGGGTTCATAAGGAGGGCAGTCCATATGAGCACAGCCCATAAGCCTATTTTAAAGAGTGCCTCCTTAGGCCGACGAAGAGCACTGATACCCATCACGAGCGTGCCTGTCCCCAGGAGAATTACGTAGAACTCTGTGTAAATGCTGGTAACTGCAGCCAATATGAGCGATGATGCCAACAACCATCGCCCACTTAATCTATCAATAGCTTCTGATAAAAAAACAGGCCAGACAAGCAGCAAAGGAATAGCTAATGCTTGAGAAAAAAAACTCTCAAGGTGGACCATGGCAATGCCTGGTAAGATTCCCGACGCTACGGCCGCTGGCAGTATCGACCACCGAGACAGAGATAGTCTCCGACCGAGCCAATACACCGCCAACACCGTCAATAGTGGTGAGAGCAGAATAACAGGTTCGAACATGGTCTTTGCGTCGGTGAACGCACTCACAGCCGCAAATCCCTGGTATAATAATGGGCCGATTCGATCAAGCTTGCGACATAAGGCCTGTAAGAGATATGGGCTTCTTGCGACCTCATCAAAAGAAAAACTGAACGGAATATCAACGAGAAACTGGCTTAAGGCCGTACCATTAAACTGGTCATGCCAACCCCGACCAACATAGTATTTGGCACCTACGATAAGCAAACCTAAGCCTTGAATCAAATAAACTCCAAGTGCCGATATAAACAAAAGTCGAGGAAGGGTTTGGAAAACCAGATCCAATCTCTTGGACTTTACCAGCCATCCCCACAGCAAGCATGTTCCGACCCAGAGCCATACCGTTGAATGGCAGATAGGTACATCTAGATAAACCAGATTCTGCAAGACAAGGATGATGACTGCCAGGCCGATGAAAGGAGCAGTAATCCACAACGTTTCATTATCATCTTCGGGCTCGGACAATACCTTGGCTACAGGCAAACCTATAAACCAGAGACTCCCAATGACAACCACAATGCACCATAGTGTCAACATCTTAGCCGGCTTTTTGAGTTTTCCTATCAGTTAATTTAATAAGATCATACCTCTTACCAGACGGCATTTGCTCACATTTTCTCCTCGTGCTTATCCTCAAGCCACATTCTGGTGAGGAGCCTTTTTATCTTAATTTCGCGGCCTTTGATTCCAAGCAACCTTTTTGCCACGTTGTAGATCTTCTGTATCGGCTTCCACCATCATTCTAATCAGTTGATCAAAATCCACTTGAGGCTGCCAGCCGACAATCTCCTTTGCCCGAGTGGGGTCAGCAAACAGTGGTTTCGTTTCGGTCGGCCGCACATATTCCGGGTCAGTTCTTACATAATCCTGCCAGTTGAGGCCTACATGAGGAAATGCAATATCCAAACAATCCTGAATAGTATGAAGCTTCCCTGAACCAATGATAAAATCCTGGGGCTCATCCCGCTGAAGCATCAGCCACATAGCCTCCACTGTATCCCCGGCATAACTCCAGTCCCGTGCAGCACTCAAATCTCCCAAAACAAGCTCCTTTTGTAACCCGAGATGAATCGCCGCCGCAGCCCGGGTGATTTTTCTGGTAACGAACTCCTTTCCCCGCTTAGGGGACTCATGATTGTAAAGTATGCCGGTACAGGCGAAAATGCCAAAATGTTTGCGGTAATTGGCCACAAGGTGTGAGGCAAAAACCTTAGCCGAGGCATAAGGATTGTCTGGTCTGAATGGCGTTTCTTCATTTTGCGGAGATTCAACCGGATCATGTCCAAACATCTCACTGCTGCCTGCCTGAAAAAAACGAGCAGTGGGCAGGTTCGTACGAATGAGCTCCAGTACTCTGCCAACAGCGGAACCATTTACCTCACCCACCAACGCTGGCTTTTCCCAGGAAAGAGGAATAAAACTAATCCCGGCCAGATTGTAAATCTCATCTGGTCGTACCTCGCTCAGGACTCGAGCCATGAAAACACCGTTACATATGTCCCCCTGCAAGAGATTTGCTTTTCCTTTCAGTCCGGCAAGGGTCTCCTTAGAGAGATCTTCAGGGAGAGCCACACCCCAGATCTCATATCCTTTTCCACTCAGCAGGTGGGTAAGGTAATAACCGTCCTGACCTCCGATACCGATAATCAATGCCCTTTTATTCAGAATTGCCCCCAAACTTCGGTATAGCCATTACCTGGCTATAGATATCGAGTACCTCAGCGGCGCTTTTTCGCCAAGAAAACTTCTCGGCCTGTCTAATCGCTCTCTTTTTAAGCTCTTCACGGTAGTCGATATCTCTACCAAGTTTTCCAAATGCGTCAGCAATGTCCGCCTCGTCAAATGGGTTGACGTAATGGGCCGCATCCTCCGCAACCTCTGGCAGGCTGGTGGTATTGGATGTTATCACTGCCGCACCCAGGCCCATTGCTTCCAGCACTGGCAACCCAAACCCCTCATAAAGGGAGGGATAGACAAAGCTAAAACAGTTACTGTATAACCAAGCGAGTTCTTCATCGGATACGTAGCCAAGCATATGAACGTTATCACTCAGGCCCAATCCGTGAATGAATTCCTCAAGCTCATCTTCCAGCCAGCCCTTTCCGCCTGCGAGCACCAGGGGATATTGAATTGTCGCCTGCTTCCTGTAAAAATCAAAGGCGTTTAGAAGTCGACGCAGATTCTTTCGTGGCTCCAGGGTACCGACAGCCAACCAAAATTCTCCCGGTTTGATCCCCTGGAACATCCTCCCTTCTTTCTTGGTATTCTCTCCCACGGAAAAACGACTTCCCAGATGCACGACCCGGATGCGTTCAGAGGGATAGTGAGGGAAGAACTCCAAGAATGTATCGCGGGAATACTGGGAAATCGCAACAATGAAATCCGCATAAGTGGCGGCAGCAAAAACACCCTCAAAACACACACATCGATTTTCCTCAGTGGTCCATTCAGGATATTCGAGGAAATGAAGATCGTACAGAGTGTAAACGGTCCTAGTGCATTGTAGTCCCTTAGGGCAGGAATAATTATTGGCATGAATAATATCAGGATTTCCTAATCGCTCTTCCGCATTAGGTGGCAAGTTTTTCCAAAAGGCCATAGATTCCCTAAAATCACTACCGATCAATTTCCTAGAGACGTTTGGCTGGTCGATCTCTCGGGTGTTCTTCTCAGCCCTTGGATCCCAAAAGAGGCCAAAATGTGGATAGAGTATATATTCATCCTGGCAATCCAGATCCGTCAAGGCTTGAATCAGAGAATCTGCAAAATAGCCGCACCCCGCCTTGTTGTTCCCTGTCTGACTGGTGTCAAAACCTATCTTCATATGGAGGACCGCCTTGCCAGATTTCTTAACGAAACGAACGCCCAGTGAGTTATTGTTTTTATGGCCTTTGTGTACAGACCTGGTCTCCAACGGACGAGTGAGGCAACCGTAGCTCTGATCAGTGTCCAGATATACCTAAAGTTTTCTCGGGGGTTTTTGCGATCATAGCCCTTTTGGTCAGCGACAGCATGCGCATACGCATATATCCACTTTGCTGGCACCCTCCCAAAAGTCATCTCAAGCATATCATTTATTTCCTGGTGGACAGCAACGCGAGCTCTGAGCGTTTTGTTATCCTCGTACATCCTCGACCCGGCCAGTGTACGGCGAAGCCATATGAATGGAGTCATAGAACCCAAACGCAGCCAATATTCATAGTCCATGCAGTATTGCAAACAGTCATTAAGTAAGCCAGCTCTTTCAGTCAACCGACGCCTGAAAAAAACCGCGGGCTGGCACAAAAAACATATGTCTTTCAACCGCTCATAATTCCAGTCTTCAGTGTAGTATGGCTCTATAACTTTGTCATTTACATCAATATGGTCGGCATCCCCATAAACGACGTCCACCTCCGGATGTTTCTCAAAAAAGGCAAGCACAGCCGACAGGGCGCCAGCATAGTATATGTCGTCTGAGTTTAGCCAGCCGATAATGTCACCTGCTGTTGCCCTAATCCCTTTGTTTACAGCATCTGCCTGACCGTTGTCATTTTCCGAGACCCAGCGAAGACGGTCTTCGTAGCGCCGGACAATACCCACAGTGTCGTCAGTGCTGCCACCATCAACAACCACATACTCCAATCCGGGAATCCCTTGTGTCAGAACACTTTGAATGGTCCGCTCAATAAACCTCCCCTGGTTGAAAGAGGGAGTAACCACGCTTATGCTGGGCAGCATTACCTCCCTCCTTTAAGCAGAGATGTTCGCACCTGTTCAGGAGATACAAGCCAACATCCATGGCAAATAACCCCAAGGCTCCGATTATCCTTTCCCATTTCGCATTCCGATGGCTGAAAGGTTGGCGCCACAGAGAGCGTGAGGTATTCTTGGTGTTCAGGCAAAGGATGGCGAATCGTTACTTCCTTTCCACGGTGGATCCTTAACTTCTGAAGAACTCCGTCCCTTCCCCGCAATTCAAGCTTCACCCGATTTGCAGGCAACCACGAAGGCGCCTCAAGCCGCAATTCTAAGACCTGGCTATTGGGGCTAGGGCTATAGGTGATAACTATCTCCTCACCTGTCCACCCGTCATCATACACACCTGTTACTGCATTGGCGAAATGCTGCGGATCTTTTATTGTGGAGCGAAATATCTCCAGGTATTTACGTGTCATATCCTCGGTGCGAAAACCGGCAACACGCTGGTAACCACGATTCACCAGGTCTGCCCTGAGTGCAGAATCCCTGACAATTTGTTCCAGGCAATGAACAATATCTCCGGGCTTGCGCGGATCAAAGTAGAGGGCTGAATCCCCGGCAGTCTCCGGTATGCTGGTTGTATCACTGCAGAGGACAGGCTTTCCAAGGGACATTGCTTCGAGTACTGGAATCCCGAATCCCTCGTAGAGCGAAGGGAAAATCAAAAACTCACATCCCTGCCACACCGCAGTAAGTTGATCCTGGGGTAAAAACCCGAGAAAATGGACCCGCTTTGCCAGACCCATCCGCCTGACCGCATCCTTCAGTTCCTCCTGCAAGCCATCCAGGGCACCGGTGAAGACCAGATCCATCTTTTTCTCTGGATTACGTGATAGCAACATGCTGTAGGCAGTAAGTAGCATGCGGTGGTTCTTGTGTGGCCAGAAGTTGGCCGGATAGAACATATAAGGATGACGGTCAATACCAAGATTAGCCAGATGTGTGGTGACCTCATCTGGTTCTAATTTATCCAGCCGAGATTGAATGCAAATGGGCACTGTATAGGTTCTTTTCGGGTCTGCCTTAAGGTGCTTAAGAACGGATCGACGAACATCTTCTGAGATACATATAATACTATCCGCTTTCTCAAGCGCGTCGCGAAAAAAATCATTCCGGATATTGATTTCTTGAGGGCTAAAAAACTGTGGATAAACCCGATGCTGCAGGTCAAGAATTACTGAAACCAAGGGAATCCCTGGCCTAGCATAGGTAGGCGCCGTAAAAGGGCAGAAAAGTAGGTCCACGCCGCGCGAGGTCAAAAACCGGCCATGAAAAAAGCTTGCCCGCACCCTTCGCCGGAGAAATCGATATATTTTCCGCAAACCCCTCTCTAAGCGTCCAAGGTAGCGGGTGGTTAAGAGCTTTTGCTGCAGTTGCCGCCCTGTAAATATGCAAAGCCTGCTCATATTGGGACCATCCAGAATGGCCAGTTCCTCATGATTCCATGATGTGGTAAGGATTAGAAATTGATCCTCGGGTGCCATTTTTTGAAACGATTTTAGAAGCTCAAGAGCAAGTATTTTTGCACCACCGTTCTCACCCCCGGGCAGAATCGGGGTCATATCTACTGCTATAAGAGACATCAAGTTTTATTCCCTTATAAGACCTAGCTTTCGTGCCAGCCGAACAACAAATTCCCTTTCCAGGGCTTCCAACTCTTGAAGTTTAGCTTCTATCGACGTTATGTGATCCTGCTGAGCCTCAATGACCTTAAGCCGTGCAGCTCGGTCACTCTCGCTCTCCTTTAATAAATCTCTAAGCTCGTTGATCTGGTCCATTCGTGCAGCTCGGTCACTCTCGCTCTCCTTTAATAAATCTCTAAGCTCGTTGATCTGGTCCATTCGTGCAGCTCGGTCCGTTTCTGACTCAGCGTAGCGTTTCCTCAATTCGGGAAACTGATCATCGAGATCCAGCAACGCTTGCACCATCCGACCTTCCGGCTTAGTTCTTAGAATCTTTTCAATCTCGGCTGGCAAGTGCGTTGCAAGACCTGCGCGACTAACTGCCAGACACATATTGTAGTGGCCAAAAATAGCCGGTTCAAGCGTTTCGAATTGCATATGTTCACATCCCAAGCGCGAGAAGAATTCTCTGATTGAATTTTGGCTGAATAGATATATGTGGCCTTTGTCTTTCAGCATTTCTAAGAAAAGAGTGTCCTGAGCAACCATATCCTCATAAGTCTTGCCTTCAGGCAAGCGAGGTGTCTGGATGATCAGGATACCGTCTTTCTTGAGCAAATCCAAGCAGTGGCGGGTGGTCTCAGCTGGGTTAGTTAGGTGCTCCAGCACGTCCATTAGGATAATTCCGTCGAGGGTATTCACCTCTATAGGCTGATCTTCTACTGGTCCAAGCAACATGGGGACACGGAAGGCTTGGCGAGCATACTTCACAATCCACGGACTCAGTTCCAGGCCCGTCGCATCGAATCCAGCCCAGTGCAGTAAAGCCACAAACCCTCCATGTGCACAGCCCAACTCCAAGATGTTTCCTGGCGGCAGTTTGTATTTGAGCACTATTCTCAGCCAGTGAAGACAGCGCTCTGGCAGATCGGTCCGTGAGCGGACATCGATATTGGGAAGGCCCAGGTCTTCCTCCTGGTAAGAGAACCAGTAGTTACGCCCGTAAAAGTACTTTTCATCGTCAGCTACCTGCACAAAGTCTAAGTCAGGCATCTCTGCTGCAACCAATGTTTCACACACCTGGCACTTTAGATATCTGGGTGAAAAAACGACTAGATCAGTATTTCCACACCAGCATCTGGTAGATTGGTTCATCCCTTTTTCCACTCCAAGGACATTACTCCACCGCCCGTTGACCAGTTCTGCTCTATCTGCCCTTCCTCAAACAAGCCATAATCATGCTCCACCTCTACCCGCCCAGTAGTTCCAAGTTTTACCGTTATCGGCTTCTGACTCAAACGGGCCTTGAATAATCAAATCGGCCAAGCGCAAAGGTTCCCGCTGCCTGGCAGCATCATCACGGGTTTTGTTCATAAGTTCATCAAAATTGATTTCAGGATTATTGATTTCAATCATGTGTGTGTCTCTTTTTGTATTTCCACCTGAACTGGTATGGCTGCCAAACCGATAAATGAAAAAGAATCATTTGGCACGACCTGAAAAACGAGACACTGGTCCCACCAGTCATAGTTATCTTCCAAATGTGTATCGCGTGAGTGTACAGCAGCGGCAAGAGAATAATTCCCACATCCTAGATTAAGAGGCAAAGTAAATAGGACAGTGACGCCTTCCCCTGCCTTACAGGAATGCTCCTCAACTTTCAAACGATATGTATTTGTGCCGAAGACATCATTTCCCAAACGGTCCCGAATTAAAATACCAACGGTAGGATTCTCTATGGAGGTGTTGAAGGTAATATGACACTGGATCCTGGCAGTATCTCCAACTCTGAATGCCCTGGCCGGTCTCCCACTCTGGTCAAACATCTCAACGTTTAGGATAGATGCTTCACCAGTGCCGGAGCGTGTGGTAGTTCGGCCTAACTCTGTTTCAACCTGCCGTATTTCTTCATCCTTACTCTTCCTGGCAATCATCCCATTGTAATAATCAAAAACAGCATCCGGCGACCCATCCCTTATCAACACCCCTTCATCAAGAAGAAGGGCACGATCACAAAGAGACTTGACCGCTCCAGGATCGTGGGAAACAAAGAGCAATGTGGTAGCTTGCTCCTTGAAAGAACGAATGCGGTTGATCGATTTGTGCTGAAAGTAAGCATCACCGACAGACAGTGCTTCATCAACTATGAGGATGTCAGGGCGTACCGCAGTTGCGGCGCTGAAGGCCAGGCGCATCTGCATTCCTGTAGAATAGACTCTAAGTGGTTGATCCATATAGTCCCCGAGCTCTGAGAATTCTTCAATTTCAGGTAACAGTGTCTGCATCTCTTTACTGCTCATACCTGTCATCTGGCAGGCCATGATGGCATTCTCTCTTCCTGTGAAATCCGGGTGGAAGCCCATACCCAGTTCCAGCAAAGCTGCAACACGCCCCTTAATCTCCATGGCTCCTTCGCTTGGCTGGGTAGTACCGGTCAAAATTTTCAACAGGGTGCTTTTACCGGCCCCATTTTGACCAATGATTCCAACGGCTTCACCAGGTTCAATCTCGAAGCTCACCCCGCGCAAAGCCCACCGGTCCTCATGCATACAATACCTCCCACCCGCCAGCCATTCAGCCAATCGGGCCCAATTACTTGGATACCGCTTGTATTTCTTCCCAAGGTTGTTGATCAGGATATTCCTCATTAAAGCTCATCCACTACTTCACCGGATAGTCTGCGAAAAACAATGAATCCCACAACCAGGACAGTGAAGGCGCCAATGGCGTGAAACCTGAACTGGGCCCAGTGCGGCCAGCTGCCGTGCAATATGATCTGCTGATACGCTGCCACCAGCTGACTCATGGGGTTCAGCTCGATCACGCTGCGGACACGTTCCGGGAGAATCGCCATCGGATAAATAATAGGGGTAAGCCAGAACCAAAATTGCAAGACAATGCCCATAAATTGTCCAACATCGCGGAAAAATACGTTCAGGGTGCCTAACACCATACCAAGGCCCAGGGCAAAGGCTTGCTGAACTAAAAGGAGAGGCAGAAATGCCACTATTGCCCAACCGGGGAATCTGCCAGATATGAGCAAAAATGCTAGGAAGATGCTAAAGATAATGGCAAAATTGACGGCACTTGAAGCAAGAAGGATGACGGGAAGCGTGATCCGCGGGAAGCTGACTTTTTTCAATAGATTTGCCTGTCCAATAAAAATGCCTGGGCATCGCCCCAATAATTCTGAAAAGAAACCCCAGGTGAGGAGGCCGGCGCA
>SDBT01002616.1_pt1 | contig 31650 bp, 44 predicted proteins | sample 2277101 | NCBI WGS metagenome assembly SDBT01 (sample SAMN10404973, study PRJNA504765) | marine sediment metagenome | isolation source: marine sediment core GS10_PC15, 103 cmbsf | place: Arctic Ocean: Southern Knipovich Ridge | collected 2010 | reverse complement strand
ATGGAAGCGGATACTTAAAGAAGAGCAACGTCGTCTCGGTATTCGAGCGAGCGTGAAAAAACTTCTTGATACATAATAAAGGAAACTTATGGTTACTACACCCACGACTACTAATTCTGTAGTAAAGGTTGCCCCCGGAAGTGTTCCCGCTGATTATGCCGCTCTGGGAGTTGAGATAGGGTATAAGCCCCGTGCCGCAGAGGACTTGAGGTTCTTTGTGACAGGCCCCGCAGGGAAGGGGAAGACGACGTGGACCTCCTCTGTGCCGGATAACCTGATTTTGGATCACGAAATTGGGGCTGATGCGATCCCCGGCGCACAGTCGGCCCGTGTGCAGATCAGCGGGTATCCTCATTATGGCGAGATAATTACAAAGCTCTTGGAAGACGCCAAAGCTAATAAACGGAAGTTCAAGCGGGTTACATGGGATACAGGGGATGAGTGGGTAAATATGCTCGCTTCTCAATTGGCGGCGGAACACGGTGTGGATGACATCGCTGAGTATGGGTCTAAGGGCGCGGGATGGCGGCTCTTGGCCACTCGTTGTTGGAACGATATACAGGCGATACAGATGGCTGGATATAGTTGGACAATAGTGGGGCATTTAAAAGAGAAGACCATCATGCACCCGGGGACAAAGAAGGATATGACTGTTTTGCGTCCAGTGATGTTCCCTACGATTACTGACCGAATTCTCTCGAATGCTGACTTCTATACGACAATTTGGATGGAGTCAAAAACAGAAGTGGCAATGGAAACCATTACTGTGAAGGGTGCAAAGATTAGACGCCCAAAGAAGGGCGGTGAACAGACTGTAGAGACTTATTGGTTTGACGTAAGGGCTGCGGCAGGGCGGGACGGTAAAGCAAGGGGTGTCCCCAATATGGAACGGCGATTTGCTTTGCCGAAGGTTCATGGATGGAAAGAATTTGTAACCAAATACGATGCGGCAACAGATGAGATTAAGAAAAACCCAGCGTGGGATGACGTTCAAGCCGCCGCAAAGAAGACATTTTAATTAAGTTAGGAGTTGTTATGCCCCCAGACATCAGTTTTGAAGCCTTGTTGGCAGCACATAACCAGGAATATGCGGACGCTGAAGTTTTCAGCCAGTGGCAGCCGCCTCCGGGTGAGTATGTCGTAATAGTCGAAAAGCTCGACACTGGAGTAACAGCCCAAGAAGAAGCCGAAGACATGATGTGGTGGTCACTTCGCTGCATGATTGTTGACGAGGGCAGTTTATTCCAAAAGAAATTCTCAATCTTCAGTTCCTCGAAGGCGCTCGGCATCTTTAAGGGCCTTGTCGAAGCACTGAACGGCGGCGAGCCGGTAGAGGGTGGATTGGTTGAAGCCCATGCGGTTATGGAGGGCGCTGTAGGAAGTGCACTTAGAATTGAATCGACATCCTCATTCTCCAAAAAGGACAAACGGGATTACATCAACATAGCGATCCTTGAAGTCCTCCAAACTGAAACCGCTGACGATCCCCTGGTTGAGGAAGCTAACGACGGGACGGCAGTAGAGGACGAGCTTGCTAATCCCACAGCGTCTGTGGAGGGCACAGGTTCGCAAGAATAAACACGACGAATAAATCTGATTGAATGAAAAATAAACCGATGAGCGGACACCTCACACCCACCTCCACTCCTCTTCCACCTATAGTCCCTCATCGGTTTTTTACGGAATAATATGAAAGCGAGTATTGATAATCTGTTTGTTGTGCCTGTCACAATCGCCCCACATCGCCCAAACCTGCGGGGCGTGACGAAGATTGTCGGTCATTACATACATATAGGCAAGGTCTTTGTACCAGCCGGGGGAGGGGGCCTGGAATCGAGTCAGTTTTTAGGGGTACATGATAAGTCAATGGTTTTGACTGTTGTACGACCGCCGAGTATCCGAGCCTTGATAGAGCTTACTTGTGAAATGCCGAAGTTACCTCAAAGGGGGCGAATCGTGTGGCTCGGGGGAGTACGGTGTTATAGGGAGGGGACGGGATTAAAAGTGTACGTCCCAATCACAGTTTGGAACCCTGCGGGGCTCGAATTTGAGAATAAGTGGTATGATGTTGGATCAGCCTACTGGTATGCAAGTTCTGGTAAATCCGATCCGTATTTTTTAGTCGATTTACCATCAATTACGCCTGGCATGAGCTTGGGGGACAGAGTATGAAAGTTTTAAAAGTAATGAAACGGTCAATAAAGTTTTTATGCGAGAAATGTAGGTATCCGGCTACCGTTAAAAAGGGTAGTCAGTGTCACATAAGCGGGAAGTGCGGAAACTGTATGGCTACCAGTGTAGGCAATCCCCGAATGGAACGCTTGAATTGGAGGAAGTGGTGGCGGACTGAAAAGCGTAAATGGGAAGGCGCAGTCAAGGTACTCCGAAAAGGGAGGATTCTATGAAGCGAATAATTCTCGATATGGACGGCGTTATTGTCGATTGGATGAGAGGAATCCATAAAGCGATGGGTTGGAATTACGTTCCCGAAAATGAAACCAGTTGGACGTTTTATAAAAACCACGGTGTAACAATAAAGGATTTAGAAGAAAAGTGCTCTCACGGTTTTTGGTGTAGGTTGCCCTGGATGCCGGACGGTGTAGAGATCTTTAATCTGCTCGAAGCCCTTTATGGAAAGGAAAATATTTACCTTGTCAGTCATCAGCTTACCCCGACAAATTTTGGTGGAACAAGCGGAAAGCAATCTTGGGTGCTTAAAGAGATTGGATCGGATTATATAAATCGCCTGTTTGTTACTACAGCTTCCAAGTCAATATTCGCATGTGATAAAGACTGTATTCTTGTTGATGACCGGCCAGAAAACTGCGACGAATTTATAGCAGCGGGAGGATCGGCGATTCTTGTCCCGGCGTATCATAACAAAAATAGGGATTGGTGTAATCAACGAGTGGACTTTATTGAGGAGCGACTTAAATATGGAATCAAGTAACAAGATGAGAACATTCCCTACCGGAGCTACGCGGTCAAGTTTGGAAGGAAAGCCGGATTATGAGGGGTTTTTAAGCCCGATAGTAATACAACGGTATGGCCGATATATGCTAAAACACCAAACGCAAGCGGATGGTCAAAAACGAACTTCAGATAATTGGCAAAAAGGGATGGGGCTTCGTACCTTTATAAAGTCAAAGTTTCGACATTTTATAGATATATGGTTAATCCATCGTAATTATACAGATGTAACAGCAGATGGGGATGATATAGAGGATGCTCTTTGTGCGGATTTATTTAATACAATGGGGTATCTACATGAAACTTTAATATTAAAAAAAGTAGAGAGAGAAGCCAAAGAAAGGAAGGATGCAAGCCATGAAAATAGATAACAAACCAATTATCAGGCTGGCTAAAGACCATATTAAAAAGAGAATCCCCCTCTCAGCTCGGGGTCTTGGACGTACAGTTAATCACACAGCGGACTACTGTATAAAAGTGCTCCATAAAGAAGGACTTTGGAACGCTTTTTCCAATATACCTGTATCTACAGAAGTTTGTATTGAACGGGATCAAAGGGGGGCTGTACTTCGTCAACTCCGAGCCGAGAACAAACAGCTTTATAGTCGTATTCAATCGTTAAATCGAGATATTGCTGTTAGTCAATCTCTCGAAGGCGTCTCCAAATACATCCTTGCGCACAAAATCAATATTCGTCAATCTCATAATAGAGAAGCTACTGCCTTCGCTATGGCTTCCGATTGGCATTCTGATGAAATTATCCGGGGTTCGGAGATAGACGGCCTTAATCAACACAATCCCAAGATCGGTAGGGAGCGTACTGATCGGTTTTTTGAACGAGTCCTTAAACTGCTAACCATGTGCCGTAAAGAGTCCAAAATCGACACTCTTGTAATTACCGCTCTTGGTGACTTTATCTCGGGTTGGATACATGAAGACCTTATCACAGATACAACCCCGCCCGAGGCTTTGTTGATGGTTTTTGAACAATGGGTTTCCGGCCTCGACTTCCTTCTTGAACATGCGGGGCTCAAAGAGATTATCGTTGTTTGCTGTGTCGGCAACCACGCTCGAATCACTAAGCGAACTCAGCATAAGAAGAGAAGCCAGAAAAACTACGAGTGGCTTCTGTATCAATTTTTGGCAAAATGGTATGGGATTCGCAAAGTAAAAGGCATCAAATTTCAACTACCCACAGGGTACTTCAACTACCTTACTGTTTATGGCAATAAAATCAGATGTCATCACGGTGACAATGTACGCTTTCAGGGGGGAGTCGGGGGGATTCATATTCCCTTAAATAAGGCCATTAGTCAATGGAATAAAGCAAAACACGCAGACCTCGACCTTCTGGGTCACTGGCATTCGAGGAAGATTGAACGGGGGTATGTCATCAACGGGTCGGTTGTTGGGTACTCCGAATACGCTCAATCAATTAAGGCCGACTTTGAACCACCGGCGCAATGCTTCTTTATAATGCACCCGAAATATGGGAAGACTGCTGAATTTTCAATCGTTCTAAATTAGCCCCGCAGGAGGTTGGATGACACCGTTACCACTTTCAAATAGCCCGTTTGTGACTTGGGTGGATGAGGATGTGTTTCATCTGGTTAAGCATCGGACATGGCGAGTAAAGGAGTCGTGTCGTGGGGAATATGTATGTACGTCGGTGCAGTTTGACGGTAAGAACGGGACAGTACGATTACACAGGTTTATTATGAATTGCCCGAAGGACAAGCATGTTCATCATCGAAACGGAAATGTCTTTATGAATGTGCGGAGGAACCTTGAATGCGTCGAACCCGGAGCACACACCAGTATAACAAATAAGACCCGAAGCGCAAAAAATGGGTAAATTCTACATCAAAGACGGTAAGAAGCATCCGATACCCGAGTCATTGCCCGAAGGCCCTATTCCTATATTCAAAATCGGGACCGAGGTGGCCACACGCAAGGTTAAATGGCTCTGGACGGGGCGCTTCCCCCTGCGGGGCTTGAGCCTCCTGGCGGGTAATCCAGGTGTAGGTAAGAGCCATTTGGCGCTGTATATGGCGGCTGTGATAACGAACGGGGGTCAGTGGCCGGATGGTAAAGAGGGCGTGGAACAGGGAAGCGTGATAATATTGACGGCGGAGGATTCGCTTGAGGAGACGATGAGTTTGAGATTGCGGGCTGCAGGGGCGGATTTGAGTCGGATTATGTATTTGACAGGGGCGAAGAGTGCGAACGGGTTGATGAACATTTTTGCACTTAAAGAGTTTTCGTTGTTTCTGTACAGGGCGATTGAAGCTTGGCGAGAAGATGTGTCGATGATTATTATTGATCCGATCACAGCGTACATGGCGGGCTCGGATGCAAATAGTAATACCGAGGTGAGGGGGTTTCTTGCCCCGTTGGCGATGTTGGCAGATAAAATGGGGGTTGCTGTGATCGGCATTAGCCACATGAATAAAAATATGAGTACAATGGCGATTCATCGGATGCTCGGTTCGACTGGATTCACCGCGGCGGCAAGGGCCGTGTGGCTTGTGATGGAAGACCCGGAGGAGGAAGAGAGGCGCTTGTTCCTGGCGGTGAAGGTTAATCAGGCAAAGAAGCCGACCGGGCTGGCCTACACGCTGAAGAATGTAACTGTGCCAACTGATGAGGGTCCGACCCTCGGCTCTGCGTGCGTATTTGAGGCTGTAGCAGTCAATCAGACGGCGGATGAGGTTATGGCGGACGTATTGACCCCCATTCATACAAAGCTGGCATCGGCGAAGAAATGGCTCAAGGACGCATTGATGTTCAAGGCTGTGCCCAAAACCTCACTTATGGCTGATGCAAGGAAGAATAAAATAGCCGAACGGACATTGAATAAGGCCAAAGAGGCACTCGGGGTTGAAAGCTATGCGCAACCGATAGTTGATAACAAAGTGATTTGGATGTGGAAGCTCCCTGGGGCAAAAAAGAAATGAGATTATACACGATGATGGACGAAATAGTATCGGGATTGATGTACGACAAAGCCAAGTGGATTTGACAAAGAAGAGGTTAGCAGATGCCAGACAAGAAGCAGAGTAGCCCCAAAAAGGCGAGAAACAAACGGCGGGATCGGTCGGTTGAAGCTGTGTTGAGGGGTGATTTGGAGGCTCTGAAGTCGTGGGGCAAAGCTACGACCATATACGATATAAAACACCAGACGAAATTCGATAAGCTGGTACAATCGGGGATGATTAAACAGGGAGTGGGCGTGGAATGATTGAAAAACAGGGAATTATAAGGGCATATTCGACAGGGCCGTATAACAAATTCAATGATAAAGAGCAGTGGGTACGGCTGTCTCAAGGATGTCCAAATAGGTGCGATTTTTGTTATGAACCAAAAAAAGAAATCGTTTTCGACCCGTTTCCCGAGATAGTGCGGAATGATGTAAAGATTATGGACATGAATTTACTCTCAAAGTCAAATGCGCCAAACATCATTCGCGCTTTGGGTGAGATTCGTGTGGATGGACGAGTGGTGTATTATGAGTTAGTGTGTGGGATTGATTGGAGATTTCTTCCCCAAAGCACAGCAGATACATTAAAAAAAGCTCGTTTTAAGAAAATACGGCTTGCATGGGATTTTCAGTATATCCAACAAATGCAAATTAAATCGGCTATTAATGCCCTCCTATTAGCGGGCTATCGTGCCCGAGATTTGACTGTGTTTATGGTCTGTAACTGGGAAATCTCATATGAAGAGTGTTGTCGGAAAAAGTATTTGTGTGCGATATGGGGAGTGAAAATTGCCGATTGCTACTTTGACGGTCAAGTATCGCCAAACATTAAGCCCCTCGGATGGACAGCAGACCAGATTAAATCATTTAGGAAGGCGTGTAGGCTGCACAACCAGATGACGCGGTTTAGATTCGACGCTGAAGCCATGAAACGGTATAAAAAGACGGGGATCGCATGATTGATTTCGTACTGAACGGCGGTATAATGATATTGGGGGTACTGTCCATTTGGCTGATTGGTGGCAAGGGGAAGTTCATTAAATGGGGTTATATTGCCGGCCTGGCAAGTGAACCGTTTTGGGCGGCTCTGGCCGTACGAAACGGGGATTGGGGTGTGATGATACTGGTTGTGCTATATTCAGTCTGCTTTGTGAGGGGTTTGAAAAATCACTGGCGGGATTGAGTGGAAATCCGTTAATTGCGAGGTTATGCGGCGTTATATAGACACTATTCGACCGTACACACCAGCCCCGCAGGTGTTTGATGGGGGCGAAAATACACCCCTGAAGCCGGGTTTTGATATTCGTTATGCTCGAATATATTTAGAGAAATTACAGTGGGCGTATTTGCCGAAACACTTTTTTGCATACTATCTATACGAATTTGGCCGGGAAATGTTCAATAAAAAGCGATAATTCGTTACTGATAGTGCTTCAAAGTCTTGCCGTTTGACGGGTGGCGTTTCATCGAGCCAACTATAAGCCGCTGAACATGGTAGTTTAGATCGTCGATAAACTCAGCGGAAACCCGTGTAAATGGAAATCCGGGCCGAACTGAGGGCTGCATACGCCGAACGTAATCTTTTACAGCTTTTTTGTTGAGTAGTGTTGCCATTCGTTACCTCCTGAAGTATTTGCCGATTATGCCGGCAAGGATTATCACAGGCCAAAAGAGTCCGGCCAGGATCGCATTTGGGATCGGTTCTTTGCCGAGGGTGCGACCGATAGCGAACATAAGCCCCCCGCACCAGAAATATATTGCTACAATTGCGTAGTACATGCAAAGATTCCTTAATTGAGGTTGGTTAGTATGTACTCACCCATGTTGATTTTGGCCTGGGTTTATTTGGTTGCCTTGTCGATTGCAACTTTGGCTTCGTCTGCTGCATCGTGTTCGATACCTTCATACCATGAACAGTGTAAAGTACTCTTGCCAGTAATGCCTACCATCATCCGCTCGCACGCCGCCAAAAGCTCCGGGGCGGCGACTATGAGTTTGGCGTGGGCCTCAGACGGTACATAAATTGTATTGGCTTCGTTGGGAAATGTAACAGAGTGACAAGTGTTGCCGTTTAGTCGGTCGAACCACCGACACGCTATTACTGTAAATTTCTTTTCCATTGTACACCTCCTGCTTTTGTTTCTATATTGTTGATCCGAAACTTTGCCCGTCGTACCCTTCAACGGGTATTTCTAATATCTCGTCAAGCTCAACTAATGCAGCGGGCGGGTTTTCCATATCCCCGACATATACGTTTTTACCGGTGCTGATCTTGCTGAATACCCAAACGCCCATACCCGAATGGAATTGCAAGCGGCTTCTACCCAGTACGGGCCGCATCGCTTGTTGGACTTCACTTCCGATAGCCCTAACCTTGTTACAGTATTCAGAATATGCAACATCGAGTTGAGCTCGTACCATTTCGACTTCCATCTAATCACCTCCTGCGGGGTCTAAAAAGAAAACGCTATAATTGCCAATACGATCCAACCGATAATGGTAGGCCAGGTGTATATAGTTATACGGTACGATTTGAAGGGTATATGTACAAAAACCTGCCAAGCGATAATTCGATATATTGTTAGTCGATAGCTACGACGATAACAAGTATCGTTAGGAGTTGTGTTTTGTGTTGACCACCCAGCCATTTTATAAATCCGACGTTGTACATGACAAAGCGGATTAGGGCCTTTTATATTATAAAGGTTAAGGCAAGTTTTGCAGTTACGCTGTTTCATTATGATATGATCCCCAATAAGAAATCTGAAGTTAAGGCGGTAAACTCGTCGGCGGGTATGTCGATTGTAATGGGACCATAATCGTCTTCAACAACGTAGTCGATTAAGTCGCCGTGTTCGTCAAACTCGGCATACAGGGTTTTACCTGATAAGACAGAGCAAGGCCAAATGGTTGCCCATTTGTGCGTGTCAGCAGGCGTTAAGAGTAGCTTTATAATAGGTCCGTCTGTGATAATTTGCATGTTTAGCCTCCAAGTGGAAATTCGATAATCCTCCTAGCCGGTTAAGGTTGTGTCGGACGCGCCAACAACAAGACACGTCCGACACGCGGGGGTATGATGTTAGTTTTTCGATCCAATATATTTTCCAAGCGTTACAAGATTGTTGCGGGCTTTATGCAAGTTCGCCGTCCTCAGTAAACTCGTATCCGTTACGTTCTATCGTTTCAATTATCGCCTCCTTGGACGATAGATGTTCATACTCCTCTTGTAGCATTATCCGGTAGTCCTCGCAGATAGTCCTCTTAAACTCGTAAGCAATATCGTCGTATGCTTTTCCCGCCTCATATTCAGTTAAAAAGGCGGTGGCGTCCTTGTGTGTTTTGCAAGTCTCTCCGTGATTCTTAACTATCAGACGTGCAACATTGTCGGCGTCCTCTATCCAGTCTCCCTTGCAATAACTCCCTCTATCAATATCAAACTCCGTTATCTTTAGGCCGATTGTTGCAGCATCCTCATAAATGCTGTCCCACCATTTATAACCGGCATTTAAACCGGATAGCAGTTCAACTGCCTTGTCCTGACTGTCCTCCGATAGTTCATCGAAGGGGTATAGCTTACGTTCTGTTTTCTCAATTCGCATGGTACTACCTCCAAAAAAGAGTAACTCTGTAGGTCCGCGCCGCTTCTCCGTGTCGGCGCGGTGCTACCGGGTTATTCGATGCAAAGATGCGATGCGCGTGCTGTGATCCCCTGAAGTTCACCAAGGGTAATTACTTGGTGAAGGTATAAATCACACAGTCTTGTTAACCAGCGAGTTAAGTTTCTACGATTCATAATTGTACTCCTAATAAAAGGTTTTGATTGATTTTGCCAGCTTATCTATTAAGCAAGACGACGATACCTACCCCGATGAACGGAGCGGCGAAGAACAGGCATATTCCAGTGATTAACATTATATCCCCTTTAAGCAAGTGCCAACAATACCCAAAACAATAGTTTCCAGATTTCACGGTCCATTGTACTACTCCTCATATACACAAAGCATATAGAATATAGCGATACCAAACCCAACAACACCCAACCCACTGGATGTTGTGTACGAAGTCACCCCCATGAACGCAACCACGCCAGCAAAACCCGCTCCTAATAGTCTGTCTTTGATTTTCATTGTTCTGCTCCCTATTTACTTGTCTGTTCATCTACCTAAAGTATAACCCATAATCAGCGGGATGCAAACAGTTTCTTGATAAACGATAGGAATATGTTCAGGGATGATGGATTGTAGGGATAATAGGAGTTATGCTGGTTATAACGATTGTGCCGGTTATAACGATTGTAACGCCTACAAACTCAATATCCACCCACCATTGGGGCGCATCAAGACAAGTTCGTCCACCACACGCCATCCTCAGACGCTTATCCTCGTCCTATAACCACCTCGCAGGCTGATTAAACACGAACATCAAAAGTTTCGGGATCGCTACTGCGTTCAAGTATGCTGTACCCCAATTCTGTCAATGCTTCAGCATATGCCTCATCTAAATCTGTACTGGTTAAAGTAAACTCTTGATTCGGGTCTGCGTCAAGTATTACGATAAACATAGTCTTATCCCCTTATGATGCACCACGCACCCACTAAAGTACAACCCCGTAGGTTAGGTTTTCTGGTTTTTAATGATCCATTCCCCATCGTATCGTCTCGACCTTGGCGACATACTAAGAACGGTAATCTGTTGTGTAATATGTAAGCGTTGGAAGGTTTCCCAATCCGTTGTAGTAACAGCCCACGTCTTCGGATGAACGATTGTGTACTTTGTATGCCTACTCATAATCATAACCCTTAATGATGCACCATGCATCTACCTAAAGTATAACCCATAAACCGCAAGATGCAAATACAATCTCAAAAGATATAGCCCCGCAGGTGGGCGCATCCCTCGACCATCACCATCCATCCACCATCGACCGAGGGGGGGGGCGCATCGGATCCCCTGGGTCTTCAATGTCACCACCACGTCACCCCCTCCGGCCCCCGGCGTTCTGTGTGTGTGTATTGGGGAAAGACCCCTCAGACATCAATCCCCATAAAAATTTTCAGATTTTTTGAACATCCCCGCACAACCAACGTATAACTAATAGCTGAAAGGAACAACACATGAAATGGAAAATCTATAACTTAGCATTTAAGATGTTTGGCAATACTGCACTGTGGCCGTGGTTAGGCCGTAAAATCTGGAGGTAAGAAATGGAAGATGATCGCAATAAAATGGAAAAGCTCAGAGAGTGGGCACAGAAGAGAGAAACCAAGGTGCGAGCTCCCATCTGGAAAAGGGCATATCTGCATTTAGCCGATGCTGCGGATCGTATTGCTGCTATGGAAGCAAGAACAGAAGATACCGAACAATAAAGTGATAAGGTATGTTTTACATCGGAAATTTACGCAGATTCTTAATGATAAAGCGTTCTTCAAAATGGAATGCGTTTGTACGGGATATCACTGCAAAGTTCGAGGGAACATGGCTAATCCGGTCCAGACCATAACACCCCATCCAAATTCCCGAGTGAAAATTCGTTAATCCCCCCAAAACAACAACAGAAGAAAGGCAGTTGCAGCAAAATGAAACGGTTCCAAATCACAATAATCTTCTGTCTCGCCCTAACCATCGGTGGTTTCATCTACACAGCCCCTACGATTCCCCCAGATTGCCCCCAATCGACGAACGCATTTATTGATACTGTTTTCCGCTCCGTATGCCATATTGCAGTAGAAGGCAACTGGGGAACCTGGGAAGGGTCGGGATCATATATTGGCAATGGCCTTATTTTAACCGCCGGCCACATCGTCCAGGACGCCAATAAATTTACTGTAGCATTTGAAGACGGGACTGTCTGCGAGTCCTATAAATACTACCTTGAACCAACCTCGGATGTGGGTTTTATTTATTTAGGAGATTATGATGGACCAAAACTCGACTTTAATCTTGATAGTGTTTCCACTGGTGACGATGTTTTTTGCTTTGGCAATCCTTTTGGCCTTGCATACAGCTTTTCGGTGTCTAAAGGCATTATATCGGCTCTCAACCGCGATATGGGGGGCTGGTATGGCTCGAAATTACTTATACAATGTGACGCCGCTGGGTTTCCTGGCATCTCGGGAGGCCCGGCAACAGACGACGAAAAGGGTATCCTCGGCATCTGCGTCGGAGGCATCCCCGGAGGGATCACCCTCCTCATCCCCGCAAGGGTATGTCAGCAATCCATGAGAACCTACCTCTCCATACTCGCTATGGAGAAACTAAAATAACCCCCGAACAAACCTCGGCGCCCAGCGTATAGACAACAGAGGCGGATAGTAGTACGACTGACCTACCATTCAGCGAAGCACGGTGGGACTCCGGGCCTATCCGCTTTTTCTTTAACCTTCTGAAAGGAACCACACATGGCCACCATAGGTTACTGTCCTATTTGTAATGTACAACACAGGAAACAACACCACCCAGAATGCCATAAGTACTTCTCCCGAAAAGCATTCCTCGAAAAAACCCAATCAGATCGCGTACGCTATGAAAAAGACCCCACACCCCCTCTTGGCTGGATATGCCCCGTCTGTGGCGCTAGTCTGGCCCCCACGGTTCCTCGATGCGGCTGTACTGCTCCCCTTGGTGCTGAATATGTTGAAGACGTATCTATCTTTGACACACTTACTATCTGTGATTCTTGTGGTGGGCTCTCAATCCACCATGCCCCTCCGACCTGTAAAAAGCCCGATAACCATTTCAAGGCCCCGCAAGGGGAAGTGGCTCCATTTGGCAAACGGGATAGCCTCCTCTAAAATTAGTTCTCGGACCGTCACCCCGCAGCCGATAACAACCCCCCTATTATTCCTCCACCGTGGTTGCTCCCCGTCTACTGAAAATCGGACGTTTATGAAATAAGAGTCCTATAATCTTTTAGTTCTCGGTGTAAAAAGTTACACTGTCTTTACGCTTCCATCGAAAAACCTTGATTTAGGGGGTGTAAACCCGGAAAACACGAGTTATAGGATGGGTGCCGTAAACACCTACCAATATATACATCACTTTTTATACTACTACTACTACTATTATAGGGCCTGCGTTTAGAGCACCCATCCTGCAACCAACATTTAAACCAAAAAAACACCCCCTGCGGGGCTAAAACTCGGTTTTTCGAATTATTTACACTTTTTTTTTTTGTGTTTTTAACTTTTAGTGAACAAATCCTCATATTGAGCGTATATTATATTATATGAAAAAAATCCCTCTCACATACGGTAAGTTTGCGTTAGTAGATGATGATATGTACAAATATCTCAATCGACGGGAGTGGTATGCGTACAGTTGTCAAAGCTATATTGAGGGCCGCCATGTTGATTCGTGGTATGCTGCTCGAAAAGCGGTTGCCGGAGACAGGGTTGGTGGTCGGATTAAAATGGGCTGTGAGATATTAGGATTGAGTAGTTATGGAGCTCTCCACAAAAAGATTTTATATATCAATCGTAATGGGTTAGATAACCGTCGGGAAAATTTACGGGAAAATAAAGTTCTACTTCCTTGCGCTTTACCAAATTTTCATATTAAACAGAAACCCGGACAAGCAGCAAAGGTGTGTTATGAATAAAGACTACACAGAAGCCGATCTCAATCGAGATTTAGAAAACTTAGTTGTTAGTGGCCGAAAAGTTCTCCAAAAGTGCTGTCCATATTGTGATCAAAAGTTACCAGTCGGATTTTCTCGGGAATTGAAAGAGTGCTCACGTTGCCACAAAGAACGATCTATATCGTTGTATTCTAAAAATAAACAATCGCGGGATGGGCACCGTAGCGAATGTAAAATTTGCGCAAATCAATATCAAATAATCTATCGCAGTAGGCATCCTCACAAAGTATGGGCGCAAAGAGTATTGGCAAGCCGGAAACAATACGGCTACGCAATAAAACTAACCATTGCGGAACTGGAAGCATTAGCTAAAAAAACAAGTTCTTGCGAATGCGGCTGGGAATTAGCTTGGGATCAAGGATCATTACATCAGATAATCCTCAAAACTTGGCATTCTCCTCATCTCATTACGTTTTCTAAAATCATCACTTTGAGTTCCGTCCGAATAACTTGTAAAAAGTGCGCCGAAGCCTATTGGAAACGAATAGATTTGGTAGAAGAAAAAATCCTCTCAGAGCCGGAATTAGTTGAACAGCCTGATGTTGGTGGGGTGAAGACGGTTAAATTAAATTTTTTCGGGGGTGAACAAAAACCCCCGGAGAACGTATAGATAGTATGAGAAAGATTTCACTATCACAGGGTAAGTTTGCACAGGTAGATGATGAGGATTATGAAAGCATTTTGGAGAGTATGGTTGTTGCAATTTTAATTTAACAGGAGCAGAGAATTGATACCAGAATACAGAGTTTGGGATATAAAAGCCAAGAAGATGATGCCTGTCGTGACGCTGGTATGGAACTCGGTTACTGGTGATTTTAAAGGCGCTTACGTTGAAGAGCAAGGTAAAGTAGGCTATGTGCTTTCCTCAGAGAAGCTTATCCTCCTGTTATCTACTGGACGCAGAGATAAAAATAACAAAATTGTATTTGCTGGGGACTTACTCCGTGATCCCAATGGAAAAATCGAAATGGTGTATTGGGACAATCATGCAGCGGGGTTTTATATAGGAATCTTTAATCGTGGGCGTTCTATAGATTATAAAGGCCCTTACCGTTGTGAAATTACTGGCAACATGTACGAAAATTCGGAATTATTGGAGAAGGTAAATGAGTAATGGCGTAGATAATACAAATGGTGTAAGCGGCGAAAGTAATATAATCCCCCATGTCAGCATCGACTATTAAGGACCACTATGTGCTATCCAGACGAAATAGACGACCCTCGGACTTGTCCTCCAGAGCCGAATGAGTTGGGGGAGTGTGAAAGCTGTGGATCGTATCTGCTTCAAGATGATGACCATGCAACTTTGGAATCGTATAGGTGTGAATGGTGTGGTGCTGTGGTTTGCCTTGATTGTATGAATGATGTGGATTGTCGTTTATGCTACGAGGAAGATGAAGAATAATGATTGAGCCTACGGACACTCAGCGGAAACCCTTATCGGAATTGACACTCCCGTCGTTCCGGTTGCTTGAGCTTGATGTCTTTTGCAAGTTCTCACAGATGGACAGAAAAGGGGCGTTGAAGCTCTTCCGCCTTATGGGTGTCCCCCTGTTCTATATAGGCAAATCGGCTTACTATTCGGAATTTACATTAGAAAAGGCCATTTATGTTATTACTCGTCCGGGAGCTTCGGGTTTCGCATCCCCTGGTTCTTCGCGCAAACATCAGGGAGGCTCCGGCATCCCAACAGAGTTTAAGGGGCAATTAAAGAAGGACTTTATCAACCCTGCTCTTGCGATTGAAATGACAGCAGCGAAGTCCCGCGACATGCCCGCCACCCTCCGAGCGATGGCAGCTATTAAGAAAATAAAGAAATGAACCGAAACTCTCTCGTAAAATCTGTTTCCGAAAAGCTATCAACCGTGCAAATCCAGCAACTTGTGCAGTTCACGGATATGAGTGTCTTCCTCAATACCTTAGACGCTTGCAACTGGACGGGAACTACCGAGATCGAAGAAATTTTAAAGATCGCTAAACAAGATATGAACCTCGCGGCGAAGCTTTCTGCTATAAAATATCTCCACGAACTTCTTAAAGATGCAATGGAGACATCCGGTTTGCTTGTTCGAGCCACAAAAACCATACATAACGATAACGGCGATGTATTAACATTCACGGCAGACCTTGTAACCGCTGCCCTTCCTCCAGCCAAGGAGATCCCATCCCATGTCAAACGCAATGAAGAATGCCCCTCGGGGAAACAAATCGATGACCAAAAAAGAACAGGCTCGGAAGGTGAAGGAAGCAAGGAAAGAAGGAGTGTCCAATCCAGTAAAGGGGCTCCCCCTGAAACTATACACCCCGGGACCACTTCAGAAAGCGGCGGAAAAAGTGTCGATAGGGGTGGAGACAATAGTGGAACTGGGGAGCGTCCCTCTTCCAGTACCATCGGAACCCGTCGACCCCCCATCCCCGATTACCAACACCTCTTCCGAGGACTCGCTAACCCCAAAAAAGGCCCCGCAAGGGGGGGTTGATTTAGCCGCGGCAGGCACAAAAGATGAGTCGGTCGAGGTGCTTCCTTTGACAGAGAGCGAACGGATTGCACTGGATATGTTTATTGATGAGGCTGAACGCTTGGCTGTTAAGACGGATGTAGATGAGATTTCCGCGTATGCTGAAGCCGCTATCCGCGTGGACAACCGATTCTTGCTCTTCAAAACCTACCTGCAACGTAACTGGTCCCCCACCACCGTCTCAGTGCAGATTGGGACTTTGGCCTCCACTTCGCCCACGTCAATGATACACCCGGACTTGTGGACTTTTGCAAGGGGGTCTATCAGCCTCCCCACAGTCATCTACAAGCGTATGATGAACGATGACTTCCTGCTGCGTGTATGGCCCGCTCTGAAAATAGCGATGGGTACTTACATCACAAACCTTGAGTGGTCTGCGGGGATCGCAACGAATATTGCATGTTGCGAGGTTATTACAGACCTGCCAATTATCAAACAGGCGTTAGAAGATGCAATCGAAAAAGACAAGGAGACAGAAGATGACAAACCAAGCAGCGTTTAAACTACTCGACGCTTTTGTTTTGATGAGACTAATCAACGCGGAAGAAGACAATATCATGGTTGACGCCAACGCGGCAAGAGCCGCCAAATCAGCCTTGGATAGTATAAGAAGATATGTTCGTTTACACCAGAGCCCAACCAGAATTGAGTACCATAAATAACTTGGATTGAATTTTTTCAAAAACGACGGGAGAGGAATCCCCTCTTTCCTCTACCCCCAGACTATCTTGAATTGACATCAAGTGGACAACAGGAAGCCCGACTTTCTGTTGTGCGGGATCAGTCTACGCTTACGAAATTTGTTTGTGCTTGGGATGCCTTTAGACGGTTGTATTTGAAGCCGCAAGGCCAGGGGTTCTATCGTGGAGGGTTTGTAGAATCCCCGGAGTTTCATTATCAGGCAATTGCCGATTTAGCACAGCACGGGCGTAATGCGCTTGCCGCTCCCCGCGGAACGGCCAAATCAACTGTTATTGGGGCGGAAGTCCCAATCCTCCTTGCTCTCACCCGGCCCTACTTTCCTATTTCTCTTTGCTTGCCTACAGACAAGTTAGTTGAGACTCGATTTGATATTATTATAAATCAGTTGACACAAAATTCTCTTATCATTGAAGACTTTGGAGAGTCGAAGCCCCGCAGGGGGAATGCTATTTGGAATCATCATCATCTGTCTCTAAATAATGGGAGTATGATAGGAGGATTTAGTGTACTGGGGCGTAAGCGGGGGGCGAGGCCGCAACTCTTTATCCTTGATGATCCCGAAAATGACCCAGACAGCGATAGCCAAACCTCGGCTCAACTGGTGCTTGAAAAGTTTGAGAAGATGTTGTTCCGCCAAATCATTCCTATGTTAGAGGCAGGGTCTGCTATCTTCTGGGTAGGGACTCTTATCAATCGTCGGTCGTTTCTCTACCGGGCGATTTGTATGGATGATAGCAGGTTCCAGTATTGGAATCGAGTGTTGCTTGAAGCTATCAAGTATGATTCTTCCGGCAAAGAGAAGGTTGCCGTACTGTGGGATGAGAAGTGGCCCGCTGATGTGCTTGCTGCAAGGCGTAAAGAGATTGGTGACGCAGCGTTTCATGCAGAATACCTCAACGACCCCGTGTCCGAGACTGAACGAGTCTTGGTGATTAAGCCCCGCAGGAACGAGTACACTGTGGTCGAGTCGGCTGGTAGCGAGATCGGGTACTTGGATAACCCTCTTCGTAGCAAAGCGAAAGTCGTGTGGTATACACGAATTTCTGAGACTGATTCATACCAGGAAGAAACACAGGTATTTTCTGATTGGGTGAATACTCTTTTTCGATTTACGGCAGTGGATTATGCCACAGGGCTTAATCAGTTTAATGACTATAGTTGTATTGCAACGATGGGGTTCGATACTCGGAACATCCTTTGGTTGCTCGACTTGTGGATGGGACGTACAGTACAATCAGTCCTCACACAAAATATATATCAACAAGCAAAAAAGTGGATGGTGAAGGTCATAGGCGTGGAAGCTGTGGCCATGCAAGTATGGTTTAGCGACGCTGTTCGGATGTACGTTGAACAGCAACAGTGCGTTTGGAAGCCGCGGGTGATGGATGTGAAGTATCCCTACGGAGTTTCAAAGGCCGACCGGATCGTGGGTCTTGAACCCCGTGTGTCTCAGGGGAATATCAAGTATCCAGCGCACCTCAAGGACACCTATCCCTGGACCCACCTGTACTCCCAAACGGCGGATTTCACTCTCGATCTTGCTCTCCTGCCGTTTGATGACGCGATAGACACAATAGCCATGTCGCAATATATTTGTCATGCTCGGGGTATGAAATCGGTTGACAAAGCCAACCTCGTTCCAAACCGGGCACAGCGCTTCCAGCGGGGTTTGCCGTTAGTTAAAGGCATGAAGGTTATGATGGGGGGCGCGGAAATAGATTCAATTACCCAGGAAGAATTTAATATTTTACTTGACAGACGGTATCAAAAAGTGGATAATAAGAGAAGAACTTATGAAATACATCGTCCAAACGTCATAACTTAGGAGATGAGAAATGAAACCCCTTGATATTTTAGTGATTATTACGTTGTTATCGACGCTGATGTTAGGGCTCACTGTTTACATTCTCGCGGCGGCTTTGAAGCAGGCTTTGGATAAAGTTAATAGTTTGGCGTCACAAATCTTGACGTTTAAGGCCCATACTCAGGCCGGAGCACACGCCGCCGCTCAAGTGCTTCACGCCAACAAGCTTGCCGGCTTGGCCGGGAAGAAAAAAGATCCCCCCCCTGCGGGGCCTAAAGAAAAAAAACCGGACGTTATAATTAGGACGAACTTTCACTGATGGCAAATTATCAGCAGTCAATTCCCGACAATAAAAAGCAAGCCGAGCAGGTGATTGGTCAATGGATAAGCGAAGGGAAGCAGATGCAGTCGTACTTTGGTGTACGATGGGGGATCGCTCATTGGTACATGAGGGGCGCTCGTAACTTCACGAATCTAAACTATCGAACCGGGGAGATTCAAATAGCGTACACGGACGAGAAGGGCAAGCTCTCTTTTCAGTATGAAGACATCCTCGCAAAGTTCCAAACCCAGCTTGGGCGATTGGTGGGGATGGATTTGTCCCCCGCTGTTAAACAGGTGGGTTTCAGTTTGGAGGGGATGCGGAAGCGGGGTATCGCACTTGCGGCTTTGAATGCGGCGTTCCCAAGTGCTAAAATTAACAAACTGGCTGACAATCTTTATGCCCCGCTGCTTACTTATGGAATGCTGGGATTGGTGAATTGGGTTGAGGATGAGGACTCGATGGGAATAGAGGTTGTTATGCCGTGGGAGCTTTTACCTATTCCTGCTCATCCGGCGACCGGGACTGATGTACGAGGTATCATACGAATTCGTCCCGTGCCTAAAGACTGGATTAAGGGATTGGTGGTCACTCCCGGTAAGAAGTCCAAGATATACGACAGTATTATGGGCGTGAATATCCCTACCGGAAATATCCCTACAAAGTACAAAGACAGCTATAATGCGGCTTATTCTACCGTGACAGGAAACGCTTTTTCTGTTCGGATGGGTAGTACCCAGATGATGCAATCTACAATGGAGTCCAAAGACAAGACACACGAGGATGTGAGTATGCTTGCCGAAGTATGGACATGGACACCAGATGACTACCTTGCTGACTATCAAGTGTACGCTGGGTGGGGTAATGATTATAAACAGCTTCATAAAGTGGATTTTTCCGGTCAGAAGGTCCATCGTCCTATTCATACTGTTCGAGACATCCAGGTAGCCTCCTTTTATGGGCGGTCATACGTCGATATGCTGATTCCACTTAATGTGGAAATGGAACACTCGATGGGTAAGATGTTCGAGTATGTGGCGGATTGGGATTTATACGGCTATCTGCTTGAACCCACTACGGCGGGTATAGACCTGTCTATGATGGATGCTGATGACCGTATCAAACGAGTTAAGTATGAGCAAGATTACACCAGCCCGAACCCTGTTGCTCCTATCCAAGTCAAACAAAACAATCCCGGGGCGTGGTTAGGAAACTCTCTTAGATTTGCGGCGGAGAGGGCGGATGCTGTTGCAAACCAACCAATAGAGTTGACTCGGGGTGACGCACCAGGCAGGGTAGACTCTGCTGCCGGGCTTGGGAATCTACTTGAAATGAGTCGTATCCCTCTTGGCCCTACAGCTAAAAATATTGCTCTCGGGATGTCGGGAAGCTACAAAGCCGCTCTCGGGATGATTCAGAAGCTGTGGAAAGATAAGAAAGTTGTGGATATGACGATGCTTGACGACCATCTTGCAGGCGTCAAACTTGACCCCCAGACAGGGCAATTTCAACTCGCTGAAAATGCTATCCCTCATCCAGACGAGGTAGAAATCACTATCGCTTCGGAAGTCCCTGTCTCTCGTCAGCAACAGAAGCTTGAACTTCGAGAAGAGCTTGCTCAACAGAACCTTACACCTATGGAGTATCGTATTGAAGTCCGCAAACGCGGCCTCGATATTCCTGTAGGCTCGGAAGTCGAATGGCAGAATTATCGTAGGGCGATGCTTGAGAACATTGTACTTTTCGGCGATGGCCAAAAACCAGGTGAAGGTGTCTATTCCGAGTATGATTTGCATGATGTTCATATTATGGTGCTTACTGCCTTTATGGCGCGACCTGAATTTTATTCCGCATCGGAAGAGGTTCGTGACAAGTTTGTAACACATCTCGACCAACATCGAGCAGGGCTCGGTCAATATCCAGAAAGCTTAGAACTCCCCGAAGACGCGGCAGAGGGAGCACTCAACGATTTTGAACAAGGGGGCGGACCCCTACAATAGTAACTAATTTTTCTATTTTACCCGAAAGGATAAACGAATTATGTGGAACTTATTTTGGAAAAACCTGTTTGCAATGAACTTCGCAGATGATGGCGGTGGCGGGGGTGGCAAAGATGATGACAAGCCCGCAGACGACAAACCGGCTGATGATAAGCCCAAGGATGATAAACCCGCCGAAGCCCAATTCACCTTGAAGGTGGACGGCGTGGAGCGAACAGTGACCCGGCAAGAGGTGATTGACCTGGCTCAAAAGGCGGACGGGGCCGACGCTAAGTTCCAAGAGGCGGCTCAAATAAGGAAAGATGCGCTGCATGGCGCACGAATCGGGGCCCTGTTTACTGAAGCAGGAAACGGGGGGCTATCTGCAAAGGAAGCCTCGGAACTCGGTGGACTGATAGGATTAGACACCGCAGACATGGAAAAGTTTATGGTGAAAGCCGGCAAACCCCTGAAAAAAGATGAATCCCCTGCGGGGCCTGGGAAAAAAATAGCGATGATGGATTTGCCGGAGGAGGCTCAGAGGGCGGTTACAGCCGCTCGGAAGGCTGAGTATAAAGAAGCGATCCGGGTTATAACTGAAGATTGCAAAAATTTAGTTGACAAAGATGAAATAATTGTTAAACTAATAGATAGTACAACGGTTGCTTCTGATGTGCCGTCGAAGATGGCCGAGGCAACCAACATGGTGTTTGATGATGTTCAAAGGAGAATGCTATCTGGCGAGCAATATGGACCCGAATTGGTAGCAATCTCTGTACAGAGTATACGAGCGAGATTGCAGAAATTTGGTACTCCGGCCAAGGCGTTAGAGCAACCCAACATTCCATTGATGATGGGCCTCCCGCAGCCTTCAGTGCTCCCGGCAGCAGTTCAAGCCAAAGAACCTATTAAACGAGTCGGCATTGAAGACGATAAGTATGATGAAAACTTTTTACATCGGTTTCAGCAGAGTGTAGTTCAGAGTGCTAAGAAACTGTAAAAGTTGAATCAACGATAGGCAGTCAAAGGGCATCGAATAAATGTGACTTTTGATATGAAAGGAAGGGATTGTTTCCAACCAACAGACCCTTGTAGGGTAAAGCTTTATGGCTAATGCCATAGACCACTTAGACCACTTAATTCGCGAGGAACTTCCGAGGGTTATGCACGAATCCCTCCCTATGATTGCCCCTGAGTTTAAGCAAATCGAAACTACGAGCATTGATGTCATAAGAGACAGTAATGCGGAAGTGGGCATCGGTCGCGGGTGGAAAGTTATCCATCTGTTCGAGACGGGTGTAGCGGGCATCTTTAACTATGCTAACCCCGCAGGCCCGGCAATGACGACTGTTACAAACAAGATGGCCGGATTGCAGGCTCTCGGAACCGCCGCTGCGAATGTGGCAATTTTCCCGACTGCCGAACAGTCTCCTCATGTCTCTGCATTGAAGCGTGAGCTTGTGTTGCACATGGGAACGGGTAACTTCTCGCTCCCGGCGACGTTTATGCAGGCTGAGATGTTGACCGCCGCACAGATTAAGTATGTCGCACGACAGCTTAAAGCTGTGGGTAAGCACCATGCGGTAAGAAACGCTTCATCCTTCTTCGCCTATACGGCTTCCGATGGGACGTATGATGTGGATGTGCTGGGAAGGATTAGCGTCATCGCTGAAGACGGCACATTTACTGACTACGTTAAAATCACCATTGATGAGACGTATGGCCGAATTTGTCACTTCTGGGAGGGTATGATAGTTGATATTGTAGCCAGTTCCGGGGGTAATGTTCAAACCGGCACGGCTACGGACGGTACAGATGTGCGTAATTATACGCATACTGGCGCTGAGTATGTTCAGTTGACCATTATAAATGTGGATCGGCTTGCTAAAACCCTCCTCTTACTGCCGACTAATACGGTTGACGGCGGGCTTCCTAATTATGGTAGTGGTACGACCGGCGATCTTTTTCAGGCAGGACAAGAAGGAGCGGCTGACGATTGGTTGGTTGCTCGTGATAGTAGCACGTTTGCCACAGGTACTCGTCCTATGGTAACTTGGGGCCTTGAAGATTGGATCAAGTCGTCTGGTATACTCATGGGCGGAGCGTCCGCCTCGGAAGCTTTAGATTTGACATACTATCCACAGTTCAAATCTCAAGTGATTGCTGTCAATGCCCCGTTGACTGAGACGGTTTTGAATGATTATGTGGCTGGGTATCTTGACGCTTATCCGGGTGAAACTCTTGATACGATTCTGACAACTCAGGGTGTGACGAATCAGTATTTGTTACAACCGACATTATCCAACAACCGTTTCAATTTTGATAGAACTGGAAAAGAGCTTGATTACGCAAGCGGATGGCAAAAGATTACCTACTCCTTCAATGGTCGCAACCTTCAGTGGATCGCAAGTCCGATGACTTTGAAGAGCCGTCTCTATTCGTTGAAGTTCGGTGGCGGCAACATTAAGAAGTATGTGCCTCCGCGTCTTGGGGGTTCTGACGACCGTATCGGCAGTAATGTAGAGTTCCTTGCTCCGCTTACAGGGCGTACTGGTATTTTCATGGAACAGATAAACTCCGCTGGACAGGTGCTTTCAACTCTCCAGGCTCCGTTCTGGGAATACTACCTGGTTGCTCCGACAGACCCGAAAGCAGTGAAATTAACTGATTTAACTGAATCGATTTTAGTCTAATCAGTTTGACAAGTGAATAGCGATAGTCCGGGGATAGTGGCATCTTCTCATCACTTTCTCCTCTCGCCTATCCCCGGACTTTGTATCAAATTACCTGAAAGGGTGAAAATATGAAATTGTATGATTTGATTAACCGTTTTGGCATAGAAGCGATCCCTATCGTTGCTCAGATAGGCACACCCGTCATGTCAGACGCAGACATCTTCTTTGTGGACAGCGGGGCGACAAACGCGGCTGATGCGAACGACGCTTCGGTTCACGGGTCTTCATGGAAAGTCCCGTTTGCCACTCTCAATTACGCTATCAGCCGGTGTACTGACGGTCAAGGAGACTTTATCTTGGTTGCCCCGGGCCACACTGAGACGATTGAGGATACAGGTTCGGCTTCAGGAATAACTACTGATGAATTGGTAATTGACAAGGACGGCATTACGATCCTCGGTGTTGGAAATGACGCGCTGCGGCCTACGTTTACTTTTGGAACAGCAACCGATGCGGCATGTGTCATCACCGGTGCTCAAAACGTAACAATCAAGAATTTAATCTTTGTCGGGGACTTGGAAGACCTGGCCAACCTTATCACTGTTGATGGAACATCCGATGGATTGTTGGTTGAAGGTTGTGAGTTCCGAGACGGGGGTTCTTCAAAAGAGACTATCCATCAAATCAATCTTGCTACAGGAGCGGATCGGGTAACTATCAGGAATTGTCGGTTCTTCACGACTACTGGAGGTTCGAGTACGCTATCGAATCTTGAAGTGGCTACTACAGTTGACCGGCTAACAGTTACAGATTGTTGGTTCCTGGGCGATGTCAATACAGACGGTATGATTGATGGCTCCGGGGGTGCAGGGTCACTTCATTATATCCAGAACAATTTCTTCGACAATATAGATTCAGCCACCGGCAAGGTACTCGTTCTTCATGGAAGCACTACTGGTGTTGTTACCGGTAATGTCGCCCATGGCGCTAACGACGGAGTAAATCCGTTTACGATAGCCGGCGTAGTTCCACGAGATAATTGGTATACCAATGCCGAGGGCGCTCGTGCGGCTCTCCAAGGAACAACAGACGATAGCTAAAGGTAACAGATTCAAAGGAACAATGTAACTATGAGAAATTTTGATACAAATAACCAGTTAGGATTGCGCGCCTTTGAAGAAGGGTCTACTCGTCATTCTGGTGGCAACACCTGGTATGTAGATGGCAATTCCGGCAACGCGGCCAATACTTCTGGAAGCGGCCAAGGTGAATCGTGGGCACTCCCGTTTTCAACGATTAACTATGCTGTAAGCCAGTGTACAAATCAGGGCGGCGATGTGATTATCGTGGCTAAGAATCACACAGAAGCGATTCAAGACACATCTGCCCTCAGTGAATCAGGAACGGTAACTGATGAGCTTTGCATCGACAAATCTGAGTTGACAATCATCGGCATGGGTTCGGGAACGTCACGCCCCACAATCACATTAAGCGGAGCAACAGATGCTACGGTTGAGATTCGTGCGGCGAATGTAACCTTCAAGAACTTCATCATCGCATCGAATCTCGCTGATGTAGCCGCCGGTATTACCGTCGCCAATAGCGTTGACGGTATTGTGATTGAGAATATAGAGTTCAGAGACGGCGGGGCTGCGAATTTGGAATTGGTATTAAGCGTCAGCTTGACAGCCAACGCTGATGACGTAACCATCCGTGGTTGCCAGTTCTACAATACCAACGCGGGCGATAACAACGCGGCAATCTTCACCACCGGCGCAACTATCAGACTGAAAATCCACGATAATGTTTTCCGCGGTGATTGGGATAACGCTGTTATAGACTTGGATGCTTCGGCCTCTACCGACACATTCGTTCAATACAACACTATCTTCCAATTCGACGCGACTGTGGGGGGGGCCATCCTTCTACACGGTTCAACCACTGGAGCGGTCACAGACAACACCATACATTGCCCCGTTGGCTCATCTGCGGGGCCTGTTGTAGCGAGTGGCGTACTTGTAGCTCGAAACTACTTTACTATCAATGAAGGAGAATCAGCAGAGGAACTTGCACTTGGAAGTAACTCTTCTGTAGGTCCTACTCATTGGTATGTGGACAGTGGCAGCGGAACTACGACCGGTGATGGTAAAAGCTGGGCAACTGCCTTGAGCCTTGTTGACGACGCTATCGGTAAGTGTACCGGAGCCAACGGCGACATAATCCATGTCGCTACAGGTCACGCCGAGACAGATATGGATGGAACAACCGGCCAGATTTTCGATGTAGACGTGGCTGGTGTAACCATCGTCGGCGAAGGTGTTGGTGATGCACGCCCGACATTTACCTTCACTACCGATGCAACCAATGCTCTTGTGGACTTGTCTGCTGATGATTGTCGTTTGACCAATCTCCGGTTCCTCTGTAATATGGCGTCTCAAGAGAATATGATTAAAGTCCACGGCGACAATTGTGAGATTGATCATTGTGATTTTGCCGAGGGTGGACAACAGCCCTTAACCTGTATCACTATAGGCGGTGCATCAGACGGCCTTGCAGACGATACCTATATTCACGACAATAAGTTCTACATTCCCACAGGGGGCCCCGCAGTGTCGGCTATCGACATTGTAAGGGACGAGACGGGTATTAGAATTGTGGATAACAATATCCGAGGCGATTTCGATAATGCTTGTGTTGAAATTGATACGGTTGGGGATGCCTGTGTAGACTTCCAGCTTCTCCACAATATTCTCATCAACGACCAGGCGGGGGACCATGCTCTTGAAATCTCTGGTGTGGCGGTAACGGGGCTTATTGAGGGTAATACTTTTGTAACAGATACTCGGGATCAAGCGGCACAACCGTCGTTATGTCAGATGGTTAATAACAAGTGGGTCAAGCTCGGTACAGGACACGTCGGTATTGATAATGTCGACCCTGTTACTTCTGGCATTCATCTCTTTGTGAATAGTTCGGCAACGGGCGGGGCTGATACTGCCGGTCATGGGTATTCATGGGCGGAACCCGTTGCGACTATTGACTATGCGGTGAGTCTTTGTACTGGCGATGCCGGAGATGTAATTCACGTTGCTCCAGGGCACGAAGAAACCTTAACCAATTCTGTCTTTATTGACTTGGATGTGGCTGGGGTTTATGTTCTTGGTCACGGTAGCGGGTTATCAAAACCGTTGATTACGTTCGATCACGCAGATGGTGAAGTCCGTTTTGGCGCTAATGATTGTACCTTCGATAACTTTCGATTGCGGGCTTCAGTTGATGACGTAACAAACGGGATTCTTTATGAAGACGGATTTACTGGTTGTGTTGTGCGAAACTGTGATTTTGGATTTCCCGAAACTTCTACAGACGAGTTTGCAGCGGCTATTGTAACAGGTGATGCTACCGATTACGCCCTCATTGAAAATTGCAGGTTTATGGCTGGGGCACAGGCCGCGGTTGTGGGAATTGATTTAGTAAAGGACACTGACCACACCATCATTCGTAACAACCTCTTTACCGGAGCGTATTCTGTGGCTCCGATACGGGGCCAGACAACCGCTTCAACATATCTGGACATTCACCACAATACATTCCTCACCACCGGCACGACAGACACCTTTAATCTTGTTGCCGGATCGACTGGTATGGTTCATCACAATACGGTTGTGTTAAACGCGGCGAGCTACAGCCTGGCAATGGACATTGGCAATTGTTGGAACGTGGAAAACTACGCCATTGCCGATGATGATGTTGGCGGTGCAAAAGGCGGCTTGGTCGATAACGGTTTTGCTTCTTGTGTAGTAACCGCCGATGGATAAGATTCTTTAAGGAGGGCCGCTCTTTGCGACGGCCTTCCTTTACTTCCGATTGGAGTATATATGTCGCTTGGTCTTGCCTGTCCTTATAGTCCGGTCTATCATCAGATTAAAGACCATGATGTGATTCAGTGGGTTAAACGTCAATGTACTGATCGTACTCTCCGAAGCCTGCTATTTCTCTATAGACACGCTCAATATCGTACATTTGTAATCGCTTTGTGGGAGTCAGACTCCCATCGTGCATTTGTAGATGTGTTAAATATGGGGCTCACGCCGATTCTAACACGAGATGCAGCTGAATCCCTTCGTCGTAATTTATTTGCCCCTACTTGCAGCCGAGATATAGCACATCAAGGGGCGCAAGCTTATAGTGACTATTTACATGAGCTACAAGATGAGGGAGAGGAAGTAACAGACAGAACTATGAGAAATTACAATGGACGAATCAGGGTTGCAGTTTGAAAACGAAAAGGAATGGCGTCAGTATTTGATAGGCCGTCTGGACAGTCTCCACACTAAGGTAGACAAAAACACGGTGGAGATTGCCAAACTCGTCACTAAGGCGTCTATTTGGGGGGCATTTGCGGGATTAGTTGTCGCCGGGATACTCGGCTTATTCGGATGGTTCAAAGGATAACACAATGAAAGACGGAATTAGAATCAGAGGATTCGCTCGGGTCCAAATCATCGACAAGAAAACCGGCAAGGTTGTCGGCGATAGTGGTTGGGGCAAAAACACCGTAACAAACTACGGCCTCAATAACTGCTTCGCTGGGGCCGCTATAGGCCAAGCCGCGTCTGCACAAATCGTTGGAGCGCAACTCGCCACACAAACATTGGCAATGAACGCTACTCATATAAGCCTCATCGGGACTGAAAACGCCTACAAGACCGTCAGTCCGAGCACTGTCGCTACCGGGACAGCCCGTGTAACATGCTCTTTCGACGGCTCTGACAACAGCGCGACTATCACTGTTGGAGCCGTGGGCGTCCACTCGAATACCAATGTCGCTACCAATCTTATTGCCGGCAAGACATTCACAACTTCCCAGTTTGCTACCAATCAACAAATAAACCTCACATACGAATGGCAACTTGCGTAAGATCAAGAGACGAGTAATGGAGAAAACGAAATGGCTAAGAATGAGAAACTATTTAAGAGGAAGGCTATTGCCCGATTAGACGTCGGCTCCGGCGAAAATTGCGGTCGGGGTTGGATAGGCATGGACCGCCGCAAAGTTAAGGGGGTGGATATTGTTCACGATGTTCAGCGATTTCCTTGGCCGATCCCCGCATCCTCTTGCCTCCAAATCTTGATGTCCCATTTATGGGAACACATCGAACCCAAATACCGCATCCGATTGATGGACGAACTATGGCGAATCATCCGCCCGGACGGTCAGCTTCTCATCAGTACCCCCTACGCAACATCCTTCGGCGCTTATCAAGACCCGACCCACTACCCTTGTCCGAATGAGGCGACCTTTACCTACTTTGATCCCTCCCAACCTCTATACAACGTCTACAAGCCGAAACCGTGGACACTCAAACGTAACAATTATCAACAAAACGGCAACATGGAAGTCATCCTTGAACCGCAGAAGCCCCGCAGGGGGAAGAAAAATGCTCGTCAGGGGAACCAAAATTAAACAGGAACCAATTGAAAAATACTTCCCTTCTTTTGGGGAGTTTGAAGGTCGCATTAAGATAAATAAAAAAATTACAATTGAGATAAAAGAGAAAGATGACAAAGACAAAAATAAATGATAGTGGTCGAAGCCCACGAAATCGTATATTGATTAGCACTCCCACGCTCGGTGTAGTGCGGATGGAGTGGGCTATTGCTCGGGCGGGCCAGGTGATACCGTGTAATTGGTCTTGTAGCGATATGCGAACGGGGTTGAATGCGTTCGTGCCCATACGATATTTGGTGGCGGATGCTCAGAATTTGGCTGTACAGGAGGCGATAGAGGAGGATTTTGAATGGTTACTTCTACACGAAGATGATGTAATACTACCATCAGATGCGTTCTTGCGTCTCAATGGTTATATGAAAAAGGGCGATGTGCCTGTAGTGAGCGGATTGTACTATACAAAATCTGACCCTTCTGAACCTGTCATCTACCGCGGTCGGGGTAATAGCTGCTTTGATGGATGGAAGATGGGGTCGCGAGTGTGGGCCGACGGGGTTCCGACAGGGTGCTTACTGATTCATTGTTCTATCTTGAAAGCGATGTGGGATGAAAGCGATGACTATGAAATATTTAATGGAACAACGGTACGAAAAGTGTTTGAAACTCCTGCCCGGATATGGACTGATCCAGAATCAGGACAGGAGCAAACACAAGTGGGGACATCAGATCTTAACTGGTGCGACCGTGTAATTGAGGGTAACTATTTTAAAAAGGCTGGTTGGAGTAAGGTAGGCCGAAGAAAGTATCCTTTTTTGGTAGATACGAAGATAGCTTGTAAGCACATTGACCTTAGTTCAGGGACGCAGTATCCGCAATGAGTGACTTATATGGCGCAATTAAGTTGGTGGGGGGTATTACTGGGTATTTGGATGCTATACCCGGGGCGCAGTTAGTCAACTTGGATGCGGCAATTGCAATCACAGCGGGGAATGTATACCATTATGTGTTAGATGCCGATTCGGGAGCGGCTGAAAGTTCACCGGGCGTGATTTCCCCCGATAGTAACCCAGGAACGAAGCGGTGGGTATTGGCAAATTTAATTGCATCGGGAGCCGCCTTTACGGGGCTTTCACCTTCCCGGCTTATCGCTACAGACGGCAATAAAGCGGCGGCTTCTGTGGGCGATTTAACCTCTTGGATAACTGGAACGACTGACCACATTTCTTTGACTGATGATGGGGATGGGACGGCGACAGTAAATCTCGATACCAATACACAAACGCTCCTCGGATCGTTCAATGGTATATTCCTTGAGAGATTAGATTTTACTATATCTGAAGCTGGTGGAACTGTGACAGGTTCTTTGGAGCAGGATGGCGGCGGAAATTTAGAACAGAAGTTTTCTGACGGGTATACAACTCTTGATTGTACTCCGGCTAAGACTATTGATCTGACCGCTTATGTAGGAACAGATGCGGTCCCTAAAGTAGTTTTTGTTTATATTTTACAATCCGCTAAAACTACAATAGCGGCTTCCAATTCCGATTGGCCCTCCGTTGAACACTGTAAAATAGCAAGACTCGTTCTAAAAAGTGCCATTACTACGGGGACAGACGCCGGTGCTTTGGGAAACCAAAACATAAACGATTTTGCATCTGCGGCAAACGGTGAAGGACACATTACTCATGTAGAACAGAGATTACGACAAGAACCCGCTGCATGGGATTCTGGTACGGCTTTGACGCTGAAGAATGCCGCCGGGGCCACTCTAGCTACTGGAAACTCTTCAACAGCAGTAGAGATTGTGACAACTGAAGGCAAGATTTATCAGCTTCATAGACACACATTTTCCGCCTTTGATATGTACACTACTGGGACAGACGATGCCCACATTGTGAATCAACCTACCGATGAAGGGGGAGCCTACGAGACAACCGTAGATTTAGTATCAGATGTTACACACTATGTTGATGGGACTGCTGCTGGCGCGGCCATAGGGACAAATAAATATTTTAATCTTGTAATATGGGGCATACAAAACCGCGATGGTGAAGCGTCCCATATAATGATAAACCTTCCTACGTCGCAGTACACCACATCGGGCAATGCGGTATCCGATGTTGACGGGACATCAATTTTTGAGATACCCTCCGCGTTCAAAGGGACCGGATTTCTTATAGCCCGGTTGACATTCAGAAAAATTGGCGGGGGACAGTGGACCTACATTGCTCAAGAAGATTTGCGGGGCAAATTCCCGGACATCATTGCCGGGGTAGGAATCACAACTACGGACCACGCCTTGCTTGCCAATCTTATAGCCCCCGCAGACGACCATACGCAGTATCTTCTTGCTGATGGTAGCCGTGCTTTGGCCGGCGCTTGGAATATGGGCAGTCAGGTTCTAACCAATGCCAATATAGATACTGGTGACATTGCAACAGCAGTGGTAAACACTGAATGGGATGCCGCTTTCACTCATGTAAGCAGCGACGGTTCAGACCACAGCATTGTAGGCTCCAATACTACAGCCATCGGGCTAAACACAACACATAGAGGGTTGGCATCCGGCAATCCGCATAGCGTCACTCCCACGGAATTGTCATTAGTCATC
>SDBT01002615.1_pt1 | contig 31651 bp, 21 predicted proteins | sample 2277101 | NCBI WGS metagenome assembly SDBT01 (sample SAMN10404973, study PRJNA504765) | marine sediment metagenome | isolation source: marine sediment core GS10_PC15, 103 cmbsf | place: Arctic Ocean: Southern Knipovich Ridge | collected 2010 | reverse complement strand
CCATACCACGCGCAATATCGCCTTCGCGCGCCTTACGGTTCGCGTCGGCAACCTCAGAAAGTTCATCCACACTATAAAGATAAACATCCTCAATTTCATTAATCGAAGGCTCGAAGTTACGAGGAACCGCGATATCGATTACAAGAAGACTCCCCTTACGACGCTTACCCGCCAGTTTCTTAAACGAATCCTTCTTAAACAAATAATCCTCTGACGTCGCCGAAGCTACCGCAATATTCGCATCCAAAAGCCGAACTTCGAGATTCTCCCATTTATCCACACCAATACCATAACGCTCAGCCATCTCCTGACCGCGCTCGAAAGTCCTGTTAACAACCGTAATATTCTTACAATCAACATGCATCAAATGCTGAACCAGCAACTCACCCATCTCCCCAGCACCGATCACCACAACTTTCGCCTTCGTAATATCCGCAAAAAGCTGCATCGCCAACTCAACCGCAACACCCGCAACACTAACCCTCCCGCTCGCTATCGACGTTTTAGTATGAACTTTCTTACTAACCGTAAAAGCGCAATGAAAAAGACGATTCAAAATCTTACCAGCAGTCTTAGCCGTAACAGCCAACCGGTAACTCTCCTTGACCTGACCTATTATCTGACCCTCACCGACAACCATACTGTCAAGGCTCGAACTAACCGTCATCAAATGCCGAGCCGCCGCCTCGCCCTCATAACGGTAAAGATACTCGCGAAAAGTTGCAACCTCGATTCCATGAAACTCACAGAAAAACTCCTCGATTGAACTCCCTTCGATACCCTCATCCTCGGAGCACGCAACATATAACTCAACACGGTTACAAGTCGAAAGAAGAACAAACTCCGCACCCGAATATCGCTCCTTAAGCATTCGAAGTGCACGAAGAACCTGCTCACTATTAAAAGCCAGCTTCTCACGAACCTCGATCGGAGCACTCTTATGATTCAATCCTGTAACACTAATTCTCATTAACTTATAGTCTCAGAAATTTAACGAAATGCTCCTTACCAACGTGTGGTAGGGCTTGTTCGCTGATAGCAGAACACACAATATACGAAATACGACATACGAAATACGACATACGCAATACGACATACGAGACATTCCTGTAACACTAATTCTCATTAAGCTGCGGCTCCTTTTGCTCGACATGCTTGAAACCGTCTCCGGAAAACTCATGCATACTACTGCATAAAACCGATGTCCCCACTATTGCAAACAGCATCAGCACAAATGTAACGATAGTCACATAAGCCATCGTCCGCCCCTTCAAACCACAAACCCGACGAACCAAAAGTGTCACACCCAAAAGAAGCCACGCAATACCTATCATCACTATCTTCGAATCGGTAATCCAATCGACAAAGCTCGCGCCTGTTAACATCTTTACCGTCGATATCAATCCGAATCCACTCAACAAACCCGTCGTTATAAGAACCAATGCCGCCTGCAAACCGAAAAGATTCATATTCTCAAGCTTCTCAAGATTCGGAACTTTACCTAAAACCTGCAAAACCTTCTTCTGCTTAAGCTTGCGCTTCGTCAATAGGTACAAAAACGCGCTCGCCGTTGCCAACATCACACAAGCCCCACCAAGGATCATAGCAACACCATGAGCAATCGCCCACGGAGTCTTAGCCGCCTCATGAGGAACCGAAGCAGGCTCCGCCGCCAAACCAGCAAGAACTACTATTGCAAAGATACCCCAAACCATCACAGAACCGAACCAAACCTGACGCATAACAATACTAACCATCAGGTAGATCAGACCGAAAACCATCGTAAAAACTACAAGAGATTCGAACAAACCCGTAAGCGGAATCGCCTTAAGTTCAACCGCCCGAAGAATCAACAACACCGCCTCAAGCACCACCGCCAAAGACACAAGCGGCCCCAGCGAATGCTTATACTTATCACCACCAGCCAGCAATTGAAGAACACCAATAACCGATGCCGCCAAATACACCAACACAACCGACAAGAATACTATAATTTCTGAAACCGGCAATTCCAGCATATCATGTCCTTATAACTAAGAACTAAAAATTATAAGATATACCTCGGTGGAACCTTACGCAGTTCCCGTTCCGTCATCAGCATGCGATAATCACTTACCCCGCACGCCTCACTCATACGCTCGACCGTTACATGAAGTTCTTTATCGTCAACCCCATGCACCATTGTATAAACATTATAATCCCAACCAGGCCGTTTTACCCGCTCATAAGCATGACTAACCTGCTCGAACCCACCAAGAATACGCCCAACCTCCTCAACCCGATCATCCTCAACCCGCCAGACAACCATAGCCCCAGCCGCCAGCCCAACATTCAAATGATGCACAATAGCCCCAATACGCCGCATTTTCCCATCTTTCTGCCAACCCCGCAAAACACCAAGCAGCTCCCCAACCTCAAGCCCAGCCGCCTCAGCCATATCCTTATAAGGAGTCCGACTACGAGGCAGCCCCCCCTGAACAACCCCCAAAACCTTACGTTCAACATCAGATAAAACATTACCCATAACAAAAACCACCTACAAAACCCAAAATATATCGGTAAAAAAGCTAAATACTCAAACTGACCAAATTGAGCTTCTGGCTCCTGAATTCTGAATTCTGAATTCGTCAAACTGACCAACCAGGTCAGTTTGACTACCATTATACCCCAAAAACAAACATATACAACCCACACCGTCATTTCGACCGAAGGGCCGTCTTGCGGTCCGAAGCGGAGGTCGAAGCAAAGCAGAGATCCGCTATGGTGGAAATCCCCAAACAAATAAACATCGCCAAATGGCGTTTCCTTATCAGTTAGCCCCTAAATTTATTTTAGGGGTCCTTAACAACACAAAAACCCAAAAAAAACAAATTTTTCCCACATAATGCGCTTTTTAAATATCTTATCTGCCTAAGGCAGTTTTCCGAAAAAACCAAATATTTTACTTGATTTTAATTGATTTTCGTGGTATGATTTATCCACTTTTAATAACCAATGGCATCAGGGCAAGGAAGATAGTTCCCAACCGGAAACTTGGGAGCAAAAATCCATTACCAAATGCCATTTTCAAAGTTTATTAAAAAAAACGAAAGGGCCAGATTCTTAATGCGGAAAAGGGTGCCTCGCCAGTCCTTTATCGGGACGAGAGAGTTGTCGTTGATGTAATTGTTGGTTTGATAAAGAGTGTGGGTTTGGGCATTATAACTCGTAGCTCTTGGCATGTGCCTCGAAAAAAGAAATATAGTCGGATATCAAAAGTGTAGTATCTAATGAAAATCATGACAGATTTTATAAAAAGACATAGAATGTCGATTGGTTATAAGGCGTCAGACTTTAAATATGCCATTATTATTACTTTGATTATATTATGTGCTGTTTTAAGCGTTTCTTTCGGCATTCTTGTTTTTGGCCTCGATATTGAGATTAAAGATAAAATTGTCATTTTAATTTCGTCTATTGCACTTTTTTTGGGAGTAATCAATCTTAAGGTTTTCGTCAAGAGGAGTGCAAGGGTAAGGATTCTACCACTACTTGGTGAAGTAGAAATTGTGGACAACACTACACCAGTTGAATTATATTTTTACAACAATGGAGATTTCAATGCTATATTAATTTTGGACGATTGTCGGATTGTAAAACGTCAAAACGATCGGCATCTTGTTGAAATTACTGGCAACAGACAACTAATGATAGAACCACGATGTTACAACAAAACAACGATTTCTCTTTCCAAAGCCTTAAAAGATTCTGCGGGGCCAATTATAATTTTAATAAAAGGAAAATACTACTCATCAGGAATATACTATGATTTGCAGGATGAAATAAGATTTAATGTCAAGTAATGTAGGGGAAATGTTATGGCAAGAAAGAAAAGAATTCAAGACGATCAGATAAGAGAACAGGGAGATACTAACGCAATTTATGAAGCTTATAAGAATGAATTTGAAGCTATTTTCGCAGACAACAGAGACAATATCACTTATGGCGAAGAATGCGATTGGTATGTAGGCAAAAGATGGGACCCTCATATGACTTTAAAAGCTAATAGGGCTCGAGATGCCTTTTACCATGAAGCAATGTTTCACAAATTATTTACAACTAAAATACCCAACAATGCGATAAGAGTTATCCTTGTACATGGTGGCACAGGATATGGTAAGAGCACCTTTATTCAGCACTATTTCAGATCATGGTTTCCAATCAACTATCCTGACATTGCTCTAAAAGTTTATTATATAAGAATAAATCTTTATGGTTTTTTTGATCCTGATACAGTAAAAAATGACTTGGAAACCAGGATTGAGACGAGAATACATCAATTGTTTTTTCATCTGTTTGAAACACCTGAATATAAGAATTTTATGAAAGAAAGACGTTTATTCATTCCGCATAGTCATTCAAGTGAACTGCTATATAAAATTCACTTTCTGTGTGAAAACAAACAGTATCATCTCGTATTTTTTTACGACAACATTGACCAAGAAAGCCATGTTATTCAAAGAAGAATTTTTGCTCTAGCGAGAAGCTTTATAACTCAAATTGAATGCAGAGAATTTTGCACTACAATTATGGCGGTCCGTGAATACTTCTACCGACTTGCAAAAACTGAAGTACCGGAAAGAGCATACGGAACAAAGCCTTTCCGGGTAGATCCACCTGACATTGATGAATTATTATTAGCAAGGGCAAATTTATTGCATCATATCATTGGCAACAACAAAGTCTTTAAGGTCAAGAATAAGCAAAATGAAATAACAAACGAAATAACCATAAATGAGCCATACCTTTTTTTGCTTTTTATTATTAAATGTTTTACAAGTAACAAAAGACTATCGCTCTTCCTTTACAAAATTACGGGAAATAACGTACGTCAACAGATCAATCTAATTGAAAATATGATCAAGAGCCCAAGAATTAAAAAAGCTGACGTATTAGATTATCTGCATCATTTTTTATATGATTATGCCGAATCGTTGGATTATATCCTTAAAGACCCGCTAAACAGATTAAAGGTGTCAAATCTACTTTTAGATCCAGCCATCATGACTCGTTACTTATTATCGCATTCGTATGACGCAAATATATATAGCAAGGATGAATGTCCGCTTATAAATATTTTTGACATTGGGGAACCATTGCAATCATGTAACACCTTATTACTTTACAACGTACTTTCATTATTCAACTTCCGTTCGCGATGGGAGGTAGGTGAGATCATTGATATTGTTACCAAAATGGGAGCATATCCACTTTTAGTAAAGGATGCTATACAAACATTGCTTGATACAAATCTTACATCTTCAAAAGAGGGCTATAGATTAAAAGGGGATAATATTACTACGTTAGATAGAACCGACCCAGGTATGGTATTTCTGGATGAGTGTATATGCACGTTATCTTATATGGAAACAATGGCGTATCGAACCCCTTTGGATGATAAGTATTATAAGTTTCTTCCTGCCTCACCCTTATCATCAAAGGACGAAATATTTGGAGCAGCAGTGCTTTATAGACAAATAGTTGACGATGAAAGAATTGAGGACAATTATCTTGAAACAGTCAGCAAAGAACCAGATATCAAACAAAAACTTGGCCGAGAGAAACCTTTATCTGAGAAAATTCTACCATCTATATTAGAAGAACTTGGTCAGATCCATACAATTGTTGAAAATGATGAAATAAGAAAAAAGTGTACATCTTGGTTCGCTGCAGACAAACCACTTGAGAAGTAAATCATATTCTCTGGTTAAATAAAACTTTTCATCTTAGTTTCACAACTGGTTTCTGTCTGTTCGATGAGTAGTTCGACACCTCGGGCTAAATATTTTGAGCGCGTGATTTGGTTCAAATACAATTTACGCCACAGGTACGCTTTCTCTCCTCTCTAACATATTTACGTGCCTAAGCCTGCCCCTGCCAAGGCAGTGGGCACCGCCTTTGCGGGATACCTTTTTCAAGCTTTTTTTTCTTTATCCTTATTAACTTTCATCTTTTCTTTGCGCCTTGGCGCCTTTGCGGGATACCTTTTTTCTTTTTTCTAATATTACGTGCCTAAGTCGTAGATCCGCCGCAGGCGGAGCACCACCTTTGCGGGATATTTTTTTTGTATTTATTTTCCCACCAAAGACGCCAGGTTATTCCTCGAGTTGGTTAACACACCGGGTGATACCCTGCTTAATTAGTTCTTCGTTAAAATTCAAAAGAAAACCAAGTTTCTTTCCTGTCAGCTTTAAATAAGTTTGCACCTGTTTTTTGTGAGTGCCTGTCACTTTTTCCACGGATTTCAATTCTACGATGACTTTATCTTCCACTATCAGATCGGCACGGAATCCTTCCTGAAACTCAATACCCCCATATTCGATTGCGACTGGAACCTGCCGTTGAACCTTTAGACCACGTTGTTCTAGTTCATGGGCTAAAACAACTTCATAGACCAGTTCCAGCAAACCAGGCCCCAACGCTTTATGTACCGTCAGCGCTGCATCTACAACAATTTTCCCAATTTCATTTTCTTTCATCTTTTCCTTCTTCTTTTTCTTTTCTTTGCGCCTTTGCGCCTTTGCGGGACACCTATTTTTCTTTTTTCTAATATTACGTGCTTAAAGCACCGCCTTTGCGGGATACCTTTTTTCTGTATTTATTTCACGAATCTTTTCATCTTAGTTTCGCAACTTGTTTGTTTCTACTCGCGTAGCAGTTCGACTCCACGGCCAAGGTATTTTAGTTCATGTGGTGCCATTTTCATGTTTTATTTTCATCCTTATTTTCTTTCATCTTTTCCTTTTTCTTTTCTTTGCGCCTTTGCGCCTTTGCGGGATACCTTTTTTCTGTATTTATTTCACGAATCTTTTCATCTTAGTTTCGCAACTTGTTTGTTTCTACTCGCGTAGCAGTTCGACTCCACGGCCAAGGTATTTTAGTTCCTGTGGTGCCATTTTCAAGTTTTATTTTCATCCTTATTTTCTTTCATCTTTTCTTTGGCCTTCCAATCTTAAGTGCCTAAGACACCGCCTCTGCGGGATTAAATATTTTTAGTATTTCTTTTTTTGCACGAAACTTTTCATCTTATCTTCACAACTTGCCCCTACAACAGCTTTGCTATTGATTCTTTCATCCCAAATATTATGACCCATCAAACCCAAACAGTCAAATCTTTCCTAACTTCTTGACTCCTGACTTCTGTCTCCTGAATTCTAACACATTCTAAAAAAAGCTTGACAACAAACATAAGATTGTGTTATATTCCTATCAAACTAAATATAGAGTTAACATATAAATGAAAATGCGGAAAGAGACAAATAAAATGATTATCATTTTCGGAGGGATCAACTATGAATTATTTACCCATTCACTCATCTCCCCAGGAATTTATCCCGGCGCGCCGGGACTCATCCACTCATTTACCCATCAACCAATTCACCCTTTTATGCAAAACGAACCCAATTACAATACCGCAAATAAATCAATAAACCATCCGGCCATGCCGGATTCCACAAATAATCAATAATCAATGGAAAGGGCGTGATATATGCTAAAAAAAATACGAAATATTACGAAATATTGCAAAAAAACACAAAAAAACCAAAAATATACTCTCGAAAAGTCTCAAAAACCAACAACTTTTACTCAGAAACACACCAAAAACGCGCACTTTTGCTCAAAAAATGCAAAAAAAACACGCACTTTTGAAATTATTTACCCGCATAAGGCGGCTTTTCATGCAAAACGAACCCAATTTTAACCAAACTTTTTCAAATATACTTACCCGCATAATGCGGCTTTTGCAATTATTTACCCGCCTAAAGCGGCTTTTTGTCGTTTTGTTCAACTTTTGGACCTTAACACACTTAACTCCATGTACAACAAAGACTTACACCAATTTTTATACCTGCCTAAAGCAGTTTTACCCCAAAACACTCATATACTCATCAACCCATCCACTCATTTACTCATTCACTATTTCATGCAAAACGAACCCAATTCAGAAGCTTACGCTGAGCCGAAGGCGAAGTCGGAGCATGGTCCCGGCGCGCCGGGAGCGCGCCGGGGAACCCAATTTCGCATCCACTCATCCACTCATTTTCTCATTCACCAAGAAATGCAAAACAAACCCAATTTGTCATAAAAACCAGCCTTAACTACTTATACTACAACGACTTACGAAGACACCATCTCCCAGAAACCCTTCACATCCTACCCGCCTAAGGCCAATTTTACGTACCTAAGGCCTATCTTATCTGCCTAAGGCAGTTTACTTTCCTTTTCCCTTTTCGTAAAATGGTCTAAAGCTGCACACTACGTCTGATTTTAGGATCAACAGAACAATGTCAACTAAATGGTTCAAAAACGCCATAATCTACCACATCCTAATAGACCGATTCGCAGGCTATAACCCCGGCGATCCCGACCAACCCAACTTCCTGGGCGGAAACCTAAGAGCAATCATCAAAAAGCTCGATTACATCAAGGCCCTCGGTGCAAACACCATCTGGCTCTCCCCTTTCAACCAGACATCAGAATATCACGGCTACCACATCACTGACTTCCTAAAAGTAGATCCTCGGTTCGGAACAGAGCAGGACCTAAAAGACCTGATAGACAACATCCACGAGATGGACATGAAAATAATCACCGACTTCGTACCAAACCACTGCTCAAGCCAACACCCACACTTCCTCGACGCCAGAAAAAACCCCGTTAGCAGTTACAGCAGATGGTTCTCATTCAAAAAATGGCCCAACGACTACCTCCGATTCCTCAGCATAAACGAACTGCCCAAGCTGAATCTCGACAACCGCCACGCCCGCGAGCACATCATAAACGCCGCAAAATACTGGCTCGCCCTCGGATTCGACGGCTACAGACTCGACCACTGCATAGGGCCAAAACACAAATTCTGGAAAATCTTCAAACAAGAAATTAAAACCCCCTACCCCGACTGCGTCCTCATCGGCGAGGCCTGGCTATTGGGAATAACGTTCAAAGAGCTAAAAACAATAAACATCAGAAAAAAGTACCTCTACTTCCTAAAATCCGAAGCCCCAGAAGCCCTCTTCAAGGAATACATCGGTGAACTCGACGGCCTACTCGATTTCAAATTCCAGAACATCATCAGAGACTTCGTCCAAAACAAATTCACAAAAGAAAAAACCCTTGAAAAACTCCAAAAACACTACAAAAAGTTCCCCCCCGACTTCTACCTCCCCACCTTCCTCGACAACCACGACACCGACAGGTTCCTATTCACATGCGGCGGTAACAAAGACCTACTCAAACAAGCCGCCCAAATCCAATTCTCAATCGACCAGCCGAAGATAATATACTACGGAACCGAAGCAGCCATGACCCAGCCAAAATCAATCTGGGACTACCCAGCCCACGGAGACCTCCAAGCCAGACAACCAATGCCCTGGAAAACCCCCGACAAAGAACTTCTGGACTTCTACATCGACCTAACACACAAATCCACAACACAACAATCTTAAACCTGTCCTGAGCGAAGCCGAACGGATCGCAAATAAATTTTGTCATTATGAGCGCAGCGAAGAATCTCCTTAATTAATCAATTAAAAGTCCTTCATGTCCCCGTGTTTTACACTCTCTTGCATAAAGACAACCCCAAAGACCGTCACATAAGCAAACCGTATTCAAATACTGTCCTAAACAACGGTGGCAGTGCCTGTCCGAAGGGCAGGCGATGGAGAATACCGAAGGAGTTTAAGAACATGCTGTATAGACTTAAAAACTGCAATTTTACAGGTTTTCTTCTGATAGCCGCCCTGACAGTTTTCCTAAGCTTAGGTGCTGCTTCATCGTACGCGGAAGATATTTCGCTCTCTGAAGTCCCCCAGGCAGTTCGAGCCTCGATAGAGCACGAAACGAAAGGTTTTGAAATCGATGATATCGAGCGCGAAAAAGATGACGGTAAAATCGTCTATGAGGTTGACGCCGAAAACGAAACAGGACAAATGAAGCTAAAAATCGCCGCCGACGGAACGCTGCTGGAAAAAGATCAGGAAATGGACTCGGACACGCTGCCCCGGGCGGTATTTGACGCGGTTAAGAAGGAATTTGGGGACGTCTATTTCGGTGATATCGAAAAAAGATACCGAAGAGGAAGAACTTATTATAAGATCGATGCTCAAACTGACAGGCTTGAGATCGAGCTGGAGATCGCAGAGGACGGAAAGATACTCGATAAGGAAACCGACCGCAAAGAAGATGACGACGACTTGGACGAAAAGTTCAGGGACGCCAGGCGGGTGTTCATGCAGTTGAGATGCCAGTTGAAGATCGCGGCGATCGGCGATTCAAGGGTCCGCTGGGGTGTTGATCCGCAATATTTTCTGGGTAAGCAAAACCGAAAGTATCCGATGGCGATGAATTTCGGTTCGGGTGTCAAGAGCGTTCACATGGCCAAACTGATGATCGAGGATTACTTCATGCACGCACCCAATCTCGAATGGGTAGTGTACGGAATGTCGCCTCGCATATTCAACCGGTACTACCGACCTGACACCGGGGACGATATTCGCAGAAACAACCTTTACAAACAGGACCAGGCACAGTGGTCCACGATCAGTAACGCACAGTCGACACTAATCGCCGCTGCTGAGGTGGAAAATGACGATTCCCCCTGGGGCTTTTCCGCCAGTGACACGGTTGGCGATGATCTCGAGGATGAAGACGACCGCAGGGAAGCTTTGGATGATCTCCGTGGCGGGCGATACAAGTTCGACCTTACGCGGCTTGAGATCTTTGAATCCACGTTGCAGGCTCTGGTCAAACACAACATCAAGATGCTGGCATTTAGCCCACTGATGCATCCGATCACGATAGGCCAGCCATGCACCGACGACGACGGAACGCCACGTAAGGCCTACGACGAGTTTGTTGCAAAAATGAGAGCATTCGATAAAAAATATTCGAAGTTTTATTTCCTTGACGTGAACAACAAGGGCGAACACGGCTTCGTGCACAAGGAGTTCAGAAATCTCGACCACGTCAATACTACAGGAGCAAAGAAACTCACGCTGATACTCAACGATTTCATGAAGAAAGTGGACGCAGGAACTCTTGCAGGAATCCAGAATTTGCATGGCAGAGACAAAAAGTAATATGATCAGGCCGAGAGTTCTAAGTTAATCCGAATTAAAGAGATCAAGTCGCAAAGGCAACGAATATCCCAAACACATAGCAGAAAAGATCAATTACAGGAAACTCTACAGAAGTCTTAAAATGGGCATATTTAGATTAACAGGGCACCAGAGGCCTGCAAATATTGCTTACTATTGCATAAAAACGACTCCCATAATCGTCTCATAATCGAAGCTTTATGTAAGAACCCGAAACAGCGTAGATAATGGTGATAAACGTCATTTTTCAAAGGAGATCGAGAACATGCTATTGAAGCTTAGATATCGCAACTTAACGGATTTGGCTGTTGCTACAGCAGTACTACTTAGCATAAGTGCCGCTATTTCTTACGCAGAGGATGTTTCCCTCTCTGAAGTCCCCCAGGCCGTTCGAATTATCATAGAACGCGAGACGAAAGGCTTTGAAATCGATGATATCGAACGCGAAAAAGATGACGGTAAAATCGTCTATGAGGTTGACGCAGAGAACGACTCCGGCGAAATAAAGCTAAAAATCGCCGCCGACGGTACGCTGCTGGAATTAGAGCAGGAAATGGTCCCGGAAAATCTGCCCGAAGCGGTCCGCAACGCCGTAAAGAAATCCTTCGGTGACGTCTATTTCGATGACATCGAAAAAAGATACAGAAAGGGCAGCATCATTGTTTACAGGATCGAAGCCGAAACGGACGAACTCAAGATCGATTTGAAAATCGCCGAGGACGGCAGGATAATTGACAAAGACGTCGATCGCAGAGACGATGACGACGATGATGATGACGATCTGCCGCGAGACTTCGACGATATCAGGAAGATGTTCATTCTGCTAAGAGGCCAGTTAAAAGTCGTCTCCATCGGCGATTCGCGAGTCGAGTTGGGAATCAATCCGGAATTGATGCTCGACGAGCAAAACAAAAAATACCCCACAGCCCTCAACTTAAGCGCAGATTACTCACACGGATCGGGCGTACCCCTCCTGAAACTCTTATCCGAGGACTATCTCTCGCACGCCCCGAAGCTCGAATGGGTAATATGGGGAGCGTCTTCACGAATGTTCAGCAGGTACTTTGGACCCGACGTAGCAAGGGACATCAGCAAAACCAGAATTTACAGAAAGGACAAAAAAGCAATCGGCTGGCGTGAAATCAAGACCGATCTCGTCCCCGCAAGTGCCGTTGACGGAGACGACCTCTCACCCTGGGGCTTTGATGGAGATGATGGAACTGATGACGACCTCGATGACGATGATGATAGAAAGAAGGTAATCAGGAAGCTCCAGAAGGGCCGCTACAAGCTCGTTCCAAGCCGCTTCGATGTTCTTGAATCCGCTATCAACACACTCGCCGAACAAAACGTCAAATTACTCGCCTTCACACCACCCATCCATCCCATCACGAAGGGTCAGCCATGTGTCGATGACGACGGAACTCCGCGTGAAGCTTTCGAAGAAATAGTAGCCAGGATGAGCGCCCTCGACAAAAAATACCCCAACTTCTATTTCCTCAACATCCACAACAAGGGAGAACACAACTTCGAACACAGAGAATTCAAAGATTTTGACCACCTAAACAGAAAGGGTGCAAAAAAACTAACACTAATGCTCGACGAGTTCATCAAAAAAAAACAAAACCAAAAATAATTAGCTTCTTACACCAAATCACAATTCAAAAACAAAAAACGATAAGTCGGCAGGATGGGCCACTTGACCGCCCTGAGCGCAGTCGAAGGGTTGCCCATGCTGTTATTCTTAATATATTCTTAAGCCGCGAAGAAAAGGACCGTCTTTTCAACAGAGACCCTAGCACCTATTTACAGAACATCAAATAAGGTCATATTATTTTGTGTTTTACGGATAGTGATCCTATATGCAGCTGCGTCAAGTTGTTTTTTCGTTTCATTTCTCTTAAGATTACATGGCCACTCAATTGCACCAAGATCAAGTAGCTTTCTATTACCTGTTGGTACTTCATTAGATATGCGGACAAATACTGGTAAGGATTTGCTACGTTTTAATTCTTCTTCTGCACCGTTCCATGTTCCTCCTTTTTTATATTCCGCACTGACCACCAAACCATAATCTGCCATTGCATATATTAGTTTATTGCGTCCCATGGCCGTTCCAACGGTAAAGTGAGCATCAGGGTGATATGGGGATATTAAAAGAAGCCGCCCATCGGAGATCGCATCTCTGGCATAACGTTCAGTACTTGTTCTAAGCAGATTATCCGCTAAAACACCAACAACAACACCTCTGGCATCGAGAGCTGCCTTCATTACAATCTGATCGACTCCACGTGCACCTCCTGACACAACCGGAATATTACTGAGTGCACATAGCTCACCTACCTCCCGAGTGAAAGCCTCGCCATCTGGATCAACATTACGAGAGCCCACAATAGCGACGCCTCCACCTCTCAGGAGCGATTGATCTCCCACTCCAAACAGTAAGGGAGGAGCTTTGTCTTTTAGATGACGTTTGTACCTTTCAGGATAATCTTCGTCGCTACGACTTATAACCCAAATCCCATTACGATGCCAATTTTCAACCGCAAAACCGAGTTGTACACCTCTATCTAATAGTGAAGTTAATCTTTCAACATCTAATCCTGATTCAACAGCTACGCTATGGGTATGTTCTCGATTCAGCAATGATGCCGGGCGTAAATCATGGTTTATAAGCCAGCATACTACACTTGTGTATTCACGTTGCGTTAGAGGCCGTACTGAACGATCTTTTCCCAGTATGCCGCAGAGCAAAATTATAGCCTTTGTGTCGTCTGTCAGTAATCTATTCATATTTTCAATCCATTCTTGGAGAGTTTAGTGCCAGCGCTAATGGGTAAACTGCTTCGCAACCTTCTTGACGCAGTAATTCTGAAACCACAGTAAATGTCCACTTGGAATCAACTATGTCATCTACGAGAAAACATGGTCCATGAGCACCTTCTAAATCTACATGAAAAACACCGTCTAAATTTCGAGCTTGTTGAAAACTATTTTCCATTTCTTTCTGTTGCCGGTTATCTTTTATTTTTCGAACACAAGGCACAAAAGGAAGATTCAAGGCATCTGCTAATCGTTGCGCAAAGCCTGGAACTAATTCAGGATGATTATTAGATGGGACACAAGTAATCCATTCAGGAGCGGGCGAAGGGTTCCATTGTCTAATCATTTCAATGCAAGCAGGAACCAGTTCATCCGCAAAACTCTCAGTTTCATACTTCCCAGTGGCGACCATCTGTCCCCAACCTGCATCTCGCCAGAGACTTAAAGCTCGACCTTTCTCCGCTCTTAGGTTTTCTGAAATATTACCCGTAAAACCATAGGTCGGCATTGCGTTATAGGGGGGCCATTGCTTTCTTGGCTCTATCGGCTGATAACTGCGCTTCAAGAAAATTGCAGCACGATTTGCCAAATTATCGTCAACTTCTTCGGAGAGAAGCAAATCACTATTACAATTCACACACTTGCCACATGCTTGAGGGTTCGAGTCATCCAATGCTCGCTCAAGGAATTCCATAAGGCATTCCCCATGTCGCATATATTCTCGCATCTGCCGTTGCTCTTGTTTGCGTATATCTGTAATAGAGTTTATATGTTCTTGATTGATACTATAAGAAGAAGCCGCCGCTGTGACACGCCATTTTGTCCCAATTTTAGTGATGGGAGATGGTGACTCTACTGTCAGGAACTTTATAGTCTTTTCGATTTGGGATTTCTTCAAGTTTAGATTTGACTGTATGGCTGGAACCGACAATCCATCATCTGATTCATCCAACGTATCGAGTATTTCAGAAATGTGCCGCTGAGGAGGAAAGGAACTACGAATAAAGAAGTCGGTAATGTTGTCATCTTCTTCTCCACAAAGTAAAATACCGAAGGCTTCATCTACTGCTCGTCCTGCTCGCCCAACCTGCTGATAATAGTGTACTACTGAGGAAGGTCTTTGGAAATGGATAACAAAACCCAAGTCTGGCTTGTCAAAGCCCATGCCCAAAGCAACCGTAGCAACTAGTACTTTTAGTTCATTATTGAGCAGTTGCTGTTCAAGTTGTTCGCGTCCTGGCATTCCGTCCTCTGCAGTTGATACACCTGCATGATAAGCTCGCGCACAAATATCATTTACCCGTAGCCACTCGGCCACACGTTCGGTATCACGCTGAGTTAATGTATATACAATTCCACTACCTGGCAACGAAGGGATTGTTTGCGCCAACCATGCCAAACGTGCTGCCGGACTCGCCATAACAATATTCTGCAGTTTCAGACTCTCTCTAACAAGCGGCCCTCTGACAAGATTAATATTGTCACCCAATTGTGATCTAACATCATTGACAACCCTGTCATTGGCAGTTGCTGTTGTTGCAAGAACAGGTACATTGGGGGGAATTGCCTGAAGTACACGGACAATTCGTCGATAATCGGGCCTGAAATCGTGCCCCCAGTCTGATATACAATGAGCCTCATCAATAACGAACAAACCGACACGTGCTGCAACATGAGACAAAACATTTTGTTGAAAATCCTCATTTGCAAGACGTTCAGGCGATATCAAGAGAATATCAATTTTATCATCTCTCAAGTCTTTTTCAATTCTCTGCCAGTTCTCCCTATTACTACTGTTAATTGTTTGAGCGCTAATCCCAATTCGCCCAGCCGCTTGAAGTTGATTGCGCATCAATGAAAGCAGAGGAGATATTAATAAAGTAGGCCCCATATTCTGTTCACGCAGAAGCTTGGTAGCAAGGAAATAGACCATGCTCTTGCCCCAGCCAGTGCGTTGGACCACAAGCGTTCTCTGCCGATCCAAGAGCCTTTCTACACTTTCCCACTGCCCCTCACGAAAAGTGGCCTGTGGATCATCCAGTGCTGTTCTTAAAAACCGTAAGGCATTATCTCTCATACAAAGGCCATTAAACTGTCTTTCTATAAATTACCGGTATTCTCTGATCTGACGCCAAATTATGCATCACACTCCATTAGACAGTTAAAAGACAAAACAGGCAAAATAAAAATGGGAGAGCCGATTGAGGCTCTCCCAATATTCTACGTGGCTCTTTCCTTCATTACTTTAACAATCTCTTGTAATACCTGTGATGCATCTGCCTTGTATGTCTTTGTCTAAAGAAGGTATCACAATTTCAAGTTAAGGTTGGCCGATTAGGTCATTTTTAAGAGCCACTGATTTCGAACATATTATATAAATCGGCTACTGGAAACTTAGTCCTTTAGCATATTTATCATATCATTTTTTTCACTTTCGTTCAACGATTTAAACCAGGCCGACCATATAACCATACCAACTTTTACACACTTACTATGCTTATCCAGAATACGACCCTTGCGCCAAAGTTTACTTCCCACAGAACCCTCATTTTACCCCAATTAGCCCCGATAAAGTTATTTTTCAGCCGCAAGAGCTTCCTACGAAAAGTGAAAATATTTTCAAAAAACCGTTTTTTTTGCAAAAATTTACAGCTTAGAATTTAACAAACTCCCTGTTGAGTAATATAGTTAAAACTGGTAACTTGGTTAAACTAAAAAAGAATGTAACGACTCTAACTTTGTTAAACACAATGAAAGAACAGAAGAAGGCTTATATTTTCGGATTACTGGCGGTCCTGTTCTGGTCGACCATCGGCTCAGCCTTTAAAATCTCCCTGCGCCATTCAAATGTAATGTCGCTGCTGCTTGTAGCCTCAGTAATCTCGACAATTGTCATATTCTGCTGTTTAATATTTTCGAAAAAGTTCCATCACATAAGACAATTCACACCAAAGGATTACCTGCATTCGGCGATCCTTGGGTTAATCAATCCATTTATCTATTACATAGTCCTGTTAAAGGCCTACGACATCCTGCCCGCACAGGAAGCACTGGCACTGAATTTCACCTGGCCGATAATGCTTGTTCTATTTTCAATATTGATGCTAAACCAGAATATCTCCGCAAGAAGCATCCTGGCGATGCTCATTTCATTTGCAGGGGTAATTGTAATTGCTACAAGAGGCGGGATACTTGGCTTCAAAGCCACAAATATCACAGGCGTATCACTCGCACTGGCCAGCAGTATCATCTGGTCATTATTCTGGATATACAACCTAAAGGACAAACGCAACGAAACCGCAAAGCTCTTCTTAAATTTCGCTTTCGGAACATGCTACATCTTCACCGCCGCAATCCTTACCGGCTCTATCGACCTAAACAATACAAAAACCATCCTCGGTGGAATATATATAGGCATCTTCGAGATGGGCATCACCTTCGTATTTTGGCTAAAGGCATTAAAGCATTCGAAAACTACAGCCGCCGTCGCAAACCTTGTTTACCTGATCCCTTTCTTCTCGCTAACAATGATTGCCCTCATAGTCGGCGAGACCATCTATATATCAACAATCCTCGGACTCTTGCTGATAGTCTCAGGCATCATATTACAAAAGACTTCACAAAACTAAACATCAAAAACTCATACTAATCGTTTTTCGGCTGTATTTTGCTTAACTCCATTTTTAATATTATGAAGTTGTAAGACCATTAGCAAATTCCCTAAAGAACCTCGGTTTGATCGTATGGTATGACGAGAAAAGATCTTAGGCTGCTTTCTATTTTAGCGGTTCTGAAGCCAATCGAGGGAATGCATACAGTCTTTTGTTGTCGAAACACAATAAAAAACAACTTGTGATGACTGCACGCCCAAGGATATTCCGAACTAACGGAATATTATTTATCTCGCTCCCAGTTTCGTCGATAGGTGGTACCAGAACAGGGATGGGATGTAACATGCCCCCAAATAAGATATATATCCAGCGAGGAATACCCACAACCCCCTTTCCCCCTATGCCCGTAACAATGATTGGGTCATCATCCCCAAGATAACGATCTACACCTATATCATCTGCTGTATCTGCTGTAAGCATTGAAACATCTGAGCCCGTATCCACCAAGAAATCCACTATTGTTCTATCACAAGGATCTTCATAGTCGCGAACTTCTATTCGAGTTGTTGGCTTGGAGTTATTTCTTACCACTACTCCCCACACGGCCTCCGCAGGAGGATCGTTGAACGCTACCATTCTACGAAGCAGTTTTAGCAATGACTTAACACCCTTATAATTGTTGTATTCGTAGAAGCGATGCTTATTGTAAACATTCCGATCTACATCATAATTATACATTTTTGTGAACGCATAATCAAAAGGAACCATTAGTTCTCCTCCTTCCATATTTCGATTATTACTGGCATTGCTTTACGCAAAAGTGGATTATGCAATATCATTGCCTTCAGTTCCTGAACTGACGGAGCACTCACAATTTTGCACTCTCCAACGCTTAATGTCTCAATATCTCCCGTCTCTGCGGCCTTATCGAGAACAGCAATGGCTTGTCCCGGAAATTTATTTAGTAACTCTGTATAATTGTCAATCATCCAAAGTCGCGACTTTGGTTTCTCCTTACTTCGCTTGTCAATTATTTGTTTGCATTCTTTTACAAGCTCTTGACCCATGTCTATAACACTACGTTTTACATCAAGCGCACACTTAGGTAAATAGTACGCTCCAGCGTCAACAGCAGAGAAACAATCCTGCACTTTCGGGTAGCCCGTTAACACTACTATGATCGCTGATTTATTCATATCTGTATATTTCTTTAGGAGGTTAGTCATAACTAAACCTGAGTCTGTTTTAATTTCATGACCAACTTGCTCTGGCATGTACATGTCCAATACAATGACGTTAAACTGTTTTTCACTAACCAAGTCAACTGAGGGCTTTACTGATCCTGTGCATTCCACATTAAAACCCTGATGCTGAAACAAGGCTGCCAGAGATTGGCGGAAGGGCTCGTCATCGTCTACTATCAACACTCTCGGTTTCCCGCCACTTTTCGCCGAAGCCGAACTAGTACTTTTCTGAGTTCTTTTTGTAGTTGTTGGTTTCGCATTGCTACGCCTTTTCTTTGCTTTTCCGGCCATTTTAACACTCCTTATCTTAATTGTGGGAATACGATCCTAAACGATACGCCTTTTCTCGCATTCCCGCGTTCCTCGGCATAACCTCCGTGTCTTTGCGCTACACTTTGGACAAAGCTCAATCCAAGGCCAAAATGGGCTGCTGGATCAGTCGTTATCGCGGGTTTAAAAATAGCCTTCTTTTGGTCCATAGGTATCCCCGGACCACTGTTATCGACTCGGATAATCACTGCACTTCGAACAGACCCGATGGCAAGTTGTATCTTCCGACGATATGCCCTAACTTCGATTTCTCCAGTTTTGTTATCAACGAATCGCAGTGAATTAGTGACTAATTCTACGATAGCTTGCTCGATTAAGCCAGAATCACCTAACATCGGTAACCGACTTTTTATTTTCCAGCAGATGCGCTTGTCTGAATACAACCGTTCAAGCCGCTGGATAACCGGACCTAACTCAAAGGATTGCATATGCACGGCTTCGGACATTCTACCAAATTGCTTAGCTATGTCTATTGCTCCAGTGATAAAGTCGATTCCCTCTCCGAGCCGGTGGATCTCTTCCGCCAATCGACCACTATCCTTTTCCTGCAAGAGACTATGCCAATTTTTCAGCGTTGGGATTCGGTTACCTAAAGTATGCGTTAATGCGCGAACCGTATTTCGGAGGTTCTGTTGCGCTAGTTCCTCTGCATCCAATCGTGCCAAAGTCGCTGCAGCAACGCTAGCTATGTCCTTCAGTATATGCAACTCCGGTTCCTCGGCAAACTCATATTGCCGACTTGTACCCACACTTAAACAACCGAAAGGCTGGTTTCCCAACCAGATAGGAACCGACATAGCACATTCTACTCCTTTCGCAAGTTCAAAATAGCTACCCTCACCTAATGCCTTCGGGATGTTGTGAATTATCTTTTCTTCCTTTGTGTTAATGCATCTTTCTGACAGTGAATCCTTCGGTAAGTCCATTCCCTTCATCCAGTCAGTTGTAAGGCTTCCCCCTATTTCTTGAACCCTAAGCTTTCCCTCATCTCTGCAGAACACATTGAAGAAATGAGCTTTTTCGTTTTCACCAAAGATCCTAATACTGGCATCTATAACCATCTTAGCAACTGCGGTTTTATCCTCGGCATAGCAAAGCCCAATAACGTACTCTTGAGACACTTTTAATGCCGCCAAGACTCGTTCCCTTTGCCTCAGCACCTCTATCTCATGAGCGATGAATTGGCCTATCATCATCAAAAGCATCTCGTCTCGGAAATCGAATCCCCCTCCATGGCCCCTTCCTGTTTTTTTCTTTGCGGGTACGCGTATTACTCCTATCACGTCCCCGCTACGGCCAAAAAGTGGAACACCTAGCCATTCCTTATGGAAATCGCTGTCATTTACGACCTTGCCCTTACTCCATTTAAGTTTACGAAATCTTTTCAGTTCCGTCTCGTCTTTTATATCTGCGAGACGGAGTGCACAACGATTTTTCCAAACCCAACCAGTAAGGCCCTCTCCTTCTACGTAGGAGGCACGCCCTTCTAGATCTTTACTCTTCTTATAGCTTGTTTTCCTCAAGACAAGTCTTGGTTTAGCTTTAACACTCTCTCGAACAACTGTGAATATCGAACAGTCTTCGGTCCCAAGTAGTCTGGGTATTTCTTTCAAACACAAATCAAAGAGAGAATTCAAATCATGTTTTCGCACTATTTTAGCAACAAACTTATCGATTTCGCGGGGCTTTTCCCACTTGGCGAGCTTGGTTAAAATCTCACTAAGCCTCTTTGCGAAATCAAGACCGCCTTTTGCTATCTCTTGGATTTCTATTTCGTTTCTATTTATAACTTGGTAATACTTCTTCCGGAGATTTGCGGGAACAGCACTACTCCGTCCTTCTCGCATTTTCCTAAAACCCAATCGTTTTAGGACATGCGAAATCCCATTGCTTCTAGTCTCGCAGTATTCGCAACGTATCTGACCCCACAAGAAAAAAGCGGCAATTCTACCCTCTATTAGAATTGGTGCTCCAAAGTCAAGAAGTTGCTGTTCGCAAATATGCCAATGTGCCTTTTGAGACTTTGTTATTTCTTCTATAAGGACTTTGTCGCTTTTCCGACACAAGAAGTAGCCCCGTTTTGTTTTGCGCACGTCTTTACAATAATTACAGTGTCCTCGCTCAAAGGTTATTGGATCAGCATTCGCGTCAAGCAATCCATTGCCCACTTCATAATCACGGTACTCATCGGTGAACTGATCCTGGATCGCCTGAAGAGTTGCTTTGTCAACTAAGTCGGTTACTTTCAGTTCCTGGTTGACAAGGCCGATACGATTCTTCTGCTTCTTTTTCATAATAGGTTTATACTCTAAAAAAAATCATATAGATAGATATCTTTTTTTCATACCTGCCCTATCATTATGTTTTCGGTCGACTTCGATTCAACAGTGTTGAACTCAACTAATTGCGCTGGAATTACATAGTACATGTATTAATTGGTAACCATTCCAAGGCTTTTCGACACGCAACCAATGTTGTGATATAAATACTAGGTGCAAAGCTTTTTGATGTCTTTTCATAAGGTAATGCAGTATATTCCCTATATATCTTCTCTGCGCCAAGTTGCTACTGGCGTTGAACAGAAGCAAATGAAACACCTTAACAAGGGCAAGTTTCCTGGAGCGTTTCATTTCAGTATCTTTCAATTAGAAGATTGTTTCCTTAAACCTCATTCCCGTCGGCGTCACACTCAGGCGAATTCAACTCTTATGCTTCTGGGGGTAGCAAAAACAAATAATACCCACCTGAGTTTATGACATTCTAATACCAGAGAATAAGCATTGTCAAATAAAATTTTTACTAAATTTACTAAAATCTTTAATTACCGTATATTAGCACTACAGCGCTAAGTGATACAAACAAAATCGGTCCTGACAACACCAAAAAGCGGTTTCCGCACCCAAACTCCACCTTATAATAATCGCAAAAAACAATAAAACAGCCTCGGACAAAGGCCGAATCCACAGTTTTTCCTTTTTACTTTTAACTTGTTATTTCTCAAACTGACCGATCCGGTCACTTTGAGTTATTGCTACATTCCTGTTAACCACAAATCGCATAGAACTCCAAGGTCCTTTCCATCAACATTACCCTCGCCACTCATATCCGCTCGGCCACAATCACCACAGCCACTTTGCATCCATCGAATCGAAAAATAAGCAAAATCAAAAAAGTCAACGCCGTCAGGACAGACAAAATCCCCATCCATGGAATCGCGTGTAAAAAATGGATAGCTAACGCCAGGCTCACACAAACGCCATATATCATCATTACCGTTATCACCTTCACCGACAAAATCCCACCCTGCTGAGAGAAAAGTATTCGGATCCTGCATCTCGGAAGTAGTCAATCCCGTGCCCGCCCAGGGCTCAGGAAGACCGCTGCTATTAACATCCCAGAAACTATTTGCAATAGTACCGCCGGCAACTCCCCCTATCAGACCTCCGACATAGGTACCAAGACCGGTGACCGGCCCGGCGGCATAGCAGTTGTTTACATCTGTTTCCGAATAGCCAATAAGCCCTCCAACAATTTCATTACCATCAACGGTTGCAATACTATAGCAATTCATTACCTTGGATTCGAGTCGATTGAAGCCGATGAGTCCTCCGATGGCATTCTTCCCTGTAACAGTCCCCGCCGAAGAACATTCGCTGATCGGGCCGCCCTCACTGCTGCCAATGAGTCCGCCTGCGAAACTCGCTACTGCTGTCGCGTTAACATCGGACGAACTGAAACAGTTGCTTATAAGGCAATTCATATTGAAACCAACCAGGCCTCCAATATCTCTGGAACCTTTAATCCGCCCTCCGATCACACGGCAGTTCGAAAGCTGACCGGGGCGTAAACCCCACAAACCGACTATGGCACCGGCACCTCTACCAGTGCCGACATCCACGTTCGGATCAATAACTGTCAAGTCCTTAATAACCACATCAGTGCCATTAAAAAGACCGACCGCGCCGAAAAGACCCGCATAAATTTTGTCCGGACTCGTATAGCTGAAGTTGGAAATCGAATGATCGTTGCCGTCGAACGATCCTTCGAAAAAAATCGTCGGCGTCTCAAAATACCTTCCGATTGGAATGTACTGAGTTCCTGTATAATCGCTCAGATCGATATCTGACATCAGCTTAAAATGTTTATCCCAGTCCAGCGTATTCGCTCCGATGGCATGGAATTGTTCAGGCTCATAAATAAGATAAGGATCACCCTCTACACCGCTGCCGCCACCATAACTACAATATGCTATACTATATGACAACAACAAAAGAAGAATTGACAAAAATACGATAATACGAAAGCTGAAAACAGAAAAGCACACATCACCTTGCCTCTTCATATCTCTTTCCTTTTCGTTGATACCTTATCTCTCTTGGATCCTGACTTCATTTCTACAGAATCCATTATTGTAATAGCATTGTACCATAAAATGCTCATAAAGCAAGCATAATCACACCATATTCCGAGAAATCAAAAGAAGAAGGAAAGAACTAACTGATTACTCGGACAGAATCCTAAACTGGCGTCATTCCAGTTGCCATTGGTCGTTGCATCGCTACGGCCAGGTATTCCTCAACTAACGAATCAATAAGCTCTTTAACAGAGACGATTTTATCTACCAGATAGGCATTAGCTCCTGCGAATGCAAAGCCTTCTTCCATGTTACCCTTTTTAGCATTAGTCAATGCAAGAGCGATACAATAAGGCACATTCTTAAAATCACAAGTTCTTAGACACTTCCAGGGACACTTGAAAGTTTCCTTAATTCCTGATGAGACCCGCTTAAGAAACGCATCTCTTATAGCTCTTCCCGGAAGTCCTACGGGGCTGTCAATTATGACTATATCTTCTTTCTTGCAGTTTACATAAGCATCCTTAAATTTATGAGATGCGTCACATTCATGAGTTGCTACAAATCTGGTTCCCATCTGTACGCCCTGAGCACCTAACTGCATAAACTTATGAATGTCCGCACCCGTGTATATCCCTCCAGCGGCGATTACAGGAATGTTTCTGTTGTATTGATCTGCGTAGGGCTTTACCGCGGCGATCACTTCGGGCACTAATTTTTCCAGCGAATATTCAGGATCGTCGATATTCTCTTTTTTGAAGCCTATGTGTCCACCGGCTAATGGTCCTTCAACAACTACTGCATCAGGTATATGGTTAAACTGTTTTGACCACGATCTAAATATAAGTTTAGCCGCCTTGCCAGAAGATACGATAGGGACAAATTTAGTAGGCAGATCTCCTAATTTGTCCAGCGGCAAAGTCTCAGGAAGCCTTATTGGAAGTCCAGCCCCAAGAAAAAGGAAATTCGCTTCCTCTTCAACTGAACATTGCACAAGATCGTCGAAATCTGAAAGTGCAACCATTACATTTACACCGATAAGCCCGTCGCTCAGGGCTTTTGTTTTTTGGATTTCTTTCCGCAAGGCTCTTTTGTTTGCTACCTTGAAATTCGTAAAGTGGTCCGGCTCGAACATCCCGATCCCAGCTGTAGCGATAACACCTATCCCCCCGGCATTGGCAACCGCAGAAGCTAAATCTGACAGTGAAATTCCGACCCCCATGCCACCCTGGACAATTGGTATATCGGCCTCCCAGGAACCTATCCGCAATGCTGGCATCTTCTTAAAACTCATATTTTCTTGCTTCCTTTCAGTCAAACTGCACAACTATCCAAGGCTTTGCAAACAACTAAGAACCTGGATTTTCAAACAGTATATAACAAAACCCTCCTCTTTAGAAGCGTAAAATAACTTAACTTTCTAACAAACTTATTGAAACTATACAGAACTCAATGTGCCGCTGAGGCCTAAGGATATGATGAATAAGACCGTGTTATAGCAAAATTTACGGTTATTTTGAGAAATAAACCAGTAGCATTGCCCGTAAAATGATCCATACCATGAAAAATCAGAAGACAAAGCCTAAATCAATCACTCGGACAGACTCCTAAAAGGGGGTGCCGAATTCAAATAAATCATCAATCATCATTTGAAAGGCTTTACCAGCCTGTGGAGCCGGAAATACGCATCACTCTTCACGCTTCACGAGATACGAGCGACAAGCCACGAGAGACGATTTACTTCCCAGCAAGCCAGTTCCCGCAAAGCACATTCAGATCGCGCCAGTCAATATATTCATCCAAAGGCAACGCAAGATCACAAGCCGGATTCCAATTCAAATCACCCGGCTCACTCCCCCAGACTATGGCAAATATTGCAAAGTCAGTTAGGTCTATATCAAGGCTGCAATCCAGATCACCAAACAGCCCGTACTCGTATGCCCCCATATCAACGATACTACCCAACAAGCACATTCCGTCACCGATCCTGTAATGCCCGTCAAGGTCCCACGGCAGCGCCTCAACAGTATTACCATCACCGTCAATATCTGCAACATCAGCAGGCACAGAGTTATTATCACCTTTGTGAAAGAACTCTGATTTTCAGATTGTGGAGTTGGATGGCATGAAAAAGGGCTGCGAGGGTGTGGCTCACAGCCCTTCGAGCTTAATTGCTTGCTTCCATAGCAATTGAAGCTTTACTTCTTGCGCTTGTCATGCGGCGCAAGTATTTCAACTATGCCTTCAGAGCTGTTTCCGCACGCGTCTGTGGCAGTAATGGTGACTGTGTAAATCCGGCCATCACCTTTGCCGCCGCGCTCTGCGCGAAGCAGCAATTGGATAACGCCGCCATCAGCGTTGTCAATGGAAACGACCTGACAATCGAGAGTTGTGCTGCCATCTCCGAGATCATCGTCGGGTTCGCTGCTTACTACCTGCGCATCGAGGGTCACTGGTGGACATCCATCGTCGAAGGCGTTGGCCTGAATTGTAACCGGATGCAACTCATGGTTAGGAGGCCATAGTATTGTAGTGTCTGGAATAGGCATGATGGTAGGTGCAGTGCTGTCCTCGACGGTTACGGTTACCGGTACGCTTACGTCGTATATTCCATCGCTAACCAGCAGTTCGATCGTATGAGTGCCCAGCGGGAAATTCGGATCGCCGGCATCTATGAGCAGTTCCGGAAGTGCACAAGGATCTCCTCCCTGGGTTGTCGCAATGCTGCCTGAATCAAGAACCTCTAAACCCTTTAGCCACTGATAGCTGAGAGTATCTCCGTCGAAGTCGGACACTTGTGCATTTAGCACGATGTCGTCAACATCAATCTCAACGACCTGACTGGAGGGCGCCGGTTGTGCCTCCGGCGGTGAGTTGTCGATGGTGAGAATCATCTCGTCGGTAACGGTTGACCTGGGATCCTTTACTTCCAGGGTGAGCAGGTATTCTCCAATAGAGAAGGGTGTCAACAAAGTTTCAAGGTCAAGGTATGCCTGTCCCTGTCCATTTACATCTACGACAGGTGTCCAACCCAGTAACTCATTCTCTCCTTCAAGCCAACGGTACAGCAACGGATCGCCCTCGGGGTCATTTGCATCGCCCAAAATGACAGTTGAGGCCTGGTCTGAAGTTTGAACCTGGATGTTATCCCCTGCGTCAGCTTCGGGAACCGTGCATTGGGGTTCGGGGGGAGTACAGCCAGTCCAGGATGCGGCTCTTACGGTGGTTTTGTCTGCGGTTTGATCATAGGTGACGTCCACCGTATCGGCACCGCCGAAGGCGGTCATATAGCCATCAGCGATATCGGCAAGGATGTCTGCTGTGACATCGCCGGCAATTATGAGTTGGCCTTGCTCGAAGTCCATGGAATATGGTGCCTCTGTGATGGGATCGGAGTCATAGCCGTGCTCGAAGGCAGCACATTCAATAGTGCCGCAATGGAGATTTATGGTGCCTGTACCAGCCAGTCCCTGGACCGGCCAAAACGTACCTCCAATAATAATCGAACCGCCTGTTATATTCATTGTCTGCTGAGGTATGATCAAGCCTCTAAGAACCGACAGAGTCAGGTCTTCAGCGACATTGATAGTGCCATTACTTAAATTAAGGTCACAGATGCCCTCGTCGCCGAGCCTGAACGCCTTACAATTCAAAGTGCCGCCGTTCATGTTAACTATGAAGCGTGAGCCCTGTTTGTCGCCCCCCCTGAAGAAACCGTTGGGGACGTTAATTGTTGGATTACCGCAGATGTTTACTATGCCTGTTGTCCACTCAGCGCCGCGCCAATGAAGATTCTCGTTCTCCTCGTTGAATCCATTGACGGTAATGGTTGGTGTTCCGACTATATTGATTATGCCGGTTCCGTCACCATCCGTAGTCCATCGCCAAATATCGTCAACGATGAGATTTCCTCCCGTTATGTCCATGACCTGGTCCAAATCTGAGTCGTCTGCGGGGCCTATTATCTCGCGAACGTGAACGTTACATCCAGAGGCAACCACGGGGCCTCGTTCGGGCGGTGGGTTTATTAACGCCCTGTCAGTTGGGCCTGGTATGACATTTCCACTCCAGTTGCCCGGTGTGCACCATGAGCTGTCGCTGGATGCGGCATTTGTCCAAATTCCCGGAGGGGCTGTTTCAAAGCTCCAAACGTGTCCCTGGTGTGTTTGTCCAGCAACAATGGAGTTAACTCTCCAGTAGTATGTGGTCTCCAGGGCCAATGGCCCCGGGTCATGGGTAGTCGCCAGCAGGCCTGTGGCTACAGAAAGCAAATTCCACGGATCGGTTCCCATGTAAACATCATAGGTTGCGCCTGCTGGACCCTGCCAGCTAAGATCGGCATCAGACTGCACATCGCCAGCACCGCTATCCGGGTCTGGATTCGAGGCGCGGGCCGGATCGATCACAACTGCGCGTATCTCAGCACCCTCAGGGGCAATGTACTCAATAAGTATTTCATCGCCAGCCTCGGCAGCAAGCAGGTACCCGCCATCTTTCCAGTCTTGAGGATCGTCGCCCACGATATCATCAAGGCGCAATACACCGTCGCCGACATACATAATGGCGTCGCGCTCACCTATAAGGTCAATGGAATCACAGTGCATTATCCCATCATTCAAGTAGATTCGATGCTCACCTCCCGGGTCATCAGGAAACACAAGCCTTCCAGAAACGGTGAACGTGCCACCGTTGAGGTGGATATAACCATCGTCCCCCTGGCCCAGGTCGAACCTGTAGGCAGTGAAAAGGACACTACCGCCATTGACAACAATTTGTGCTCCGGGGCCATTTAGGCGCGAGCGTTCTGTGCCGGTCAGGGATGTGCCGCTCGGGACGATTAGGGTTCCTTCAACATTTACCCATTCGTATGACTCGGTCCCCGCCACAGTGTAAGTGGTGTACTCAGGGACAATCAAATCACCAGCGGACGCGCCAGCAGCCAGGCCGAGGAGCAAAACAACAACAATTGAAACCATTCGTTTCGTACACATAATAATCCCCCTTTTCTTCTGTTTCAGCCAAGTGCTAATAATTGAGTTATGGTCAAGAAGTATCCAAGACCTCGCAACTGCAGAACTTTGCCCATTGATGCTTCGTGTCTCGAACAGCTTCTTTTCGCAAAGAATGTTAATTTGGGATGGTCGCGGCGGGCCCCGGGCGTATCGACCGAGAGAGTTTCTTACCAAGAGTTTTATCAAATGAATCTTGAGACGGGAGGATTTCCCATATCTCAGTTTCAGCACACTGTGGCGTTCTTCACGCATTGCCAAGCGCCTCTCTACTCACTCTTCAATGACTTCGATGCAACAGCCATCTGTTTTGATTTGTTCTCTTACTCATTTTCTCACTCCTCGCATAAAAGGTTAACATTCTGCAAATATCCTAACCTGCGATAATTGAAGCCTTCTCGCCCTTGCGATCTAATGCTAATGCAGCACCAACGCCAGGTGTCTGGATATCTACCTTGACTTCCGGATAATAAGTTCCCACACCGCCGTAATCGCCCGCTTTCCACACTCCACCAGCCAACGAGAACACGAAAACCAGCGTTTTTACGCCCCATGCCTTGTTATTTGCCTTATCGCCCATCCTGCTCCTCCTTTTTTCGCCCGATTTCTCGATGCAGAAAATGGATTACCAAGGCCGGTGGGTGGCAATGCCGGGGAGAATAAGCAGAAGGTGTGTGCCTCCCCACCATTCTAAAGAAAAATACTACCACACCCAAATTACGATTGTCAAGCATAATAATCGTACTTTGAAAATATTTTTCCCACTCCTAATCCCCCCTGTCCACGAAATCCGTAGGCGGGAAGCCAGAAAATCACACCAATATTGAAGCAACGCGGAAATCCAAGACTTATGCTGAGCCCAAGGCAAAGACGGCGCCTGTCATGCTGAGCAAAAGGCGAAGACCGGAGTTTATTCCGACTCGTCGGGAGCGCGCCGGGAAATCCAATTTACATGGCCAAATGAACGTATGTAACGTAGTAAGAAAGGCTTGCGGACGCGATAAGAACGTGTACCCTTAAGCTCTGGGGGTGGGCATCTGGCATCTATATGGCAATAGTGTCTGGTTTTGGTCTGTCCGGGATGACCCTGTTTCTGCCGGCATTTTTAGCCTGGTAGAGAGCTCCGTCGGCTCTGTCGAGAACACCTTTGGCGTCCTCCTGTGGTTGTCCGGACCATTCGGCGACGCCACAGCTTATGGTTATTTCTGGTACTTTTGGGATAGAGATTTGCCGAATTTGCCTGCGAAGTCTTTCGAGAAGAACAGTTGCTTCGTTCAATCCTGTTTCGGGCATGAGCAATACGAACTCATCGCCACCATATCGTATAACTACGACATCTGTTAGCCTGACGTTGTCGAGCATGACTTTTGCGACTTTGCGAAGTGCTTTATCACCAGCGGCATGGCCGGCAGTATCGTTTATTTCTTTAAAATTATCTACGTCAACTATTGCAACTGAGAATCGGCAATGATAACGCATCGCCCTTGCGTGTTCTGTTTTCAGAACCTGATCGAGCATTCTTCTACTGTTGACGTCGGTCAGCGGATCCTTTTCACTTTCATTGCGGACCTTTTGATAGTTTTGGTGAAGCTTGGCATTAGTAAGATTCGAACTTAGGATCTCCTGTATCAGGGAAGCCTTGTACTGTCTCATACTTTCAGGAAAAGCGGAGGTTTTATTAAAGCTGCACATACAAAGAAAAGCGGTATTCGCATTTTTATTTTTTGTATCAGTACCTATGACTTCCTCGATATCGAGACCTATAACAAGTTTTGGTGATTTTCCCCCGGCTGCTTGGCAGTTCTTACAAATATCGCTTGAGTGTATTGTCCCGTGTGTTCTGAACCTATCGAGCCTTTCAGGAAGCAGTAAATTTGCCCTTGATATACTACAATCCTTTCGATAAATAACAAGATTTTCCGAATCTTTCTTTGGCATAATGAGGACGGCTTTTTCGGCAGCGAAGGTTCTTGGAACCTCTTCGATTGCCAGTGCGATTACGTCCTTCAGAGAGAGGCTCTTTAATTCAGTTGATAAAAGCGCAAGGTCCTCGGCAGCAGCCTTCATAGCAGTATTATTCTGCATCTGACTGGCGATGATGTCGCGGCTTGAGACCATACCTATTGGACGGTCGTTTTCAAGGATGGGCAGGTGCCTGATCCTGTGCTGTGCCATGAGTTGCTCGGCGGTATCGATTGAGGTTTCGAGGTCACATGATATTGGATCAGGTGTCATTATCTGTTTTACGAGTAGATTATGCGGTGCAACGTGTTTTGTAGTTACTTTAGCAATGATATCTCTTTCGCTTAGTACGCCTGTGAAATCTCCGGAAGTGTTTAAGACGACCAGGCATCCGATGTTGTATTCGGTCATTATTTTTGCAGCTTCTGATACGGTAGCGTTCTCGTTTACAGAAAACACCTGACCTGGATGCTTTATTACTGATTCTATGTCTTTAACTTTTGGCAGAATCATGTTTTAATCCCTCATATCTTGAGTTTGCAAATCAATTGATTATCGGTAAAAAATGTGGGATGGTTTTGCAGTTTGATCTCTATTTTTCTAAGAAACGCTGTTATTGCACTGAAATATTGGATTTGTCATCTTCTCCACTCTGCTTTACGGACCATAAGTGGTGGCATTTGATGTGGTTGTATTCTTCTGCCAGTATTGCTAACACAGCTTTTTTCGCATGGATACCATCGAATATTAAGCGGCTCTATGTTAAAAGACAGTTTTTTTCTGATTCTTCCAAACATTTTTCCTCTTGATCCTGAAATACTTGGTCAACGGTTTCGAGTATTGAATTATCGTCGAAAAAGAGGAGTGACTTTTGTTGTTTTTGAGTTAAAAAACGTGGAGTATTTGTGGCCTTTTGTGGAAGGCTTTGTCTTAGTGGAAAACTCTGACTGTGAGTATTTATTTGAATCGGCTTTTGGCCGAGATTGGCTATTTTAATGATCCATTTGTGAGCTTGATTGGAGCTTTACATTGATTATTGATTATTGATGATTGATTATTTGTGGAATCGGCCTGTGGCCGAGATTGATTTATTATTTTTCGGAGTAATTCGCCTGGTTGTGCAAGGTCGTAATCCTTTGATATAGCGGGAGTTACGTTCATTTGGTCATTTAATTTGGGTTCG
>SDBT01002614.1_pt1 | contig 31652 bp, 23 predicted proteins | sample 2277101 | NCBI WGS metagenome assembly SDBT01 (sample SAMN10404973, study PRJNA504765) | marine sediment metagenome | isolation source: marine sediment core GS10_PC15, 103 cmbsf | place: Arctic Ocean: Southern Knipovich Ridge | collected 2010 | reverse complement strand
GTGCTTACGGTCAAACATCCTGAGAAGGACTTCGTGCGCGAATGAGACGTGCGGCTGTAAGATGACTTGAACAAATGACTTAAACGGGCCGCGAATATTCCCCGAGCAACAGCGAATCCCTCGGCGAACGGTCGCCGTGGTCGTCGTGGTTTTCCGCGGAGACATCTGTGCTGGAGGTGAGCTGATGATGCTGGCTTTGTTGGACGGACTCGACATCGCGATGGCCTCGATAATTACGTCGATGAGCGTCGCGGTCGTGTGGGTCATCGCAGACCAGTGGCGAAAGGTGCGCGTGGCGGCATACAACGCTCGGCTGAAACAACTGATGGTCGAGCGGGGGATGTCAGCGGGCGAAATCGAGCGTGTGCTCCAGGCCGGCGCCCGCTCGGACGCCGTCAAGCGGTTCGACGCCAACTGCTGCGCCGGCGGCACGCACGCTGATCGAGACGGAATCTGAACCCACTTTGCCGGTCGAGGGAATGGCCATCGCCGACGTCTGAACCGTAAGCGCTCGGCAGAGCACATCTTGAACTGGGCACCTCGGGCCGGATTATTCATGGAACCGGTCACGGCCATGCCGTGTGGCACAGCCGCCCTCGGCTGTATGCTGCGAATGCCGATCATCGTACTCCCAGCCGAGGGCGGCTGGGCCACATGAATAATCCGGGCTAGGCCACATGGATAATCCGGGTTAGGCAGGTGATTCGGGCTCGTTTGTCGGCTACCACAGGCGGAGCAGTTGGGCCGGATACCACTCCGCTTTCCACGCTTTGCGCGGCGTCACCGGTCTATATCGTTGATTCCCAATACGGCATTGTGTAAACTCGGCTGTACCGAGTTCGTTCCCGGTTCGGCCGCATCCGATCGCCACGGAAGGCCGCCGAGACGTTATGCGGTGGAGGAGGGACTTCTGATGTTCACGGGTAGGATCATCCAGAGATTTACTGAATCGGCGTGCGCTCGTCTGCTCATACCGGTCGTCATCATGGTGTCTGGGGTCTGTTCGACCGCGGGAGCTGCTCCGGACGGGGGCGGCGGGGACCGTGGCGGTACGTTGTCGGTAACTCATCCGATACGCAACGATATCTTCCGGGCCGGCGACGTCGTGGAAGTGACCGGAACCGCCGGCGGCGCGGATTTCCAACAGTACTGGGCGGAATGGGGACTCGGCGACGATCCGTCCGAGTGGTTCACCGCGGGGATTGAGTTGGTAGAGGGGGGGACCGAACCGGTCACGAACGGTCTTCTGGCATCCTGGGACACGAGCTGGATTGTCGAGCCGACCTTTGCGACGCTGCGCGTGACCGCCGACTTTGACGGTACCGAACTCAGCCGAGTACGCACCGTTTATCTGGATCCGACGTTCGAACTCGGGTGGCCGGTGAAGCTCGACGGAGATCCGGACGGAATGGGGCATTGCGAGGTGACGGTTGCCGACCTCAACGCTGACGGACGTGGCGAGGTCATCATCTACCTGGCCGGTTATTTTCCGATGCTGTACGTGCTCGACGCGAGCGGCGAGGTCTTGCCGAACTACCCCGTCGAAATCCCGGGCAGCGGTCGGGAAGTGAACGTGCCGATTCCGGTGGTCGGGGATATCAACAACGACGGGTTCGACGAGATTATCGTCTATCGGCCGTTGAATGGCACGGGCGACTGCGCCAATCCGCCGCGGGTGCTGGTGTACGACTATGCCGGTGATCTGCTGGATTCGTTTCCGGTCTCGTATGAGGGATTCTCGTATCCCGGATACTGTCGAGATTTCTGCCTGGGGAGGCAGAAGCTGTCGCTGGCCGACATCAACCGGGATGGGAACCTGGAAATCGTGATCGTCGGCGAGTGGGCCGTGACGGTTCTGGACAATCAGGGAGAGACGTTCGACGGTTGGCCGAAGCATATTTATGGGTGGATCTCGGGAAGTCACGAGGGCTGTGCGTCGTTCGCGAACCTGGATTCGGACGAGGATCTGGAGATCGTAATCGCGGAGGACTGGGCCGATCCGCCGGGCGTGCCTGGTGAGGATCGGGGGCACGTTTATGCGTACAACCTGGACGGCAGTGACGTTGCGGGCTGGCCCTTGACGACCCGCGGCTTCAGCTTTGCGTCGCCGACGATCGGTGATATCAATGATGACGGTGAAGAGGAGATCGTCGTCGCGTTCAAGTACATACCCAGTGTTCCGTCGGAATATGGCATCTATGTCTATGACCGGTATGGCGACGTGCTGGACGGCTGGCCGCAGCTTCAGGGGCAGGGGATTTGGAGCAACCCGGTCTTGGCGGATTTTGACGCGGATGGTCAACTGGAGATCGTGGTCAGCATCCAGGGATCGCTCAAGGGCGGCTATACGTATGTGTTCCGAAGCGATGGATCGTTGGTGCCGGGCTGGCCGCAACACATGTGCTGGACGGACTGGTACTCGCCGGTCGTCGGGGACATCACGGGTGACGGCATACCTGACGTGGTCACTAACACGAACTACCTCTATGGGGATTGCTCCATATACGCATGGGAATTCGACGGCGGGCTGGTCGAGGGGTTTCCCAAAGTGACCGGAGCTTCCACGGACGGGCCGGTGGTGCTCTCCGATCTCGATGACGACGGATCCGTTGAGCTGGTCGCGACCTCGAACGTGAGGACGTCCGGCGGCGGGTCGGTGAATCGAGCTGAGATTTACGTCTGGGACCTGGATGTGCCGTTTGATCGATCGACGATGCACTGGCCGATGTTTCAGCACGATCTTCAGCGCTCGGGGCGCTACGAGCCGCCGGCCGGATGCCCGGGCGATCTCGACGGCGACGGAGATGTCGATCTGGCCGATCTGGCACAACTGCTTGGCAATTACGGCGAGCCCAGCGGCATGACCTACGAAGACGGCGACCTGGACGGAGATGGGGACGTGGACTTGGCGGATCTCGCCGCTCTGTTAGGGGTCTATGGGGAGGATTGTCAGTAAAGCGCCGAGGCGGGTGCTGGGCGTTTGGTGGATAGTCAGTGGAGGAAGCGCGGATCGCGCCGCGCGTCCGTGATTCACATCGAGAAATGAAGGAGGAGTGAACATGAAGTGCGTGAACTACGAGGCGGCCGTGTTGTCGCCGGCGGGAATCCGAAGAATTATTCGACCGGTGGTCTTGATTGCCGGCATAGTGCTGATCCTGGGCGGTGCGGAAATCGTCCAAGCGCAGTGCGAGGAGACCGAGCTTGCGAGCATGATGGCGTCGGATTGGGCCCGGTATCGGCACCTGGGGAGATCCGTCTCGATCAGCGGGGATACGGTAGTGGGCGGGGCGTATCCCGAGGGGAGTGAAGTCGACGCCGCGGGCTGGGCGTACGTGTACGAGCGTGACGCGGGCGGGATCGGCAACTGGGGCGAGGTAGTGATCCTGAGCTCGGACGACGGGTGGCCGGGCGACAGGTTTGGCTGTGCGGTTTCGATCAGCGGCGATACGATCGTGGTGGGGGCGTCTCAGGACGATGATGCGGGCAGCGGCTCGGGCTCGGCATACGTTTTCGAGCGTGACGCGGGTGGGGCCGACAACTGGGGGCAAGTGGCCAAGCTGACGGCGTTCGACGCGGCGGGGAACGACCAACTCGGGTTTTCGGTGGCGATCAATGGCGACACGATTGTGGCGGGGGCGCGAGGCGAGGATGTCGAGGGGGCGGCGTACGTGTTCACCAAACCCGCGGGCGGTTGGACGGACATGACCGAGACCGCGAGGTTCAAGGCCGCCAGTCCGGTCAGGAATGAGAAGTTCGGCGCGGCGGTGGCCATCTCGGGCGACACGATCGTGGTCGGCGACTACAGCACGCCGGGATATGCAGCGTTCGGAGCGGCTTATGTGTTTGTGAGGCCGGGCGGAGGTTGGGTGAGTGCGACCGAAACCGCCAAACTGACGGCATCCGACGGCGAGGGCACCGATCAACTTGGCTGGTCCGTGGCGATCGACGGTGACGTAGTTCTGGTGGGAGCTCCACAGGACGACGACGGTGGCGACAACTCCGGGGCGGCGTACTTGTTCGCGGAACCGGTCGGCGGTTGGGTGCACATGACCGAAACGGCCAAGATCGTCGCGTCGGACGCGGTGGCCAGCGAGAACTTCGGCGAGGCCGTCTCGATCAGCGGCGACGCGGCACTGGTCGCGCAGCGTCAACATTGGAGTGCCGACATCGGAGCCGGGTGCCTGTTCCTGTTCGACGGTGCGGATTGGGTTGAGCAGGGAAAACTGGTGCCTTCGGACGGTGAGACATATGACGAGTACGGGCGGTCGCTCGCGATTGACGGCGATCAGGCGGTGATCGGAGCGCCGAACTGGGACTACGATCCCGGCGGGGTAGCCGGCAGGGTGGTCGGCTCGCTGTATATGTTCGATTACCTGTCCGACTGCGACGGCAGCGGCACGCTGGACATCTGCGATATCGCCGCTGGCACGCTGCACGACGACGATGGCGACGGCGCGCCCGATGAGTGCGGCTGCGTCGGCGACCTTGACGGAGATAGCGACGTCGACCTGGCCGATCTGGCGCAACTGCTGGGCAACTATGGGACCACGAGCGGTGCCGCGTACGAGGATGGCGATCTCGACGGCGACGGTGACGTGGACCTGGCGGATTTGGCGGCGCTGCTGGCCGTGTACGGCACGACCTGCTAAGTAGGCCACCGTATGCTCCGGCCGGCGAACGCCGACGCTGGACTGATTGAGCGAAACGTCGGGTCTTGCGGACCCGGCCTACTTGTCACGCAAGCTAATTACGGGCCGCTCCACCACCGGGGCGGCCCGTTCTCATAGCGCCCAGGACGGGCATCCCGAGCACCGGCGACTTATGGTGCGCCAGCGCGTGCGGTGCACCAGGCGCTTACGCTGAATCAGCCTGTCCGGCGCCGCCTCGTTCTCACGGTCGCGCAACCGGCACGCCGCTTTGCGCCATCAGCCGCCGTGCGATTTTCCAAATCCCCTTGCTGTCCAGGTCAGCGCCCGTCCGATATTCTCTAAAAGCGCCTGTCAAGACCGGGTGGCACGGGCGTCTCGCCCGTGTGGTCACCGGCGGTGCGCCGGTGCCACCCTGGTTGTGTCAGGGACTCTAAGAGCGCTCGACCAGAGCGGCGGAGCATGGTAGCCGCCGGCTTCGAGCAGATAGCGGAGTATCGACTCATGAGAAGTCTAGAGCGGTTTCATTTTTCATGTAGCGTCCGGGCCCCGCACCGGACGTCGACGTCCACGGCCGATACAGGGCTCGGCCGCTACACCTGCACGAAGAACGCTCTAGCGAGCCTTTCGGCCTGGCGTCTGGTCGCACTCCTGGTGCTGGCCCCGTTGGTGTTCCTATCCGGCGCCTGCGACAAACAGAACGGCGGCGGTGCGGGTGGGGGGACGACGGCCGGTCCGCCGCTTAGCTTGCCGGACGTCGACCTGAGCGGGCTGTCCGCGGGCCTGCAAGACCGCTTGCGAACGCTTCGTGAGGGTGTCACGAAGACTCCCGACGACATCGATCTGGTCGGCGAGCTGGGCGCCATCTACTTCGTGCACGGGTTCCCGGAAGCCGCCGCCACCTGCTTCGCGCACGCCACGAACCTGTCGTCGCAAACCAAGCATTGGTGGTATTACGCCGGGTTGGCCTATGCCGAGACGGGGCAGAGCGCGGCGGCGATCAAGGCTTACGAGCGGGGGCTCGAGCTCGACGCCAACTACGGCCCACTATACGTCAGACTGGCCCGGCTCTTGGCGGGGGCGGACCGCGAGCGGGCGGTGCGGCTTTGCGAGCGGGCGTTGGAGCTCAACCCACAGGATGTGACCGCGATGTATACCCTCGGGCTCTGCGCTGAGGTGGCGGGGGACCAGGCCGCGGCGCTCGCCCGGTTCGAGGAAGCACTGAAACTCGTGCCGAATTACAAAGCCGCCCACGAAGCGGCGGCTCGGCTCTTGAACGCTGCTGGTAGCATCGAGGAAGCCGAGCGGCACGTTGCGCTAGCGGCGGGCGGAATCACGCCCCGGGTCGATGACCAGCTCTTCGAACTGTTGCTGCGAAGAGGGCTCGATTTTGAGACGCTGCTGAACGACGCGGTGATGTTTGCCCAGCGCGGGATGTTGGAGGAGGCCGAGGAGCCCCTCGCCCGGGCGCGCGTAGTTGACGCCGACGGCATCGACCTCCACCGAGCCACCGGAGTCGTGCGCATGTTTCAGGGTCGGCTCGAGGAATCGGCGGTCGAGTTCCGTGCTGCGCTCGAAGCCCAGCCGGACCGGTTGGGTGCGCGTATCAACCTCGGCGACGTGCTCGCCCGGCTCCAGAAATTCCCCGAGGCCGAAGCCGAGTTTCGGACAGTGCTGGAGAAGGATCCGGACGACGCCATCGCGCTGGAACGCCTCAGCCGCTTGTTGTCTACGCTGACCCGCTTCGACGAAGCCGAGGAGCTGCTGCGCGACGCCGCGCAGCGCCAACCCGAAGCGCCCTGGGTTCGTTTACAGCTCGGCATTTTGCTCTACGGGATGAACAACGACGACGAGGCTCGCGAGCAGTTGCTCAAATGCCTGGAGCTGACACCCGACCAGCCCCAGGCCGGCTACATCCTGGGACTGCTCGCGCGCCGCGCCGGAGATACGGCGGAGGCCCGCAAGCAGTGGGAAGCGGTGGTCGAGAAGACGCCGAACTTCTTCGATGCACACGTTGCCCTGGCCGAGGTAGCGATCCAGGAGCGCGACTTCACCGCGGCGGAACGTCACCTGCGTGAGGGCCTGAAGCAGCAGCCCGACCGCGCCGGGCTGGTCAACGGTCTGGCGTGGATCCTGGCCACCTCGCCGAGGGATGACCAGCGTAACGGCGAGGAAGCCCTCCGGCTGGCCGAGAAGGTCTGCAAGCTGGAAGCCAGCCGGCACATGTACGTCGACACGCTCGCCGCGGCCTACGCCGAGCTGGGCCGCTTCGACCAAGCGGTCGCGACCATGCGGGAGGCGATCAGGCTCGTACGGGAAGCAGACGACGCAGCGAATCTGGCGGCGTACGAAGCACGGCTGAAGCTGTACGAGCAGAAGCAACCCTACCGCGACGTTGAGTGACATGGGGCGGGAGGCGGCCGGCGGTTCACCTCAAAACTCGTAGCATTTCGGTCGGCGTGCCGCGAACGGGTCTGTGCGCGGTGCGAAGTTCTTGTCAGCGGCTTGTGCGACATCGAGCGTCAATTCATGGCATGGGGTCGCGCTTGCCGACGGTTCCGCGGTCTGGATCACACAACCGCGCGGGTCGATTCCACGCAGACCGGTTTTCGTGACTTGAACGACGAAGATCCGGTTTTCCGCCGCGCGGCTCCGTAACGTATCTGTGCCGACGTACCAGCCAAAGACGACGACCAGATGAACCCCCCGCAGGACCAGCGCTCTGATCGTTGAGAAACTCAGAGCATCCTCAGCACGGATGCCGGCGACGCGGATTTCACCGAGTGTGTGGATATTGTCCGATGCGGGAGTCAGGAGCAGCCAATCGACATCATCGCCGGCAACCGGCTCGGGTTGGCTCGCGACGAATAACGTCGGCAGGATCTCTTCATGCGATGCCTTCTGTCGCAATGTACTTGAGTCAGCAGAGCACTGTGCGGGATTCTCGATCCGGACTACCCGCAGCGGTGGAACCTGAGCGGATACGGCCATGGCCGCTTCCGGTGATAACAATCGGTCTCTCTGGTCCCTCCCCATCTCGACCGGCCACGGTTTTGCCAGCTCAACTTCCGCGGTGATCAGCTCGGTTCGGTCCGTAGCACATTGCGCTTCAGCCCGGCCGCACGGGTTGCATATCAGGCTGGAGCCGACGAAAGTCGTTTCACCTTCACGACCCCATTTGCTCGCCGACGCGATCGGCACGCCGAATTCGCGGGCTCGCTCCGGAATCAGCAGCGCCGGCTGGGGGTTCCAGAGCTTCTCGGGTGTACCCACGTTGACCCACGCGGTGGGTTGCAGAATCAGCCGGGCCCCACGCGCAACCAGCGTGGCGGGAATCTCCGGCATGCGCGCGTCAGCGCAGATCATCAGCCCGACCAAGCCCCACGGTGTCTCCACCGGGCTGATCTCGCTTCCCGGCTCGAACAGCGTGTAGTCGAAGTCCCACAGGAAACACTTATGGCGCGTGCCCAGCACCTCGCCCGTCGCGCTGACCAGCGTGGCGGCGTTCGCCAGCCGCCGCCCGCGCTCGGCCACGTGCCCGGCACAGATTGCGATATCGTGTTTGCGCGCCAGATGCGTGAGTTGTTCGAGGAATGCATCGGGACCGGGCAGCCCCGCCTCACGTGCTTGGAAGTACTCGTCGACCGAGTTCATGAAATACGCCGGCCAGACGCACTCCGGCAGCAGCACGATGTCGGCGCGTTCGCCGGCGGCGCGTGCGACCATCTCGCCCACCAGCTCGCGTGTCTCGCGCCACTGGTCGAGCCGCGTCCCCGCGGTTTGCGCTGCCGCGATTCGAAGCACGACGTTACTCTCGTCAACACTATTCAGGGCGTACGCCTGCCGGCTGATTCAGCGGTCAGCATGATGCCCGTTCAAGGTAATGTAACCGAGTTACGGCGGGAGGGCGAAGCTCCTGCTGAGCCGCGGCTCGCCGGGAGGCTCGCCCTCCCGAGGCAACATGTTGTTCCGGGATCTGCTTCAGTGCGGGCGAAATTCTTCGCCGATGCCGTCGACGAAGAGCTCGACGCGGCCGCAGCGTTGGCAGCAGTAGACGTCGAAGTGTTCGCGGTTGACGAAGAGCTCGCCGAGGTCGCCCAGGAAGAAGCCTCAGCCGCGCGAGCCCTCGTGGAATTTCTTGGTGCCGACGTATGTCAGCCCGGTGTTGCAGCGCGGGCAGAGCATGGGGTCGATGTCGGTTGAAGGGGGCATACAACTTCCCTATCTCGGCCAGGACTGAGCCCGGCCGCTACTCCCGTCGGGCACGGAGACCCGGCGCTACGCTCGTCGGGCACGGAGATCCGGAGCTACGGTTCGGCCGGCGGGCCGCCGGCCGCTACGTTCGTCGGGCACGGAGACCCGGCGCTACGGTTCGGCCGGCGGGCCGCCGGCCGCTACGTTCGTCGGGCACGGAGATCCGGAGCTACGGTTCGGCCGGCGGGCCGCCGGCCGCTACGCTCGTCGGGCACGGGGGCCCGGTGTTACGGTTCGGCCGGCGAGCCGCCGGCCGCTACTTTGGCTTTTGCGACTCGGCTGAGGTTCTCAGCAACTCCAATGCCGCGGCGTCTTGCAGGCGGTTCAGGTCGGTCCAGAAGGTGCCTTCGCCGGCGAAGATCAGGCGGATGCTTTCCGGCTCGAACCGGTCGGCAAAGGTATACAGGTTGTACGCCCGGCCGGTGCCGAAGGCCTCGATCAGCAGGCGTTTGCCGTCGGCGTCGGCCTGGTTGCTGAGCTTCTCGACGTCGGCATTCGCCTTGCCGAGCACGCGGGTCTTTTCCGCATCGAGCTGGGCGATCTGCTTCTCGATCCGGGCGACTTCCAGGCCGCGCTGGGCGTCGATCTCCTCGGCCTGCTTGTTGCCCTCGGCGAGGATCTCGGCGACCTTCTTCCGCGTTTCCGCCAGGACCTGCTCGCGGGCGACCTCGATCTGGATCTTGGCGGTTTCGAGGTCGGCCTTGACCATGGCGGTCTCTTTCTGCTTCTGTCGCGTGAGATCCTCTTCCTTGGCGATGTAGCCGCGCTGGATGGTGGTCCTGAGGTCCATCTCCTCACCGGCCACCGCCGTCCCGCCGTGGACCTCGAAGTTCTGGATCAGCGCGATCAGAATCTCGATGTCGCGTTCCTTGGCGACCCGCTGGAGCGTCTCGGTGACCGCGCGCTGGTACAGCTCGCGCTTCTCACCGCGGATGAAGTCGGTGCTCTGGTACTCGGAGCCGATGTTGCGGCAGATACTGCGAATCTGGCCGAGAATGATCTGCTTGATCTTCTCGACGTTGCCGAAGCGGGCGATCATCTGCGGTGCGTGCTCGGGATGGCGGCCCCAGACGACGGTCACCTCGATCTCGATCGTGAAGCCGTCGCTGGCCGGGAAGCGGATGTTCTCGCGGACGTCTTCGGTCTTGAGCTGCGAAATCTCGTTGTAGCCGATCTGCACAACCTCGACCTTGTAGACGAAGGGGTTGAGGTAGTAGATGCCGGGTTGCAGGATGTCCACCAGCACGCCGCGCTCGCCCTTGGCGGCCAGTTTCTGGATCTCGCGGCGTTCACCCTCGACCGGCTCGCCGTCGGGACCGATCGCGGTTTCGGTAATGACCTCGATCCCGGGCGTTTCGCCGAGCTGCGAGACCACCACGCCACAGCAGCCCAGCGGCACGACCTGGGCGTCGACCAGCTCGACCTTGTACGCCCGCGGGTTGAGGCGATAGGTGCCGGGCGTCAGCACCTCGCGCTGGATACCTTGATAGCCCTTGTCGACTACCTCGGATTTCTCGGTCCACGGCTTGCCGGCGAGGCTGGTGACGATGCCGACCTTGGGCCACGAGCCTTCGATCGTGGGCACCTGGTAGTCGGCGTCGCCGGCGGCGTACACCTCACGCCAGGTCTGCGGGTCGCCAACCGGGATCTCGAGCAGGTTGTGTAGTTCCCAGTCCCAGACCCACGGATTGTAAAAGTAGCGGCCGGGGCCGAGCGCCCTACGCTGAATGCCCTTCTGCCCTTCCTCGGCGATCTTCTGGCCCGCCGGCATGGGCTCACCGGTCTTGTGGATCAGCACCAGGCATTTGTCGGGCGGAACATACGCCCGGCAGGCGGTCCAGGCATACCCCAGCCCCAGGCCAACCAACACCAGGGTCGCACCCACAACGGTTCCGATTATGCGGTAGAGAGACATTGCGTTTCTCCATTTAAGCGTCGAGCGTTCCTACTCTCCCGTCGATCGCCGATCACTCGGGGTTCGTCCCCGGGTTTGCCTGGCCGGCCGGCGTGGCGTTCGACAGGCTGCGGAAGATGTCGGCGAACGGTCCTTCCGTGCTGGCCAGGACCGACTTCAGGGCCGGTCCGAGCTTCTGATAGAAGAAGTACTGGGCGTACGCCTCGCCGCCGCCGAACGCGTCGATCGCGTCGCGCAGCGGGTTGGCCTCGGCCTCGTAATCGAGCAGGATTACTTCGGCCGCAGCTTCGCCACGGGAGACCAGAGCGGCGGCAGTTTCCCGGGCGGCCTCGAGATCGAGCTTGGCGACCTCGAACTGCTTGCTGGCCTCGGTCAGGGCGACCGCCTTGCGCTGCTCGGCCTGGATGGTTATCGTGACCACCTCGCGGTCGGCCTCGCCGATCTTCTGGTTCTGACTCTGCATCTCCTCCTGCTCGACCAGCCGGGCCTGCGACTCGGCCAGCTTGATCTCGTTCTGATACTGGGCGATCTGCTGCTCGGCCACCTGGCGATCGCTGATCGGATTGGCGATCTCGGCGGGCGGCTCGATCCGGCGGATCAGCGTGGCGCGGATCTCGATGCCCTGGGCCGAGCACTGGTGCAGCAGCCCCTCGAACACGCGGTCCTGGAAAGCCTTGCGCGATTCGCCCGAGATGAACTCGCGGGCCTCGAGCTTCGAGCCCTCGATGCGGGCGAAGGACTTCATGTAGGGGACGATCAGCTTCTTCTTGACGTCCTGGTGATCGCCGATCGCCGCCATCACGTAGGGGGCCATATCCTGCCGGATGGAGTACTCGACCGTGCCCTAGATCACGATCTGGAAGCTGTCCTTCGAGGGGAAGATGATCGCATCGTCGTCGCGCAGGTCGAGCGTGTGGCTGCGCACGTCGATGATGTCGATTCGCCGCACGTAGGGGTTGTTGTAATAGAGTCCCGGCGGCAGTACGGCGGGCTGGACGCCGCGCTCACCCAACTCGACCACGTAGCGGTTGGGGTTGGCCGGGTCCCGGCCGGAGAAGAGCGTCTGCACCCCGACGCTGCCCTGCGGGATACGAACCGATTTGACGCGTTTGACGTCGTAGGCGTAGGGGTTGATGTTGTGCCGGCCGGGGCGCAGGATTTCGGCCAACGGGCCGCGTTCGTGCGGTTCGATCGCGACGATCTTGCCGGGCGGGAGCGACTGGCCGTACTTGCGGATCAGGATGCCGATCTCGTCCTGCTCGATGAAGGTGGCCTTGCGCACGTCCCGTTCGTAGAAAAACGGGTCGTAGAAGAAGCGCCCCTCGGGCTTCACATCGTACAGGATGCCCTTGTATTTGACCGAGTCAGCCGGTTCGCCGAGCTTTTGCAGCAGGGCCGGGTAGAGCACTACCTGGCCTTCGGCTTCGGCGGGCAGTGCCTCGCCGACCTTGCGGACCAGCACGAGCACTTCGCCCGCGTTGACCTCGACCCGCTGCACGAACCACCAGTAGCACACGCCGAGCACCAACAGCAGGGGGATCAGCAGGAGCAGGGCGACACGCATGGGAATTTTGGGCAACTGTGGCATGCCGTCGGGCCACGGCTGCGGCGTTCCGCGTGGTCTTGGTGTTCCAGGTGGGGGAGGTGGTGTGATTGCCATCGCTGCACCCTCGTTTGCGAGTTTAGGAATTCGTCTTGTGCAAATCGTTGCCGCATTTCGCGCAGAACCGGGCGTTGTCGGCGTTACGGTGCCCGCAGCCTGCACAGGCGTTTCGGCCGGGAACCACTCGCCGCTTCCGTCGGCGGTTCGAGCCGCCCAGCAGCAGGGCGCCCAGCACCAGCAGCACGCCCGCGACGAGCAAGACCACCACAGTGGCCGGTCCCCAGATGAACTGCATCGTGTGGCCCTTTCACGTTTCGGCGCCGATAGCATAACGCGAGGTCAACCCCGCGGCGCTTCCAACCTCGCGGTTTTTTTGGAATCGTCGGGTGTATGACAGTTCCGGCGGGCTGGGGCAGCGGATGTAGCGTCGGGTCTCCGTGCCCGACGTGGTCGCCGGGCGCCTCTGACGCCTGTCTACGTCGGGCACGGAGACCCGACGCTACGGATTCCGGCTACGCTGAGACCCCGCCTGAACGGTCACGCACCGGAATCGTCGGGCCGCCAGTGGCGGACTTCTGCCGCTCGCCACCAGCCGCTACCATACGCGCTCTGAAAGGACGTGTGCGACCATGACCAAGCTGGGCGTAAACATCGATCACGTGGCGACGGTGCGCGAGGCGCGGAAGACCGACGAGCCCGACCCGATCTGGGCAGCGGTCGAGGCCGAGCTGGGCGGGGCGGACGGGATCACGTTTCACCTGCGCGAGGATCGCCGCCACATCAACGACCGCGACGCGGAAATCCTCAACCGCACGGTCGGAGTGAAGCTGAACATGGAGATGTCGATCAACCCCGGCATCGTCAAGATCGCCCAGAAACTCAAGCCGACCCAATGCACGCTCGTGCCCGAAAAACGCGAGGAGATCACGACCGAGGGCGGGCTGGACGTAGTGCGCCTCGGCCGCCGGATCAAGCCGGTGGTGCAGAAGCTCAAGCGGGCCGGGATCGAGACCAGCGCGTTCATCGAGCCGCTGGAAGACCAGCTTGTCGCGTCGGCCAAGTGCGGATTCGACGCGGTCGAGCTCTGGACCGGTGCGTACGCCAACGCGAAGACCGACCGGGCGTGCGAGCAGGCGCTCGAGCAGTTGTCGCGCGCGGTGGAGGTTGGCTACGACCACGGCCTGATTGTGCACGCCGGCCACGGGTTGACCTATCGCAACATCGCGCCGGTGGCGCTGCTGGGCGGATTTGCCGAGTTCAACATCGGGCACAGCATCATTGCCCGCGCGGTCTTCGTCGGTCTGCGCGAGGCGGTGCGCGAGATGAAGCGGCTGATCGACCAGGCGGTGAATCGGTCCGCGGAATTGCCGATGGGAGACATGCTTTTCGACGACCTGGAGGACGAGGTCTGACGACCGCCGCGGTTGAGCCGCTCCGTTTCGCGGCCCGCGGGAGGAAACGACGAGTACGCTAATGCCGATCCATGCCACCGCAATCGTAGACAAGCAGGCCGAAGTCGATCCGTCCGCCGACATCGGGGCCTACGCGATTATCGAGACGGGCGTTCGGATCGGCGCGGAGACGAAGGTCTATCCCCACGCGTACGTCTCACAGGGCACAACGCTGGGGCGGCGCTGCCAGATCCATCCTTTCGCCGTGGTCGGACACCATCCGCAGGATCTCGCTTGGGACGGCACGCCCAGCTACACCGAGATCGGCGACGAGACGATCATCCGCGAGGGCGCTTCGGTCCATCGCGGCACCATGCCCGAATCCACCACCCTCGTCGGTCAGCGCGTGTACCTGATGGCTGCGTCACACGTAGGGCATAACTGCGCGATCGGCGACGAGGTGGTCCTGGTGAACGGGGCTTTGCTCTCCGGGCATGTCCAGGTCGGCGAGCGCGCTATCCTGGCCGGCGGTACCGCGGCGCATCAGTTCGTGCGCATCGGGGAGCTGGCGATGATCAGCGGTGTGCGCGTGCCGGACGACGTACCGCCGTTCATGCTGGTCGGTCCCGGCGGGGTAGTCGGCACCAATGTGGTCGGGCTGCGCCGGGCGGGCTTCTCGAGTGAAGATCGGATGGAGATTCACCAGGCCTACAAGACGCTCTACCGCTCGAAGCTGCTGTTTCGCGAAGCGATCGACTGGGTTGCCGAGACCGTGCGGACCGAGCCGGGGCGGCGCCTGGTCGAGTTTCTGCGATGCAAGTCGAGGCGCGGCTTCATGGGCTTCAAGCAGCACGGCCGCGAGACGGGTGGCGCCGGGCAAGTCCAGTGAAAACTCTGATCGCACCGGACAAGTTCAAGGATGCGCTGGACGCGCACGAGGTTGCCGCTGCCCTGGCGGCCGGCGTGCGGGCCCACGATCCGCGGGCGGAAGTGATCAGTTGTCCGTTGGGCGACGGGGGCGAGGGGACCGGGCGCTTGCTCGCGGACGCGTTAGGTGCCGAGCCACACACGGCGGAGGTGCTCGATCCGCTCGGCCGGGTCCGAACAGCGAACTGGTGGCTGGAACGCGAGGACAACGCCGGCATCATCGAGCTGGCGGAGGCCTCGGGACTGTGGCTGCTCGCGCCGGACGAACGCGATGCGCTCCGAATGAGCAGCTATGGCACCGGGCAACTCATGCGGGCGGCGATCGACGCCGGCTGCCGCCGACTGACGCTCTGTGTCGGCGGATCGGCCACGGTGGATGGCGGCGCAGGCTGCTTGCAGGGGCTCGGCTGGCGCTTGCTCGACGCGACCGGGGCGGTGGTCGACGAGCCCGTCGCGGGCGGGAGGTTGGCGAAGATCGCACGCATCGAGCCGCCCCACGGCGTGGCGTCGGCCGAGGTTGAGATCCTCTGCGATGTGACCAACCCGCTGCTCGGTCCGGACGGGGCGGCCGCAGTCTTTGCGCCTCAGAAAGGCGCGTCGCCGGCGCAGGTGCGGCAGTTGGAGGCGGCGCTGTCCCACTGGGCGGATGTCCTCGCGGATTTCGCGCAGCGCGACCTGAGCGAGATGCCCGGCGGTGGGGCAGCGGGGGGCGTGCCGGCGGGATTGGTGGCCACGGTCGAGGCTCGGCTCCGCCCGGGATTCGAGGAAGTCGCCGGCCGACTCCGACTGCGCGAGAAGATCGCCGCCTGCGACCTGGTCATTACCGGCGAGGGCCGCCTCGACGAGCAGACTTCCGGCGGCAAGGTCGTCGGCGGTGTGGCCCGGCTCGGACACGAACTCGGCAAGCCGGTGGTGGCTTTTGTTGGTGCCGTGCGGTTCGGAGAGGATGAGGACGTCTCGCGGGTGGCGGGGCGCCTCGGGTTGCGCGACGTTGTCGTGGTGACTCCCGCGGGACTGCCCCTGGATGAGGCGCTTGCGCGGACCGGCGAAAACCTGGAGCGGGCGGTCGCGGGCTACCTGGCGGGTGGGGCGTGATCGATGTCCTCACGATCCCAGCGGTGTCATTCCGAGCGCAGCGAGGAATCTGGCCGCGGCGCGCGCGGAGGCAAGATTCCTCGTCGCTGCGCTCCTCGGAATGACACGTGTGGCGCCGCCCGGAATGACACGTGTGGCGCCGCTCTGGTCGCGGCACTCTTCGTCGTGCTGCTCGCTGCGCCGGTCGCGTTCGCCCAGGCGGGGCTGACGGGGCTGGACCGGTTTCAACTCTCATGTAGCGGCCGAGCCCTGTATCGGCCGTGGACGTCGCCGTCCGGTGCGGGGCCCGGACGCTACATGGAACGTGAAACCACTCTGAATCCCGACTGGAATCGCATGTTCCAGCGCGGCATCGAGTGGTGTGCCCCCGTCGGCACCGAGCCGGCGAGCAACTTGCTACTCTGCACAAAGGACGCCCACGTCGATCTGATCGATCTGAAGACCGGCCGAAGTCGGCTGGCCGCGGCGATCCCGGTTCAGCCGGGTACGCGGTTCGCGGGCGGGTTGGGGAAGATCGCTTTCGCGCACGGCGTTTCCCGGGTCTATGCATTCAAGGTCGAGTTCTCCGAGGAGACGAAAGGCGCGCTGCCCGGATTGCTCTGGCAGGTCGTCGCCGCGCCGCGCGAGAGCACCGCGGGCGACCCCGAATTCATGACGCGGATCGTCGCCGCGCGAGCTACGCCGAGCGGCGTCTTCATCGTTCGCTCCGACGGGCGCCTCGCGGAACTGGCTCGTGAGGACGGGAGCACCCGCCGGCGATACGACCTGCCAGGGATTGTTAGCTGCGAGCTGCATGTTCATGGCTCGGACGCCGCGCTGCACTGGAAACAGGGTGACGCGTTCAACGTGGCCTTCTTCGACCTGACCGCGGAGACCCAAGACCCTGCGATTCGAGTCGTCAGCGAGCCGCTGCCGATCTGGACCAAGCTGGTCGATCGCGGCCTGGTGGTCGTGTGGCGGAAGCGAATAGGCGTCGTGTCCTCCTCCGGCGGGTTGCACTTTCACGAGCTGCACGGCCCGGCCGGAGCGCCTGCCGAAGCGCGGGCCGCAAATGTGGACGTCCATTCCACCCGCAGGAATCCATCCGAGGGACGGACCGGCAACGGCGAGCGGAGCGAGACCCTGCTGATCGTCTCCGACGCGCTGGGTGGTCTCTCGGCCTACGATCCCGCCACGGGTGAACTTCGCTGGTTCGACAACAGCGTGCTGCTGTTGCCGCCGCGCGGAGAGGGTTGCCGATGGCTGCGTGTTTCCGGTGACCGGATCTTGCAGGTGGGAACCAACTGGTTCGCGGTCCGTGAAGTCGACGGGGATCGGAGCTTCAACTCGCGTGACTACCCGCGCGCGTGCGTCGCGGCCGAAACCCGGGCGCGGTTCGCCTACGGGTTGTTCGCAGACCTGAGCTCGGGCAGCGGCCGAAGTGAGCAAGCGAGTCTGCGCCTGGTTCGCGGCGTAATCGGTTCGCTGGGCAACCGGCGACAAAACGAGCTCTCGGCGGACTCACGTACCTTTGAGTTGGGAGAGGCCGGGACGATTCGCGACACATTCTGGCTCGGCGGCACGCTCGTCGTTGTCGAAGACCGACGCCTGCGAGCCTATACTCTGCCGTAACTGCTCGACACGACAGAGATACTCGGGAGAGCTTAATGGCCGATACCGTGCAGTTTCGTCTGGTTGATGCGTTTGCCGAGACGCCGTTCGCCGGCAACCCGGCCGGCGTGGTGTTGGATGCCGACGGGCTGGACGAGCAGCAGATGCAGACCATCGCGCGCGAGGTCAACGCCAGCGAGACGGCCTTTATTACTCGGGCGAACGACCTGCATCGGCCGCCGGGGCTACGCTGGTTCACCCCCGGCAGCGAGGTCGATTTCTGTGGCCATGCGACCTTGGCCGCGGCGCACGCCTGGTCGGAAGCCGTCGGTTTCCGGGCGCTGCTCGGCAAATCGGATCCGAAGATCGAGTTCGAGACCAAGGCCGGACTGTTGCGGCTCACGCCGGAAGTCATCTCCGAGGACGAAAATCGGCTGGTGTGGTGGCTGGCGATGCCCGACCCGCGGCTCGAACCCGACCACACCAACCCGATGAAGCTGACCGCGCTGCTCGGCCTCACGATGGACGATCTCGACCAGTCGATTCCCATCATGCGCACGCGCGACAGCGACGTGATCCTGCTGGTCAAGACCTGGCGCGCCCTGGTCGAGCTCAAGCCGGATTTCCAGGCGCTTCGCCGGCTTTGCGAAAAGCACGGGATTCGCGGCGTCTGCGTTTCGACACTCGAGGTGCTGAGCGATTTCGCACACGTCGTCTCGCGTTTCTTCGCTCCGGCGGTCGGCATAAACGAGGACCCCGTCACCGGCAGCGTGCACGGGCCGCTCGCCACGCTCCTGACCATCAACGAGCTGGTGCCCATGACCAGCACGCGCGCGGCGCTGAATTGCCTCCAGGGGACGCCCGGCGGCCGCACCGGCCTGGTGCGCGCTCTGGTCGAGCCCACCTCGAGCGGCTATCGCGTTTCGATCGGCGGGATGACACACACCACCGTGCGGGGAGAGATGCGCGTCCCGTCGACGCCCGATTGACTTACGGCTCATTCGGCCTTTCCGAGAAACTCGAACCGCCAAGTCGCCAAGTCGCCAAAGGCCTTGGGTTGTGCCGTGCGCTCGGCACGAACGCTCGACCGACTCGGGTCATGCCGGGTGCCATGCCCAAGCCGAAGGCGCGGGCATGTTTCTCGACACGGGATCAGCACGGCCGCGCTGCGCTTGGCCATGGCATCTATTCGGATTGGGTGCCCAGCTCTCCAGAGGTGGGGGACACGAATGCTCGACCGATTCGCGTCCCCCACGGCTGAAGCCATGGGCCACCCATCCAGCGGTTGAGCTGCGACAGAGTACCAGGGTGGCACCGGCGTCCCGCCGGTGACGCCACGGGCGAGACGCCCGTGCCACCTGGTTTTGACAGGCGCTCTTAATCCGCCCGACGAGCGACGTTCACCAGCAGCGGTGCGAGCACGTTCTTCTTTCGCTGGTGTACGTCCACAAAACCGGCCTCGTGCAGCATTCCGCGCAGCTCCGACCAACTGGCGTGATGGACGTGCTTCTCGACCAGGGCTACGCCGACGTCGAAGACCAGCCAGCCGATCACGTTGTCGCGAAAGCCGTCGATCAGCACCAGCAGCCCGCCCGGTCGCAAGATGCGGCGGAAGCCGCCCATCGCCTGGGCCTGATGGGGATAGTGGTGCAGCGAGTTGCAGCAGGTGACGACGTCGAAGGTCTGGTCGGCAAAAGGCAAGCGCTCCGAGTCCCCGCGGACGGCGTGCGGCCGACCCGCGCGCTCGGAGTGCGAGAACTTCTCGGCGGCGCGGCGGACCATCGCCTCGGCGTAATCGAGCCCGACCAGCAACTCCGCCCGCGGGTCTCCGGCCAGCAGCGCCAGCAGCGAACCGGTCCCACAGCCCACGTCGAGCATGCGGAACGGCTGGTCGCCGCGGGCGGCCTGCCAGCGCGTGATTTCCTCTTGGCAGACGCGGACACTCGGAAAGAAGACCAGCTCGTTAAGCCACGAGCGATCGTACGAATGGGCCCACTTCTCGAAGTGGGCGCGGGCGTGTTGTTTGACCTGGCTGGACTCGGGGGCGCCGAGCGGATCTGACGCCGAGCGTTGTTCGGGCTGTGGGGTTCGCCGGGTTATCATCACACCGGGAGTATGGCGGAACCGCGCGCGAGCGCAAAGCTCTTCGGCGAGGATTCGCGCGTGCCATTCGTGCCAGACCCTCTTCACGCAACCGCTCTGCGATCTCCGCAGTGCAAAGGTCCGTTTTCTTGGCGGCTGGCGAAGAGATTACCCTCCACAGGCGAGACGCCTGTGCCACCCATTGGTTGTGGCCGAGGGCCGTTCCGCGTGCTCGGCGGTGAACGATTCGGGTTAGGGTTGTTGGAAGATGGCGGTCGGCGACTTATCTGTTGTCACCGTCGAGCAGGCCGCCCAGCCCGCCGAGGATGCTGCCCTCGCCCTTGCGTTTGCCGCCGACGCGGCTGGCGGCGAGTACGCGACCGGCGAGGCGCGAGAAGGGTAGTGACTGGAGCCAGACGTCGCCGGGGCCGGTCAGGACGGCGAAGAACAACCCCTCGCCGCCGAAGAGCGTGTTCTTGAACCCACCAACGAACTTGATGTCGTAGTTGACCGAAGCTTGAAAGGCGACGATGCAGCCGGTGTCGATCTTGAGGCTCTCGCCGCCGGCCAGTTGCTTGTGGCAGAGCGTTCCGCCGGCGTGCACGAACGCCAGACCGTCGCCGGTCAGCCTTTGAAGAATGAAACCCTCACCGCCGAAGAGCCCGACCCCGAAGCGTTTGGTGAACGCGATGCCGATGCTCACGCCGCGGGCGGCGCAGAGGAACGAATCTTTCTGGCAGAGCAGCTCGCCGCCGAGCTGACCCAGGTCCATCGGGATGATCTTGCCGGGGTAGGGGGCGGCGAAGGCGACCTGTTGCTTGCCGGGGCCGCGGCCGGTGAACGTCGCCATGAACAGTGATTCCCCGGTTATCTTTCGTTTGGCGGCGGTGAGGACCTTGCCCATCAGGCCCTGGTCGCGCTTGCTGGGGTCGCCGAAGGTCGTCTCCATCTGGATGCCGGGCGTCATGTACATCATCGCACCGGCCTCGGCGATGACCATCTCGTCCGGATCGACCTCGATCTCGACGTATTGCATGTCGTCGCCAAACAGCTCGTAGTCGATCTCGTCGGCTCGGCGGGCCTGGGGCGCGGGCGGGAGTTTGGCGGTGGCGCGCAGCTTGGCGCGCAGTCCCGGAATCGCGCGGGCCGCGGTCCACGAGCTCAGCCCCGGTCCGTAGACCAGCGTGTCGTCCCCCTGCAATGCGGGCAGCTTCGTCAACAGCTCGGACTTGGTGAGTGGACCGACCGACTGGCCGTTCTCGACATGAAACCACTGTAAATCGGCCATGCTGCTTGCCTCACGGACAGGCTGCGCCCTGGTAGGATTCGCGGCTCGACGCTGATTATTCGGGGTCGTCGGCGGTGTCGTCCGGCTCCGACTGATCCGACTCAGCCGGCTCGACGATCATTTCGTCGGCGGGCGCGGTCTCGATCAGCACCGGTTGCTCGGAAATCTCCGCCTCACGGTCCGCGGCCAGTTGAGGCATGGGCGCAGCCGTTCCGAACCCGTGGCGTACGATCTGGTTCAGCTCGCCCCACTGTGCGATTCGCACCACCAGGTAGTCGGGAACGTGGACCGTGTTGTTCTCTCCCCAGAGCTCGATCTTGCCGAGCGAGCAGTGTTCTTCCATCGTGACGGTGTTGCCACAGCCGAGGACCGAGAGCTTGGTCAACCGCGACCCGCTTCGGACGGTGATGTCGTTGCCGTCGCCGGTGATGCCGAGCTCACCGTACCAGTGCCCGGACTGCGTCAGGTTGTGCCCCACGATGCGGTTGGTGGAGCTGCACCCCACGGCGGCCAGCATTGCTGCGGTGCCCAATGCGATCAGTGTTATCCTGGTCATGCTGATGCCCCTGTTCGGTGTTCGCTTCCTCTGATTTCCTCGCCTCGCGGACCCGAGTCCCTCGACACTGTATCCTCCGCGGCCCAATCCGGCCAGTCCACACTGTTCATTAACCGCGGAGACCGCAGAGAGCTTGGCGCGGCCTTCGGCCGCAATCAAAGGGTGGCACAGGCGTCTCGCCTGTGTGTTCGTTGCGCGCGGCTCTCTCACAGGCGAGACGCCTGTGCCACCCTTGGTTTTGGTTGCGGCCGAAAGCCGCGCTGTGCACTGCGCGGTGAATGATCCGCACTGGCCAACAGAGCGCCACCGCAAACGCTACTTCGCTGACGAGCCGGCGACTTTCGCCGTTTCCGAGCGGCCCAGGCGCTTGAGCACCTGCCGCCGCAGGTTCGTCAGCGGCCGCGTCAGTCGGCGGTGCAGCCGGATCCAGATGCTGAGCTGCTCCACTTCGGCCCGCTCGGCCGCGCTGAGCAGATCGGGCCGCAGGCGGCGTTTGTGCTTGAGGCAGTGATAGCGGTCCGCCTGCTGGAAACGCCGCAGCAACCACTGAACCGGCCCCAGTCGCCGCCAGCCGACCAGCGGCAGGTGCAGCGAGATCTGGAAGTCGATCAAGTAGGGCCGGCCGTCGTCCCCGATCAGGACGTTCTGCCGCTTGTTCAGATCGACATAGGCGATGTGTCGAGCGTGCAGCGTCGCGACCATCGCCAACAGCTCGTCGAAAAACGCGTCCGAGACCTGCTCGTCGCGCGCCAGCGGGTGTCCGGGGACATACTCGTGCAGGAATCCGTTCGGGCCGACCGTGCCGATCAGCCGCGGCACGCCGGGCAGATCCTGAGTCAGCTCGTACAGCCACACCTCGCGGCGCGTGAGAAACGCGCCAATCCAGCCGGCGGGGATGGTCAGGAATTCGTTCTGCCGACCCATCTTCAGGACCGCGAGCCCCGCGGGGTCGCGGTACAGCCCGGTGGCGGCGAAGAAGTCGTGCTTGAAGGTCAGGACGTGCTCGAACCGCCGACCGCGACAGGTGACCCGTGCCGGCAGGCGTGCCCCCGGCAGGGCGTAGAGCCACCCGTGGCGCGGGCGGGACTTCGGTCTGGAAGCGGTCGGCGTTTGCACGCGGGGATTATAGACCGGTTTCAGAAAGACTGTAGCGGCCGAGCCCTGTATCGGCCGTGGAACTCGACGTCCGGTGCGGGGCCCGGACGCTACATGAAAAGTGAAACCGCTCTAGCCGGACGAGGGGGAAGTGCGTGAGGTCTCTATAAAGGGCGTGCGGCACCCTTTGGGTATTGGCGCGGTCTGAGGGTGCCGCAGCGAGTAGAAGCTCATTTAGTCTGGATCAGGTTCGTTCGTCAAAGTTGATCGCTTTCGCCGTCCGTTCCCAACCAGCACTAGAGTATAACAAACGGGCACTGATATTCAACCCGCATTCCTCCAAATCAGCCGGGCGCGGGGACGGCAGTGCGTAATCAGTGTCAGGGAGCGGTTTCCGCACGCAGTTCGTGCCCGAGAATCTGCTCGGCCAGCGGGCCGGATGGGGAGTCCGGGTGGGCGTCGAGATACTCGCGTACGAGTTGCCGGCCGCGGTCCGTGCTCTCGATCTCAGTACACAGCGCCGCCTGCAGCAGAACGGCCTCCGCGGGCAGTTCGTTTCGCTCGATCATGATCCGCAGGGTGGCCTCAACGCGGCTGAATTCGCGGGCGAGCGGGAGCTTTGGGCCGCGCCGCGCCCGCTCAATCCACTGCCGGGCCTGCTCGAGTTCGCCGGTCCGGATTGCCAACAGCATATGGGCCAGGCAGGTGAAGCGATTATCGGGCGCAGTTTCCAAGACCTCGTTAGCCCACTCGGCGGCCGATTCCTCGCCGGTGCAGGCGGCCGACCACACAAAGTGCGCCCGGAAGATCAGGTCGCGTGGCGCGTGTTCGAAAGCGCTTTGCCACGCGAACGCCGCGTCCGTCCAGTTTCCGGTGTTGACGCAGACGTTCTGGAACCCACGCAGGATTTCGTAGTCGGTCGGGTATTGGCGAAGGATCCCACTGTAGGCGATCCGGGCCTGCTCCCAGTTGTGGCTGCGGAGGTGGTAGAGCGCGATAATCTTCGCGGCTTCGAGGTTGTGCGGTTCGGCGCGGAGCACCATTAGCGCCAACTCGAATCCGTCGCGCCCCTGGCCGGCCAGAACCTCGCACCGCGCCGCGCCGAGAATCGCGACGCGTTTCGTGTCCTGGTCCAGATCCTCGAGCTTCAGCGCTGCGCGGAATTTGTAGAGCGCCTCGCTGGGGTCGTTGAAACGGTCGAGCAAGAGTTGGGCGTGCTCGACCAAACGCAGGTCGCGGTCCCTCGCATCGTCCGGAAGGATCTCATCGATCTCCTCGTACGCCTGCAACGCCTCCTCCCAGCGCCCCAGCGACTGGTAGGCGTGCGCCAGCCGTGTCCAGGTGAGGCCAACCTCTGGTTCGAAATCGCGAGCGCGGGTGGCTTGTTCGAGGGAACGTTCGTACATCTGCCGGGCGTGTTCGGGCAGTTGATCGTACGCAATTCCCGCCTTTCGAGCCTGTTCCAGCAACTGCCTGGCTTCCTCACTCCCGCGCGGCCCGATCGCGAACATCCGCTCGTAGTCTCCGCCGAGTTTCCACCATTCAAAGGACATGCGGCGGTGAAACCCGGCTCGGTCGTGGCTGTCCCGAAAATGCCGGGGGTTCTGCTCCGCCAGGTCTGCCGCTCGGGTAAGAGTCCCTTCGAACAGAGCTGTCGGATTGGGCGGCTCAGCTAGTTTATCTTCGAGCAAGGGATGGTTGCGACCGTAACTGTACGCCGCTGCCAGAAAATCGCTAACGCGCGGATCCGCAGGGTGGCGTTCCGTGACGCGCTCGGCGCGCTGCAGCGTGCTGCGGGCGTGGCGGCAGAGCTTCAAGTCCCACGGGAGCGCCGCGGCTCCGAGCAGCAGCGCGGCTGCCGCCACGATCACGCTGCGGCGCTGCGCTGCGTCGCGTCCACGGTGTATCCAGTGCAATAGGCCGATTCCGATCGCCAGCAACAGTCCGACCATCGGCTGGTACATGTAGCGGTCCTGGGCCGCCAGAACGCGCGCGCCCACCAGCCCGCTGACCGGCAGCCACATGCCCAGGAACCACGCCAGCCCGACGGTGACGCCTCGTGCCCGCCCGCGCCCGGCCGCCAACAGCGCCGCGAGGGCGGCACCGATCAGGATCAACATGCCGAGCCAGACCAGCGGGTAGCCCCAGCCGGTGTGGATGTCGGGCGGATACCAGGCCGTGATCCACCACAGCGGCGTGACGAAGTTTCGCAGGTAGATCCAGAGCCCCAACGCCGCCCGGGCCAGCGGGTCGCCGAAGATGGGCAGCGGCGAATCCTCGAGTTGGAAGGTCTCCTTCGTGGTCCAGAGCGTCAGGAGCGCGAAGAGCGCGCAGGTGATCCCGATCAGGTAGACCCGGGGCGACCGTAGCGTGCGCCGCAGGCCCAGCAGCATCCACTCGAGCACGAAGGCGACGACGACCCACCCGACCATTGGTTTGTTCAGCATCGCCAGCAATAGGGCGACGTAGGCTGCGACGAACCAGACCCAGCCGCCGGGCCTGAGCGACTTGAGGTGCAGCAGCAGCGACACGAAGATGAACGTTGCCGCCAGCAGGTGCGTGCGCCCCATGTCGGCCGCGAAGGCGCCCACCAGCATCGGGTGCAGGGCCCAGACGAAGGCCAGCGCCCAGCCGGTCGTCAGCACCGCACCGTTGTCTTCGGGATACAGCCGCCCCAGCAAAGCGCGCAGCACCGCCCAGAGCAGCAGGGCGTTGAGGGCGTGAATCAGCACATCGGCCAAGCGAACGTGAAGCACGCGGTTCTCGCCGCCGAGCGACCACTGCAGCGCGTACGTGAGAATGGGGATTGGCTGATAGAGATCTCCATGTGAGTGCAGGAAGATGTCGATCGCGCGAACGCCGGTAGGCTCGGATACGCCCCGACCGGTCACGTCCGGATTGTTGGCGATGAAGATCCGCTCGTCGCCTTGGATCCAGGGCGCGTCGAGCGCCGGGCTGCCGACCCAGATTACCGCGGCGACCAGCACCACTCCGAGCAGCCAGTGGAATGCCGGCGCCCCGCGGCGTGGCTCCGCGACCCTCGTCGGGCTTGGCTCGGGCTCTGGTTCGGACATGTCGGGGTTATCCCGCGCATCGCCGGCGCTTGCAAGCGTTTCCGCACGTTGCGCGCCTCGGCACGACGCGCGCACGCGTACGCAACGTGTATTCAGAGTCCCTGGCACAGCCAGGGTGGCACCGGCGTCCCGCCGGTGCGGTTCCCGGGCGGCATCCTCCATAGGCGAGACGTCTGTGCCACCCGGTTCCGCTGGCGCTTCTAGTGTGTGAAAAAGCCGTTAGCCCAACAGGTCGAGGTTGAATCCACGAATCGCCGAGATTAGGATGGCTAATGGAGAGTGGCGGCTGCCGAGCCTATGATTGGTTGAGGCGGCAAACTCGCAGGTAATGCGCATGACTAGCGACACACCAGTTCTGTCGACCAGCGTCCTGCTGCTGAATCGCCTGTACATGGCGTTGCGGGTGATCAGTGCCAAGCGGGCCCTGACGCTGGTCTACCGCGACTTGGCCGAGGTCGTCTCGATGGAGGACGGCCAATACCTGTCGTACGACTTCAACGACTGGGTCGAGGTCAGCGAGGCCAAGGCCGCTTTCGAGCCGCACGAGCACGACTGGATTCGCACCGTGCGGTTCCAGATCGCGGTGCCGAAGATCATTCGCCTGCTGGTGTATGACAAGCTGCCGCGCGTGGGGGTGAAGCTCAACCGGCGTAATCTGTTCGCCCGCGATCGCAACCACTGCCAGTACTGCGGCCGGCTTTTCCCGTCGCGGGAGTTAAGCATCGACCATGTCGTCCCGCGCTCGCAAGGGGGCGTGACCAGTTGGGAGAACGTCGTCTGCTCCTGCACACGCTGCAACGTGAAAAAGGGCGGCCGCACGCCCGAGCAGGCCCACATGCGGCTGGTGGTCCGGCCGACGCGGCCGCGGCGCTCGCCGGTGCTGACGGTCAAGCTGACCGATTCGCGTTACGCGAGCTGGCGACAGTTCCTCGATTTCGCTTACTGGAATGTCGAGTTGAAGTAAGCGGCGACGCGGTGTGCACGCGCGGCGGTGCCGGTGCGCCCGGGGGACGGTGGCGTGGGTCCACGTGTAGCCTAGCCGCCCTCGGCTGGGGTCCCACAGCCGAGGGCGACTGTGCCACATCAGAAAACACAGCCGAGGGCGGCCGTGCCACAGCTCGCGCGGCCGTGCCGCAGCTCCGGGGCGGGTTGACGGCCACTGCGGGTCGGCGTATTGTCCGCGACACAGCGGGAGTAACTCTGGCTTGAGCAAGGATGAGTGGTAGGCATGGCAGTTGAACATTGGTCGGAAACAGTGCTGCTCGGCGAGTTGGGGGACGACCCGCAGTATACGGACGATCTGACGGCAATCATCGAGCAATGTTCGAATAGCAGTCAGCTCGATGTGTTGCTCAACTTCGCCAACGTCAACTACCTGAACTCCTCGAACATCGCCAAGCTCCTCAAGCTGCGCAAGCTGATCACGATCACCAACGAGCGCAAGCTCAAGCTGTGCGGCATCAACCGCCAGGTCTGGGGCGTATTCCTGGTCACCGGGCTCGATCACATCTTCGAGATCGTCGAAGACGTGGCGGCCGGGCTGACCTCGTTACAGATAAACACTTAGTTCACCGATCAGAACCGGGTGGCACCCTGATTGTGTGTTTTCACCGGCGGGACGCCGGTGCCACCCCAAACCGATTTAACAAGGCCTGTAGCGTACTGTCTCAGAATTAGCGCATCGCATCTGAGAGAGGAGCCTTGGGCTTCAGCCTTCTCCGGTGTGAAGCACTCGAGCATTGTTCAGCGGTTTTCGCGATATCCATACGATGCGATTCTCTTAACCCGGATTATTCATGGAACCGTTCACGGCCATGCCGTGTGGCACAGCCGCCCTCGGCTGTGTGCTGCGAATGCCGATCATCGTACTCCCAGCCGAGGGCGGCTGGGCCGCATGAATAATCCGGGTTAAGTCAGTACACCAGCGCCGCGGACGTCGACGTCCGGTGCGGGGCCCGGACGCTCCGTGAAAAGCCGGTCAGGCGGCGTTACGCCGGCGCGGGAATCGCGCGCAGCGACTCGCGGATCAGCAGGTTTTGTCGGGCGTGATAGCCCAGGCAGACGAACGGATACGCCAGCCGCCCCAGCCGTGCGACCACGTGGCAGGCTCCCCGCTTCCACGCGCTGGTCGCCTCCAGGCAGTGGCGCTGCACATTCTTCTGCAGCGTAATCCAGACGTCGTCGCGGAGTTGCTCCGGCGTGCCGAACGCACCGCAGGGGACCGCGTTGCCGGCCCGGATGTTCGTGATCAGCTCGGCGGTGGTCTCGCCCGCGCTGAGCGTGCAGGTGCGGCCGATGCGATTGGTGTGCGAGTCGCTGCCGGCGACCAGCACCTTGCCGCGTCCCCGAGTCACGTGGTGGGTGAACGCGTTGTGGGCGTAGCTGCGCGTGCCGTTGAGCCCTTCGAAGACGTCGAACAGCTCGAGCATGACCTCGATCTGCCAGGTCTTCAGGGGGCGGTGCTGGCCGGTCCAGGTCATGTGGTTGAGCACGAAGAGCTTGTCGATCCGCCGCGCGTAGTGGACCAGGTCGTAGATGTTCGCCCGCCGCCGCTGGAGTTCGGCGTGCTGCGGCTCGTCGATGTCGAAGACGCTCACGTGAACGGCGGTGCCGTCTTCGGGAAAGCTGGTGGTGACCTCTTCGCCGAAGACGAAGTCGGGCAGCTCGCCGCGCCGGTCGCGCAGTGCCTTGCAGCCGTCGATCGTGTCGTGGTCGGTGATCGTGACGAAGTCCATGCCACGCTGTTTGGCGAGATCGTACAGCTCTTCGGGCTCCAGCAGCGGGCGGAACGCCATCCAGCCGGGGATCCAGCGAATGTCCTCGTCGGAGAACGTCGAGTGGCAGTGCAAGTCGATCCGTTTGCCGTCGAGCCGCGACCAGCCGCTGTGACCATTCACGTGGCGACGTGGCTGGTATTCAAGTATCGGGGCGAGCAAGTCGTTCATCTATCACCGCTGGTGCGCTTTCAGGAACTATCCGGGGTTCGGCGGGAGGGCGAAGCTCCTGCTGAGCCGTGGCTCGCCAGGAGGCTCGCCCTCCCGAGGCAACGGACCGTTCTTGAAACCGATTCAAGTCGTCTGGATGGCCAGCTTAACCGCGTGGCCCTCGATCTTGACTTCGAGCACGTCGCCGGTCGGTGGGGCGGCGAACTCGATGCGCTCCACCAGGCACTCGCTGCGGATCGTGTCGGTGAAGCGGGCGACGATGGTCGTGAGCTCCTCCGGCCCCGTGACGTAGAGCGTCACGCGGGCTTCGTAGGCCAGGTCCTGTTTCTTGCGCAAGCCCTGTACGTGGTGGATCAGCTCACGCATCAGGCCTTCCTCGCGCAGCTCCGGCGTAAGCTCGGTGCTGACCACCACCACGCCAGCCTTGCCCTGCGAGGCCGACCAGCCCGCCCGGGCCTCGAGCCGGATATCGACGTCGTCCTTGGTCAACGTGACCGACTGGCCCTCGACCGTCAGCGTCAGCTCGCCGTCGTCGATAATGGCCTTCCGAGCCGCGGCCGCGTCTTCGAGGCTGTTGAGACCGGCGGCGACCTTCGGGGCCAGCTTGCCGAACTTCGGGCCGAGCGTCTTGAAGTTGGGTTTGATCCGGTACTCGACGTAGTGGTCGGCCTCGTGCGTGAACTCGACCTGCTTGACGTTCAGCTCCTCGGCGATCAGGTCGGTGTGCGCCGCGAGGCGATCCTCGTATTCTTTCCAGGCGAGGATGATCTCGACCTGGGCCAGCGGCTGGCGGACCTTGAGCTTCGCCGCCGTGCGGGCCGCGCGCCCGGCCGAGACGACTTGCCGGACGAGTTCCATCTCCTGCGCCAGCGTCTCGTCGATCAGCGCCTCGTCGGCCTCGGGATAGTCGCAAAGATGGACGCTGAGCGGGCGAAGAGGATCTTGGCCCTCCCCTGCGTCGCTTCGTCGCTTCGTCGCTTCGTCGCTTCGGCACAGATTCTGATACATAGTCTCCGCAATGAACGGCGTAAACGGCGCGATGAGCTTGCTCACCGTTACCAGAACTTCGTAGAGCGTGTTGTACGCATCCCACTTGTCCTGGTCGGCTTGGTGTGGTGACCCCTTTATGCCACCTTTGCCCAAACCGGTTGTTTCGCCTCGGTGTGCGCGGACGACCTGAGTCGTTACCTGAAGGGGTTGCCAGAAGCGCGGCCGCGAGCGGCGGACGTACCAGTTCGACAAGGCATCGACGAAGTCATTGAGCCGACCGGCGGCGGGGTAGTTCTCGAACTTGTCCAGCCGGTCGCGCACGAACTTGATCGTGCGGTGCAACTCGCTGGTGATCCAGCGGTCAATCTGGCTTCTCTGGGGGACTGGCCTCTGGCCAGTCATTGACCGGCCGGAGGCCGGTCCCCCATTTGGTCCCCGGCTCTCATTCTGCTCGGGGCCAAACCCGTCGATGTTCGCGTAGATATTGAAGAAGCTGAACACGTTGTACAGCCGCACCAGGAACTCGCGTTGCGAGTCGCGGATCGCGGCTTCCTGGAAGCGGACCGACGTCCACGGCGTCTGGGCGCTGAAGAAGTACCAGCGCATAGCGTCGGCCCCGTAGTGATCGAAGACGTAGCCCGGCTCGCGGAAGTTCTTCGTCCGCTTGCTCATCTTCAGCCCGTCCTCGCCCATCACGTGGCCGAGAACGATGCAGGTTTTGTAGGGCATGGGGTAATCGTGCACCGGTTGAGGCACGTCCGCGTCGTCGCCGCCCACATCCGTGAGCACGCCCAGCTCGCGGAGCTTGGGGATGGTCTCTGGATCGTCCGCCGCGGAAATAACGCCGACCTTCTGAAGCCATCGAGTGAATTCGGCTACTCTCGAATTATCAAGCGAGTCTGACGGGCGTTCGCCAGGATCTTCTCTCTTTCCGAAGAGCAGCGTACTGATTGCCAGCAGGCCGTAGAACCAACCGCGGGTCTGGTCGATCGCCTCGCTGATGAAGTCGCAAGGGAAACGCTGCGCAAACGTCTCGATGCTACCTTCGACGTGCGGGAAGCCCCACTGGGCGAACGGCATGCTCCCCGCGTCCCACCAGCAGTCGATTACTTCGGGAACGCGACGCATGCGAGGCTTTTGGGGGACAGACCTCTGGTCTGTCGCTGACCGACCGGAGGTCGGTCCCCCAGTGGTGACATCATCTGCATCGGTGAACGGACTGTCGTACGTGATCGCGTCGATGTACGGCTTGTGGACCTTCAAATGGTCCGGCAGCTCGGGATCGGCCTGCTTCGCCTGCTCCCAGACCTCGGTACCCTGGATGCCGGGCTTAGCCAGCAACTCAGCGTATGAGCCGATGGCCTCCCTGTGCTTGCTGGCGCAGTCAGACGAGCCGCAATCACATTGCCAGATCGGCAGCGGCGTGCCCCAGTAACGCTCGCGCGAGAGCGCCCAGTCGACGTTGTTGCGCAGGAAGTCGCCGAAGCGGCCCTCCTTGATGTGCCCCGGCAGCCAGTTGATGCCGTCGTTGTTCTGGAGGAACTCCTCCTTGAACTGGCTGGTCCGGACGAACCAGCCCTTGCGGGCGTACTGGATCAGCGGGTCGTCCTCGGCCCGCGGGCAGAACGGATACTCGTGCTCGACCACCTCCCGGTGCAGCAAGATGCCGCGCTGCTTCAACTCCTTGATGATCTCGGCGTCGCAGTCCTTGACCCAGCGGCCACGATACTGCTCGGGCGCCTCGTCGGTGAAATTGCCATCGGGGCCGACCGCATTGATGAGTGGAATCGCGTCGAAGTCCGCGAAGCGGCCGCGCTCCTCCTGGAGCAGGTCGAAGTCGATTTCGCCAAAGGCCGGGGCCTGGTGCACAATGCCCGAACCCGTGTCGAGCGTGACAAACTCGGCCGGCAGAACCCGCCAGCCGATGTGTGTCTCGCCGCCGCCTTTCAGTGCGGCGATCCGGTCGCCGATCGTCTTGTGGTAGCAATCGAACGGCGGAACGTAGCGCAGACCGACCAGATCCTTGCCGCGACAGGTCGCGACGGTCTCGAACTTGTGCTTGGCCTTCTCGGCGACTTCGTTCACCAGGTCGGTCGCGATATAGAAGTACTCATCGCCGGTCTGGTCGTGCACCAGCGTGTAGTCCAACAGCGGGTGGACCGCGGCGAAGTGGTTGCTGATCAGCGTCCAGGGGGTGGTGG
>SDBT01002613.1_pt1 | contig 31668 bp, 36 predicted proteins | sample 2277101 | NCBI WGS metagenome assembly SDBT01 (sample SAMN10404973, study PRJNA504765) | marine sediment metagenome | isolation source: marine sediment core GS10_PC15, 103 cmbsf | place: Arctic Ocean: Southern Knipovich Ridge | collected 2010 | reverse complement strand
TCTTTGAACCCGTTTCCAACAATCCATACCTGGCTGATTTTTATGAGGATATGGAAGCATGGGGGTTCCATTCACAGATTTTCTTCCTCAGCCATCGGCTGCGGGTTTATAGAGAGCTGGACGATTGCCGATCTTCGGTGATTCTTGACCGTAGTTTATATGAGGACGCGGAGATATTTGCCTGCAATCTATATACCAAAGGTATCATGAATCAGAGAGATTATGAAACATATGAAGCGCTGTATCGTTCTTTAAGAATCTTTCTACCAACCCCGGATTTGATGATTTATCTGCGGGCATCAATAAGCACTCTAGTTGGAAGGATTAAAAAACGCGGCCGCGATTTTGAGCAGACAATTAAATCGGATTATCTCACCCAGTTAAACCAGGCATATGAAGTATGGATATCAAATTTCTCGTTATGCCCAGTATTGACCATCCCTACAGATAACCTGGATTTTGTTTCCATGCCCAATCATATGGATCTTATACTCCGAAAGGTTAAGGAAAAGATCGCGGGGAAAGAAGAAGTCGTATTCCTGCCTGAGGAATATTAGGTATAACCCCGCCCTCTTCAGAGCTAGCCTAATAATCTATTTTATATCTACGACAAATCTAATCGCAGTGCGAATTTTTCCGTCAATTTCCACATTGACAAATTCTGGAGTAAAGACAACTTCGATCCCATCCTGCGAAAGAAAATTCTTGGCCAGAACCATTGCTTTAACTGCCTGGTTTACTGCTCCCGCGCCAATTGCCTGAACTTCAGCGTGTTTTTGCTCCCTAAAAATCCCTGCAATCGCCCCCGCTACTGCTGCCGTACGGGAAACGGCTTTTACTTTGATAATACCCATTGTTTCCCTCCTGCCAATATCAATGCTATCTAATTTATTTGATGACAGTAACTTATTACTCTGTATATGTATTTTACAAAATTAATGGGGTTGATACAAGTATAAGATATCCACATGTTAATTTATTTAAAGGAATATAGTAGTAGTAGTAGGGGGTGTGTAAATGTGGGTAAAAATTACAGAATCTTAGAAATCACCCTATATAGAGATAATTATTGATAGCAATACCTACATCTTACGGACATACAGACAAGAACAATATTTGTTATGTGTGGAAAATAACGGGATAAAAACGGAGAAACAACTCTCTGATGAGCAATTTCCAATTCATAAATATAATTTATTGATGTTTCTAGAAGATATTTTCCAGATTATCCACAGCTTGATGAATTTATCCCCATCTTTTTATGACTTATCCACAGAAGATATCCCCATAAACTGTGGATAAATTATATGCCAGATGCTGCCTGCCAACCTTCAATTGATTCTTCGACGGCATCTAGAAATTGGTCCAGCCCGGCCAGCCTTTCGGAAAAATGGTCTGCGTCAAGCATCAATTGACTGAGCAGCTCCTCGTACTCTTTCTGGCTGGAATTATTCTTTGGCAGATGGGAAGCCATCAGGGACCACGTCCAAAGCAGCAGCCATAACGCTGCCTGGTTATTATCGACTTTTAACTCCAGGATGGCTTTTTCATAATATGAGCGCCGGCAGCCGGAATATGAAAGAGGTTGAGTGTCTAGCTGTTGGAGTGAGGAAAAAGCGGTATTCCAATTTTCCATCCAAGTATCCCAGTTTGGTTCAATTGGGTCGGCGGGTACGATCAGGTCAACCAATCCTCCCACCAAGCCAGGCATGTTGATTCCTTGGGCGGCTTGTGGAAAGTCAATCAAAAAGCGGCGGTCTGTTAGCGGGACTGATGTCAGGCAGGCGACGGCATTTGCAGCGTTTTTAATAATCTTCAAATAAGACTGCACAAAGATCTGATTAACATTGTTTTGTTGGTTCAGTAAAGTTATCCAACTCTGCCGTGCTGTTTCAATAAATGGCTTTACTCGTTGGATAATATTTGTTGGCTGAAAGAAATGTGCAAAAACACCAGATCGCACGTAATCAAACCAGTGGTTGGTGTCATGCAGCACAATTGGATAATGGCATAAGAATGACCCCACCCAGGCATCTGAGCGAAGTTTACGCGGTTTGCTGAAGAATGATTGTGAAAAGTGAATGATATCAAGGTGAAAGTCATCCGTGATAGGAATGATCTCTCTTTTGTGTGGGATTTCGAGAGAGTGGATATATATCAGGTCAATATCGGTTGTTCCTCCGATTAATGGATCTTCATGGGCAATAGATCCAGTTAAATAGGCGCAAGTAATATCGTTACTGATAAAAGCCTCTCTTTTTACAGTATCTTTTGCGGTGGATATAAGAAGATCTCGTGTGATGCGCATATGCTGGTTTTCCGTACCTCCTAAATTTTACACCGTTATTTCATTTAATTTCATCTTCCCTGCCGGGAGGGAGTTCTGGTTGAAAGGGCGGCATATGCATCCGCTGTCGAATGCGATTCTCGATCCATTGGAGATCGTTTTCATCATGGACAAAATCCATCTCGTTTGAATCTATCACGAGGACCCTCTTTTCATTTTTTGGATGCAGGAAATACTCATCGTATGTGATGTTGACCAGAGCGATGTATTCACTCTCCATTGAACGCTCATAGGGTCGGTCGCGCAGTGTAATACGGCGCATGAGCGTATCAGTTGTTGCCCGAAGATATACGGTCAGATCTGGGGAGGGTATTTTTTCAGCTAATACAGCATGCAACTGCCCGTACATCTCCAGTTCATCGCCATTTAAAGTGATTTGGGCAAATAGTGCGTCTTTGTCAAACGTATAATCGCTAATTAGGGTTTTCTTTTCCTCCATCATTAACTTTGGAACACTACGCCTCTGCTGATAATAGCGGCTCAATAAAAAGAACATCTGTGTTTGAAAGGCGTAGCGCACCCGATCTTCGTAGAATTTCGATAAAAAAGGGTTTTCCTCAAATATCTCGAGTAATATATTGGATGCGAAAGGAAGTTGTAACAACCTGGCCAAACTCGTTTTTCCAACCCCGATCACCCCTTCAATCGCAATATACATTGACTCTCCAATAACGTGAATTTAGCTTGACTTTACGAAAAATCCATCTAAACTAAAATATATCATAATTAATTATTCTGAAAGGAGCGGGAACAATGCCAAGTTTAAATCGTATACAGATCATTGGTAGATTAGGGAAGGACCCGGTTGAAAAAGCAACTAAGAAAGGCAAAAAGTTTGCTATTTTCACGGTCGCCGTTGACCGGCAATGGAAGAGTAGCGATGGAAACACTCACAAAGAGACTGATTGGTTCAATGTTGAGGCATGGGGGCGGTTGGGGGAGATCTGCATTGAATATCTTTCTAAAGGCCGATTGATTTTTCTTGAGGGGCGTCTGCGAACAGACCGATATGAAAAAGACGGGGAAGAAAAATTCTTCACAAAAGTGATCGCGCGCCAGATGCAGATGCTTGATTATCAATCTCAGGATAAAAAAGAGCCAGGCATTACGGAACTCGATGAGGAAATTTCCGAAGAAGAGTAAATCATTTTGATCGCAAAAACAGCTCGCTTGTATAGCGAGCTGTCAGAAATTTAGACAAATCACATTGGTCTAAGATAATTCTTCTAATTGTCTAACTAATCTCGCCACTACGTCAAATCCGCCCTGCCAGAACGATGTTGGGCGGATATCAATTCCTGATTCTGAAAGGATATCCATAGGCGCTTTTGATCCGCCTGTGGATAAGAGGTTGATATATTTGGGCTTGAAGGATTCACCATCCTCTTTATATTGCTTATACAGCGAAAGTACCAGAAGTTTCCCAAACGCGTACGCGTAAACATAAAACGGGACATGATAGATATGCGGAATGGATACCCATTCCCACCTGAATTCTTCTCCGATATCTATATTTTCCCCAAACTGGGTTTTTAGATTGTTAAAATATGCCGCAGAGAGTTCATCAACAGAAGCTCCTTCGTTAGTCATCTTATGCGCGATCTTTTCAAATAATGCGAAGAAAGCTTGGCGCATGATCGTTGCGTATGAGTCATCTATCTGCTTGAATAACAAGTTACGGCGAACCCCCGCGTCTTTTTCTTCTTCTAATAATCGGTCAACCAGCATCATTTCTCCAAAGGTTGAAGCTGTTTCAGCTAGAGGCAAGCACGCGTGTTGCGTAAATATGCTGTGATTACTGGCTAACATTGAATGGATTGCGTGGCCAAGCTCGTGCGCAAGAGTTGCTACATCATCCGAATGGCCTTGATAATTAACGAGAACCCAGGGGGTTAGTTCAGGGTTGACGGTAGCACAAAATGCGCCGGATCGTTTGCCTTTACGCACCTGGCTGTCCATGTGGTTTTCATTTATCACACGCATTGCCATCTGGGCGAAGCGGGGGTCAAATTGTTCGAAGGAATCCAATATAAGTTCAGCTGCCATCCCAAACGTATACTCTTTATTTGAATGTGTAATTGGAGCGTAAATATCATACCTGCGAAGTTTCTTCACGCCTAACAAACTCGCTTTTAAATCAAAGAAACGTTGGAAAATACCGGCGTTTTTCTGGCATACATCAAGAAGTGTATCTATAATAGTATCAGGGATATCGTTGTGAAGGTTACGCGCGGAAATCGGCGTCTTGTATCCGCGCAGGTTTATCAATTCATTTCGCCAGTCTCGAACCCTGGTCTGATACATCTGCCCAAGGATTGGTCCATCGTCGCCATATACCCGATACAATTCTTGATAAGCGCGCGCGCGTAGGTCACCATCAGGCATGCGCACATAGGTCATCAATTCACCACGAGTGAGCTCTTTGCCTTCTCCATCAACGTTTATGTTGAATGTATAACGGTTAGTGAAAGCGTCATATAAAGTGACGAGGGCACTGCTGCCTGTTATATCTTTAATATTAACAATCTTTTCTTCGGGTTCAGTGAGCGTGTATGGTTTGAAGTGCCGCATTTCTTCTAGCCAATAGAGGTAGTCACCGGTACCTTTCATCAGTATTTTTGTGGTTTTATCATCAAGGGATTTCCACCAGATACTGAAGAAAAGCACTCGGTTAGATACTTCTGCTGATAACTGCTCGATCTTTGCGACCATTACCTGGGCAGATTGATTTTGGGTATCTTCTGTAAACCAAAGATTTGCGAAACCTCCTATCCGTTGGATTAGTTTTGTGATCTTTTCCAATTCCTTGATAATTTCTATGAGTTTTTCCGGATGGATATCATTATTAAGTTCATCTCTGCGGGATTCAAAACTCGTGACTAATTCTTCCAGGGAGCCAAAGGCATGTATTAGTTCTTTCGAATCACTTGAGGGAAACAAGTCGTTTAAACTCCATCGAGATTGCTCATATGGGTTGCTATCTTTTGTCATTATTATCCCTTCCATAGTATTAAAAACGTTGATCTTCACTACTAGCTATCTGAAAAAACGGATTTTCATTGTACTTTAGCTGAATGATGATACCCCTATTCTTGTGGAGTATCTTCAAAGAAGGCTAATAATTTGTTATGTAAAATTCCGTTTGATGCAATTATGTCATAGGGCGGGCGCATGTAAATTGGGTCTCCGTGAATAGTGGTTACTAAACCCCCTGCCTCTTCGATAATCAGAGTCCCGGCGGCGATATCCCATGGATAAATATCGATTTCCCAATATGCATCCAATCTACCCACAGCTACATATACGAGGTCAAGCGCAGCAGACCCTAATCTGCGGACAGTATGAACTTCCCGGATGATGTTTGTAAAATTGACCAGATTATTATTTATTTTATGAATGTCATATGGGAATCCAGTTACCAACATGGCATTTATTAATACTTCTATGGTACTAACGTGAATGGATTTTCCATTGAGCCATGCTCCACCACCCTTTTCGGCATAAAAACACTCATCCCGCAGCGGATCATATACGCATGCTAGACGCATTTCACCCTTTTCGGCGTAAGCAATAGACACCGCAAACATCGGCAGTCCCCTAGAATAGTTAGATGTACCATCGAGTGGATCTATGAACCAGCGCTTCTCTTTTTTTCCTTCAAGCTTTCCGCTCTCTTCTGCAATAATCGAATGGTCGGAAAAAGCTTCTCTAATCTTATGGATGATAAAATCTTCTGCTTGGCGATCAATTTCTGTGACCAGGTCAACAGGTCCCTTGAGGACGATATGGTGTTCTTTGCCGTAACCAGCGCGAAGGATATTCCCAGCTCCTTTTGAGAGGTTGATGATAAATTCTAGTGTTGGTTCCATTCTTTACAATTTAGCTCCTTGATTCCTTATTTCTTGTTTTTCATTTCATCCGCGAGTTCTTCAAAGAATCCGTTTAGATATTTCTGTCGGTGATTTGCTATCTCTTTTGCGGTTTCTGTAAGAAGTACTTCACTAATTTTCTTAAGTTTGAATACATATTCATGGTACGCGCTGTGGGGTTCTCCCGCCTCTTTATTCCCTGATTTTATGAATTCCTTCGAAGGGACAGCAAAAGCAGGTTGCTTTTCTTGAAAAGCGTATGCTAATGCGCGTGTGACACCAATTGCGCCAATTACATCCAGTTTGTCGGCATCAAACAGCACTTTTGCCTCAATGGTTTGCGGCGATTCATCCTTTCGAAAGCGGTGTGCGCGAATGCAGTGCTGAACTGCATGAATTTTGTCAGGTTCCCAGCCCTCCTTAAGAAGAACCGCTTCAGCAAATTCTGCGGAACGCAGATGGTGGTCATTACGATTCCCTTCCCCGGGATGGCTGCCGCTTGTGTCATGCAAAAGTGCAGCTGCCAGCAGAATTTCCATATCTGCCCTCTCGAGAGGGCAGATCTTTTCGCAAAGTTTATAAACTCGTTCAATATGCTCAAATCCATGCACAGCATCATATTCTGGATACCATGCGCGTGCTTTTTCCAAAGTTAACATAAATTTCTTGAAGTGAAGATCTTACCTTTCTTGATGATCATTGAGACCAGGTTGGTGCCGAAGCGGTATGGTATCTGCCTGTAATCAGAAACGGATAGAATGATCAGGTCCGCTTGTTTACCTGGTTCAATCGAACCGATATGGTCATACTGATCAATAGCAGCCGCGGCGTTGATCGTTGACGCAGCGATCGCCTGGGCTGGTGTTACCCCCATATAGCGGCATGCCAATGCCATTGTAAACTGCATGTTCCCGCACCAGGCTGTTCCCGGGTTCAGATCAGTTGCAAGTGCGAAAATGCATCCCGATTTGATCATTTCTTTTGCAGGTGAATAATCACTTTCGGCCAATCCGAAAGGAGTACAGGGAAGAGATACAGCGACAGTTTTACTAATCGCCAACGCCTTAATATCTTTCAATGATGTTCTTACTAGGTGATCTGCTGAAATTGCACCCAGCTCAGCGGCTAGCGATGCACCGCCTAGATTCTCAAATTCATCAGCGTGGATTTTCAAAGGGAACCCCATATGCTTAGCGGATTCTAATATCCGCCGTGATTGCGAAAGATTAAAAGCTTCTTTTTCACAAAAAACATCTACAAATGGAAGAGACTGCTTTGAATTTTTATTACACCACCAATCCTTCACGGCGGGAAGCATTTTGTTGCACACAACGTCTATATATTTTTCTGGACGATTTTTATATTCATTTGGAATAGCATGAGCGCCCATAAAGGTTGGAAAAATTTCTAAAGGTCCTTTTTCGTTTAGATCCAATAGTACTTCTATCTGCTTAAGCTCGGTCGATATTTCTAGCCCGTAGCCACTCTTTGCTTCCGCTGTAGTTGTACCTTGATAGAATATGTCTATTGCTCGCTGTTCAGATTGTGCAAACAGAGATTTGTAACTGGCAGATCGCGTAGCATTCACAGTAGATTGAATCCCCCCACCAGCAGCCATAATATCCAAGTAGCTCTTTCCCTCTAATCGCATTTCGAATTCATCTGCTCTATTTCCTGCCCACACAAGATGGGTATGCGGGTCGATCAGACCGGGCATGACCACACAATTCTTGGCACTTATTTGTTTTTCTTCGGGATATTTTTCAGCCATTTTTTCGGTCTCACCGACATCCGCGAACATTTCATCACGGATAAGGACAGACCCATTGGTAATAATGCTTAATCGACCTAATTGGCGGCCGGGTTGTGGTCCGCCAGAAAGCGTAAGTAATTGAGATGCTGAGTGAATGAGCATTTGGGTTTTTTCTGTAATGATTTTAGCTATTATACAGGAGACCGAGGGCGATCTTGTTTGAGAAACTTCTTTTATAACGCTCACATCAGCAAGAAGAATGTTTTCTTGGATTATTACCAAAACATATTGGGATCGGATCTAATGAATTGGGATTTCTCATTTATCATACTATCTGAAAACAATGATCACCAACTAGTAATTATTAATTTATGGAATACCGTGAAGAGAGATTACGATTATTTATTTAAAATATAAACGAAACAGTTTATCTGTTAACGCACTAAAATCCTCATAACCTGTTTTAATAAAAACCCAATTAAACGGGTGTTACATTGCGGCGGGAAAATGTGGCGCTAGAAAGTTTATCAACCAGTTCAGTGCGTGCCTCACACCAAATCTTTTGCAGAGGGCAGGAATCAAGGAATGGGCAGGAGTTTGAATTCTCTGTGCAGTCATTTAGAAATATCGGCCCATCTATTGCTTCGATTATGTCTAGGATAGAGATCTCATCAGCTGGTTTGGCTAAGGAAACTCCTCCTCGAGCACCACGAGAAGTATGAATCAGCCCCGCAATAGAAAGCTGAGAGATTATTTTTGCTAAGAAAGATTGAGGGATTTTCTGGTCCTCGGCAATCAGACCGGTGGCGGCCTTTTCGTTTTCCTCTAAGCGTGAAAGGTAAATAACTGCTCGCAGGGCATAATCAGCTTGACGTGTGATCTGCATACTCCCTCATTTTCATTGGATAATTTGAATAAAAATAGTCCAGAATTAAGTGTATACAAAAAGATAGTTTCTGGCAAGTAGCTAAACAGGTTCAGTCCCTACTGTATAATTACCGCATGACACCATATAAATTTTCTATTCCAATAAAAGTGCGTTATGGTGATCTTGATGCGCAATGGCATGTAAATCACACGCGATTCCTTACTTTTATAGAGCAGGCGCGCCTAGAATATTTACAACATTTAGGATTGTTTGATGGAAAATCATTTTTTGATCTCAGAGTGATAATTGCGGATGTACATGTATCATATATTGCACCGATATTACTCGGACAAAATGTGTGTGTTGGTACACGCACTCTAAAAATTGGGAATAAGAGTATAACGTTCGAATATATACTTGAGGATAAGGATAATGGAAGGTTGTTAGCCAAAGGAGAGGTCATCTGTGTAGCATATAATTTCCGCGATCAGAAAACCGTATCTGTTCCGCAAAAATGGAGAAATACGATTGCTGAGTTTGAAGGGCGATCCTTCGATTAAATATTTATGTTGTTATAAAGACGGACCGCATTTTCACATTATTTATTCTGGACGCATATTGTCAACTTGCCCATAAAACACTCTGTTTATTATAATTTGGTTCTTGCTTGTAAATAATTAGAAATAATATACTGATTTGTAATAGATAAGATTTCCTTGCTGTGACTCTTGTTTTGATACCTCTTCCACATATTAACATTACATATGAAAGCTAATCGTATCCTTTTTTACTTTGTTGTTTGGTAAAATCAAAAGTGAATACGCTTGACATATTGGTTCATCTATTCGGAGGTTTTTAAAATTGTCTGGTTTAGAAAAATTCACCCAAAGCGCTCGACGCGTGTTGAGCCTGGCTCATTTAGAAGCAGAACGGATGCAGCAGCCGACTATTGGGTCTGAGCATTTATTCCTTGCTTTACTGCAGGAAGATGCAGGAGTAGCGGGGCGCGTGTTGCGCGAGCTCGGGGTTGAAGTTGACCGAGCACGTGAAATGGTACTGCGCCTGGGTGGAATGGGAAGTAAGCGTGCTAAAAAAATTGATCTTTCAGCGGATGCACAAAAAGTACTTGACTTAGCCATCGAAGAAGCCCGCAAAGTGAACAGTAAGTATATTTCAACTGAACATTTACTGCTGGCATTAGTGGATTCGGAATTTGGTCCAGCAAAAGATGTGATGATGAAATTAGGCATCACATCTGCCCAGGTTCAACGGCAAGTAAAGCGCGTGTTGAATGAGAACCGGCAATCACTTCCTCGAATTCGTCAAGGAGCATCTACAGGTAAGGTAAAGAAGAAAGAAAAACAAACCCCGCTTATTGATCAACTCGCAGTTGATCTGACTGGTTATGCTGAAGATGGAAAATTAGATCCAGTAATCGGCAGAGAAAAAGAGATAGAACGGGTCATTCAGATTTTAGCCCGCCGTACAAAGAACAATCCTGCTTTGATTGGCGAGCCGGGAGTTGGAAAAACAGCCATCGTTGAAGGATTGGCTCAAAGGATTATTGAAGGTGATGTCCCTACCCCGCTCTTGGGCAAGCGCGTACTGCGCCTGGATGTCGGCTCACTCGTCGCGGGTACCATGTACCGCGGACAGTTTGAAGAACGCTTAAAGCGTGTTATCAATGAACTAATAGCATCTGAAGCTATCCTATTCATTGACGAACTCCATATGTTAGTTGGGGCTGGATCCGCCGGCTCTTCTGTTGATGCTGCAAACATCCTCAAACCGGCTCTTTCTCGCGGGGAATTACAGGTTATTGGCGCAACAACGATCAATGAGTACCGTAAAAGCATTGAGAGTGACGCCGCCCTGGAACGCCGTTTTCAACCTATTATTGTTGAAGAACCAACTCAACAGGAAGCGCTTGAGATCCTGCATGGTGTGCGTAAAAATTATGAGGATCATCACCGATTGGTGATATCTGACGAAGCTTTGGAAACAGCTGTCAATTTGTCGGCGCGGTATATCTCTGACCGTTTTTTGCCGGATAAAGCGATTGACCTGATCGATGAAACTGCGTCACGTGTGCGCATGTATAAAAGTGATACCGCCAAAATCAGCAAGAAGTTGATGACAGCATTACGCGAGAAACGAAAAAATTTGAACGATGCATTGGAACAGAAAAAACCCGATCAAGTTGAAATAATTAAAGCGGAAGTCGGCAAACTTGAAAAAGAACTTGAAAAGATTCGCGAAGAGTGGGATCGTGATACCAGCCCGGTTGTTAATCCTGATGATATAGCAGAATTGGTTTCAATGTGGACAGGTGTACCTGTTATGCAGTTAGCCGTTGAAGAATCAGCCCGCCTTCTTAATATGGAATCTGAGATTAGCGAGCATATTATTGGACAGGAAGAGGCCATTGAACGCATTGCTAAAGCTGTGCGGCGTGGTCGTGCGGGGTTAAAAGATCCCCGACGACCGGTTGGGTCATTTATGTTTCTTGGGCCGACAGGTGTTGGAAAAACTGAATTAACCAAATCACTTGCGCGATTCCTGTTTGGCAGTGAAGACGCACTTATTCAACTTGATATGTCAGAATTCATGGAGCGCCATTCAGTTAGCCGCCTAGTTGGCGCACCCCCGGGTTACATCGGATATGATGATGCCGGCCAATTAACGGAAGCTATCCGACGCAGACCATATTCGATCATTGTCTTTGATGAAGTAGAAAAAGCGCATCAAGAAATGCACAACATACTTCTCCAGATAATGGAAGAAGGTCAATTGACCGATGCAAAGGGGCGTAAGGTAGATTTTCGCAATGCCATCATTGTGATGACATCGAATATTGGTGCTGATATGATCAAACGCGAAGGTAGATTCGGATTTGATTTATCGCGAGATGAATCAAAAGATGAAAAATTCGCGTATGAAGAAATGCGCAAAAAATTGATGGAAGCGCTTAAGAAAACCTTCCGTCCAGAATTCATAAACCGGATGGACAGTGTGATCGTTTTTCACGCGCTCAACCGGGACCATATTCGTCAAATTGCAACCATAGAACTAGAAAAAGTTACCGAACGGCTCAAAGATCGAAAGATTGTCTTGTCTGCGACAGATTCGGCGCTGGAAAAATTAGCAGAGAAAGGGTATGACCAGGAAATGGGTGCGCGTCCTTTGAGAAGAGTGATCCAGGTCGAAATTGAGGATCTGTTATCTGATGATCTGCTTGCTAATAAAATTAAAGACGGCGATCATATTTGGGTTGACGTTGATAACGAAGGCAGTTTTATCATTACCGATCTTCCCGAAAAGGAACCCGAGCAGAAAAAACCACTTGGTATCGGATCATAAGATCCTTAATAACACATAAGCCGGGTTAAACTCCCGGTTTAATTTTTTAATTAATAAACATACTTAATGGTTTAAAATTATAAAAGGAATCGCTATGGCAAAACTGCATACACAATATGTTTGCCAGGAATGTGGACGTGCGTCTATCCGTCCGCTAGGGCGTTGTCCTTCTTGCGGAGGATGGGATACGATGATCGAAGAAGTGATAATATCCCCACAGGGAAAACAAACTAAGAAGCTGTTTTCTCCAACCAAATCTAAACCGCAAAAGTTAGATGAGATAACTGGAGAATCGGAAGAACGCTGGCCGTTAGAAATGACTGAGTTTGCTCGTGTGCTAGGAGGCGGCATAGTTCCTGGATCAATCGTTTTGTTGGGCGGTGACCCCGGCATAGGAAAATCCACTCTTATGCTGCAGGTAGCTTCTGAAATTGCGAGTAATAGTCCTGTGCTGTACGCGTCTGGGGAAGAGTCTGCCCGTCAGATAAAAATGCGAACACAGCGCCTTTCTGAACCGGAAAAGATAAATATTTTCGCACAAAACCTGTACCTGGTAACTGAAACCAACCTTGACGCCATTTTATCGCATGTTGAGCAAGTAAAACCAGTGTTGCTGATAATTGACTCAATCCAAACGATTTACCTTGATAGTTTATCATCCAGCTCAGGGTCAGTTACACAAGTAAGGGAGTGTGCATCACGCCTTCGTGAATTGGCAAAGTCCACTGGTATTGCTGTCTTTCTGATTGGACATGTTACTAAAGAAGGAATGATTGCTGGCCCAAGAGTATTAGAGCATATCGTTGATACGGTTCTTCATTTGGAAGGCGACCGTTTTCAGTCTTATCGTTTACTGCGTTCTATGAAGAACCGTTTTGGACCAACTTCAGAGGTAGGTGTTTTTGAGATGCAGGAACGAGGAATGGCTGAGGTAACAAATCCATCAGAAGCTTTTCTTGCTGAGCGAATGGCTGAAGCACCGGGTTCTTCTATAGCAGTGACCATGGAAGGCACACGCCCTATCCTGGTTGAACTTCAGGGACTTACCAGTCCAACGAATTTCGGAAATCCACGCCGCACGACGAATGGGATGGATTATAATCGTCTCCTTCTTATCACGGCTGTACTTACGCGCCGGATAGGACTAAGATTATCAGACCAAGATGTATTCTTAAATGTTGTTGGCGGGCTGCGGGTCGAAGAACCAGCAGCTGATCTTGCTGCGGCAGTGGCGCTTGTCTCTTCAGTAAAAGACTTGCCAGTGCGTGCGGATCTTGTACTTATCGGAGAAATTGGCTTATCAGGTGAACTGCGTTGGGTTAGCCAAATGGAGCCAAGGCTCCGCGAAGCAGAAAAATTAGGTTTTAAAGCTGCGGTGATCCCAAAACGAATACGTGCGAAAATTGAAACCCCAAAAAAACTCGAGGTTTTAGAAGCTCGTTCGCTAAATCAAGCAGTTAAAATTGCTGTTAAGACAAAATGAGTGAAAGGAGTAGATGATGCCAATAATCGATGATGTTCTCAATCAGGATCTACCGATGAGTGTACGCAATAACCATGCACTTGAGCATGCGACGCTTCACGTATTGCAAGAAAAGGGAATTAATACTCAATTAGGTGGTATTTCTGATATGGCCGGTTTTTGGATTTATGGGGAAGTATTGACAGATATTATTTTAACGGCTGCTCAAGAAGCACTGAACCGTCTGGCTGGCGGAGAAAATGAATTAGCTGTCCATCCGAACTGCGGTACTAATATCGTAGTTGGAAGTCTTGCTGCAGGAGGTTTGGCATGGATAGGTATGCTGGGTACACGTGGAAAGTTAATCAGAAAGATGCGCCGCTTCCCGCTGGCTGTGCTGCTTGGATTGATTGGTTATCAAATAGCACGCCCACTCGGCCCAAAACTACAAAAACAGATCACTACTAATGCGGATGTAAAAGGGTTAGAAATTAAAGAAGTGAAACAGTATGATGTATTTGGTCGAACTATCCACCGTGTATCTACTAGGCTGGTAAGGCAATCTTGATAGTCAATAAAGAATCTGTAACTTCTCTCCTTGCAGATATCATCATCTTGCAAGGTGATGACCGTTTATCGATTAAAGAGGAGATCGCTGGTATCAGCGAAGAGGCTGGGAAAGATGCCTTCTCTGAATTAAATACGACTCACCTTGACGGATCAGTTCTTAATTTTAAAGAGATATCTATGCAGTTGAATATACTTCCCCTTGGAGGTAACAAAAGGATAGTTATCCTTGATAACGGTCAAGAAACGATTGGAAAGAAAGGTGCTCAGGATTGGTTACAGGATGTATTATCTAATTATTCGCCAACTACCATGTTAGTATTAATCTTGAAAGACGAGAAAAAATTCAGAAAAGGCGCAATGGTGTGGGAAGCAATTAGCGTTGAGCATTGGCTAAAAAAAACGATCAAACAGTTTTCAGGAGATGCTCGCTGGGTTGAATTGTCTTTACCCTCAGATCGAGAAATGCCAGACTGGATTATGAAAGAAACTGAAAAGCAGGGAGGTAAATTTCATCCTCGAGCAGCGGTTGAATTATCAAGACTGGTTGGCAATGACCTCTTCCAAGCCCGACAGGAAATTGAAAAAGCCATTTTTTATGTTGGAGGTGATAAACAGGTTGGCGCTGATGTAATCCGTCTATTGTGTGCTTCTTCTAAAGAAGAGAGTGTTTTTGCGTTGGTAGATGCGGTTGGCCAACGCAAGGGGAAGCTTGCGCTTAAGTTGCTGCGTGAATTAAGTGCAGAAATGCCGATCCAATATATCTTTAGTATGCTGGTGCGTCAAGTTCGTTTGTTAATCCTTGCAAAGGAAGCGCTTGCGGAAGGTGGAGGCGAGAAACGTGTAATGACTGCCTGTAAGTTACGCTACACATTTATTGCCAAAAAACTAATCAATCAGGCTCGTCATTTTAGTATTGAAGCGCTTGAAGATATTTACCAGTTACTTGATCACATGGATGAAGACAGTAAGGTAGGGCGTGTAACATTGGGTGCCGCATTGGATGGGCTGGTAGCTAGTATTGCCACAAAATAACAATCTAGATTATATTGATTCTGAAACGTAAAAATTAATCAGGCAAAACCGAATCCCTTTTCGATCCCCATTTCAACGCGTCTGAAATCCCATCTTCGATGGATAAATCTGCTTTCCATCCTAACAAATTTTTCGCCGTATCTGCGTTACAAAAAGAACCAGCAGTGTCACCAGGACGCCGTGGCCCATTGGCTTTATTGATCTCTTTACCGACCACCGCTTCAAACGCGATTACCAGCTCTCTAACAGTTACGCCGCGCCCGGTACCCAGGTTGATCACCAGATAATTGTTCTTGGGGTTGCCCGCGTTTTTGAAAGCGGAATCGAAGTTTTCAACCGCGCGTATATGCGCTTGGGCAAGATCCCATACATGAATATAATCGCGAATGCCTGTACCGTCTCGAGTATCGTAATCTGTGCCGGTAATGGTGAATTGCGGCAGTTTCCCTAGTTGGACGTCCACAAGTTTACCAATCGCATGCGATGGGTTGGCAACCTGCAAACCAGTGCGCATTTGAGGATCAGCCCCGATAGGGTTGAAGTAACGCAGCGCGATACCCTGCATGGAGTACGCCGCGCAGTAATCGCGGAGGATCATCTCCATCATATATTTCGTGCGTGCATAAGGGCTGTTTGGTCTGAGAGGGGCGTTTTCAGTAACCATGAATCCTGGCACCACATCATAAATAGACGCTGAAGAACTAAACACCAACCTCCTGCATCCCGTTTCTTTTAATGTATTAAATAATTCCAATGATTTTCCGACATTTTCCCGATAATATTCATATGGTTTTATGGTGGATTCTGGCACAATGATCAATGCTGCGCAGTGAATCGTTGCGAATATATTAGGGTTTTCTTCAAAGATACGCTTTATAAGAGTGTTATCAGCAATATCTCCTTTGTAGAAAATCCGGTTCTTAGTAAATTCGATTCGTCCAGTGATCAGAGAATCCAGTATTACAGGTGTATGACCCGCATCCTGCAATGCGGAACAGATGGTTGATCCGATATAGCCTGCTCCTCCGGTAACTAGAATCTTCATATAGGATCTCCTTTAATGGATTAGCAACCCGGTACCTGATCGGTCAAATTCCTTAAGAGCAGCTTCTGATAGCTCATGTTTCATCATCTGAGCCAGCACCCCAAAATTTGTGGATAAAATTGAAACGCCAGCTGTACGGGCTTCAACCACTTCTTCAGGGGTTTTCAAACTTGCAGCTACTACGAGTGTATCTGTGCGTTTTAACACTCGAACCAATTCAGATGCAAGTTCTTCCCCATTCTTTAGTAACTGTTTGGCACGGTTATGATAATATAACGCAAAACGGGCGCCTGCGGCATGGGCGACCAATGCTTGTGCAGGAGTGAATATTGAAGTTACCGCACAGGTATATTTCTTTGAAAGTCGAGCGGTTGCTTTGAAGCCAAGTTCTGTGGCGGGGATCTTCAAAACGAGCTGCTTGCCAAGGATATCATCTGCTTTTTCGGCTTCATCTTTCATCGCATCCAATGATTGCTCAATCAATTGATAAAAGATTGGACCCTTGAATAGTTTTCTTAATTTCCTCAAGGTTTTTTCAGGTGCGTAATCACTTTTAGCCAGCAAAGCTGGATTAGTGGTTACACCGCTGACCCAACCCCAATCAGCTGATTGGCGAGCTTCTTCAATGATTGCGGAATCCAATAATAACTGCATATATATCTCCCGAATGAATTGAGCTAATGGCACTTATTATAACTATAACAATGGATTTTTATGGAAAAAATTATTTTAGTCTACTATTGTTGAATGATATGATTACGGGAATAGAGAAGAATTGGAAAATTACCATTGAGAATCAATGAGCGAATACAAATTCCTGAATCGGAGATCAAGGAGGTCTTTATCCGTGCCGGTGGGCCCGGTGGTCAGAATGTTAATAAAGTAGCCACCGCAGTCCAGTTATGGTTTGATGTATCTGCGTCCCAGTCACTTCCGTATTATGTTAAACAGCGTTTGCGGCGGTTGGCTGGAAAACGCGTATCATCCAACGGGATTCTGATAATCAGGGCTAAGCGATTCCGCACCCAGGAAAAGAACAGAAAGGATGCACGCAGGCGATTAGCAGAGCTTATTCGTGCCGCATTGAACAGCCCTAAGAAACGTATCAGGACTCATCCTTCGATGTATGCTCGCAAAAGGCGGCTGGAATCAAAAAAGAAGCGGGCAATAATTAAGGCCTATCGAAAAAAAGTGGATTCTGGAAGAGATATTTAGCTTACCGGAAATAGTACCGTAAAACCCGGGTCCTCTCTCAAAATATCCAGGTCAGTTTCATTTTTTGACAACTCAATCAGATCCGGGCGGGCAATAAAAACGGTTTTAAGGTTAATGATCGCTTTTTCTTTCTCACCAACATGAGCAAAAAAACAGGCCAGGTTATAGGTGGCATTGGCTTCCCAGGTGGGAAAATCGCGCAGCCTTTTGGTGTATTTTTACTGGAGTTTAATTGCTTTATCAATTTGTCCGTTTTTTATGTAAAAGTCACTAATATGGTGCAAAACGTGCCATCCTAGTGTTCCAAGAGCATTGTCAATTAATGTTCGGCCGTCCAGATATTCAAAGTTATCCTTGTCATTCAACTTGTTGGCTGAATACGACATCAATATTGCCGTGGATTTTTGAAATGACTTGTCGAGTTCCACTAGTGCTTCAGCGAAAGGTTGTTCCATGTGTTCTATCAACACCCCATCATTTATTTCATTGTAGCAACAATTTAGTAAAAAAGAGACTTGGGTTGAGGGTGCGAAACTCCAAATTTCCGAATGATTACTTAATAAAAATTTCTGTTTTAAGACTAACAACCCATACGCCAAGAAGGATCAACCCCCCGCCCACCAGAGAAGCTGCTACGATACTTTCTGAAAGCACTGCTGCGGCTATGATCGATGCGACCAATGGCTCCAGATAAAGAAATATTCCCACTTTTGATGCTGGTATGGTTTTCAAACCATCGGTGTAGAAAATATATGCCAGTGCAGAACAAAATATACCCAAAAAACCAATGCTCGCCCACCCAGCAGTTGATAATTGGTTGAACTCAATCCAATGGTGGCCGGCCAGGAATTGAACACTTGTCAGCAACCAGCCAAAGAACAACACATAAAAAGTGACTTTGATCGTAGAAAATCGCTTTAAGATTGGTATTGATAATACCGAATACAACGCCCAGTTTGGCGCGCTGATAAGAATTAGGAGATCTCCACTCGCGCCGAATTTTCCGTTAAAAACCGATCGAATATCACCTTTTGTAACCACAAGCAGAACCCCGATTGTTGCCAGGAGAAACCCAGTTATTGTCTGCCATGACAGTTTTTCTTTAAGGAATATCCAGCCCAAGAGCGCCATAAAGACAGGTGCTGTTGAAACCAACCATGCGGTTGTGGATGCTTCGGAAGTGACCAGCCCCTTGGATTGAAGCCATTGGTGCAGAGTGATACCCAAGAATCCCAGCCACAGAAGTTCAAATACGTCTTTCCGTTCGGTCAGCTCAAGTTCTTTTTGCTTCCAGGCAAAAAATCCCAGAATTATGATTCCTATTAAAAACCGCAACCAAACAACGGTGACAGGAGATACTTCTTGCACTGCTATCTTCGTGGCTATGAACGAGCCACCCCAAATTGCGATAGCCGTAATGAGTTTTATATAGGCAGCGTGAGCAGTTCTTCTATTGTCGGGCATGATAAAAACAGGTGATCAAAACCTCACAAGTATACCCGGATTTGTTATTACCCGAAGAACGGTACCTACCAGCGGCCGCTGATATATCCTTCTAATTGGTCAATGAAATCCTTTTGAGAAGAAATGACCACTTTGACCACATCGCCGATGGTGATCAACCCTACCATTTGGTCGTTCTCAAGAACTGGTAGATGGCGGATATGTTTTTCTGTCATCATCCGCATACAATCTTCAATGCTGGTTGAGGGAGTTACCGTAAACACTTTCTTTGTCATGATGTCCCGGATCGACGTATCCAGGGGAAAAGTACTTTCTTTTGCAAGTAACCTGGCAAAATCTCGCTCGGAGAAAATGCCAGAGAGTTTCTTGTTGTCTAAAGCAGGCAGCGCGCCAACATCTTTTTCAGCCATTAAAAGTAACGCTTCTTGGACAGTGGCAGATGTCTTGATCCAATACACCTCCGCACCTTTGATTTTTAATAGGTCTGATACTGTAACCATTTCAACCTCCTTTCGATAGGTTCGTATAACTTAAGTTTTTTATGAGATAAAGGATATTAAGTATGATGTTGGTACAGTGTATTCCTATAATACCATACCAGGATGTTTTGTTATGAAAAAATATGGCGACTATATACTTGACACACAAGAGTTATTCATATCTTGACCAAATGCTTTCTGAATTCTGCTGTAAAGTTGACCAGTAGCCTTTGACAGCTTATGGTTTATCTCTATTTTATTATTGGTGTCTTTTATTTCGCTTACTTTGATTGAGATAACATCATATGTTTTGGTCGCCATTTGTCCGCCATTTCCGAAGCGACAATCTGGACTTCTGCATGATAGTGCCAACTGTAACGGTGAACTGCCTGCGACAATCCTTGCACTTATACACGCCCTTGCGAGTGGACGACCCCTTACCTGGTGTGATTTTATAGGCGGTCTTGCAATCGCAGTGCGGGCAGACCGCCCCATTCTCGCCCCAACGGACATATTCAAGATAGGCGCGAGCTTCATCTTCAGTGAATTTACTTATGGTTAGGAAGTCCGCAGTCATGTATTACTCTATTCTTTTATTATTAATAGAGAATGGAAGATTATCTATTTTTCTTAATATAGGTTGACTATTCTTATCCGTTATCTGCAAGTTAAATTCTTTATATGTGTTGCCTTTCATAAATATTTTTGCATAAAAAGGGGGACGACCCTTGAACAAATATTCTTTGTCCAAAAATCTTGATTTCCTATCACTATCAATAACAAATAGATAACAAGCCCCATTATCCGATTGAAAATTGATAGCCAATCCCCGACTTTCCCCGTCTGAGATAATCTGTTTCCTTCTTGTTGTAATATCAATCTCTTCTTTTGATACAAATAGATTATCTATCTCCGACAGATCATTTGACCACCATCGGCAATCCTTTTTGGGTATAATTTGGCTACCCTCACTATCGAATACAACTATTGTTGTAGAGGTAATCTTCGCTGGGTCTCTAACAATGACTTTCTGATGTTCATTCCCCACATTGATTCCATAAATAGTGAAATCATAACCACTACTAACAAGTTCAACATCAATAGAGGTTGATCCATAGTGTTTGTTGGCTTCGAAGCCAACCCACTTTCTTTCCTCCCAAAAGACATCAGAGATTATTAATTTTGGTTTAATAATCATGCGACTGCCCACATAAAGTAGAATTGGGCTGATAATCCCTGACAATAAACCAGCGATAAGCTCACTATAAAAGTTTTCCATACCACAATATTAGCATAGGCGCCCCCCGCTTGGGTTTGGTGAAGGGATGAACCTCTAAAATTATCCTAATTATTCATTTTTTAATTTAACATTCACACCCTGATTTTCAAGCCAATCAAGATCAAGTTTCCATTCATGTTTACTACGCTCTAACCAAATTTTCTTAATAAGCTTTAAATATTGTTCAGTTTGCTCACTTGTCCAACTATTTATTTTAGATAAATGATTTTTAGCTATTTCTCCACGACCATGTAGACTTGCTAATCCTATATGCTTAGTTTCATGGCAACTTGGGCATAGAGAAATTAGACCTTTCAATATTTGAATGTATCTATTATCGTTATATTCCCAAATTTCATGACATTCTACAGCATGACGATCTCCGTGCCCTCCACATATTTCGCAAATATAATTTGCCTTTTCATAAGACACTTTTCTTAATCTATTCCATTCACTTCTTTTTACATTTTTTCGAACATTGGAAAACCAACAAGTTTTTGGAACCAACTCCATCCGTAAACGAATGTCTCCAAATTGATTTTGGATTTGTGTTTTTAGAAGAATACATGGATTCGTTTTTTGCATTTCTATTTCTTCACTTTTTATCCATTGCTTATTTATTCATTTTAATCTTTTTTATCCTTTGTCTTCTTCTTTCCCCATAGGTGGCGTTTTCAGCATTTCCTTTAACACCTCTTTTTCATCCATACCATACAGTGTAAGTTTTGCCTGATATTTACTGCTTCGTTTTTTAGGTGCTTTTTTCTTTGGTTTATTTACTTCTTTTGTCATATTTATTTACCATTTTTTATTTCATTAGGTGACTATTCCCTGACGGCAAGTAACAATGAGTGATTATGTTGCCTACCTGCGGGAATCTATTGAATCCCAGTATATCTCAAATCCTACTGGATGAGGCGGTAGTTTTGGGGAGATACTGTGTTGGGAAATCCACGAGAACGGAAAGACATTTAAATGGCTCGCCGAGAAGTGGGGCGTCAGCTTATCACTTCTCGGCGAATTAATTCGAGATCATTGTGTGAGATTAGAAGAATTGCCAAAGGTAAAGCATGGTTAGCATTCGCCTTTTGTGGTCAATTCCTTGCATCTACTGCACATTGTTCCACCGCCTGTACCTGGCGTCTTATTTTCTTTTTCGATGTTGTTCCCTTCAGTACATTTGCTGCATACGTGATATTTTCCAGGATTCTTTTTGCTATGAAATGAATTTACTCTCATTCTTCCCTCCTTTCTGTAAATATAATCATTGTATATATTATGGATATTTCTTATGAAAAAGTCAATAATGAATAATCCCCATCCCGAAGGTGTAGAATGTTAAGTAATATTTTACACCAGTGGAGAGAGAAGATGCCGAGATATTTAGATAAGGAAGATAAAAATGGCGTAAGGATTACTGTTAATCCAAAGGGTATATTGCGTGGTCATAAAAAACTTAAAAATTTGATTTCTCCTCCAGTACCAGTTGGGAAAAACATAAAACTTGTTATTAAATTTGAGAAACTTAAGAATTTCAACGAACCGCTAATTGAGAATTTCTGGTTCAGTAGGGCAATATTAGAAAAGTTACCGGGTAGAGGTGTGGTAAACATTGAAAACATTAAATTTCTTGAAAATGAACGTGTGTTTGAAAAAGAAATCGAAAGTGAATTTACATCTTGTGAGGGCGATGCGGTATATAAAGTAGGCAATAGGCATTCAATACACTTATCGTTTTATTCAAAAGATGCTTTTCCTCTTTATACAGCCAATGTAAGAAGTACAGAGTGGGGAAAGCGCGATTTGATAATCATGATCTGGGGCGGGGCAATAGTATTTGTAATAACCAAAATAATTTTTCCATTACTCGGTCTTTAAAATGAAAAATCAGAGCAAGCTATTGTATTTACTATAACTTTTAAAGTAATTTCTTCTCCGTTTTCTACCGAAATAATATTTAAATCCTTTTCAAAGTACATCTAAAACCCCTTTTTTATTTTTCTAATTTTTCTAAAATTACTGAATCAAATCTTTATAACTTAATTTTTTTCCAACTGATCTTCTGATAGTGTCAATCATTCTCTTGCCATCTGTTTTTTTACGTGTATTGTAGCGATAGTCAAACTCTGCTAAATAACGATCAAGGTGTTTTTTCGCCACATGATGAAAAGTACCACTCAACGAACGTTTGAGTTGTGAAAAATAGCCTTCTGCGTTGTTTGTATGGGCGCTTCCTCTAACATATTCACCTCTGCCATGATCTATCACGCTATGTCTCGCATATTCTCTGCCAACTGTGTTGTATGCAGAAAAAGTATCGGTATTTAGAATTGCTTCTTTGCTCACACGATCGCTAAGAATTGCTTTAATGTTCCTGCTTGATACTGTTCCTAATGTTTGAGAATATATTTTTCCATTCCGTTCTATCACTGACAAAACAGGGGTTTTTGTTTTTACGCTTCTACCCTGTGTGTTGGCTGTCTTCTTGTTGGCATGTTTATTCTTTTCTTTACCACCTATATATGTTTCATCTACCTCCACTTCTCCACTAAACTTCTTTTCAAAACTATTATGTTCCATTACTGACCGAATTCTTTGAGCCATAAACCACGCTGATTTTTGTGTAATTCCTAATTTTCTTCCTAATTCACATGAACTAATTCCATTTTTGCACGCAACCAACTCGTGAATCGCAAATAACCACTTTGATAAAGGAATCTTTGTTCCTTCAAAGATTGTGCCAACAAGAACTGAAAATTGTTTCTTGCAAGTGTGACAACGCCAAATACGACGATTAGTAATTTTGCCCGTTCGAGTTTTTCGTATGCCGTCATTTGCCTCTATAAAATCTGCGCCCATACTTTTGCAATGTGGGCAGGTTATTCCGTTTTCCCAACGAATGCTTTCTAAAAATTTGTATGCCTCATCTTCACCCGAATATTGCTTTGCAATTACTGAAAAATTTAATTCAGTTTTATTTATTGTAGTATTCTTGTTTTCTTTATTGCTCTTGTGTTTCATACCGCTCTTGCTTTTCATAGGTAGACTTCCTTTGTTTGTATTTCTTTTGTGTGTCATCTACCTAAATAATATCATATTTTTGGATGTTTGTCAAGTACCTAATAATTGTATTTTCATTTTCTTTTTTAATTGTAAAAAGAATCAAGATCTTTTGCTAAGTTATCTATATCTAATATCATTTGGTCAAAATAAACTATGGCTGACGATGAAACTTCGACCTCTTTTATATCCCATAAAACTGCTTTAATTGGCTTAATCTTTGTGTAGAGTGCCAAAGTTTCATCACGCCATTTTTTATAATTTTCAATTTGTATTTTAATCTCAGACTCTTCTTGAAAAACCTCACTGATTTCAATTTGCTTTTTTATTTTGATTCCCTCTTTTAATGCATTGCTTAATTTCGCAATATCTTTCTTTTCTCCCCTTTTCATTTTTTCAATCAACTCATTGTGAATAGCAATCAATAGCAAGACAAAAATATAAAATAGAACACCATAAATTCCCCTCACTATCCATTTGTCAGAAATAATTGTATTAATTCCATATGGATCAAAAAACTGCAATACAGGAGCAGCCATCAGATCAACAATTCCTGCGAACAACAACAATTTGTAGTCTTCGCTGATAACGAATTTTCTAGAAAGATTGATTGCCATAAGTAAACCAAAATTAATATATTTGACATAATTATATCCATTTCACACCATCCTCATAAATTAAATAAATTTTTTTACTCTTAAACAATCGGAAAGATAAACCTGTTGCCATATTTTCTTGGTTTTTTATTTCCAACTTTTAACATCTTCACATTCCCAAATTTCTAACTCACTCCAGGTTGAATCATTATTTCTAACATTGGGCATATCTACGCAACCGAACCAACTTTCTTTCTTATATGTATCGTTAAACATACTCAATATGTCAATTTGCATTCTATATTTACCTGTAAAAAATTCTTTTTCCTCATCATTAAAACTAATAGTGAATCTCCACAATATGCCCCCCACAATGATTTGTTGGCTCATGTTTATGGGAAACTTTGCAATATATAAAAATTCTGGTTTGAAGTTATTTATTTCTTTCAATCCCTTTTCATCACTTGTTCCATAATGCCATTTAAGGGTGCCGAATTCCTTTGTCTCTATATCAACCCATTTATTTCCTTTAATAGGATCTTCTTTAAACCAACTCAACTTCTTTATTATTGCTTTACAAAATATAGGTTTCTTTCTATTGTTGTTGGTGATTGACAAACCAACAACTTGCCCACCCTGTCTTTTTTCTGATTTTATTGAAATATCAATTTCATCTGTTTTTGATTCGGATATATTTTGGTATTTGTTTGGATTCTTAGCGAAATTAGTTTTTTGCAAATTGGCATTATTTATACGTCTTATTTTTGCACCCATCCTTCTTATTTTTTCTTCTTTTTCTTTTATCTTTGCTTCTTGTTCAATGTACATTTTTGGAGGCGAAAATAATACAACCTTAAAAAAAATTGCACAAATTTCATATAGAATAATCAATATCAATACTTGAATATCTCCACGAAGATTATTTATCAATGGTATTTGCAAACTTGTTTGTAAAATACCAACACTACCAAAAAGAGGAAATATCAAGAAAATTAAAATATATTTACCTAATTCCATAATTCGCTCCTTGATAACTTCTTTGGATGTTTCCCAAGCAAAGCGAATTGCCGATTTCCAATATTTGAAAAAATATTTCATCTCCCCTATATTTTACCCCCATACATATTATACTTGGCATTATGGTATACTCGCCTATTTTTATTAGATAATTATTCATTGACTTTTTCACGCAAAACCTCCATAATACATATGGTTGCATAAGGAGGAAAAATGGCGGAACCATTTCCAGATGATGTTATCGAGGATGCATGGGAAAGATCCGGAGAACAATGCGAATGCACAATAATTACTCATCCCGAACACTATGACAGAAGATGTCATCATATGTTGATAAAACCCCATAGAAAAAATATCTACAGTAACTTTGGATGGGATGCACATCAAAAGAATAGTAAAAAGGGATTTAATCTTAATAATTGCATAATTCTCTGTTGGGAATGTCATCGAATAATATCCCCAAGATAGAAAGACTCATCATAATTAGAGTCAAGATTTAGAAGTATCCTTTTTATTAAAAATGCAAAAATTGCCAAAGGAAGATTTTTACATACTGGAGATAATGTATCTTGTTCCTGTTGACGAAAATGGATGTTCGGAAAAACACAAACAAGGTCTTTATCAATTCCTGTCGTAAATCCAACACACCACCATTTTTCACCATGCGCAATTGTGAGTATCTTATTTGTCAATAACCCCATCTATTCCCCCTTATATTTGACGTTAGGGTATACTCGCATAACTTGTGCGTCAAGTATGTAGTTGCCAAAAATATATTAGTTTATTTTCAAACAATGGATAGATAAATTGCGCTGTTGAGAAATAACGCGGTGCTCAAACAAGAAGATTCCCTGCCAGATTCCAAGGCTCAATTGTCCACGATCGATAGGAATGGAGATGCTGGATTGAGTTAACGTGGAGCGGATGTGAGAAGGGGAATCATCTGGCCCCTCAAGGGTATGATGATACCAGGGCTGGTTTTCTGGAACGGCATGTTCGTAATAATTTTCCACATCTTTACGTGATTGTGGGTCATAATTTTCACAAAGTGTAAGCGAAGCGCTTGTATGCGGCAGGAAGAGGAAACACATACCGCTTTGAATTTCCCAACGCTTAATCACCTCAATTATATCCGTGGTTATCACGTACAATTTTTTACCAGTTGTTGAGAATGTTAGCGTATCAGTAAGCCATTCCATTTTCAAACCCTTTATTTTTACAGTTGATTTTACCAGCTGTCAAACCCCTTTATAAACCAGATATCTTCTATGATGCCGCGCTTGATTATTGTACAGCAGCAAAACGGAATAGTGAGGATCTTAGACAAGTTGTGATTATTGTGGTTTTTGCCCATAATTTAGGATATGTAGAAAAACTACTGCTTACCTAGGGACAAGAAATGTTGATTGAAGAAGCAAGCATCTTGGCGATAGATCCATAAAGAAAACATTCATCATGGGTCACGCTCAATAATTTGAGGTTCTGAGAATGAAAATATCTGGCGGTATGAAGACCAGATCAGAACCATAATTGTGAATATAAGACTGATCCAAAACACATATTTCGGAAGCGGAATAACAGCTGCGTCACTCATACTGAAGCGGATTGCGATACGATCACAAAATGCCACAAATGGCCAGGCAAATACTCCTAAAAATTCTCCGATTGGTGGAATAATTAATCCAAACAGAACAGCTAAACCACCCACTGCCATGATCAGCGGTTGCATGGGTGCAATGAGAAAATTGGCAAATAGACTTGTCAGCGACAATTCAGCATTCATCCTAAAAAGGATCGGAAAAACAACCATTGAAGCTGAAAGAGTTGTTGTGAAGATAGTCACAACCGGCATAAATATATCGATGGAATGAACGGGAACCCCCCCTTCTAATTTCCGCCTGATCCAGTTGTCGATCGGATCTGTGAGTGTGAGGAGCGATAAAGTAGCCATAAAGGATAATTGAAAACTGATATCCCAGAGCAGAAATGGATTAGTCAATAACATACCAACGCCCGCCAGTGTAAGGTTATGGATACCGATCGTACGGCGTCCAATTTGATATGCGGGTAAAGCGATTGCCCCCATGATCGCTGCGCGAACTACTGGTAGATCAGCTCCTACAAGCAGGGTATAAAAAAGGATTGCGCAAAATGTTGCCGCGAGAGATCCTTTCCAGCCAAACAATCGACGGAAAGAACGAGAGATAAATACAGCAATGATAGTAATATTGAATCCTGAGATAGCGATGATATGGATCGTACCGCTTGCCCGATACGCATCCCAAAGATAATCAGGGATGCCGCTTTCTATCCCTAACAATATCCCGGATAAGACAGAAGATTCCGGAAATGGCATCAGATTGTATATTGTTGCTTGGGCTCGTTTACGCAATCTGTATAAGAAATCCATAATCTTATTACCGTTTCCATAGGATATATTTTGGACATCCGGGAATGCCATTCTAACAAATAGTTTCTGCTGTGCTGAACGGGAAGTGATAGGAAGTGAATCCGCGTGATAGGTTTGTTTTAATAGTCCCGTGAGTGTTAGGCGGTCTCCGTACTGAATATAAAACCCAGCCGGAAGTAAGAGTGACAAATCTCCTTCAATTTTCACTTTCTCCCCCTTAATTTCAATCGATTCGCTTTTGATAACAGCGGTTGTTATATTGTTGGTTTTATCAGGATCTGATTTGATTACACCGGTTAATGTTATAGGCGTGTTGGATACATACCACAGCAAATTATCCGGGGAGAAAACAGGTAATGCGCTCTGAAACCGTGTACCCCCCAGAAAAAAAGCACATAGGATTAATGCGAATGGTATCCGAAAGATAGGGCGTGATAATAGCGGATGATTTCTATTCCTGAATTGGAAAAACTCGAAAGTGCCTGCTGCCAGGCATATGAGTGCGGCTGAAATCCAAACTAGAAGGGGGAGCCGGCAAAATGACGCTGTGAATATTCCGATGATGGTTGCCAGGCATAACCAGAATAATGGCATATGGATTACCGTTCTTTATTCAAGCGCTTGGTCACGATATATGCCTCGATATGATTCCGGCAGCAATGCCGCGATGCGTAGCATCAGTATACGGGTCCATTTTTTTAGATCCTTTGATCTTCTTCCTCGTTCAAAGGGTGGAATAGTGAAAGGTTCACCGAAACGAACAGTCAGCCGTGGACGGCGAAGGTGGGTCAGATCATGTATAGCGGTTTCTGTACCTGTGATACCCACTGGAATAATTGGGACACCGGTTTTGACCGCTAGCATCAGCGTGCCGGGTTTCCCTGCCTGTAATTGGCCGTTCTTTGAGCGTGAGCCTTCTGGCGCGATTCCGAGTGCGAGTCCCTGGTTTAAGGCTTTCGCGGCTTTGCGGATGGCTGTAAAATCGGCGACATTCCGGTTGATCCAGATTCCCTCCGCAGTATTTGTGAACCATGCCACAAACGAATTTTCCTTGTATTTTGTGGTTACCAAAGCAGTGATATCTTCCCTTATCGGATTAACCATAAGCACAGGTGTATCTAAATGGCTCATATGATTGACTGCCAGGATCACGCCACCCTCCTTTGGAATGTTCTCTGTGCCAAAGTATTCAGAAACTGTTAATGTTTTTATCAGAAATCGAATAATGTGCTGCAGAGTATTTTTTTTCATTACATTTAATTATATTCTTGATTTAACCCCCATTTTTCTGATTAGTTATCTATAAAAAATAATTAATCGGATGGTTTAACTGGTGCTTTAAGTTCCTGCTGTAAATGTGAGTTTATCTTTAATGTAATCACGATGATGATGATGAACACCATTATCATAAAAATCAAGGGAAGGACACCATTGATATTGGAAATTTCTATCCCGGTTCCTTCGGATAATGCCGAGGAAGAAAAACCAGAAAGCAGAGCCAGAGAATTCCAGGCACCGTGCAGGATGGCGGCTGTAATTACATATAAGATTCCCCTGCCTAATCGCTTTTGATGCCAACTGTGAACCAATCCATATCCAACCAATCCGCTTAAGCCGATATGCAGTACACCGGTTGCCGCGCGTAGTGTTATTGCGATCAGCCAGTCTTGTATATTCATCTGGATCACCATTCCCGCGTTTTCTAATATTGCAAATGCGCCTCCACTGATCAACCCCAATGAAAACCCCTCATATTCTTCCAAGGGGCGGCTAAGCAGAAACCAGGTTGACATTGGTTTGAAGATTTCTTCGATGAGAGGAGCGATTAACCCAATTGTCAGGAAGATGGCAGCTGAGATCAGGGGTTGTTTCATTAATTCATACAGGATTTGTTCAACTTCCCCGATTCCACCCTGATAAAGATCTATATTCTCAAGAAATGAAAGGAGTTGGCTGCTCAAATCTGGCTGAAATTCCAACCCAATCATCACGACAATCGCAGCAATCACGATTAGGATCAACTCAATTATTATAATGACTACAGGCGTAACCGTCAGCCCGATTGTGAGAGTACCCCATTCCCGTAGTTTAGTGCTGCGCGGAAGGCCTCTGCGTGAAAATTCTATCAACCACCATACTGGGATAATGACTGCCGCGACCGTTAATGGTGCAAGAAGGAATGCTTTACTCCCATCACGGCTAATGAAATATCCAACAGTTATCAGCAATAACCATAGAGGGATCAGATAATTTGCTTTCTGAAGTAGGGGTTGTAATGATTGGGAGGTAGTCTTCCTTTGAAGCGTCTTAATTGAAGTGATCAAAGTAGGCACATTCAGCAGGCTGATAGAAATCGACAATACACTGGTCGATAATACAGTCATCTCATCAGCTGAGGACAGGCTTGATGCGGAATATATATATGCGCTGGTCAGGGTTAGCCCTGCGATCAATATTCCCATTAAAATACCCAGCGCGCTGAACAATAGTAAAAGTGCGCTGGGTATATTGAGTTTTCTTGACACTATTAATTTTCGTTTATGGTCACCGTCAGGATGCGATCGATCACTGGGGTAAAAATATTTTCTCGCAGTTCAAGTGCGTTTACCACATCCATCCCTTCAACAACTTCACCAAAGATGGTCCTGCCCTGCAGGCTTTCCAGGCTGGTTTTGCTGATGAAGAAGGTGCTTCCGTTAATCCCGGGTCCAATGTTGTTGAAGGTTGCCAATTTACCGGCATTATCAGAAGAATAGTCAGCATTTAATTCATCCAGATATGCGTATCCCGGTCCGCCGTAACCAGTATCTGATGGATCACCTGTTAAAGCGAATTCATTGGTGATGATAAATGGAAGTCCATCGTACCAACCTTCCTTTGTAAGAAACACAAAACTGTTTACTGTAACTGGCGCAATGTCAGCAAATAGATCGACAATAATATCGCCTTTGGTGGTGCTGATGGTGGCGGAATAGTTCTTGTCGGTTTGTGTAACGACTGGTGGGCAAGCAGTGTATTCTTTTTCTTGGTTCTTGATCAGCTGGACGTAGATAGAAAAGATCTCAAACCCACGCTCATTTTCAGGCCATGCGTAACCATTAATGAGTAATGTAGGAGTACTGTTAATGCCTAAGCTCTGCGCGGAGTCTAAGGCATCTTGTACCTTGTTAATGATCTCGGGGCTGTACATGTCCACAAAGAATTGGGTTGGTTCTATTCCTAATTCAACGATATATTTTTCCAACCATGCGTCAAGATCATCCTCTGCGACTGAGCCCCAGAACGCGTCATCCGGTAGATTAGCAAGTTCGGGATTCCCGGCAGATTTAGATCTATGTTCATACATATAAATCTTGAATTCGCTGAACTTGCCCTGCTTCTCTGCCGCTTCCAATGCCTGGGCGGTTAAAATAGACTTATCTTGAAATGGAAAGTGCCGATACACCAGCCGTACATCATCAGGATAACGCTCCTGAATCGCAATCATCAATGGCGCAAAACTACTGCAAGCAGGACAGGTCAGTTGGCTATATTCAAGGAAGGTCACAACTGCATCGTCTGGCCCAACTACCAAATCATCTTCTGTAACAGGAGGAAGCCCTGAAAAAGGCGTGACTAACGATTGGGTCATAAGGCTAAATGGTTTACATGGCTCATCGGCATTAGTGAAGAAGCCGTCCTCGGGAGTGGTGTTTTCATTGGCGGGATCAACGACTTCCTCCCCTTCGACCACAGCGTCTGTTGCGGGTTCTGCAATCTGAGATCCCTCTTCGGTTTTGCCGCACGCAGCTAATAAGATAGCCGCTATTATAAGGAATAGGAACAGCTTTTTTTTCATGGTT
>SDBT01002612.1_pt1 | contig 31668 bp, 25 predicted proteins | sample 2277101 | NCBI WGS metagenome assembly SDBT01 (sample SAMN10404973, study PRJNA504765) | marine sediment metagenome | isolation source: marine sediment core GS10_PC15, 103 cmbsf | place: Arctic Ocean: Southern Knipovich Ridge | collected 2010 | reverse complement strand
TATAAAAACTACATAGATATTCTTTATAAATATCTAATAAATATTGTTGAATAATGATATTTGGAACTTGAAGAGTTAGTTTATTATCTTTTTCTTCGATTAACTTTATCGGTTTAAACCAGTTTTGAAATTCAGTTTTTGAGATTCTTTTTTTTATAAAATCTAAAAAGGAACCCCAGATATTTTCTTTTGTAGTCAGCATAATTTACTTTGAAATTTTTAACTTTCCTAAACATTATAGGAACTATTATTTTTTAATGTATCATGATTCAAAAAAATGGTGCAATAAAATTTATTTTTCTATTTTTTTTATCTTCATAAAAGACTAAAGTTAAACAAAATAAAAAAAAATATTTTTTTTATAAATAAGCAGCTATTAACGCTGATGCAGAAGATGAAATTTGTTTATTGTCACATTTAACAAGAGCTCTTGCTTGCGCCAACCCTTGATTGATGTAACCGAGAGAAAACAAAACTCTTGATCTATTTAATATTGCTAAATAGCTTTTTGGATTTAATGAAATAGATTTATCTAAATATTCTAAAGCTAACATATATTTTTTCTCTTGTAGATATAATGATCCAAGAGTTTGATTATCATATGGATTATTTGGATTTAAAGTAACAAGAGCTTTAAAACAATTAGTCGCATATGAATAATGTCCTTGTTTTAAATAAGAAAATCCAATTGTTCTAATGTCATCTAAATTAGACTCATCCCATTCAAGTATATTTTGCCAATCCATAAACTACCCCTTAGAAAATTCGCTTAATTTACCTTTTATAAGTTTAGATATTTCATTTTTTTGAGTTGTTTCATTAATAAAGTTTAAAAGATCTTCTCTTTCTTTTTCTTCTATTGAATTAGATGTTTTTGTTGAAGTTACTTTTTCTAAATTATCATTATCATCTCCAAGAGATGGAGCTATTTTTTCTAAAAAAACATTTGAAGTAGACAAATTATTGGGTTCCTCAAAATAAGATATAGTTTGATTTAATCCAAAAAGATTAAAATTCTCTTCATATCTTGGGGCTGTTGTTAATACTTGAGCTCTAGAAGCTATGCTTGGAGTCTTATATATTCTTGAAAGTTCTTCATCACTTAATAATTTTGTTTTTTCAATAAAACTTCTATTTACATGAGGGGGTAAATTATCAATTGTAACACTATTTTTTGCCATAAATATACCTAAAACTATCTTTCTCTTTTATATATATAGTAACAAAAAAAGTAAAAAAAAAAAGAATTAATTATATTCATAGATTTTTATTTCCAAAGTTTTGAACGAATTTTTTTTTTGAAGGATTTGTTTAAAAGTTTTGAACAAAAAATCAGACGCTTTGGTTTTTTCACTTAAGATGTTAATAATAAATTTCTTAACGGCATTAAAAGCTCCTCAAAGATCGATTTTATCAAAAGCTCTTGAACAAATTTTCCACAATTTCCCACTTTGATTTTTAATTGTTCATAACTTTTGTAAAAGGTTATTTTTTAGATGTTTGCTTTAAAAAAAATAATTTCTTTTAAAAAATATTAGGCCAATTTTTCTAAAAATATTTACAAGTTTTGAAAAATTTTGATACTATGTGGAAATAGGTGGGAATAACAAAAGTAAGCAAAATGGAACAGTTCTTTTTTAGCGGTTCGCAAACAAGCAAGGTAGATCCAAAAAATAGATTTACTCTTCCTCAAAAAATGAGATATGGTCTTGTTGAAAATGGAAGACTTGAATTTATAATTGGTCTTGGTCTTGGTGGATGTTTAGCTATTTATAGAAGAAGTGATATCCAAAAAATTGTTCAAAAGTTTCAAGAAAAACAACACATTGCTAAATACCAAAAGTTCTTTACTTTGTTTTTTTCAACTCTTCATCATACTTCGTGTGATTCAATTGGAAGAGTAATTATTCCAAATCATTTAAAACAAGCAATTGGAATTAAAAAAGAACTTGTAATTGCAGGTGTGTTAAACAAAATAGAAATATGGCCAAAAGAACTATATGATAGAAATTTATCTAATCTATTACAGGGTAAAGATACAGAATTAGATTTAGCAAAAATGACAGAAGAGGCATTTGCACTATTAGATGAATCAAAAGATGCAGAAGATTAAACATTTTCCAGTTTTATTAAAAGAGTGTTTATCATTTTTTAAAGATGTAAATTTAAATACTTTTTTTGATGGCACAGTTGGCGCTGCAGGTCACGCCAAAGCTATTTTAGATGAACATGATGAAATTGAAATTTATATTGGTAATGATCGAGATAAGGATGCTTTAGAAATAGCAAATGATACTTTAAAACCATACATGAATAAAGTAAGACTTGTTCATTCTAATTATTCTAATATAGATGAAATTTTAGGTGATATGAATATCAAAAAAGTTGATGGTGTTTTATTAGATTTAGGGCTTTCTTCAATGCAATTAGATTCAGAAAGTAGAGGGTTTAGTTTTAGATATGATTCTGTTTTAGATATGAGAATGAATAAATCACAAGATCTTATGGCTAAAGATATTGTAAATAAATACTCAGAAAAAGAACTTTATAAAATTTTCAAAGAATATGGTGAAGATAGAAGATCGAAAGTAGCAGCAAAAGAGATTGTTATTCAAAGAAAGAAAAAGAAAATTAATACAACGTTCGATCTTTTAGAAGTTTTAATGCCAGTTTTAAATAAGAATCAAAGAATACATCCCGCTACTAGACTATTTCAAGCATTAAGAATTTGTGTAAATGATGAACTAGGTGAATTGAAAAAAGGACTATCAAGCGCTATTAATAGATTAAATATTGATGGGGTTATCGGTGTTATCTCATTTCATAGCCTAGAAGATAGAATAGTTAAACACACTTTTAAAGATAATAAAAATTTAAAAGTACTAACTAAAAAGCCAATTATAGCATCAAGAGGTGAAAGAAATCCAAGAGCAAGATCTGCAAAACTTAGATTTGCAAAGAGGGTGGATAATGAATAAGTCTATAATTTTTAGAATTATTTGTTGTTTAATTGTTTTTGGACTTTGTTTGTATTTTTATATAGAAAAACAAAATGAACTTACTGAAATGAAAATAAAAATCCCAAAACTTGCAAAAGAAATTTCAGATTTAAAAGAAGAAATTAGAAAAGCAAAATATGAGATTAAACAATTTGAATCTCCAAATAGATTAATGGAGCTTGTTAAATCACAAGAATTTTCTCATTTAAAACATCCATTTGTAAATCAGGTTTTAAGTATCAAAGAAGGAATTGCTTTAAAAGAAGATATGAAAAAAGATATACTTATTCCTTAAAGCCTAATTGTTTTGAAAATGAAAAAAAAAAAATTAACTACTAGAAAAGATAGAGTTTTACTTATTTATGTATCTTTTTTTATTTTTTTTCTTTTTTGTTTGAATATAGTTTGGTTTTATAAACTCCAAATCCTTCAAAAAGACAAATGGAATAAATTAGCATCTTATCAACATCAATATCTAGCTACTGAATATTTCAGAAGAGGAGTTTTTTTTTCAAATGTATCAATTAAAACAGATCATCCTTCGTTAAAACAGCCTTTTGTAGTTGAGGTCCCAAAGTTTCATTTATATATTGACCCCGAATCTATACCTCTTAAGTATAAGAATCAAGTAGCAAAAAAATTATTCGATTTTATAAATACTAATAAAGATGAAAAAGAAAAAGTTTTTTCATCTTTTTATAAAAAAAGTAGATCTAGAAAAATTTTTTCTTATTTAGATAAAAAAACAAAAGAAGAAATTATTAGTTGGTGGCAAAGTTTTTCAAAAGAGAGAAAAATTGTAAGAAATGCAATTTTTTTTATAAAAGATTATAAAAGATCTTATCCATTTGGTTCTATGCTAGGGCAGCTTCTTCATACTGTTCAAGAAGAAAAAGATCATATAACTTTTCAATCTCATCCAACAGGTGGTTTAGAGTTATATTTTCATGATTATTTGAAAGGTAAACTTGGAAAAAGAATAATAACTAGATCTTTAAGACATCCTTTAGATACTGGAAAAGTAATTGAAGTGCCTGAAGACGGATGTGATGTTTATTTAACAATAAATCATTATCTTCAAGCAATAACAGAAGATGAGCTTAAAAAAGGAGTAAAAAATGCTAATGCTAAAGGTGGTTGGGCTATTATGATGGATCCTTATAATGGTGAAATTTTAGCTCTTGCTCAAATGCCTGAATTTAATGTTTTAGAATATCCAAAATATTTTAATGATCCCGATTTAACACAAGAGACAAAACTCAAAGCTTGCACAGATACTTTTGAGCCTGCAAGTATTATGAAACCCATAACAGTTGCAATTTGTTTAAAAGCAAATGAAGAACTTGAAAAAAATAATTTAGAAATATTATTTGATCCAGATGATAAATTAAAAACTTCTGATGGTCATTTTCCTGGTAGATCAAAACCAATTAGAGATGGAAGAAGACATAACTATTTAAATGTAGATATGGCTATTCAAAAATCTTCAAATATATATATGGGAAAAATTGTAGATAGATTGATAAATAGGCTATCTGATAAATGGTATAGAGATGCTTTATACGAAATGTTTGAATTTGGTCAAAAAACTAATATTGAATATCCAATGGAAGAGGTGGGATTAGTTCCTAGATTTGATAAAACTCATCCAAATGGAACTAAAGAGTGGTCTAAAGCAACTCCATATTCACTTGCTATGGGGTATAATATTTTAGTGAATAGTTTCCAAATGATAAAAGCTTTCTCAGCAATAGCAAATGGTGGATATATTGTAAAACCTACTTTTTTAAAAAAAATAATAAAAAAAGATAACTTTGGGAAAGAAAAAATAATTTTTGATAATACAGAAAATTTAGCACTTGAAAGCAGAAAAAAAATTTTAAGTGAAAAAAGCTGTAAAAGAATAATAAAAGCTATGAAATATACAACCAAATTAGGAGGAACATCTAAATTGGCAGATGTATATGGTTATACTGAGTGTGGTAAGTCTGGAACAGCTGAAAAAATAATAAACGGCTCTTATTCAAAAAATGTACATATTTCTTCTTTTATTGGGATTGTTCCAGCAGATAACCCTAGATTTGTATTAATGGTAGTTATAGATGAACCTGAGAAAAAATTTGTTCCAAATCTTGGTAAACTTCAGCAAGGTGGGGTATGTGCTGCCCCTGTATTTAAAGAGATAGCTACCAGATCACTACACTATTTAGGAATTCAGCCAGATGATCCTTATGGGTATTCACCAGCAGATCCAAGAAGGAAGATATCCAAAGCATCTTGGTTTAAAGAAGTTGAAGAATTAAAAAAACTATACCTAAAATGGAATGAATGAAATTAAAAACACTTTTTAAAAATATAAAATATAAAACAATAAAAGGTAAAAAAGATATTGATATATCTGGGATATGTTCAGATTCTAGATACGTTTCTATAAATAATTTATTTATAGCTAAAAAAGGCTTAAGTTATGATGGCTCAAATTTTATAATAGATGCAATAAATGCAGGGGCTATAGCAATTGTAACCAATATCTATAATCCCTTTATAAAAGCAACTCAAATTATAGTAGATGATCCAGCTAGCATTGAAGCTGATATAGCTGAGAAATTTTATGGTACTAGTTCAAATGATATATTAAAAATTGCAATTACTGGAACTAATGGAAAAACAACAACTAGTTATTTAATTAAACATGTTTTAGATAATATAAATATCAAATCTGGTCTTATTGGGTCTATTGAATATATTTTAGGAAATAATAAATTATTTTCTACTAACTCTACTCCTGGCGTTGTTTTAAATCATAAATATATTCATGAGATGAAAAAAAATAATTTAAAAGCATTAGTTATTGAAGCTACATCTCATGGTCTTGATCAAGATAGACTTAAAAAAATAGAGTTTGATATTTCAATTTTCACAAATTTTACCCAAGATCATTTAGATTATCATGAAAATATGCAAAAATATTTTTCAGCTAAAAAAAAGCTTTTTGATAATTTAAAAAAAGATAGTATTGCAATAGTTAATTTAGATGATGAGAAGTCTTTAGAAATAGTAAAAAATACTAAAGCTAAAGTTTATACAATATCTACTAAAAAAAAGGCTTCTTTAAAAGCTTATGATATAAACTGCACTTTAGAAGGAAGTTATTTTTTTATAGATCATGAAAATGAAAAACATAAAATTTTTATTCCACTAATTGGTATTTTTAATGTTTATAATGCTCTTAGTTGTATACAAGCTCTTTTATTAAAAAAAATAAAATTAGTAGATATAATTAAAGCTCTAAAAACATTTAAAAACATCAAAGGGAGACTTGAAAAAGTAAATAGCACTAAAAGAAATATTTTTGTTGATTTTGCACATACAGATGACGCTTTAATAAATGTCCTTTCAAATATAAAAAAACTTACAAAAGCAAGAATTATTAATATCTTTGGATGTGGTGGTAACAGAGATAGTGATAAAAGAAAGAAAATGGCAATAGCCTCTGAAAAATATGCTGATATTTCAATTGTGACTTCAGATAATCCAAGAAATGAAGATCCAAAGAAAATAATTGATGAAATAATTCTTGGTTTTTCTAAAAAAGATAGTTATATTGTCATTGAGGATAGGAAAATGGCAATTGAAAAGGCGATTGAACTATCTAAAAAAGAAGATATAATTTTAATAAGTGGAAAAGGTCATGAAACTTATCAAATTATTAAAGATAAAAAACATGATTTTAACGATGTTAAAATTGCAGAAAGTTTTTTAAATTCCCAAAAAGGTATTAAATGAGATATTTATTTTTTTTACTCATATTTCCTGCATTGATATTTACATCTCCTAAAAAAATAGTTGCTGCTGCATATAAAAACAAAATGGTGAAAAAGCCGGTTATTATTTTAGATGCTGGTCATGGTGGGCAAGATATCGGCACTAAAATAAAATATCCTTTTTGTGAGGAAAAAAGACTTTGTTTAACAACTACACTTTATGCAAAAAGATATTTAGAGCAAATGGGATATCATGTTGTTTTAACAAGAGCTAAAGATTATGCTATTTCACTTCAAAAAAGAGTAGATATTACAAATCAATCTAAGTCCAATCTTTTTGTAAGCATTCATTTCAATTCATGTCCAAGTAAAGATCCAAATGGAATTGAAATTTTTTATTTTAATTCTAAAAATGATAAAAAAAGAGCTAAACTTTCAAAATCCTTAGCTACTGATATATTATATTCAGTAATAGGCAAAACAAAAGCTAAAAATAGAGGAGTTAAATCAGCTGATTTTTTTGTTATTAGAGATACTCAAGTTCCAGCTATCTTATTAGAAGGCGGCTTTTTAACAAATGCCTATGAAAGAGATAATTTGAGAAAAAATGTTTATCTAGAAAAAATTGCAATAGGCGTTGCTAATGGTGTAGATAAATTTATAAAACATCTTCCTTAAATAAATAAAAAATTTATTATTACTAATAATTCTTTAATGATTATTAATTAAAGAAGTTATTTCGTTCTTATGTTATAATTAATTTCGGAAATGTAATTAATTGTAATTATGGGCATTAAAATAAATATAATAAATAAAACAACTTTTGATGATTATAATTTGTCTCTACTATTAAATAGAGATAAAAATACTGTATTCAAAGTAGAAAATAATAAATTAAAAGAGCTTAATTTATTTGAAAAAATCAAATATATTGTTGGGAAGAAATTATCAAGTAATTTTTATAAAGAAACCCAGGGTGATTTAAATAAATTAATTACATCTTTGATTTCAAGAATTGATGGTGATGATGCAACTATTAAAAAAATATTTTTAATACAGTTAAAATCTTTATCAAGTAATATTTTTGATAGATCAAAAATTCAAAAAAAACATTTAGATATACTTGAAAAAACAATTGATTTAGATCAAAATATTTTAACATCGAAACAAAGAATTCAAGATTTTGAATCTAAAATTGATTTTTTCAAAGCAAAAAAAGAACTTTGTAAAAATGATAAATTATTACTTAAGTATTTTGAAAAGCTATTTTTGGATGAGAAGAAATTTTTAAGTGTTTTAAAAACAGCTCTATTAGCATTGCATTTAGGCATAAAACCATTAAGTGGAAGTGGGTGTTGTTCAAGTTATATTTTAAAAGATTTAAGTAATAAAAACATTGCAATTTTCAAACCTAAATCAGGAGACTCTTTATCTAATAAATCTACTAGTATTACTGGAAAAATAGCAAGACTAGTTAAATTTTTATCTTTAAACAAAATAGAATTTTTAATAAATCCATTTATTAAAATGGGAGCTATTTGGCCGCAGAGATTTTATGAAAATATGGGAGGCAAAGCTTTTATTGCTGAGAGTTTATGTTATGATATAAGTAATTATACAAAAATTAATTTGGTTCCAATTACAAAAATTATAAAAATTGATCCTAAAATTTATAAAAATGATAAAGCTGAAAATATAGAAGAAGGATCTATTCAATTATTTGAAGAAAAGGTCGAAGATGCAAATAAGTATTTAGATCTTGAGAAATTTTATAGAAAAAGACTTAAGGATTATTTTTTAAAAGATAAAAAACTCAAAGAAATTGACAATGAAAATTTTCTAAAAAGATTTGATGATTTTGTTATTTTAAATGTAATTTTTGGAAACTTTGATGCTCATAGTGAAAATTGGCTTATTCAAAAAGACGAAAATAATGCATTTAAAGATATTGTTTTAATTGATGGAGGAATTTCTTCCTATCCATTCTTTCCTAGTGAAAAAAGAGAAGTCCGTAAATTATATGCTTTTGCAAACAAAAATTTAGCGTTTGTAAATAGAAAGTTTTCTACTAAAGCTAAAAATAAGATTTATCATATTTATAAAAAAAGATTTTATATAGCTAAATTAGTTGAAAAAAAATATGAAGCCTATAGTTGTAAATATGCAAAACAAAGAGCTGATCAAACACTGGAGAGGATTTCTACTTTATATCATTTAGCTATTCAAGATAGAGATATCTGTGAATTAAAGGATTTTAAAACACAAGATCAAATGGATAAACTGAAATTTACATTTAATTTTTAAAAATCTTATTTTAAATAACTTAAAATAAAATAAAAAAAAACAGTTTTTAAATTAATATTCATACTTTATTTTTTTATTAATTTATACTCCAATTCAGTAAATGAAAAAATTATATATGGGGAAGCTGTAGTTTCTAGAAATGATAATTTTATAAATATCGATCAATTAAGCGATAAAGCAATTATAAATTGGAATAATTTCAAATACAAGAGTTGAAAACAAACGATGGAAAAGTTTTAATTATTCAGATTTTAAAACTTCAGTAAAAACAGAAGATGGAATTTTAACCTTTCCTATCTCTTTCATTTTTTTCTTACCTTTTTTCTGTTTTTCCCAAAGCTTTCTTTTTCTTGTAATATCTCCACCATAACATTTAGCGGTTACATTTTTACCCATAGCAGAGATAGTCTCCCTTGCTATGATTTTACCACCAATCGTTGCTTGTATAGGTACTTTAAATAGTTGTTTAGGGATGAGATCTTTTAACCTTTTACAAACAGCTCTTCCCTTCATTTCAGCTTTAGATCTGTGTACTAAACATGAAAAAGCATCAACTGTTTCTTCATTTACTTTGATTTCGAGTCTAATAATATCTGCTTTTTCATATCCGGATAGTTCATAATCAAATGAAGCATAGCCTTTTGTGATAGATTTTAATTTATCATTAAAATCAGTTAAGATTTCATTCATAGGAAATCTAAATGTTAAAATAAGTCTTTTATCATTTATAGTTTCTGTTTTTATTAAATTCCCTCTTTTTTCCATCCCAAGGCTCATAATAGCACCTAAAAAATCACTAGGAGTCATAATATGACATTCGATATAAGGTTCTTCTATATGTTTAATAATAGTAGGATCTGGATAATGTGTTGGTGAATCAATTTCTATGTATTTACCGCTGTTCAAAGTTAATTTATAAACTACACTTGGAGCTGTTGTTATTATATCTAAATCATATTCTCTAGAAAGTCTTTCGAATATTATTTCTAAATGTAAAAGTCCTAAAAAACCACATCTAAATCCAAAACCAAGAGCATGCGAGCTTTCTTGCTCTACATGAAGAGCAGAGTCATTTAACTGAAGTTTAGTAAGGGCATCTTTTAAATTTTCAAAGTCGGTTGTGTCTATTGGATAAAATCCAGCGTAAACAACAGGAGTGATATTTTTAAAACCACTTAAGGGTTTTAAAGCTTTATCTTTTGCAAGTGTTACTGTATCTCCTATTTTTATATCAGTTGTGTTTTTAATATTTGCTACAAGATATCCTACTTCACCTGCTTTAAGAGAATCAACTGGAGTTGCATTTGGAGAAAATTTACCAACTTCTAAAACTTCAAAAGTTTTATTAGTTGCCATCATAAATATTTGGGATCCTTTTTTTATCTCAGAAGAGATTATTCTTACATAGGCCATAACGCCTCTATAAGTGTCATAATGAGAATCAAATACCAAAGCTTTTAATTTATCTGTATCAATTTTTTTAGGAGGTGGGACATCTGTTATTATTCTTTCTAATAACTCTTTTGTTCCTATATCTTTTTTAGCTGAGGTTAATACTAAATTATCAGTTGGTAATCCTATAATATCTTCTATTTGTTTTTTTACATCTTCTATATTTGCGCTTGGAAGATCTATTTTATTTATAACAGGTACTATCTCTAAATCTCTCTCAACTGCAAGAAGAACATTAGCAAGCGTTTGTGCTTGAACTCCTTGAGAAGCATCTACTACTAATAAAGCTCCTTCACAAGCAGAAAGTGATCTAGATACTTCATATGAAAAATCGACATGTCCGGGGGTGTCTATAATATTTATTTGATAGACATTTCCATCATCAGCTTTATAAATCATTGTAACAGGTCTTGCTTTGATAGTAATTCCCTTCTCTCTTTCAAGCTCCATATTATCTAAATATTGTTCTTTCATCTCTCTTTTAGATACGGTATTTGTAAATTCTAAGAGTCTATCAGCTATTGTTGACTTACCATGATCAATATGAGCAATAATTGAAAAATTTCTAATAAGTTTAGGGTCGTATTTAAACATGATTTAATTTTTATCTTTTTAATAGATATTAGTTTAGCAATTTTATTAGATCTATTCAAGAAAGCTAATTTAAATTAATTTTTTAATATTTTTATATAATATTTATAAGGTAGTTGCAATAAGTAGCTTGATCCTTTTTATGCTAAAAACGTGGATTAGAACGCTTTGTTTTTGGCAAAAAATAAGGATTTATTAATCCCTTTTTATCAGATCTTATAAAGTGATAAGGAGAATACTTGCTTATTTCGACTTATTTGTTATACCTATATTTATAAGTTTTTTTAAGTTAAAGAATTTTTTCTAATTTTGATTTTTTTAAAAAATCAAAAATTCTTCTTAGTGCTGTATAAACAACTAAAAAAGAAAATAAAAGGCTTAGATAAATAAAATATTTAGGAAAAATAATCATTAAGAAAAAGAAAATAAAAGTTTCTGTTCTCTCCATTATTCCAGGTGAATAATGAAAGCTTTTTTGAGTTTTGTTTTCAAAAAAAATACCAACTACTAAAAAAGAGGTTATACATAAATAAGCAGACCCTAACATTATAAGTATAAAAAAAGCTCTTGTAGGATCTAATAAATATAAAGATAACATAATTGAAAATTCTACTACTCTATCTGAAAAAACATCTAAAACAGATCCAAAATTAGATGTTTTGAAATATTTTCTTGCAATTGAGCCATCTAAAGTATCTAAATAGCCAGATAATAATAATAAAGATATAGCTAAATATTTAATGTTTATAGCTATAAAGAAACTAGCTATTATTCCTGTGATCATTGCAAGTATTGTAAGAAAATTTGGATGAATTTTTTTAAATATTGCAAACTTAATAAATGGTTCTATTAAAACTTTTTGATAAAAAGATCTAAAAGAGGTATCTAACATATTTTTTTTTTAATTTTTTTAAAAATAACAGGAATTAATGAAAGCACAGCAAATACAATAAGAACAAGTGTAATTTGAAATGTAAAAATTGATCTTAAAGTAAACTCAGTTGAAGAATCTAAAATAGAACCAAGTCCAGCTCCTGCTTGGGTGAAAATAAAAGTTCCAGGCATTATTCCAAAAAATGTAGTTAATATAAAAGTTCTAAAACGTATATCAAAAAAAGCAGGAAATACATTTACGAACCAAAAAGGAAACGCTGGAACAAGTCTTAAAAAAAGTAAATAACACATAGCATGGTTTTTAATTTCAGATGAAATTTTTTTCATTAATTTCCCGGCTTTTTTTTGAAAAAAATCTCTAAAAGCTGTTTTTGCAGCTAAAAATAATATTCCAGCTCCAATACTCGCTCCTATAAGGACATATAATGTGCTAAAAGGTTGTTTAAATAAAAACCCACCGAGCAAAGTTAAAAAGATAGCTCCTGGAATGGATAGGGCCGTTACTATTATATAAGATAAAATAAATAAAATAGGCGCTAAGATATTGTGTTTATCTAAAAAACTAAGTAAAAAGTTTCTATATTTTTTTAAATTTTCAAAGGATAGAAAATCAAATCCAATAAAGATGAAAAATATAATCATTAAAATTAAAATGATGATTATTGGAATAAAACGTTTAAACTTTTTCATTTTTTTCTCCTAAAAAAACTTTTATACCAAAGATCCGCAGCTTTTCGTATACCAATATTATATGTAGGATAAGGATGAATAATATTAGCTAGGTCTTTTAATTTTATATTTTTATTCATAGCTAGATAAATTTCAGATAATATTTCACCAGCCCTCTCAGCTACAATTGTAGCTCCAAGTATTTTAGATGAGAATTTTTTTACTACTATATTAATAAAACCATTTTTTTCTCTTTGAGTTATGGATCTATCGATTTCATCGATTGGAATTGATATTGATAAAATATGTTTATCTCCATATTTTTCAATAGCTTCTATTTCATTCATTCCAATGCTTGCAATTTCTGGATTAGTAAAAGTAACTTTTGGTAAATGTTTTATGCATATTGCTTTTTTTATCCCTAATGGAAGAATCAAACTTAAAAGAACAGCTCTTGCCTGATGCTCCGCAACATGTGTAAAATAAGGAGGGCCTATTATATCACCTATAGCATAAATATGTTTTTGATTAGTTCTTGAAAATTTATCTACTATAATTTTTTGATTTGTATGTTTTATTTTAGCGTTGTCTAAGTTTAAAGATGAAAATGAAGGTTTTCGGCCTGTTGCAATAAGAAGTTGATCTGCTTTTATTATAGATGTTTTTTCATTTTTAGATATTTCTACTATAAATTCATTATTTTTGAAATTTACACTTTTAGGTGTGTGACTTAAGTATAAAGAGATATTTTCTTTAAAAAAAATATCTTTTAATAGATCGGATGTTTGTTGGGATTCATTGAAAAGTATTTTATCTTTTATATCTACTATTGAAACTTGGCATCCCAATCTTTGAAAAGCTTGAGAAAGTTCACATCCAATAGCACCAGACCCTAAAACTATCAAACTTTTGGGAATGTTTTTTAAATTAAATATTGTTTCATTTGTTAAAAATGGAGTTTTGTCAAGATTGGGTATTGGAGGTATGAAAGGAGAAGATCCCGCAGCTATTACAAGTTTTTTAAACTCAATTATATGCTTTTTTGAATCATATTGAGTAACTTCAATTTTATTAGGTGATAAAAAAGCAGCTGTTGCTTTTAAAGTATCAACTCCTAATTTTTTTAGTGCTATTTCATCTTCTTTTTTTCTTGTTTTTTCAACAATATCTCTTACATTTTTTAAAACATTTGAAAAATCTAAATTGCCTTCAATGTTAATTCCAAATTCATTTTTTCTATTAAAATCATTTGCTATTTTAGATGCTGCTATTAAAGATTTAGAGGGGATGCATCCAAAATTGGTGCAGTCTCCGCCAAAATAAGATTTTTCAATTAAAAGAACCTTTTTTTTAAATTTGGCAAGTCCTATGGCAACTACTAATCCAGCAGCTCCGGCTCCGATTACTACATATTTATACTTCATAAAATCTTTTCAGTTTTTATTTTTTAATAACATAATTAAGAAATCTTAAAAAACATTTTATTATTTACTTGTTTTTTTTATTCATACTATATTTCAAAAATTATTTATAACTTTTTTTATCAAATCTTTTATTGAAAAGAAAAATAAATAAGTATAAGGTCTATTAACCTTTTTTCGATAAGAGGTTGACATGGAAATTAGTACTATTAAAAGATCGAGTAGAATATTAAAAGAACTCAATCATAGATTTAATAGAGATAAGCATTACACCCTAAGAGATAATAGTTTAAATTATAAAGTATCTGGTTTAGCTAAAAATAAACTACCCAATAAATCCAAACATATTATTGATATTTTATCTAAAAATAATGAAGCAAAAGCTATTTTAAATCTTTTTTATAATATGTTAAAGCTTCCAAAATCACATATATTTCTAAGAGATAAAATTAATTATTTTCCTTCTAAAGCGAATAATTATAAAAAAAATCCATCTTCTCCAATTGGAATTTTAGGGGTTAGTTGGTTAAATGCTCTTTTGCAATTTATGATAGCAATTAAATCTATTAGAAATATGTTTTATTTCGCTCCAAAAAGTTTTTTTTCTTTTAATTTGTTTTTAGATACTTATGAAATTGATAAAAAAAATCAAAAAGATATTGTAAGTATCAAAAGTGATATATTGCTTGAATGTTTATTGAAAAAATTCTCAGAAAAAAATTTTATAACTAATAGAGGTAAATTAGATTTATATAAAATTTTATCTTTAATTATGAGTATTTTTTATGAAGAAAATCAAGTAGATCAAAATTTTTTAATCCATAAAAATTCAAATTTTTTATCTTTTAGGCCAGCTTGTCAAATTAGATTTGATTTAGAAAAAAATATTTCTTTTGAATCTTATATTTTTAATATTTTAAATAAATCAAATATTTTATCCAAAGAGCTTTTGATTTCTTTTAAATGGTTTAGTAATGGAAAAAGATTTTTTCTAAACTATAAATCCATGCCTAAAACAAAGATTTTATTTTTTAATGTAAAAAAGCTTATTAATGTAATTTATGAACTTGATGCCTTTATTGAATTTAGACAAGATTCTTCAAGTTTTGGTCACTATATTACATATGTTAAAAAAGAAAATCTTTGGTATCAATGTGATGATAGTAGAATTAATATTATTAATGAAAATAATTTATATTTAGCACTATCTAAAAGTATTCTATTACACTATAAATTTAAAAATCAAAAAAGTTCATTTTATATATAAAAAAAACCTGCAAATTTTACCTTGCAGGTTTTTTTTAGAAATTTTAATAGCTAATGTGATATTAACTAACAACTTCTTCTTTTTTCTTGTTTTCAACAACAGCTTTGAGATCTTCTTCCGAAACTCTCTTTTTTTCCATCTCTGCATTTTTCTCTTCGAATTTTTTAGAAAGAGCGTTTGCAGACATTGTCCACATGCCAACGATTAATACAACGATTACCATGGCGTATGGAGCAACTCCAGCTAAGCTACCGCACATAACTATTAATCCTTGTTGTAAAAAAGCTCCACCTGATTTTCCAAGTCTTGCCCCTACAACGTCAATAGCTGCTTTTCCTTTTACTTTAGATTCTTGATCTAAAGGTATATAAGCCATCTCTTTTGTTGGATCAAAGAAAGTGTATTTACAAGATTTAGATAAGATGTTTTGTGCAGCTCCTAAAAGTACAATTAAAAATTGAAGTGTGATGCCACCAATTAAATGTGCAGGAAGTGAATTTTTAAACACCACAAAAGCTAAGAAAGTAACTCCTGTTACAGCTACCATAATTGGTGTTAAAAGAGCTGAGAATCTCCAGCCAAATTTTCTCATAATGTTTCCACCTAGAAACATTGTAGAAAAAATTGTAACCATTCCGGTTATCATAGAAAAACTTCCCATAAATGCTAAATAATCATTTGAATTTGGATATTGAGCTTTTAATTGAGATTTCCAAGTAACTTCTACTAGATTAATTGCTATTCCATAAGATAGTACAACTATAGCTAGTAAGCCTAAATATTTAGATTTAAATAAAAATTTAAAACTGTCTGTCATCGAAAGTTTAGGTTTAGATTTTTTAGTGTTTTTTTGCTCATCTTGTGAGTAAAATCTAGAGTCTGTCAAAACATTTTTATTCATCCAATAATAAGATGCAATTATAACAAGTCCAAGCATTACAACAATTGCTGTAAGTCTATTAATTGTCATTCCCCAAGGATCTATGTTTGTAGTTAAACCAGCTGCTGCTAATTTTTTTGGTAAGTGTGCTAAATATCTAATAGTAGGTCCAGATACCAAAAGAGCAACGTTTGCGCCTGTTAGGAAAAGAGCATAAAATCTTTTTGCTTCTTTTACTTTAGTTATCTCATTTGCAAATCCCCAAAATAATAATGAAAGTACTACACTTCCCCAAAGTTCAGACATTACATAAAAAAGTGAAAAAATCCAGTTTCTAAATACAGCGATTAAACCCATAAATCCACTTGGTAAAGCAGCTTGAAGTTTATCAGCTAGTGCATGAGGATGTAAAAAATCTTTTGCAGGATATAATACAAGTGCAAATAGTGCAAAAAATATTATAAATGGAGATATTGTAGCGTAAAACAATCCTGGTTTACTTAACTTATTTGATAATTTTGAGTAAATAAGCATAAAAATTATAGCTCCAGGGAGTACTCCATATAATTTTAAAAATGGAATAACTTCAGCTCCAGAACCTCCAGCTGTTACTACAAGTGTATCTTTCAGATCTCTTAAAACTGTATAGTTAAAAGAAATACAAAAAAAGATTAGTAACATAGGTAGAAGTTTTTTTAGCTCAAAACTATGAATAGGCCAAAGAAGTGAGCGAACTTTAGAAAATTCTTTAACGGGTTGGGTCATATTTAAATTCCTTTGTTTTTAATGAAAATATTTAATATAGGATTTACTAATATTATAGAGGCTTTTCAATAAAAAACAACAAAAATAAAAAGTATTTAATAATTATTTTTTTAAGAAATTTGAATAAAAAAAAACCTTTGATTTTTTTCAAAGGTTTTTTTTATTTGTGAAATTCAAAATTTAATTTTGATTTAATAAAACATTTTCTAATGTTACTTGAGCATTAACTGATTCAACATAACCATTCCAAAGCTCTGGATCAATTTTATTATGTCTAATTGATTGAATAAGCTCTCTTTTATAAGTTGCTAAAGATTTTTTTGGGCTTAAAAGTGAAATTATTTCTTTATCACCAGCAAGTCTTGCTATGTTCAGCATTCTCTCTAATTGCCATTTTGAAAAATTTAATTGATCTTTTCTTTTTCTTGATCCTCTAGGAGCTCTTTGTTTTGGAGGAAGAGCTAGAGGTTTCTCAACATTTATAATATGTTCTTTAATTAATGAAGCAAGCTCAGAAGGTTGCTTTCTTTTCATTTTTCTTAAAGTGAAATGATGCATATAACCATCAGGCATCGGGATATATTTACAAAGATCGTTTTCTTTTCTAACACCTACTTTTTTTATTGCTCTAGAAATAACTTCTTCTATTTCTTTAAGGGTTTTTTGAACTTTTTCATTATTTACCATTTTTTCCATCCTTAGATTTAAGTTATTAAATCTTTTTCTAAATAGATAAAAAATTATTCTATCTATGATAAAAAGTTTTATAAAAAAACCTAATTTAGACATTTGCTTAATTAATTGCAAATGTATTTATTCTATAAGGTTTTTATTAAACAAGATTATAAATTGTGATATTATTTTATGCAAGAATAATAGTATTAAAAAATAAATCTTATTATTATTTAATTTTTTCGTCTTTATATTTAATAGCGCCGTCTTCTTCAAAAGCTGTTATTTTATAATTTTTCGGGATTTCAATTATGAGATTATTTTTAAAAATTAAATTATTTGCATAAAAGGAAGAATTTTCATTTAAAATTATTTTAAGGGATTGGTTTCTTTTAATTTTATTTTGATAAAAAATATTTTCACAATTTTTATCAATTCCAAAATTTTCTATTTGGATATTTTTTAAATAACATTTAGTATTATTTAGAATTTTTTTATCGCAAAATAAATTTTTATTTTCAATTATTAAAGAACCACTTAAATAAATATTTTCCATATAAAGTTCAGCAATATTTAAATATAAATCAAAGTTATTATCAAATTTTCCATTAATTAGTTTCTTCGAAATAATATCGTATAAAGGCCCTAAAATTGGATTGATATAGCATGTGAAGTTTGGCCCATTTTTTAAATAATCATCAAATGAAATAATGTTTGGTATTTTTACATTGCAATGATTAGTTAAAAGATCAAAATAATTAGTTAAAATATCATAGTAACATTTTCTATCAGTCTCTAATTTATCTAACTTACTAATATATTGTTTTTTAATTGCTGAAATTGTTTTTTCTCTTTTGTTATATAAAACAAAAGTTTTTAATTTTTTTTGATTTTCTTTTTTTAGTTTTTTTAAAGATTTATTATAAATATAATCAGATATGTTTTGCATAGTAGATTCTAATCTACCAGCTTTAATTTCTTTGATGGAATTATTTTCTTTTTGTAAAACTTTAGTTTTTAAATTTATAATGAGACCCGGAAATTCACATTTGTTAAGAGCTTTTAAAATCTCATTAATATCTGCAAATAATATATTTGTATTTGATGGGTATTTTGAATAAGGACTATCTTTTGTATGTTCTTCTTTAAGATTATATTTCTTAAAATCAGTGTATTCTATATTTGTAAAATTATAATAATAAAAACCATTTTTTTTCTCTTTTAAAACATTCATTCCCTCTTTTGTTTTTAAAAGTTTCTGGCAGGATAAAAAACCAAAAGCTTTTTTATTTTTTACTCCATATCCTAATAAGGCGAGTGGATTATAATCTAAGTAAGCTATTGGATTGTTTATTTGTCTGATTAATAGTTTGTTTATATTTCTATTTAAAAGAGAATCAAATACTTTTGAATCTTTCATTAATTTCCAAATAACCCCGTGCCCAGAGGGTTTTAAATCTAATTTCATACTTGATTTCATCGCAAAATCTTTGTTTTCACAAATGAGCGGACAAAGCATTTGTTTAACAAAATAAAAATTTTCTTTTCCTCTATGATACCATTTATTTTTTTCTAAAATATCTAAAATATTGCGATGATTGTTTTTAGCATCTGAGGTCATAATCACTATTGGGATAGTGATGTTTTTATTTGTTTTTTTATAGTATAAATATTCAAGAGCAAAAAGGTCATTGATTATGATTTCTAAAAGATTAGAATTTAAAAACTTTAAACTAGCTAGCGGCATGGGCTCTTTGGTTATTTCATTGATTAAACCAAACCTATCAGCTGCTCCTCCCATTGGAGATACAAAAGCTACTTTATCTAAATTTTCTATGCCAACATCAATTAGTTTGTTTATTTCAGAATTTCTATTTTGTATGTCTATATACTCTGGCTCATAGAATTTTATGTTTTTTTTAATTATTGATTTATCTTTCTTTGCTAAAAGGGTTGTGAAAATTAAATAGTAACCAATCAAACCTCCAATTGAAAAATAAAACTTTTCTATTTCATAAAGTTCTTTAACTAAAGTTTTTAAAGAATTAAAAAGATCTTTTTTGTTTTTATTGAAATCAATGACTTTACTTATTTGATCAATTAAAATTAATGAATGAATTAGAAATGTTTCTTCTTTTGTGAAATTTTGAATTAATTCATTTAATAATTCATTGTTGTTTAAATACTTAAGAACTTTTTTGTCTTTATTTGAAATCGCAAATTTCTCTTTGATTGATTTAGAAGAAAGTATCTTTTTTATGTTTGTGTTTATCATAGAGTAATCAAGGTTGCTTATTTAATATTAATATATTAAATAAAAAATATAAACAAGGCAATTGTGATAATATAGATTTATCTAAACAATGAAAAAGAAAAACATAATAAGAATTTTTATTTTAAATATTATAATTACAAGCTTATTGTATTTTATTATTGAAAATAAATGGGTTGTTTATAGACAAGCTGAAAATGCGTTTATAAAAAAAGATTATTGTCTAGCTAGATCTTTATACGTTAAATCTTTGGAAAAAGGTCTTAATCCCAATTACATAAATAAAAAAATTATCGATATTTCAAATATCTTAGGGGACTATTTAACAGTTGAAGAGGAATATAAAAAGATATTATCTGAAAATAATTATCAATTAAAACTAATAATTTCTTTAGCTAATTTTTATATTGGAATTAATCAAGATGAAAAAGCGCTTTTGCTTTATAAAAATGAAATAGATAAAGATAAAGATAATCTCATCTTAAAAATTAAGTATGCAAAAGTTTTATCAAGAAATGGTTATTATGATAAAGCTGCAAGCTTATATGAAATTGTTCTAGAAAATTTAAAAGAAGATACTAGAAATGTAAAAAAAATAGATGTAATGATTTTTGCAGCAAGAGAATATGAATACGATAAAAATTTTAAAGATTCGAAAAGGGTTTATTTAGAAATATTAGAAAAAGAAAGTAAACCAAGTATTCAAATAGAGCTTGTAAACGTCTACCTTCAAGAAAAAAAATATAAAGATGCCTTAGATCTTTTAAAAAAGATTCATTTTTCAAAAATTGATGATCATACCAAGTTAATGCTTGTAAATTTTTATTTATATTTTGATGAATTAAATCAAGCAAAAATAATATATGAAAAATACTTAAATCATTTAAATATGCACTCTAGAAATATTGATGAAAAAGTAAATTTATATATTTCAAATAATCAAAATCAAAATAAATTGAAAGATACTTTTAACACAGTCTTTTCTTCAAGTGATCAAGTTCTTTTAGATCTAGCTAAAAGATACGTTAAGAATAAAATGGATGCAGAAGCTATAGAAGTTTATGAATATTTAGACAAAAGAGATAGAAAATTAAATATAGAGCTATTTAAAGAACTGGCTTTAGCTTATCGATATTTAAAAAAATATGATAAAGCCATCAAATTATATGAAATGTTAGTTCAGATAAAACCGAGCTACCAAGTTAAAAAGATGTTAGCTTTATCAAAAAGTGCCAATGGTGATAATAAAGAGGCTTTAGAAATGCTTTTAAATCTTCAAGCATTGGATAATAAAGATATTGTGGTTTTATTAGAAATAGCAAGGTTGTATGTAAGAGAGAATAACAATATAAAAGCAAAAGAATTATTCGATGAGCTGTTAAGTTCTTATCCTTGCAATTTAAATATTAAATTAGAATATGCAAATTTTGAAGCTATAATAGGCCATCCAAATACTTCTAAAGATTTATTTTTATCTTTATTGTATCAGACAAATTTTAGAGAAGATATTTTTTTTAGATTTGCAACTTCTTTAATGGCTTCTGCTAATTTTTACAAAGCAGAAGATATATATTTATATTTACAAAATAAAGAACCTGACAATGCTAATATTAATTTAAAGCTATCTTTTCTTTTAGCATCTCAAGAAAGATATGAAGAAGCAAAAGAAATCTTACAAAAATTAATTTTTGAAAAAAAAGAGATAGACGCATCTTATAGAATGCTATCGGATATTTCTTTAATGCAAAATGATATTAATCAAACTCTTTATTTTGCTAAAAAAGCATATGAGATAGATGATAATTTAGAAAATAGCTTAATCTATTTCAAATGCTTATGTATAAATAATGAATTAAACTTAGCTATAGAGCTTTTTGCAAAATTAGAAAAACAAGATAAATATAAAAAGATCTGTTTATTTTACATAGCAAATTTTTATGCTAATAATAATAAAAAAGAGTTAGCAAAAGATTATTATTTGCAAATTTTGAAAGTTGATCCAAATTTTATTGAAGCTAAGTTCAATCTTTTAAAAATAGAAAATAAATTAAGTGACTATGAAAATTTATTAAATGAAGCTGATAATACAATTGATTTAGAGAAATATGGAACTCTTTATTCAAATCTAGGGCATTTTAAAATAGCAATAAAATTTTATCAAAAGGCTCTTCAAATAGATCCAAACTGTTTTTTTGCTAAATTATCTTTATCTCAAGCGCTAGCTTCTAATCAACAATACTTTCGATCTTTAGATATTTTAAACTCTATGAATTATAATTATTTCCCAAATTACAAAATATCTCTTTGGATAGCTAGAGTATTATCTTGGGCTAAGTATTATGATAGCTCAATTTTTGAATATAAAAATTTACTTTCTTTTAGGAAAGATGATCCTGTAATAATAAGAGAAATGGCGAGAGTTGCCTCTTGGGCAAAAGACACCCCCCTTGCAGAAAAAATATATGCTAAAGAACTCTGTCCAACAATTAGTAAAATCCTTCTTGAAAATGTTATAAAAAGTGAAGAAATAGAAAATCAAAAACTTCTTTATGATTTATTTTTGTTAAAAGAGGGTGGGTATGTAAGCTATGAAGTAATTAAAAATAATATTGATAATTATAATTTATCCAAAACGGAGAAAACTACTTTAAATGAAATTTTAATAAATTTAAGCGCAAAATATGAAATTCAAAAATCTATCACCTTAGAAAAAAAGGCAAAAAAAGCTTTTTATGAAGAAAAATATTTACTATCAGCTCAAACATATGAAGAACTTATAAAAATGCATCCATATAATCTTGAGGCTTTATTTGATGTGGCACAAAATTATTGCGCTATGAATTTATGTAATCCATCCAAAAAAGCTTACTTGAAATTATTGAAATTCGATTCTACTCATAATTTAGCTAAATTAGCATATGATAGGGTTAAAATTGAAGCTCATCCATTTTTGAAATTAAACTATAACTATTTTCAAGAAGAAGGAAGGGGAGATTTAGATAGAATTATTCAACATAGATTAGATTTTTTAATTGGAGTTCCAATAAAGTGCTCTCATATATTAAAAGCCTCTGTTTCAGGATATAATGATGAACCTACTTTTGAGAAAAACACTCAAATAAAAAATGTAGACCAGCTTGAAAATATAAAATATCCATCTATCGGATATAATATTTATTATGATGGAATTTTATCTCCATATATTAGAACCAATGCGTTTTTCTCACAAAAATTTTATTTAAAGAAGTTTAGAAAAACTATAGAAGGTGGATTAAATTTAAATTTCAATTTACAAGATTTTATAAAACTTAATTTGAGTTTTAATAAAAAAAATAAGTTAGACAACATTTTTTCCTTGCAGCAAAGAATTCAAAAGAGTACTTGGATGCTAGAATCTATATCTTCAATAAAAAGAAAAATAGATATAGAGGCAGCAATAAGATATCAAAATTTTAGTGATAATAATAATATCCAATTTCTTAACATTGAAGTAGGCTATAGATTAACTTCGCACCCAACAATGTTAAAATTTAATTTCTTAGGTGAATATAGAAATTCTAAAAAATTAAACAGATTCATTTTTGATGGTAGTGATCTTATCAATATTATTCATCCTTATTGGACTCCACATAATTACAATGCTTATAGAGTGCAATTAGAGTGGTTTCATGATATAGCTAGTCCACAAATATGCACTAATCAAAAAAGATACTACGATTTGAAATTATTTTATGGTAATGATACTGAAAAAAATCCAACTGTTAGATTTGATGCAGATGTGAATATAGGTTTTTTAAATCACTACATGTTTTCTTTAAATGGATATATACATAGATCAAAACTTTGGGATGCTGTAGGGATAAATGCAATTTTTAAATATCAATTTTAATAGGTAGTAAATATGGGAAAACAAAGAAAGAAATTTGAAATTTTAATTCTTGTAATTTTATTTTCTACAATTGTTGTAACTCTTACTTATTTAGTTACTAGAATAGTTTTATATATTAAAGCAGAGCACTATTGGTATGAGAATTTTTTTGCCATGCTTTTACTATTAGCTGAGACGTTTATTATAATTCATGGATTTGGATATCTGGCAGAAGTTGTTCAAGTTGTAATGAAATATAAATCTTTTGTAGATAAAAGACCGGAAGATATTAAATTAGAAAATTATCCGTATGTAGCTGTAGTAGTGCCTTCATATAAAGAGCCTATTGATCTTTTAAGAAATACACTCATTTGTACTTTTAATTTAAAATATAAAAATAAAGAAATATTTTTACTTGATGATACAAGATATGATCAATTCAAAAATGATGAAGAAAAACAAAATCTTTTAGATTATAAACTGCAAGTTGAAAATCTCTGCAAAGAAATAGGAATCAATCTTTTTAGAAGGAAATGGAGAGGCGCAAAAGCTGGAATTATAAATGATTTTTTGGATTTTATAAAAAATAGAAAAAAAGAGGGGACTAATTGCATTTTTAATAAAGAAGTTGATGTAAGTCTTTTAAAATATTTATGTGTTTTCGATGCTGATCAAAATCCAATGATTGACTTTTTAGATCATTTAATGCCTTTAATGGAAACAAATGACAAATTAGCATTTATTCAAACTCCTCAGTACTATACTAATTTCGAAGAGAATAGAGTGGCAAGAGCAGCAGGCTTGCAGCAAGTAATATTCTATGAATACATATGTATTGGCAAAAGTGAAAAAAATGCTATGTTTTGCTGTGGTACAAATGTAGTATTTAGAATTGATGCTCTTTTAGATGTTGGTGGTTTTGATGAAACATCAGTTACAGAAGACTTTGCAACTTCCATTAAATTTCATTTAAATGGTTGGAAAAGTATGTATTATAGTAGAGTTCTAGCATTTGGTCTTGGCCCTGAAGATTTAGGTAATTATTTTAAACAACAATATAGATGGGCTCTTGGAACAATAGGCGTTTTTAAAACTGTTTTATTTAAGCTTTTAACAAGTCCTTCAAAAATGAAGTTAAAAATGTGGTGGGAATATCTTTTATCTACAACGCATTATTTTATAGGAGCTTTTTATTTTGTTTTAATAATTATGCCAATTATTTATCTTTTTTTTAGAATTCCTATATATTTTGCATCACCAATTATTTATGGGATTGTATTTTTGCCGTATATTATAATTACATTAGTCTCTTTTTTTTGGACTTTAAGGCAAAGGCATTATACAACTAAAGATATATTTTTAGGGCAATTTTTAATGATGATAACTTTTCCTGTTTATATCAAGGCTGCTTTTCATGCTTTAATTAATAAAAAATCTAAGTTTGAAGTTACTTCAAAAGATGTTTCAGCTCATTCCCTGCCAATTAAAGATTTATGGGTGCAATTTACAATGATAATTTTGCTTTTTTCTTCTATTATCTGGGGGTTAAATAGAGTTTATTTTGAAAGGATACTTATAATTCCTATTTTAGTAAATGCTTTTTGGTGCGCTTATAATGTGTTTATATTATCTAAAATATTTTATTTTAATAATCCAATTGAAAAGAAAAAAGACAATGAATTACCAAAGGAAGCTGAATGAAAAAAATAATTTTTATTTTTATTTTTTTTATCACTACTTTTTTTGCAAATGAAGATATTAGATTTTTCGGAGCTGCGATAGAAGGTTTTCCAACTATTGAAAGTGTTTATAAATTAGAATATGAATTTAATTTCACTCCAAATTTAATAGAGTTTTATATTCAATTTGATAAAAACAATAAAAATCTTTTTTCGAACTTAAAAAACTCTTTAAAAGTTTTAAAATCTTTTGAAATTATTCCTGTAATTACTATAGAGCCAATGTATATTGAAAAAGGAAAAGAAATCACAATAAATTATGAAAAAATTTTAAATAAAGAGTATGACAACTTTTTATTATCTTTAACTAATGAAATAAAGGAAATTGATCTACCAATTATTATTAGATTTGCTCAAGAGATGAACTTAAATAGGTATCATTGGGGAACTAGTTTAAAAGAGTATGGCCCTAACTCAACTGAAATTTATAAAAAAATGTATAGATACATTTACTTTTTTTTCAAAAAAGAAAATGTTAAAAATGCTCTTTTTGCTTTTTGTCCTAATGTAGAAAGCATTCCAAATGAAAGTTTCAATGATCTAACTAATTATTATCCTGGAAGTGATGTAGTGGATCTATTCGGCCTTGATGGGTATAACTTTGGTAAATGTGCAAATAAAAACAATATGGGATGGGAAAGTAAATGGAGAAGTTTTAATGACATCTTTTCTTCAAGTTTATCTAAATTGAAATCTTTAAGCAATAAACCTATTATTATTTTTGAAATGGCCTCTGCAATAAAAGGAGGTAATAGAGAAAAATGGATAGAAGATGCCTTGCAAGATTTTGAAAAGTTTAATTTAAAAGGACTTATTTGGTTTCAAATAAATAAGGAATGTCATTGGAAAATTAATAAAAATAATGAAAAGGAGAAAATAAAAATTTTTTTTGATATAAATAAAATTTTAATTAATAGATTTTTTGAGGAATTATTAAATGAAAAAAACAAAATTACTTGAAGCTCTTCACTTTGCATTGAAAACAGAAGAGGTTGCTACTACTGTATATTTAAATCATATAGATGCAATTGTTAAAAGATTTGATGTTGATGAAGATTTTATATTAGCTGCCAAAAACATAATTCATAAGCTTATAGCTGGAAATAGATCTCACAAAAAAAAATGTGAGGATATGATTAAAGAAGTTGAAAGCTCAACGAAAGAAGATTTTTAAAATTTAGAAAATAAAGGATTTATAAATGATTACCAAAGAAGACGTTAAAGAAATGATTAAACAAATAAAAAATTCTGAAATGCAAATGCATCAAATTTATGATCATCTATCTGAGCATGTAAGTGATGAAAATTTAAAAAAAGAATTTATAGCAATGAAAGATGAAGAAATAATGCATTTAGCTATGGCACAAGAGTTAGAAGATTTATTAATTGCTCGTTGGCGCTCTCTTGACTAATAGCATTTTTTTATGATATTATATTTGTTAAAATTTTTATTTTAACTATCTATGAAAAAAATCTCAATTTTAGGATCTACAGGTTCTATTGGAAAAACTACTTTAGATGTGATTAGACAAAACCCTAATCTATATGAAGTAATAGCACTCTCAGCTAATACAAATATTTTAGAAATAGAAAAACAAGCAAGAGAATTTAACCCTAAAATCATAGCAATTTTTGATGAAAAAAAAGCAAAAGAGCTTAGAAAAAAAATACCTAATATTAAAATTGTATCAGGTCTAGATGGTTTAATTGAAATTGTAAGTTTAGATGAAGTAGATTTTGTAATGAGCTCTATTTGTGGTTTTATTGGACTTATTCCAACTATACATGCAATTAAAAAAAATAAAACTATAGGTCTCGCTAATAAAGAGGTGATGGTATCTGCAGGGGATTTTGTTAATAGTTTATTAGATAAACATAGCGCAAAATTAATCCCAGTAGATTCAGAGCACAATGCTATTTTTCAATGTTTAAAAAATGAGAAAACAAAAGATGTGAAAAGAATTATTTTAACAGCATCTGGAGGACCTTTTTTTAATTACTCAATAGAAAAGCTATCAAAGATTACTCTAAATGATGCTTTAAATCATCCAACTTATAAAATGGGAAAAAAGATCTCTGTAGACTCTTCTACTTTGATGAATAAGGGACTTGAAATAATTGAGGCTTATCATTTATTTAAATTGGATATTGATCAAATAGATGTTGTAATTCATCCTCAAAGTATTATTCATTCTTTTGTTGAATTTATTGATGGATCCATTTTAGCTCAAATGTCCAAACCTAATATGTACATTCCAATAAGTTATTCTCTTAGTTATCCAAATAGAATAAAATCAAATATTGAAAAATTTGATTTTATTAAAAATGATAAACTTTCATTTTTTCAACCTGATTTAGAAAAATTTAAATGTTTAAGACTTGCAATTGATGCTATAAAAGAAAAAAAGAGTTACCCCTGTTTTTTAAACGCGGCAAATGAAGTGCTAGTCGAGAAATTTTTAAATAAAAAGATATCATACTTAGATATATCTAATAAATTAGAGCAATTAATTACTTTTCATAAGACTAAAGATATGTTATCTTTAGATGATATTTTAGAAGTAGACAAACAAGCAAGGGATTTGGCAAATAAATTATGTTAGAAAATATTTTATACATCATCTTAGCGGTTTTAGGACTTGGGATTTTAGTATTTGTTCATGAACTCGGTCATTACTTTATGGCTAAAAGAGTTAAAATGACTGTTGAAGTTTTTTCAATTGGTTTTGGTAAACCTATTTTTTCATGGTATAGAGGGGATATTAAATGGCAAATTGGAATTCTTCCATTTGGTGGTTTTGTAAAAATCAAAGGTATGGAAAAAGAAGGAAACTTAGAGCCTTATGAAATAAAAGGTGGTTTTTTTGCTAGCAAACCATTGGATAGAATAAAAGTTGCTCTAATGGGACCTTTAGTAAATATTATTTTTGCTTTTTTACTTTTCTGTTTAGTTTTTATCTCTGGTGGAAGAAATAAATCATTTGCTGAAATTACAAAAAAAATAGGATATGTGGATACAAATTCCAAACTATATAACTTCAATGTTAAAGCTGGCGATGAGATTATAAAATATAACAATGAAGTATATACATCTTTTAAAGATGTTATATATGCATCTGTATTAAATGGTAAAAAAACACAGATTTCAGGAAATAAAATAGATTATTTCAATAATACTAAAGAGCTATTTAATTATGATTTAGAGACATATTCTTCTGCTGAAATGGACAAAGACTTTAGAACAATAGGTATAATGTCTCCTGCTAAATATTTAATTTATCAAGGCTCTTTTATTAATTCTTTTGATAACTCAAAAATAAATAAAGAAGATAGATTTCTTTGGGTAAATGGTCATATTTTATTTTCTAATAGACAATTAAATGAAATAATAAATACTCCAAGTGCATTTTTGACAGTACAAAGAGGAAAAGAAATATTTCATACACAAATGCCACTTGTTAAAATATCAGAGCTTGCAATAGATTCAAGAGTTAAAAATGAACTTGAAGATTATAGATATGAAAACAATATTAAAACAAATATAGCAGATCTTTATTTCATTGAGTATTTTTTTAATGATGATTTATATATTGAAAGAAAATTAAAATCTTATGAAGTCATATCTAATAAAAGATCTACTTATGTAAGAAATCTTAAAAGAAATGATAAGATTATAGCTGTAAACAATCAAAAAATTAAAAATGCAAATGAATTATTCAAATTATTACAAACTCCAAAAGTTTTAATTATTTCTCAGAAAAAAGATGCTTTTTCAACTCATGATACAAGTGCAATTGCAGATGCAAACTTTGATAAAAATTTAGATATATCTTCTTTAAAAAAGCTTATTTCAAATATTGGTATAAATAATCAAAATAGCATAAATGACTTATATGTTTTAGATCCAATAGAACCTCTAGCAATCAAAGAAATTACAGATTTATATCCTCAAAATCCTATTTCTCAAAGTTACATGAAAATGAGAAAAGAAATTGAAAAAAATAAAGATGTTATAGAAAAAAATCAAAGACTTTTAGAGTTAAAGAAATTTGAAAACAAAAAGTTTTTAGGAGTGAATTTATCAGATAAATCAATCAAATATAATCCAAATCCTTTCATTTTGTTTTTAGATGGATTTAAAGAGATCTATAAAACTCTTATTTCTTTGATTACAGGCTATCTATCTCCAAAACATTTAGCCGGTCCTGTTGGCATTATTCAAATAGTACAAAAAAGCTGGACTCTTGGAATTAACGAGGCTTTATTTTGGATGGGGTTAATTTCTCTTAATTTAGGAATATTTAATCTATTTCCTCTGCCTGTATTAGATGGAGGGCATATATTGTTTTCAGTATATGAAATGATTGTTAGAAAACCTCTTAAATCAAAAACTATGCAAAAGTTAATTATCCCATTTGTTGTGCTTTTGATACTTGGAATAATATTTATAACTTATCAAGATATAGTAAGATTATTTACTAAGTTTTTTTAATAAAAGATAACTTTTAACATTTTATAAATTATTAACAATTAATATTTAAAATAAATAATATTATAAATAATTATATTTAATATTTTGTGAATTAATAATTTATGTTACGATATATGAAATAAATAAGGAAAAAAATGAGTGTAGAATTAAGCAGATTAAGCTTTGAATTGATACAATCTCAATTAAATGTAGCTAGGGTAACTGTCGATTTAGAAACAAAAAAAAGAGATTATGCATTTATCATAAATTCAATAGACGGTAATTTAAACTATTGGATTGCACATTTAAGGATTGGTGATATTGATGATTTAGTTAGAGGCATTAGATATGATTTAATTAGAATGAAAGAACTCGAAACTGAATATCAAAGAGTCTCCAAAGATAATTTAACTTTATCTCGGCTTTCGGAACTTCCAGAAGATGTGCGGGGCCAGTTTCCTTTAGATAAGATTTTAGCTTTAGCAATTAAATCTAAAGTGTTTCCTTCGGTATCAAATCCTTAGTTATAATTATGAAAATTAATATTTTCACTTTTTATAAATGAAAACAAAACGTATGATTTTATAAATTTATAAATCAAATTTATGAGGATTTATGCGTCTTTTTTTTATCCTTCTTTTTATTCCTTTTTTACTAGTATCAGCAGAGATTGAAAAAATCATCGAAAATATGAGTTTAGATGAAAAAATAGGACAATTATTTATGGCGCCTCTTTGTCCTAAAAGAGATGTTTTGCACTTTGATGACATTAATTATTTAATAAAAAATTACCATATCGGCTCTTTTATAGTTAAACAATCGGATCCAAAGTCCCAAATAGATGCTTTAAATTATTTCCAAAATTTATCTGAATTACCGCTTTTAATATCAGCAGATGCTGAGTGGGGGCTTGGTATGAGAATGGATAACACTATTTCTTATCCTAAAAATATCTATCTTTCAAAAATAAAAGAAGATGAAATTTTATATGAGTTAGGAGATGAAATTGCAAGGCAACTTAAACTTGTTGGAGTTCATATAAATTTAGCGCCAGTAGTTGATGTAAATGATGATATAAAGACTCCGTCTATTGGAATGAGAACATTTGGTAGTGATGTGATAAATATTTCAAATAAAGCTAAAAAAGTAGCACTTGGAATGGAAGATAATAATGTTCTTTCTTGTATGAAACATTTTCCTGGATATTCAGATATTTTAGTTGATCCGCATTTAGATCTGCCAAGTAATGATCATGATTTGAATAGATTAAAAAGTGTGGATTTCATTCCTTATCAAAATCTAATCAAAGAGGGTGTTAGTTGTATAATGACAGCTCACATTATGCTTCCTAAATTAGATAGTGTGCCAGCTACTATGAGTAAATTTATTATTCAAGATCTTTTAAGGGGCTATTTAAATTTTAAAGGACTTATTATTACAGACGCTTTAAATATGAAAGCACTTACTAATTTATATTCTATAGAAGAAATAGCAATAAATGCACATATTGCAGGAAACGATATTTTGTTATATGGAGATCATATAAATCCAAATATAGATGATATTATAAATAATCAAATTCCAAGGGCTTTTAGAGCTATTAAAAAAGATTACTTAGATAAAAAAAAAGATAGAAAAAA
>SDBT01002611.1_pt1 | contig 31688 bp, 22 predicted proteins | sample 2277101 | NCBI WGS metagenome assembly SDBT01 (sample SAMN10404973, study PRJNA504765) | marine sediment metagenome | isolation source: marine sediment core GS10_PC15, 103 cmbsf | place: Arctic Ocean: Southern Knipovich Ridge | collected 2010 | reverse complement strand
ATGAGACTGTAGTGACAGACCTATGTGTCTGTCCGTATGCGCCAAAACCCTGATACCGGGCGCACACACAGGTGCGCCACTACAACGCTAATGGGTATCGTTTCTAACTGAAACAGGTATTATCCATATCATTCTGATACCGGGCCTTTGATGTACAGAAAGTGTTCAGTCTGATAACAGGATGCACAGATGCCCCAACGCGCTCATGAATGGAAAATAAGATAAACCGCAATAGGTGGGGGATTGGAACTGATCGCGCTTTGTCATGGAATGCTGGCACGAGGTTTGCTCTATGTTAGCTACCGATGGTCTGTGGTTTCTTTGGAGGGAAGGAAAGAGGAGACCAAAATGCTCCTGAATAAAAAGATATTGTTAATAGCTCTATCATCATGTATAATCGCTGGAATATATGTATCCGACACGCTGGCTGAGACAGAGGAAGATACCTATGTGTTGCAGGATATAACAGTTACAGGCACGCGCGGTGAAAGAGATTCATTTGAGACGCCCAGAGCTGTATCTGTGGCCACCGGAGAGGAGATTGCACGGCGAAACGCTGTGAGCACTGTTGACATACTGCGTGAAGAAGTCGGCATACAGGCGCAAAAGACGACTTATGGTCAGGGATCGCCCATTATCAGAGGGTTGACCGGGTATCATACCCTTATTCTGATAGATGGCGTTCGTCTGAACAACTCCACCTTCCGTTCGGGTCCCAATCAATATATGGCGACGGTAGATCCAGGACAGATAGAGAGGATGGAGATAGTGCGCGGCCCTGGGTCGGTATTGTATGGAAGTTCAGCTATGGGCGGAGTGATAAACACCATCACCAAAATGCCGGTAGAATTCCCCGGCAAGCTTACCATACACCCGCGTATCTACACCCGATTTTCCAGCGCCGATAGCGCGAAGACAGTACGTCTGGGAGTCAGCGGCGGATACGACAGATTGAGCTTCATCGCTGGAGGCTCGTATAAGAACGTGGGCGACCTCAAGCCGGGTAAGGGATACGACATTCAGTTGGATAACAAGAAATTCCTGCTTACCAGCGAAAGCGATCCGGAGATTCCAGAAGGAGCGTGGCTGGTGGATACACAATCGCCAACAGGCTGGAAAGAAAGCGATGGCGATCTGAAAGTCAACTACAGTATCTCCGACAGACAGGATGTGAGATTCGCCTATCAGATGATAAGACAGCAGGATGTCCCGCGCTATGATAAGCTGGCAACCGGCGAATACGATATATATTTCTTCGACCCTCAGAACCGCGATCTTATATACGCAAATTATACAGCCAGAAAGATAACTCCTCTCATTGATGTTATGCAAACGTCATTGTCATATCACAGGCAGGAGGAGGGCAGGAGACAGCAGAAAGCCGGGAGTTCATTTCTGAAGGAAACCAACGACACAGTAAACACTGTCGGGCTGTCCCTTCAGTTGACCTCCTTACTGAGTGGGAGACAGAGGCTGACCTACGGTGGAGAGTTCTACCATGACACGGTAGCCAGCAAGAGCATCGCCACAAATCTGGAGAGCAGCGAGAAAAAAATATCCGCGTGGGGACGTTTCCCCGATGGCGCGAAGTTCTGGGATATGAACGCCTACCTCCAGGACGAGATCAGGATTCTGGATAATCTGGAGGTCACTCTGGCTGGCAGATACACGCGGTTCAGCACGCAGGCAGACCTGAGTCTGAAAGCTCCCGCCTTTGGGGAGTTCGATTCTTCAGGTGATGCAGTAACAGGCAGCTTCGGACTGGTCTATGGCATGACGAAGAATCTGAATTTTGTGCTCAATCTGGGGCAGGCGTTCAGAGCGCCAAGTCTCAGCGACACCACTGCTGTGGAGGTCACTAACGAGGGCATAGACGCGCCCAGTCCTGATCTAAAATCAGAACGAAGCACAGGGATTGACGTGGGGCTAAAAACCAGGTTCGGGAACTTTTCCGGCTCCATCACCTATTACTACACCATGATCGACGGACTGGTGACGCGGGTGCCGGTAGATGAAGCATACGAAGGTCGGGAAATTCCCAAACTCTACAGGGACTTGCAGGATGCCTATGAGGATATGGACGTTTTTGTGAAAGATAACATACAGGAAGTGACTATACAGGGCATAGAACTGGATATGAGCACGGCGATTCCATATATGCCGGGAGTTTCTGCCTACGGCAATCTGACGTTCACGCGGGGACATGACGTGGATAATAACCAGCCAATACGCCGCGAACAGCCTTTGGGCGGATTATTGGGCATACGCTGGGCTGAAAGAAATGGTAGATTTTGGGCGGGCGTCTACAGCCGGTTTGCTGATAAGCAGGACCGGCTTTCCAGCGGGGACAGGCGCGATCCCCGGATACCGGGCCTGGTACGCGGCTCCGACGAGTATGATCCCAGGGCATATACGCCGGGATGGTTCACGCTCAACGTAAGGACAGGGATAAACATGGGTAATTTGCCTGAACTCACATTGGGTGTGGAGAATATACTCAACAGAAGGTATAGAGAACATGGATCAGGAGTTGATGGTGCAGGCGTCAACTTCGTCGCCAGCGTGGATCACAGATTTTAACATTCATCAGTATAATCAAGTAAAGGAGAGATTTACATGTCGCAAATTACTGGTCCGATACGCGTAAGTGAAAATGGGCGGTATTTCACAGACCAGAATGACCGTCCTTTCTTCTGGTTAGGTGATACCCACTGGGAGCTATTTCGCAAATTCACGCTTGCAGAAGTGGAGATGATACTTGAAAACAGGCGAAGTATAGGATTTAACGCAATCCAGATCATGATTACAGGCGTAGGCGATGGCACTAAGCCCAGTCTGGCGGGTCAACCCCCCTGGCTGAACAATGACCCGGCAACACCGAACGAGGACTACTTCAGGAACGTAGACACCATTGTCCAGATGGGAAATCAGAAAGGCCTGATCTTTGTCCTTGGCGTTTTCCATCAACTACAAAATTCACATATCACCACCTCGAACGCACGGACATACGCCAAATGGCTTGCGCAACGCTACAGAGATATGCCGAACATCATCTGGAGTATGTATCCCAGGGCTGAACCTGAGTATATACCCGTCCTTCGCGAGCTTGCAGCGGGACTTCAGGCGGGAGACGAGGGCAAGAATATAATTACTGTCCATCCAGATCCCTCTCCGGCCTCGTCGAGCTTTATTCACAGCGAAAGCTGGATGGCATGTAACATGATCCAGACGTGGGCTTATTATGATCGCATCTATGAAATGGTGACAAATGATTACAATCTGACTCCTGCGAAACCTGTGGTTATGGCCGAGGGCGCATACGAAAACGGCTCTGAATATGGTTTCCCTGTCACTCCTCTGATGGTTCGCAAACAGGCATACTGGTCATATCTGACTGGTGGCTATCACAGCTACGGACACAATGACATCTGGCGAGTGTTGCCAACTTGGAAGGCTGCGCTGGATGCTCCTGGCGCTTGCCAGATGGGAGTGCTAAAGAAATTGTTCACGGATCTGCAATGGTGGAATCTGATCCCAGATCAATCCGTTTTTGCGGATCAGGAAGACTCAGACGCAATCCTGAACACAGCCGCCCGTTCCAGTCATGGTAACTGGATCATAGCGTATTTAAGCAGCGCGACGGAAGTCTCCATCGAAATGAGCAAAATAACTGCCAGTGATAAGGTTGCAGCATCGTGGGTGAATCCTGCAACCGGGACAAAAACAAGAATCGGCACTTTCCCAAATACAGGTACGCGCTTATTCTCAACTCCCGATGGATGGGAAGATGCGATCTTGCTGCTTGAGAAATAGGTAAAGGTAATAACATTGGTTTCAGAGAACCATAAAAAAGGCCGCTTTGTTCTCATATCGCTGATCATACATACAGCCGCATTTGTGCTTCTGGGCATGATTGTGATTGAGAGCGCGCCGGAACCGCGCGAATCCATAAGTGTGCAGTTGATAAAAGCGACGCAAAAGGTGCGCAGGCTGCGCCGTAGTATCCCAACATTTCGCAATCACGCAGTCAGGTCTGCCAACTCGCCGGATAAGTCTCAGGATATGGTCAAACCGGTAGTTAATCGAGGAAACATCTCCTATCAGGCTGTGGTGGAATCAGCTCCCGTGTTTGGGTTTGAGCCTGTTAAGCTGGAAGAAACGAAGGTAAATCCACGAATAGCGCCACCAAGTAGACCCTTAGCAGCGCCGAAGATTGCGGCATCGAATCCTGTAACCCGAAGCCCGGAGGAAAGTATTTTTGATCTGCACGATAAGCTTCCCAAACTGGCGCCGTCACACAACTCAGCGTCGCTGCCGGTTTACAATCCCTCAGACCCCACGATACTTCGGGATTTTCTTCAGGTCGTTAGCAGGAGAATTGCGAAGTCAAAACGCTATCCAAAATGGGCGATGGACGCCGGTCTGGAGGGAAAAGTGGTGGTCAGATTCACCATCCTGCGGGATGGATCATTGGGCGAAGCATTTCTCCTGGTGAAGTCGTCAGGAACTGAGATACTGGATAATGCCGCCGTCGCCGCCATAAAGAAAGCCGCGCCATTTCCGGCGCTGCCGACAACTCTGAGACGCGAGCAGCTTCAGATAGAGCTGCCCATGTACTTTCAAATGGTGGAGTCGTGAAAAAGGTAATCTGCTTTATTTTAGTGGCATATTTAATTATTACCGGCTGGAATCTCGCCATCGCCGATACCGATGAAGAGGAAGTCTATCAACTGGAGGAGATTTCCGTCACGCCAGGACGATTTTCCATATCCGAGGGCACGCCATCCCTGTATCTCATACCAAAATCGGAGATGGAAAAACTACCGCTCATCGACAACGACATATATAGAGCTGCGCATAACCTGCCCGGTGTGGTGGCAGACGATTTCAGCGCGCGGTTTTCAATCCGGGGCGGCGACAGAGACGAAACCATCATACGACTCGACGGGATGGAACTCTATGATCCATATCATTTGCAAGACTTCGGAGGGGCTATATCCGTAATAGACATGGGTTTGGTACGGGATGCTGATCTGCTGACCGGAGGATTTCCCGCCGAATACGGAGATGCCATGTCCGGCGTTTTTGATGTAACTTCGCGGTCGGGCAGCATAGAGAAGACTGTCGGGAATCTTGGTATTGACATACTGAACACGCACCTCATACTGGAGTCGCCTATCCGTTTGGGAACGCGGAATCCCCTACCCATACTTCTATCGGCGAGGCGAGGCTACATCGACCTGATTATGGGTCTTATGGATTCGGAGGAAATACTCAAGCCCAGTTACTACGACCTATACAGCACATTTAGCTATGATATACGGTCATCGGACAAAATCTCTGCGCATATCCTGTATGCCAAAGACGCCAATGAGATTGATAGGATAGGTGATGATAACGACCTGAATTCCCGATACTGGAACGGTATGTACTGGACAAAATGGAATCATCTTGTGAGCGAAAAGCTGTTCTGGGATCTCTATCTCTTCTCCGGTCACGCAGGGAGAGAAAAATACGAGGGTGTCGACGGTGTGGATGAACGGCAGTTAGCCTACACTGGCTTCAAGGGTGATCTCACATACAGTCCCATAGCATCGCAAATATTGAAGGCAGGATGGAAATGGCAGATGTCGGCGGCAGAATACAAGTATTTCCTGAGAGAGGATCAGGAGATAACTTCTGTCGAGGCAGAACCCAGCGGCTGGAGTCTGAACGGATATGTTCAGGATGAGTGGAAGGCAACGAAGTATCTGGCCGGAAATCTGGGATTGAGGTATGTATATCAGAGCTACGGTGGTCATTCCGCCGTTATGCCCAGGGTGGCTATCGCTGGTAGGCCGTGGCGTGATCTGGTTATCCGGGGCGCATGGGGGATGTACCATCAGCCTGTGCAGGTTACCAACCTCCCGGTGGAGGACGGCATTGCTGAAAGCCAACCGATGGAAAAATCATCCCATTACGTCTTAGCAGCCGAGTATTCCTCCGCGGTAGGGTCACGCAGCAAAGTGCCGTTGCTTCTGAGAGTTGAGACGTATTACAGGACTTTCAGTGATCTTGCAGGCAGGATAAGGGATTACGGGAGAAAAGAGCAGTTGTTCACGTCCGCTGAGTCCGGTTCTGCCAGAGGTATTGAGCTTTTTGTCTCCATGCGACGGGTGCCGCTGCCATTTATCGCACGCCGTCTATCCGCGCTGGGGCTGGCTTATGCCCTCTCAAAGTCGGAAGTAGAGGCAGAGGCGGAAACACTACCCAGAGATTTTGACCGGCGGCATTCCCTGAGTCTGAATGCCAATTACCCGATATGGAACGACGGATGGCTCAATATTGTTTGGCGTTATCATACCGGCGACCCATATACGGAAGCCTGGTACGAAAAAATTCCCTCCGCGGACAAAACGTCCTACGCGTGGCAGAAAAGCTACGGCGCAGCCAACGGAGAGCGTTACCCATCCTACCACAGCCTCGATGTGCGACTGACGAGGAATTTCAGCTTCAAAAGATGGAAGCTCAGTCTGTATATTCAGGTAATGAACCTCTACAACCGGCAGAATGTCCACGAGTATTCGTTTGAGGAGACAGAAGACGACGCAGGGGAAATATTTTACGAGAAAATAGCCGAGCACTTCCTACCTATACTCCCGACATTGGGATTGAGCGCTCAGTTCTAAATTCTCCGCGAAGCGCCGGTTGAGTAGGGCGAAGCCCATATAGAAACCAAGTGAATGGGTGTGCTTAACTGATTCCACCGGGTTTCGATACGCTTCGCTACTCAACCGGCGCTCCGTGGAGAACAAAGTTGACGGTGGAATGTTTTTGTAGTATTATAATCGGAACTCAATTTAACTGGTAGGATATGAATAACAACCAGGCCAATATATACTGATAATAGTATGGAAAGGGCTTATGAAGTACCGAAGGCAGGAGTGGCACAATGAATAAGACGATGAGAGCGCTGGTCAAGTTCGCCCCTGGTCCGGGCAATCTGGAGCTTCAGGATATTTCCATACCAGAGATCGGGGATGACGATATTCTGGTAAAAATCTCGTATGGTGGTATTTGTGGGAGTGATTTGCACATCGAGACAGGAACACATCCGTGCGATCCGCCGGTTGTAATATGTCATGAGTTCAGCGGTGTAGTCGCCAGATTGGGGAAAAACGTAACCAGATTTGAGGAAGGTGATCCCGTCGCTTTTTGGAAGGGATGGAGTCCTTATCCCGGTGTCGGATCGAACGGTGGCTTCGCCGAATATTTGCGGTCACCCGCTGACTGCATGTGGAAGACGCCGGAGGGTATATCACAGGAGGAAGCAACCCAGTTTGAGACGATTATGACCCCTATGGCTCTGGTACGGGACGTGGCTCGTATGCGAAGCGGGGAACGCGTGGTGGTCTCCGGGCCGGGGCAGATAGGTTTGCTTGTCGCGAACGTTGCGCGGATTGATGGAGCATCCCACATTACCATGATCGGCGGACCGGGGGATGAGGTGCTGCGTCTGCCCATATCCCTGGAAATGGGAGCAGACGAAGCCGCGATATTCGGCGAAGAGGCTTTGGAGAAAGCGAAGGACAATCCACCGTCAGTCTGGTTTGAAGCATCTGGCGCGGCAGCAGCTATTGAAGCGGCAGTAGAATGTGTCGCTCCCCGTGGGCGGGTTGTATTGAGTGGCCTCGGCGAGGGACCCTGGAATATCAATATGCAGAGAGTTACTTACCGAAGTATTAGTATCCTGGGCAAGTGGGGTGGCAATCAGTCATACCTCGCGGAGAGTGTGGAACTGATGCGTTCAGGGAAGCTGAAGATGGCTGGAACTATCACTGACATAATGCCTTTAACCGAATGGAAACAGGCGTTCGAGAAAGCACGCCGCAGGGAAGGGATCAAGATTCTGCTGGATCCATCTCAGTGATTCCGAGACGATACAGAATTCTATTCCTTTTGGGCTAATATAATGCCATTGTTCGGCTAAACAGAAGGGAAAAATATGTCAGATAAAGGGCCATCTGAAGCATCGCAGATGCAGGCCAAAGCACACTTCCGACGGAACTTTTCGGTATTGGCTTTTTCAGCTATCGCGAAGCGCGTGGGGTGGATATTCAAAACGGAATCCATCGTCATGCCCATATTTGTGGATAATATTCGCCCTAATTCAGGCGCGATCAGAGGCCTCCTTCCGCTCATATCCAGATTTGGCAGGAGCTTTCCGCAGTTCGTCGTTGCGCATTGGATGAACAGGCTGCGGCGCAAATGGCCGGCACTTTTCATAGTTTCTCTGGTGATGGCAATAGTCTGGGGAGCGTTGGCTGCGGTGATACTTTCTTTCTCGAATGCCGCGCCGCGCCTCATATTAATCGCGTTCTTCCTTACCTACACAATCCACTGGATGGCCAACGGGGGCGCGAATTTATTTGAAGGCGTATTGCAGGGCAAACTCGTGCCCGCGCATCGGCGCGGAAGGCTATTGGCTGCGTCTAATACCACAGGATGCTTTCTGGCGATAGTGGCAGCATATTTCCTGATGAACAGGTGGCTTGCCAGAGGAAACGATGCCTATGGCATGATTTTCAGCATGACCGCTGCCCTTTTCGCTGTTTCGGCGTTTTCGATTCTGGCGCTTAAAGAGCCGCCTGATCTTCCAGAAGCAAAAGGTGTAAAATTTAAGAGCTTCATCGCAAGCTCAATGTCAATCATATCGGAGGACAGGAATTTTCGACGGCTGATATATGTAATGGCTATGTTTTATGGCTTTCGCTTTCTCTTTCCGCACTACGCTGTCTTCGGAAAGGAATCGCTAGGCTTGGGAAACCGGAGTATTATTTCATATATGATCGCGCAAAACGCCGTTAATGCCACAGCATCGCTGATAATGGGTTATTGGGCTGACCGCAAGGGAAATAAGGCCGTGCTTGGAACTCTGATAGCCGCAGGTGGCTGTGTCCCGCTACTGGCTATCGGCATCGCTGCTCTGCCGCCAGAAATAGGGCGGCGATGGTACTGGCTGGTGTTCGCCTGCATCGGATTCGCGCCGGTGATGATGCGAATAACTGTAAATTACGTTCTGGAAATCTGTCCACGCGAGAGACATGGTCAATATTTAGGGACGCTGAACCTGATATTGGCGTTTCCCACAATGGCTTCGCCGCTGGTGGGGAAGGCCATAGATCATTTCTCTTTTCGCCCGATTTTCATAGCGTGTTCCATAGTTGTATTCTGCGGCGCAATATTATCATTGACACTGGACGAACCCAGAAAAGGAGATATGGGGAAACGGAGAAACGGGGACGCGGAGACATAGGAACACGGAAGTGAAGAGAAGTTATTATGAGCGATGTAACGTCTGTCTTTGGCTTGATTGAGACTGTTCTTCTATTGGAGGCGATGAGACAATGGCTATTACTGACGTGGATGCAATAGGAACTGCAAGTAGTGATGCTTCCCGCCGGCGCATAGCGGAGGCAGTGCAAATCCTTCGGGAGAAAGATGTCCGCAGCGCTACAATGGAGCGGCTTAGAGTCTTGTGGGAGGCTGACGCCTTTGTGAGAGGCCTACCACAGATGTTTCAGATGGGCGAGGGGCTGTATTATCTGCTTGACCACATTTCTCTGCCCGTATCTCCCGACGATCTGATCGTGGGGCGGGTTACAGAGGAAATCCCTGACGCCGATGGAGAGGCATTGCTGAAGAAAGCCGCTCAGAAATGGAAGCGCGGTATCCCGCCGTGGATGCGCGACGGCGGGCATGAGTGCCTTGATTGGGAGCGGCTTCTCCGTTTCGGGCTGTCGGGACTGGAGGAATTTGCGCGACAGGAGATAGTCAGACGGATCGACGCGGGAGAGACAGGAGCACATCTGGATTACCTTCGCGGCGCTGTCCGCATCTACCAATCGTTCAGAAACTACGCCCGGCGTTATGCACTGGCGGCGCGAAAAGCCGGACTGGATAAACCTGCCGACTACTGCGAAGCGGCGGCTGATCGACCTCCGGAAACCTTCGCAGAGGCGTTGCAGCTTATGTGGCTGGTGGGCGTAGTCTACTGCACTATGGTGTCCAGCAATCCTACCCTCACGTTCGGGCGTATGGACGAACTGCTCATTGATTTTTACCGGGCGGACGTGTCCGTCGGGAGGCTAACGCGCGATGAAGCGGGTGATTTGATTGAGGATTTCTATTGTAAGAACAATCTAATACTGGGCAGAGGTGAGCACCAGATGAGCGGCGGCTCCGAAAAAGCCACCGGCTGGCTGCGAAACCTCACCTATGACGCCCCACAGTACGTTGTCCTGGGCGGACGCAGGCAAGATGGCTCACCAGTGGTGGACGAAGTGACCGAACTGCTTCTGGAACGCGTCGTCCCTCGATTCGAGAATCCTGTGATGGTGTTTCGTTATACCTCAGATCTGCCAGATCATATATGGCGGCTGGCGTGTGAGAAGATGCGCGCCAATTCCAGTTTCATGGTCTACAACGACCATAACATAATCCCTGCCATGATCCACTGCGGCATAGATGAGCAGGATGCTGTCACCTACACAATGCACGGTTGCAACTGGCCTGACATCCCGGCGAAACAGCGGCCAATTGCAGGATATAATCCCACGCTCCCGCAGTATTTCCTCCGCGCGCTGCTGGACGGCGATGAACCGAAAAGCGTTGATGAACTCTACGAACGCTTTGCCGCGCTCCTCCGTGCCGAATTGGAGGAAAAATGCACACAGATTCGGGAATCTGCCAAAGATTGGGAAAAACGTGCCCCCGGAATACTTCGGATCGACGACTGTTTTCTGGAAGGCCCTATAGCAAATGCCCGTAGCTGGACGCTGGGCAGCACAAAATATAGTACCATGACTTGCGCTATATGTTCCATCGCCACGGCTGCTGATTGCTTTGCTGCGGTGGATGAACTGGTCTTTTCATCGGGGAAAGTATCCATAGCAGATATGCGAGCGGCACTGTCTAAGGATTTTGCAGGGCGCGAACCTCTACGTCAGCTTTGCCTGAACGCGCCCAAGTTTGGACAGGACGACGACCGCGCGGACAAACACGCGGTGCGCGTTTTAGACACTGTCCTGGCGGAGATCGACAGCGCAAGCAAGATCGGCTCTCCCGATGAGGTCATCGTCTTCCGGTGTCTGGAGACCGATATGCGGCACATAGGAACCGGGGCAAATCTGGGGGCTACGGCGGATGGACGCCCCGCCGGTCAACCTCTCAGTGAGAACACATCACCGTACCCCGGCTCTTGTATACGAGGTATCACTGCCATGTTTCGCTCTGTCGCCAAACTGCCGCTGAATCAAATTAACTCAGGCGCGCTGAACGTGCGAATACAGCCGCGCATGGTGGCTGGTGATGAGGGGCTGGCGCGTCTGGCTGCACTGCTCCGGACGTACTTCGACATGGGCGGCCTGCAAGTCCAGATCTCCCTCGCGGACACTGAAGAACTGCGCGACGCCCAACTCCACCCGGAGAATCACCGCGACCTGATGGTCAGAATTACCGGCTACAGCGCGGTATTCATTGATATGTGCAGCAACGCGCAGGATGAAATCATCCGTCGGCAGCAAATGGCCGAGTAAGGTGTAGTAAACGCCGGTTGAGTAGGAGCGTTAGCGACGTATCGAAGGCAAGAGAACGGGGCTTGTTTAAAGGTATTGACAAATCTATGACGACGAGGTAAATTACTATAGGTTACAGAATGGCGGGAGTAATCATGCAGGCAAGATGCCTGCGCTCCCAGGTACACGTTCGCTTAAATAACAGGAGGAATCACGTGATTCGAGGATGTAGATGGCTTTTGGTTTTTGTTTCCACATGTTTTTTTGTCTCTGGAATTTGTGTTGCTCAGGATGAAGACTTCCCGAATTTGATACAGAACTTCGACTTTGAGGATCCCACCATCAATCCGTGGACCATGTGGATCGAAGGCGCGCCTGCGGTAACGCTGGGCATTGATGACGAGGTGAGCTTCACCGGCGATCAGAGCGCGCTTATCGACGTAACCATGGAAGGCGGCGGTCAGCGAATTGAATTTCACCAGAGACACTTTAATCTGAAGATGGGGGATACGCTAACCTATGCCATGTGGGCAAAAGTGGAGGAGGGAGAGGCACGCGAGGCCGGTCTGAGATGCAATCACCGAGCAGATCCCTGGACAACCTATGGCTCCGCGGACGTCACCGTTACCGATGAGTGGACCGAATTCCATGCGACAGTCAACATTACTGTCAATGATGACATCGTTGGTATATATGTGAAACTAACAGATACAGAAGGTAAGATCTGGTTCGACCGATTCCGCTTCTATGAGGGGGATTATGAGCCGGAAGACCTGGAGGAAGCCCCGAAAATAGCTGTCAAGCCGCATAGCAAAATGGCTTCCACGTGGGCGGAGATCAAATCTGCACGCTGAGTGCTGGATGCTGGATACTAATATCCAGACACACTAGATTCTTATAGTAGAACGAGGCTGCCAGCCCGTTTATAAGCAGCATCTTGCACTTTGTCACATTTGCCTGAGCAGCAAGATTCTATCTTGGTTTCCTACATCGGATTCCAAGAATGCCAACTTAGAAAGTTGGGCTACGACTGGATCGCGATCTAATGTGACAAAGTCAAGCTAATTTTAGCAGCATTCAGCAAATGCGATCTGTGAGGCAATAAAACTGATAGCTGATAGCTAAACAGTCCTGAGAGGTAGGGATAGCGCTATGATGTTTCGCGGGCATGTGAGGGTGGGGATACTTACGTATTTCATCGCCGTTGTGCCGATAATTGGGTGGATATTATACAGGGAAGGCTCTACTGCTGGGGTATGGCAGCACTGGTGGGAGATACTGATCTGCTTTGCTCTGTGTGTTCTGGGTGCGATGGTGCCGGATACTGACATCAAGAGCAAGTCACAACGGGTTATATATTTTCTTTTGGTGCCCGTTGATCTGTTTTTGATCCTTTTTACGTATTATGAGGCAGCGGCGATACTCGGTTTCTTTGCCATACTACCGAATATACTCAAACACAGAGGACAACTTCACTCGCGGTCGGCGGCTATAATTCTGCCTCTTCCGCTCCTTATAATACCGATAGTTGCTACGGGTAAAATGGGATATCAACAGCTTGGTGTGTCCTATTATATCGCCGCTGTGTTCGGTTATATGAGCCACCTTGTCGCCGATAGAAAGAAGCGAGATACTTGAAAGGAACGAAAATCATGAGAATTGGATCTCTTTTGCTTGTAGTCATTTTTCTGGTGTCCGGCTGCGGTATACCTTTGATTGGCCCGACTGACATCTCTGACATAAAAGGCAAATCACAGAAATATGATGGTGAGCAAGTTTCGATCAAAGGAAAAGTAGTGGAAACTGTAAGAATTCCGTTGATCTCAAAGGGCCTGTTCCGGGTGGATGACGGCACGGGCAGAATATGGGTAGTATCTCAGGAGCGGATGCCCTCCAGAGGTGATAAGGTAAAGGTGAAGGGCAGAGTCAACAGCGGGTTTAAAATTGCAGGGAAGACATACGGCACTGTTATAATCGAGGGAGAGGACAAATAAAAATAGCAATGGAAGTAAGGATACTGGAGGAAAGCAGAGAGTATGATGGTTTTTTCAAAATAGATAAAGCCGTATTACAGTATGAGAAATTCAATGGCAAGATGAGCGAGGAGATAACCAGACTCAATTTCGAGCGAGGCGATTCTGTCGCGGCGTTGCTCTATGATGAGGATAGAGATTCTGTCATACTGGTAAAGCAGTTCAGATACCCGGCGTATCTAAATGATGGCCCTGGCTGGATTCTGGAAGTGGTGGCCGGGATCATGGATAAAGGGCGGGATGCTGTTTCTGTGGCTCGCGCAGAATTACTGGAGGAAGCTGGCTACGAGGTAGGTGATCTGGAGTTTATAAGTACCTTTTACGTCAGTCCCGGCGGGACGTCAGAGAGGATATGTCTCTATCTGGCACACGCACATCGGAAGACCGGATCGGGCGGCGGATTAACGGACGAACACGAAGATATTCAGGTTGTGGAAATCCCACTGGATGATGCCATGAAAATGGTGGAAACAGGGGAAATCTGCGATGCGAAAACTATAATCGGGCTGCAATGGCTGAAGCTGCGTAAGATTCAGGTTGGCATCTGACGTAGTGGCGCACGAGGGCAGACACATAGGTCTGCCCCTACAGTCTCATCTCCAACAAAAACAGTCTCATCTCTAGCAAAAAAGGTATTGAAATTCATCATTTCTGTATCAATTCCCTGCCAATGGAAAACGCTTTCCCAAGATACTCCCCAAATCCATAGTAACCTCGATTCGCAGGATCGAACAAGAATGATTTCACCTTTCCTATGTCAGGAAGCCCGTTATCTCCAAGCACTTCCGCATCAGCTTTTATATCCATAATCTCGCCGATAAACTGGGTATGCAAACCGATCTCTACAGTGTGCAGCAGTTTACATTCCAGGATTACAGGAAACTCCTTACCGTAAGGAGCATACACGATTTCACTCTTAACAGGCGTAATTCCCGTTACAGCAAACTTATCCTCATCTCTCCCCGTCGCAATTCCATAGTAATCGGCTTCCTTTACCTGAGCTTCTGAGAGAATGTTTATGGTGAAGGCTTTTCCTTCGGTTATGTTACCATGCGTATACGTAGCTTCCCTTAGAGAAATAGCAACACATGGCGGCCTGGAACAGCATATTCCTCCCCATGCCGCAGCCATTAGATTTGGCTTTCCCGAACTGTCGTAAGTTCCTACAATCAGCACTGGCGTTGGAAAAATTATGGTCTTAGCGCCTATTGATTTCTTCATTCTACCTCACCTCCAGAATAGCGTTGATTCTATTGATAATCCGCTATGTACTTCTCCAGTTTTTTCAGATAGTTTTCCAGATCCAGCAGTTCCTCATCCATAATCAGGTAGCGCATATCCGGTGTCCGGTTCGCGAAGTGGCGTGCTCGATCCGGCGAAAAGAAGTAGGATTTCTCCGGGGTGGAATAGCCTTTGGGTAGTCGCGTCTGTTCCCATATCTCCACCAGATTCTCAAACACTGACTTGCGATCCGCCAGATGTTGCTGGATCATCGTCTGCGCTTGCTCAAGATGCTTTAGACTCTCTTTGCGATCTGAAAAATGTAGCCCGCTGGCAGCGCCGATCTCCTGTTCCAGTTCGCCCAGCATCAGCACCAGGTCTACGTTATGACGCATCAGTTCCGCGCAGGTGCGAAATATTTCAAGATCGTACCGATGCCTTATGTTCCGCGACAGATTATCGTCTATGATCCGGATGGCACGATGGGTTCGCTGGCGCTCGGATTCTGCGCGGTGGAGCAATTGCGCATAACGACGCCGCCAGAAGGAATTATACTCCAAATCCACTCTGGGGAAGTCAGGCAGATGCATCTTGCCTATGTCGCCCCAGTGCCATACTCTCCGCTGGAATGTGTCGTAGTAAAATATCGCGCCATCCTGCATCAGTTGGAAGAGTTCCCGCATATTCTGCGCCTCACGCCCGAAATACTCCTTCGTGTAACGGTCGATCCAGACGTCAATATCCGGTCCTTTACTTGACCATGAATACTCGGCCGCGCAGATGAATCTGGGCATCCATGCCTGATTGTGTAGTCCCGAATCGTCCCACGATGTGGTGATAGAACCCAGCACAGCCTGTGCCTGTCCTGCGGCAGCGATGGAGTCAGCTGTATCCCGGAAAGAGCCTTTCCGAACCCGTCGTGTCTCATCCCGCCACATGGAGTGCTGCACCCACGGCAGATAGGACAGGAACAGCGGCTCAATGCCCGGGTTAGGCGCGTATACAGATACGCCGTAGCCCGCTTCCTGAGATGCCTTCAGATACGCCACATCGCTGGAATCCACGAAGATCATATTCTCAGGTGGCTGATGTTCTGCTCCGGGGCGATAGCGACCGCCCCAGCTCATTGCGCGCCGGCCTCGCGACTCTACGTGAGCGACGGATTTGTGAATGAATATCTGCATCAGGCCGTCTCTGCCTATCTCCTCAGCCTTTTGCTTGCATCCGCATTTCTCTCCCTGTCCCAATTCATAAGTCTCATCGGAACCGATATGTAGAAGCTCACTTCCGGGCGTGGCTTCCATAGCCTCATCCCACAGGTCGAAAAGCAGATCATAGCTCCCCTCATTCAGTGGACAGAATTCCCACGCCGAATCAGGTATTTCGCGCACATGCCTGTGCTGTTCATGTTTCAGGATGTAGCTCACGTGCCCCAATCCCTGAACCAGCGGAACGATCTGAACGTGATACTGACACGCGAAGGCCGTCAACTCCTGCATTTGCGATTTAGTGAAGGCTCCCGGAGCGCCGATCTCAGGATGGCGTTCGTATGCGAACTTGTCCTCCCATTCCCATACCAGCATGTTCACCTTATAGCGTGCCAGCGTTCGGATAAACTCCTGCACGTATGCGTATGTGCCCTGATGATGCTTGGTATCGTAATGGATAGCGCGGTCAGCAATATCAGGCCAGTCTTCCACCGTCATGCAGGGCGCTTCGCGGCTTTCCCCGAAGGCTTGTAGAATAGTTTGCGTCCCCCAGAAGAGTCCGGCCGCGTCGTTGCCTTCCAGCGTGATCCCATCCGTTCTGATGGCGAGTTTATAGCCTTCAGCCTTCAGACCCTCGCCCTCACACTGACTTAGCCGGATAACTGGCTCGCCTGCCGCCGCCTGAGAAGCTATAGTCACATCGATCCCCTGTTCAGATTTGAGTGATGCGGCCAGTTCCTCGGCAGTAAAACTGTCGCTGTCATCGGCACTGTCAGATATTACGATCACAAGCGTCGCTCCCGGACGGAAAACGCCCTCCGTAAGTGTAACCTCCTGAGGCTCAGGAATGAGGGCTATGTCAGGATGTTGAGACATATCATTTTTCATATTTTGACTCCCTTGTCAATTATACTCGAATCTCCTCTCGCTAATACGCGATCCAGTCGTAGCCCAACTTTCTAAGTTGGCATTCTGGGAATCCGATCAGCGACTGCGAATAACGAACTCCTGAGTTGCTTTACCGATTCTCTCGGTGACGGTGGCGATGACCTTCTCTCTTCCCCAACTGAGAGTATCCTCGTCCAGTTGCCGCACCGCCCTGTCGATGGTGGCAGCCACAACCACCTTTGCTTCACCGGCACTGTCCGGCGTACCTGTGAGCAGTCCGGTTGCCGCGTCAATTTTGAGCCACTCTGGAGCTTGCTCAAGAGAGAACATGGGTTCTTCAATGTTCCAGAAGTTCATGGCTAAAGGTGCGCGAGCGGTGAGATGTCCCAGAGAGCGGATAGCGGAGACTTGATAGCGGTATTCTGCGCCGACCTCCGCCGTCGCCACTGGCTCGCTGTAGATGAACGGTCTTGGAGCGGCGGCGTAGTCAGATGACCAGCTTCGCTTTCCATGCGAATCCACAGCGACCACGCGATAAAAGGCTTTATTGGCGTTGGGCAAACCGAGACCAGCGCCCACCACAGTAAGCTCAGTTTGCGGCGTTTCGGTCACGAAATTTGCAGGGAACGGGGTGGGCAGCTTGTTTTCCTGATCCCCGACGTTGACCTCATAGGGCTTGTCGCTGATTGTGAAGCCCTTTTCATCGCTTCCATAGATCCGGAAACTGACCGGTCGCCTGCCCACCGGGTTGGGCTTCCATCTGAGTATGCCAATGCCTCGGTCTGGGTCGTATTCCATAGCCACGTCCACAGGCGCGGCTGGTCCACGCGGCGTAAAACTCCACGTATTGCTCCACTGCCCCCACACGCCTGCTGTATTCTTAGCCCGCACCCACCAATAGTATTTCCGGTCAGGTGTGAGCAATCCATCGTATGGCAAGGTATATTGCGATTTACCGCGATCAGCCGTATTGGATATCAGCTTTGCGAAGTTCGTTGAGAGAGGCCATTTTATATCAGGCCGGTCGGACAACTCGAAGTGGTAGTCAGCAATCTCGTCACCGTCGGGATCGGCAGGCGAAGACCACTGGAATGTAATGTCTGTGCCATCCGTCTCACCACCATCATCCGGGAATACTGGTGCAGGTGGAGGGTTAGGTGGCGCTGAGACTGATCGCTCGATCCATTCGTGCGTAATATGTATTTTCCGTCTGCCTGCGGACTGGTCAGTGTAGACAAAATTGTTCTCACCCACGACCATTCCCGGCATCAGGAGCGGAGTCATCTGTAGATCATTGACGATTCCCAGACGCTTGATCCGGGCATCACCAGAAAGCTGGCATCTAAGATAATACTGATAGCGCGCTGTCTCGGCAGGTGGAAACAGGCTATCCAAATTCTCTCCCGCTTCCTGCCACGTTTTGCCATCCCACGAGAGCGCGAATTCTGCACCACTGCCCTCTATCTCAAGCCTTCCACCCACGAAAACATAAGGGCTGCGCATTGTCCAGACAATGACGCCGGTCTTGCCAGTTTCAGCCACGAGGCCTTCACTGGTGTCTTTGATGCTATCTACGGTGTCAGCGCCATCGCGCCAGATGTCCCCTGTGAAGTCCGGACGATATTCCCATAGACCATTGCATATTGTGTCAGGATATTTGACGGGGCTTCTGCCGTGATATTTGACCGGGTTCAGATGCCCCCATCGCCAGGTGAGCGATTCGTTTGGGCGCAGTACCATATTCATGGTATGCCCGTCGCGACTGTCGCGGTCGCCCTTAGCCTCGCCCTCGTAGATATACAATGCCGCTTCCCACTCGCAGGTAGCGCGTCTATCGGGAAAGAGGATGCCGTGGACGTGGGAGCGTTTGATCAGATCATGATCCCGCGCCAGGTCATACTCGCTGGCGATGGTTTCATTGTCCCGCAGGAGATAGATGGAGTGCATATCGCCATCCATGAGATGCCAGCGTCCGTCGTAGAACACCTGCGAGATGCAGTGCCCGATGAGCCTCGCAGGCGAGACTTCGAGACCTGCCCTGTGCCACAGACCCGCCAGGCATATAGAATCATTGCCACACGTATTGTATCCGTATATGTTAAACACCTTCACCGGGTCAATGACTTCATTGTCCTCAGTGCCGAAGTGGTAGCGATGCCTGATCTCCTGGTACCACAGCGCGATGGCTTTCTCCTTATCGCTCATGCCCGGATCGATGGCCGCCGATACGATTTCTTTAATGGTGCGGAAGTTGTTGCGACCGTTGGACAGCCAGGGGTTGATCACGTCGGTTTCGCCAACGTTTTCCATCCGCACCGCCCGGTTGGATTCCCAGGTCTGCCACCAGGATTCATACACTCCTACAGGCGACCGGCAGTTCTGGCCGTCCATAGTGCCGCCCTGTATGACGACGTATTCATGCTGCCCGTCACTGATTTCCGCCACGTGCCTCCTGGTTACGTCGGTGGGGTCAGTGTTCGATGCCCAGGGCTGTAAGCCCTCAACCTGTGCCGATGCATACTCCGCACCGAATATCAAAAACGTCACAGTCCAGAGCCAGCAGTATATTTCCATGATCTTTCTCCGAGGTGGGTATGGGATCCATCCGCAGGTTAGTCGGCGCTCTTACTACGCTCATTCTCTGCCATCAGCACCTGCTCCGCGACTTCTGGTAACTCAATAGGCGCGAACATGAGCACTGGGTAGAGATAACCGTCGGGTTCTGACTTATCCTCGTCAATGACGCGGAGCATATTGTGTGCCTCTGCCTCCAGGTCTGGCAACCTACGGTAAATTTTGCCCAAGATTAGGCTTGCTGGATTGCTATCATTATTGATACAGATTACAAAATTGCTCATCTGTGAACTCCCACCCTTGGTATTTTACCAAAACTCCACTACCAAATCAACAAAAATCGCCGATTTTCCAGCGATTTCTCTCCTTTGAGACAAACTTCACCCCAAGCGTTTTCTCATTCTCTATCATCTCCTTGTTTTGGAATCTACGTCCCGTTGCCCTCATATAGAATTATTGCCACACGTGTTGTATTCGACAAATCAATCTGGCAGTCCCGTTCCCAATATCCATTTGACCACGTCACACTGCCGCTCAACCTTGCCTTCCACGGTGTATTCGTCAATGCGTTGCACCTGGGGCTTTCGAGCCGACACTTCCGCCAATTCTACCGTTTTCATCCTGATTGTGACGGTCATGGGCAGCGTGGGTTTATATGGGCCAAGCCGTCCAGCGCGCACCTTATCAATGGCTTCGCCAACCTTCTGCGCTGTCAGACGGCGTGCTGAATCAGCATCAAGCCCGGAACACAGGTCATGATTTTCCGCATGTTTTACACTCGCTGTAACAATGCCCGGAAATAGTCTCGCTGCTTCCCTGCAAGCCGCCTCAGTGCCCTGTGCCATGATCGGTGGGATATTCCAGTAACCTGCGTAGCAGGCCTCAATCCCTATCTCGCCCACGCTCTGCCCGTTGATCCTGAAATCAGCCCACTCAAGTGTCCAGGTGTGTGGCAGGAATGTCGCTTCCGTGCCTGCTTTCCCGTGATGTCCCATAAGCATCAGGCCGTCAACAGTATCATCAAGTCCGGGCATCCAGCGACCCGCCGCGTCGCGGCTCTTGTTGTGATACGTAATGCGTAGGTCAGAGAACATCTTATCCAATATGATATTACCCCCGCCGTGATGCGTATCGCATACGATCACCTGATCCGCGCCGGCTTCCAGCGCAGCCTCAGCAGCCGAGCTGACGTCAGCGATCAGTAGTTGACGCCCCTCCTCAGCGATGTGTTCTCTCGTTCCTTCTTCCCAGAACCAGACGTGTTCGCGAGTGAAAATCCCGCTCACGCCCTCCATATCCCAGTGCATATAAATTTTCACGACTCATCAGTTCCTTTCTTAAGGCTCTTCATACTTGCTCGATGACAGATGATCCACGACCGCCGCGATGACCTGCGCGCTGAAGGCCATTTCGTCAGAACTCATCAGGTCGATAGTGTCCTGTGCTGTGTGAATGGGCAGCTTTCCATAGTCATTAACGAACGCCAGTACGGGAACGCCGGGCAGGTTAAAGGCCGTGCGGGGTGCTTCTGTCTCCGGTCTGACATCTACTATGCACCGCGGAAACTGCTGCAACACGTCAAGGATGTCCTTACTCTGTGGCGCCGACCATCCCATCATTCGCACCCTGGGGAGAACGGCTACAGTGCCAATGCAATCCGCCTCCACCACTGCCTGAGTCTCCTTGACCTCGGCAGAATGACGCCGGACGTATTCAACGCTGCCCAGGTTGCCTCCCAGATTACCTCCATGACGACCGTATTCCTCCGCGCCGTATGCGATGAAGTCGATCCCCAGCTTGCGCTTGTCCGCCGCGGCAAATAGCTCACAAAGCTCCAGAATCACCGCCGTGCCTGAAGCATTGTCCGTCGCGCCCGGTGAGTTGGCCGCCGTGTCATAGTGAGCGGCAACCACAATGCGACCCTTACCCCTTCCCGGTAGTCGTCCGATGACGTTGTGACCGATGGAATCGTAACGCCGCGCGATGATCCGCAACCGGACCCGCCTGCCCTCGTTTTCGCGGAGCCTCAGTCCCGCTGACCGCGATACTGCGACGGCAGGTATGCGTAGAAATGGATCGCGGATCAGCTTCGTGGAGACCGTCTCGCCGCTGCCAATCACAATCACAGCCGATGGCCGACGTCCTTCGGCAGACAGCAGTGTGGAATTGCGGTCGGCAGCGAGGTTGGCTGCGGCTTCGCCGTACAGCAACAGAATCTTACCCTCCAGATCCGGAGCGAGTTCCAGTTCGCTCCGTGTGCTCACTCCCGTAAGTTCCGCTTCAATATCGCAGGCCTCCGTGAAGGTTTGTGCAAATACGGGCAGCGATTCCGGGCCGCTTGTGGCAAGCAGCGTCAGTTCCGTAGCTTTATCCTCCCAGCCAGGACACGGGAAATCCTGCACCTCAACCTGTGCGCCGCATCGCCGGAAATGTCCGCCGATATACTCGACGGTGCGCTCATCCGCCGGCGTGCCGCTCAAGCGAGGGCCGATCTCCTCGCACAGAACACTCACGTGATCCCAGAGTCTCCCCCTATTCACATTCATTGCTGTGTTCTCCTTCAATAACTATCCGCCTTTGTCAGTTATCAGCGGATAAGTAATTGTCATTCCAGCGAAGGCTGGAATCCAGTCATTTTACCAGTTCATCATACAGAGATATATACGCAATACAAGTCTGTAACCACTGGATTCCAGCCTTCGCTGGAATGACAATCTGAGTGTGTCCCACTTATGAATGGGACACGCTCGCATGAGAGGAGGTGAATAGTTACCTCCTTTAATCTCATCGCAGGCTTTTCCTCTTGTTGATCTGCGCTGCTTCTATCTGTGCCTGTCGGTTGCGTGACAGAAACTCGCTAATCGTCTCCAGATTTTCCATTTCCACAAGGCGACCGATGGGAAGCTCAGGGTCAGATGATGTCAACAGACAGAACCCCTCCGCGTCATGCCAGCCAAAATCAACGCTATCACCATACTTTTTCTTTATTTCGTTCCCCCGTGTCCAGATGAACCTTGAGGGCAAAATGCGGTAATCGAGATCGATTCGGACGACCGCCACTTCCCTGTCATTCGCCGCCTTTGCGATCTCATGCCCCAGCGGATTAACGACAATGGCTGGTGGACGATAGGTCGAAGCAACGATGTAATACGCGTGCCGGTATGCGTGTGATATAAGCGCCGATACGCTGGGAGCGGCAGATGGAAAAAGCACAAGCTCTGCCCCCTGAGCAGCCAGCGCCTCCCACCCCTCATCGTAACATACATCAAAGCAGATCTGCACCCCTACGCAGCCGAAGTCCAGATCGAAAACAGGGAATTCATGCCCAGGTGTGACTCCCCCCTCTAACGAGCCATCAGGAAGCACTACGGGAAAGACCTTGTGATAGACGCCCATCGGCTTCCCCTCGCGATCGAGCATGACCACGGAATTGTGCGTCCTGTCCCCTTCACGCAGCCACAGCGACACAGCCGCGTATGTGCGATATGTCCGCGCCTTTTCCGCCAGAGTAGTCACTATCCTGCCGTCAAGTGCCTCCGCATTTTCCAGCGAAGAACTACCATCAACGTGTGCGAAGCCCTCTGGTAACACCACCATATCCAGGCTCCATCCATTCTCATCAGCCTTCCGTGCCATCTCGTCCACCATAGCAAGACCGTTAGCCAGGGTCTGGTCAGAATCACTGATGTCCCGCGCCGACAAAGAGCAGGTTCCGATCACTGCCGGGCGCGGTCCGTCTTTGCGCTTGCTCATTTTCATTCCTCCGGTCTGAGACCTCGCACTGTAGAATTCTCAGTAACAGCTACTATGTCACCAGTTAAAGAACCTGTAGGGATCATCCATCTCCACCGGCTTATCCAGATACAAACCGGTCAGCCATCTTCCCTGCCACGGCGGATCACAGGTCTCCATACGCACGTTTGAAAACCATACCGTGCCCATAATGCTGTACCAGATTTGGAGACGCGTTTGGGAACTTGCCGTACCATTTGACTCCACTTTGAATGTGAATTGCTTCCACTGTTCACCGGGAGTAAATCGCTGGTATTCAAAGAAGGACTGCCACTTGCTGGTGTCCGTGATGGTCATGTTTACGTTATTGCCTCTTAAGCCTTCCGATTTTGCTCTGAATGAAATCTTGTACCATTGGCCTTCTTCCATAGGCACATCATACTGCATCAGCATGACTTGTCCGCGCTCCGACTCGTCAGATTCCGCACACGTGACGCTCTGGCTCCACTGATCAGAATCTGCCGCGACCTTTTCCCGCGCAAACGCCGACTGGTCGGAACTGGCCTCAAATTGCCAGTGATCGGCCAGCCCGTCACCGTCTGTGTCCATACTAAAATCGCCATTCTTTATCAGAGAAGCGCCTGCGGCGGCGGCAACTGGTGTTGAGAAACGGGAAAGCAGATGGGTGGAAATGCTGCTCACTCCCATATTGCCCAACAGGCGCGTGACGAGGAAGCTTGTGCGCCGGAATGTCCTCTTGACATTGTATAATTTCTCATAATCAAACTGCCAGGGAGCCAGTTGGCAGAACACGACGTTAGCATTCTCCGCAACAGCAAGCACACCATTGCCAACCACAGTGGCGCCTTCTGAAACAAGCTCAATTTCTCTCGGATCGCGGTTATGTACGTCCGCTGAAGCGATTCCAGCAAGCAGGGATTTCGCACTTGCAGGCTCAAAATAGGCGCTGATATGCTCCGCTTTCTTCATGGTAACATTGAACGGCAGAAACGAGTTGGCTTCCCGCTCGTCCAGCCCGACAGCCAGAATATGCCCGTCTGCTTTGAGCCATGCGGTAATGTTTTCTCTGTGAGGAGCTAACTGCGTACCTCCACCGGGCCCCACGACCAAAACCTGTTCGGGCGTTAAATTACCGCCGTCGTATTCGCTGGGAGATATGCCCACCTGCTCGAAGTGCTCCTTCCCCGCCGGATCACCTACATACAATACTTTACGGCGTTGTGCTGCCGAGTATGCCGACACATAATTGAGTATACTGGTGGCCAACTGCACTGCCGCTGGGTCATCTTCCGTGCGTCCGGTCACGTCCATCTGGCAGAAGAGTATCATTCCCTCGCCCTCATGATACTCCATAAGCGGGCTATACTGGAGACTGAATCCGCCGTCCACAATCGGCAGGAAGTCACCGCGCGTTGGCTTTTCTATCAACACGGAAGCCACACTGCCTCGACAGCCAGCACGCCACGCCCGTGTCACCGTGATTCCAGACCGCTCAACTGTGGCGCCGTATCGAGGATGTACTTTATATTCCGTAAGTCGCGGCGGCAGGAGCGTCGCCTCGCCTCGCCAATCGCGCAGGTTATCTGTGCCAAGTCCAGCAAGAATCGGATGATCAGGTACGCGATCAAACACCCAACGCAGACCGTATTCCTGCACACGGAAACCAAGCCGCTTTTCCAGCGCGTCCGACGTCTGCTCGAACATTATCACCCTCAAGCCATCACGCACACGCCCAATATCCGGCGCTGCGCCGTCAACCGTCAGAGCCGCTTTACCAACGATTAGCATATCATAATCAGCGAGATCAGCATCTGCGTCCACCTGCCTGTATAGGATGCCCATCTTATCCAGCAGTTTCGCCGTTTCGCCCCTGGGGTCATATAGAGCGATCTTTATCTCCAGCTTGGGATCCTTTATTGGCGGCAAGACGTGGACTGCAAAGGAATCTTTCTGCACCTCACCCGAACTAAACTTGACCGTCATGGTAAGTTCGTATTCGCCCGCGGACAGAGTAATTGGCAGCGCAAACTGCAAGGGAATACGCCCTTGTTCACCTGTCGCAACGCTGATATTCTTACTTCCAATCAAAGACTTTGGAAGCGCCAGCGACCATGAACACTCACACTCCACTGTTTCGCGCGAGTTGTTGATTATGATGATCTGCTTCTCGACGGTTTCGCCCGGCTGAAAATTGTGATCCTTGCTGGTAAAACGCTCAGGCTTGCCGCCGATATAAGCCAACAACGGTCGGTTGTTGCGTATGACGGCTTTTGCCGCGATGGTAGGAATCCAGTCCGACTCCTCGTAAGCCATATCAATGCGCTCGTATCGCCTCTCAATGAAATCCGCGCTGAAGCCCGGTCTCTGAAGATTGTCCCAGTCCACCGCAAGCGTCTCTTTGCCCTGATCCACTCCATCGCGCAGTTCCCAGAGAGGGCTGTAGCCCCATGTGCTGAATCCCGACAAGTTCCACGTGCGAAAAGCGCGCCAGTTTTCGGCGATATGCAAAGCCCATATATCATTCTTGCGAGGGTAGGCGGTTGTTATCCTGAAGGGATAGTCCCACCTGTTCCATAGTCTCCCTGCCCGCCATTGTTTGGTTTCAAAACGCAGGTTCTCTTTTTCCGCGTCGGTCAACTGGTAAACTTCGTCCCCCAGAAACTGTGAATCCCATTCAGCCGCGCAGAACTCCCAGGGCACTCTGGCGCTCCCAAACGCTCTCTCGCCTTTGTACCAACCGCGATACATAGCCCAATTTATGCCCCACGGCAGTCCATACTCCACCAGATACAGAGGTTTGACGCCTTCTGTAGCCCAATGCTCAAACCAATCGGAACGCTCCTGAATCGGCACGAAATTTAGATAGAGGTTATACGTATACATCTGCCCCAGATTGCCGGAAGAATGGTGATAGATCACCCGCGTCGAGTCAAATCGCTTTACTATCGCCTCAGTCCGTTCGCCGCGTCTGGCGCTTCTGTCCGTGCGTGGTCCGAGCTGTCCCTTATCATCATGTAACCCATCTATGACGTCAGGATTAGATGAGCCACTATAGCTCAACGCGTTATGGTTCATGGAATACATAACAACCGATGGATGATTCTGAGCCATGCGCACGTAAAATTCCGCATGTCGAGCATAGCCATTCGTGTCATCAGCGTCGTCCGCGTCCCAATCGTAGTGCCCGTAGTGCGGTTGAGAAAACGAGATAAGCATACCCACATCGTCCGCCGCTCTCAGCATCTCCTCGAAACCCAGATGCGAACCCGGCTGACACCCGTAGTTATGCGTATACATTGTGTTGATTCCGATTGCCTTCAGACGTGTGAGGGATTCACGCGTCCCCTCATAGCTGGCTGTCGCCGTGCTTACCATAGCATTATCAAGCGGCGTGATAGAAGAGAAAAATCGCGTGCCATTAAGCATGACATCACGTCCATCTATCCACAACTCGCGAAATCCAAAGCGCACAGGTCGGAATACATCCAGTGCCTTGCCTTCGGAATCCAGAAGTGAGAGTTCCAGCGTATACATATTGCCCGGCGTATGCACATCCCAGAGCTTCGCAGGCTTCCATTCATGCGTGACCGCGAAGCGACCGTTTTTCAGGTCAGCGGCTGTGAAACGCTTATTGCTGAATTCCTTAACCCGGTCACCATCATCCGCGATCTGAAAGCGCAAACTGTATTCCTTGCCTCGTTCGATATGCTCCAGAGCGGTATCAAACGTGATCTCCCATTTGCGCACGGATGTATCCACTTTTACGTCATTGATGCGCGCTTCAGCAGACGTGCTTGTCAAGAACACGTCGCCGCACAGACCGCGACGAAGCACTGTTCCCTCAACCTGCCTGGCTGCGTTTGTATCATTATAGGACATGACTACCGCGTTGAGCGGCATCGCTGTCGTAAACAATGACAGGATATACTTTCCGCCAGGACGGCAAACAGATGTGAGATCCACCTCTCCAGACGGAAAGCGGATCTCACCTATCCTGACGTTATCCAGATACACAACTGCATGGGAATTCAGATACTCCGCGTATATCGTAATGCGCCGGTTTGACCATTTATTGGGTATCGTAATCTCTCTTTGATACCAGGCCATTTTGACGCTGCGCAGGCTTTCATCTTCCCAGTTCGGATGGGGATAAACCGTCTGGGAGTCATGCTGTATATATGACTCTATTCCCGGCCACGGTCCAGGTACCTTGAAATAGCCCCATCCGCCTTCCGGAACTTCGTTGGTCATATTTTCCACCGGTTGCCAGCGCCATAGACCATTCAGGCAGACACGCTCCCGCGTGGGTGTTGCCTCACGATGTGCCTTGCCCAAATCCCAAACCGCTTTTACCCCTTTCGGCAGCGGAGCAATCGACTGTGCCGCACAGGTACCTTGCGCTATCCCAAGAATCGCAAAGATCATGATCACAAGCCAGATCTGCCAGTATGTCTGCATAGTATTTTCCTCCAGTAGTTATGGACGTTCAGCAAAAGAAATTGAAAAAGTGATTGCCCCAATCTATGCTACCCACCCCGACAGCAACATGAAAATAATTCTGGCTAGAGCACTGACAACTTAATTCGTAACTATTCACCTTTGTCATTCCAGCGAAGGCTGGAATCCAGTCCTTTTACCCGTTCATCATACAGATATATTACACGCAATACATATCTGTAACGACTGGATTCCAGCCTTCGCTGGAATGACAAATGACTTATCTGTTTATTGATAAGCGACAAAGGTGAATAGTTACCTTAATTCTTAATACCATCACCGGAGCAGTAAATTCAAGGCTTTGACTCAATTTCTGGGCGGCCTTCCGTAGAACATGCCGCTGGCTTGTTCGGAAACGGGCTGGCAGCCTCGCTCTACTTGAGACAATCCAGCGTTATATTCTACTAAAGCACACTGCCTGCATTTTTGATCTATTGCTGGTATTCGGGCGAAAATCATCCAGCTAACTCTTCCTCCTCCGGTGGTATTTCTTCTTCTGTCGGCGCTCCCTCATCTAATGGCGCTTCTTCTGCCGGAGGTGGTGTTTCTTCTGCTGGCGGTGGCACTTCTTGCACCGGCGCTGCTGGTGGCGGCGCTTGCTCCGCCGGCGCCTCTGCCACTGGTGGCGCTTCTTGCACCGGCACTGCTGGTGGTGGCACTTGCTCCACCGGCGCCTCTGCCACTGGTGGCGCTTCCTGCACCGGCGCTGCTGCTGGTGGCGCTTCCACCGGTTGCCCGGGCTGCGCCGTTTCCTCTGTCGGTGGAGTCGCCCTCCAACTTTGCTCCAGTTTGTCCAGTTCATCCAGAAGCGCGTATACATCCGAAGCCAGGTGACTGGCAGTTAGCGCTCCCTCCATGACACTATCAACGCTTTGTTTGACAGTATCTTTAAATCTCATAATATCGTTGAGTAAGTTGTAGTCAATTTTTGAAACTAGCATGTCAAGAACTCCCCTTCGTGTTTTAAACTGCGGCGAATCTATCCGTCGCTCATAACTCGTTACTCATTACCTCGACTTTGGCACTTTAGAGCAATTTTGGTATGGACATAGCAGGCATCTTCGTGCAAGATTGTATTGCTGTATTAAGATATAGTCATCAACAATCCTGGGAGGATACCTACCATGTAAGTATTATAAACGTTTTGGGGCAGTTTGCGCCAGTGTTTTCTGATAGAGTATGACAGGATGCGCTGATACTATTGATAGGCGCTATCCTGTGTCGCAAAGAACGCACTGTGGCAGGCGTCTCGCGTGTCATGGGATTAGGAAATGACCCATACTTCACCAACTATCATCATTGGAGTTGACGATACCATCAAGCGGCGTAAAGGTAAGAAGATAAAGCCGAAAGGCTGTTATTGAGACCCAGTGCGTTCCACACAGAAGCATGTCATTCGCTGCTTTGGTCTGAAGTGGCTTTGTATGATGTTGATAGTGTCTGTGGTAGGTATCCCTGGAGTGAGCGTTATTCGATCATGCCTATATCCCAGACACAATCCTCTTTTACTTCGATCCAGTAGCCTCTTCCCGGTTCCATATATCTCAAATCGCTCAATGAAGCCATCCCATTAAGATCATACCAGAGCCAATTTTCCGTTTCTGAGTCGTATGTCCAGACGGCATTGGACACGCCCTCAATGGGAGAAATGCAATTTTCTATGGGAATAGGCGTCCGGGAATTATATCCGACCAGATTTCGCCCAGCCTTCAGTATGATCGCCGTTGCTGGCTGGACACCATGAATGATCAATTCTCCCTGTTGATTCATCATGATCAAGTACCCCTTTCCCGATTCTATTTTGCACAGATCATTCGGCAGCGGCGAGCCATTGGCTATGCGTCCTCTCCATTCTTCTGCTATAGCATCGTATGTCCAGATTGAATCATACATACCCTTTATCGAGGATAGCACAGAATCGCAGTCGGTATCCAGAGGTTGCAGATATAACGAGATTAGATTCCAGCCTGGTATCAGACCGACAACCACTTCCTCTGTAGCTACTATATCCGCTGTGGCAGTAGAAGGCGCTGAATCAAGCTCACCATCACTCACCATCAGTGTGACAGTATATATCCCTACCGCAGGATATATGTATATTGGATTGCTCTCTGTAGAATCTATCTGCAATCCGTCGCTGGCATCAAAATCCCATCTGTAACTCAATTGATCCCCATCCGGATCGAACGAATCCTGACCATCAAACATCACGCCCGCATCAACTGCTGCCGCATACGGCCCGCCAGCGATAGCCACTGGCGGTGAGTTCGGACCCGCAAGTATGTCGAGTGTTATAATATCTCCCTGGGTGCTGATATTCAGGATACTGACGCTATTATCGCCGCTGGAGTATGACATGCTGTTCGGGATAGTGGAGGGAGTGAACTCATGTGAATTGCTCGGATAATAGGGGTCTGTATCATCTCCAGAGTTCACATTCATATCCAGATCATCGCGACCATCCGCTTCTTCCAGATCCACTTTCTTATGCTCTTCGTCATCATTTACGTTGTATGAGCCAATATCTCCCACCGAATCGTCAACGTGCCAGATCAGAAGTCCTTCGCCGGGCAAATACTGATCAAATCCGGTCCTACGGCGGTTCTCCAGCAGGAAATATTCGTCCGTAGTAAGGGGGATTTTTATAATGGTATCCAGCTTGCTGTTTTCCACACAGCTTAGTGAGAGATTGATCTCGCTGGAGGAGACCTCTTTTGGCTCTACCCAGTCAAGGAATACCTTTGACCATGCGCAGGGGTGAGTGGGCACATCCCCGCCCATTTGCCAGGCGCCACTCCCCATGATCCCCCAAGCACCTATCCCCGCGGAGCTGCCATCGCCATCGTACAGGTCTGGCAATCCCAGATCATGGCCGAACTCGTGAGCTACTGTACCCATAGGGCTGGACTCAGCTATCATTGAGTAATACGATGCGTACATACCGTCAACCTCTTCTGGTGGCAGAATGCCCCAGTGGTGAGACCAGATGGCATTTGGTCCGTGTGTCCCGCCACCTGTCTCCTGTCCCGCTCCTGCATGGATAATGATTATATGGTCGATGTACCCGTTATTATCTACGTCATATTGAGAAAAGTCAAAACCAGCATCGTCAGCCAGCTTTACCGCCTCGCGCGCTAATTCATACACAGGGCCGTTAAACCAGTCCGTTTTGTAACCATCAGCGCCGTAATATTCCATATTATAGCTGCTTTGATGCCAGCCTGTGATTGCTCCGGATATGGATGTCTGGCCATACGAAACTTCGTAATAATAGCTATGCAAGCTGTGTGGATTGGATTCGGAGAAAAGAAGATTATCGAAGTAGCTGTCATCGTAAGCAGGATTATGAGTTACATCCTGAAACTCTACGAGGATAACAATAACCTCCAGTAAGCCTATAGTCGACCCCGTCGCCCTCATAGCAACTGATTCCATCGTTTCTATGATAGGCTGGGTCATCACACTGATGCCATTATTCTTAACTCCATAAACGCGTGGATCTGGCGGGACAGCGTTAGATTCAGGAACACAGAATACCAGCATTAATAATAACACTATGATTGAAGAGGACAGTCTACGGCCATTCATCGCTTCTCCGCCGACCCTCTTCTTGTGCATCTAAATCCAAACACACCAGATATATAGCGATTATGTGACAAAGGCTCATTGCTTCACTTACTATATCGGCAGAGCGATCTGGATACTTTAGCGGAGTCTGAATACGGTAAATTATATCCTTTTGTCCGGTAGGGCTAAGCTCCCGCTGAGCCGTTGACAGCAAACGGTTCGCCGAGAGGCTCACCCCATACGCATTAAGCTAAGCGAAAAAGTGTTCCAATAACTGAATAATGTGTCTCTTGTCATTCCAGCGTAGGCTGGAATCCAGTGGCAGGATGGGCATTTCCTACATTACAGAATTTGCCGATCAAACCACCAAGCTCCGTAGGAGCGGAATGTTT
>SDBT01002610.1_pt1 | contig 31691 bp, 25 predicted proteins | sample 2277101 | NCBI WGS metagenome assembly SDBT01 (sample SAMN10404973, study PRJNA504765) | marine sediment metagenome | isolation source: marine sediment core GS10_PC15, 103 cmbsf | place: Arctic Ocean: Southern Knipovich Ridge | collected 2010 | reverse complement strand
GGACACACGTTTTGCAAAGGACAAAGTCTCGAGGAACGAAGGATGCCGTCGCAGGCACCGCGTCGTCAGGCTTCTCTGAGAAAAGAACAGCGACGCGTGCTCTTTTCTCAGAGGAAGCCAAATGTACGGGAACCTGTCCTTCCGCTAAGCGGCGACAGCACCACGATTCCAGAAACGAGGGTGAGTCCCGTTCACTACGACACAGGGGAAGCCTATCCACACGGAGAAGAAGAAACAGAGAGACAAACGCAAAGGGAGGAAGTCATAGTGGCGTCGATGCATGCCGGAGAGAACAAGCCGCCCACTTCGGCCCAGGAAGAAATGTACTTGTACATGGATCAGCTCCGAACCGGCAAACTACAGCCATACCTCTCTTCCCGCACGGACGAAGACCCAGAGGTCATTTGCGCCGAGTATCTTGAAGAGAGGAAGAAACTGGAGCGCGAGTTTAAAGAAAAAAGAAGACTCTTGAATGTGGAATCACGCCCGATGGGCATTGTTCCAGAGATGATTCCTCGTGCTCTTCAACGAGGCGAAGAAATTGTCGTCATCTCCAAGTACGTGGCGCACATTCATCTCACGCTGAGAGAGCACTATTTTGCCGTTTACCTTGACAAGGAAATTGCCAAGTGTCCCGAAGTTTCGGAATACTTGACACTGCATCCGCCGGAGCCGCTGTTTCCTCCCCTTCCTCGTGCTACAAGACATACAAAGCGGAAAAAAAAGCGGAAAAAGAAGCGGAAGAAAAAAAGTAGCAAGTCGAAGAGGAGCGGCGGGAGGAAACGAAGCAAAAAGAAAAAGAAAAGAACAGAGGACACAAATACAGTTACCATATGCGCGGTAAGCGAGCAAGAAGAACAACCCACACAGAATACCTTTACGACGACGACGACGACGATATGACCGTGCCTGAAATCTGTCATCGCAAAAGTCGTTATGCTCTTTTCAAGAGGGACGAGGGCGTGGCACGGGGCGCGCGAAGCGCCCCGCGTCCACGCCACTCGCCCTCTGTCTGTCCATTGCATGGAATGTGGATTATGGTGTTCGTCCTTGGAGTGTTCGACCTGTACACGGGCGTGGATGGAGCAAGCTCTCCTTCTGTGAATAAACTAGGGCGAGCGTTGCCCAATCAAGACCCAGACGCCATGCTCCGCGACATTTTGGTCGATTACTACAACTCGTTGGAAAAACACAAGCAACTCGAACAGCAGTACCAAAAGGAAATCCTCCCTGATGTAAGCACAGATCAAGGATCAGAAGAAGAAGACTATAGCGAAGAGCGCGAAGATTCCTTCCCGGAGGGAAAGGAATCCAACAAGGAAGGATCACCAGTGAATAGAGTCTTGGACCCTGCGCTGGACCCGAATTCTCTGGTCGATGTTATATGGGACTACATCAAAGACCACTTGCAGACGCGAATCTGGTCGGGCATGTTTCCATTCGAAAAAGAACACGAAGGTTCCTTCTCGGAGAGAAGGAAGCCCAACGAGGAGGTGGTGGACAAGGAGCATGGGTATGTCTCACCAAACAGAGGACAAAATCATCGTCCTCCTGGCTACAATGCAGACTCGTGGTGGGAAGGCAAAGAGCACGAGGAAAATATACGAGAAGTCGAAAACCGAAAGATGGTGAATCGGATTTTTACGGCGTCTGGGTTTGGTCTCTCTGTTGTCGTCTTGGGCATCTTTTTCATTTCGTGCACGTACTGTTGGTGCATCAGCAGCCCTTCGAGGATGATCGGAGCTGTCTCTACGGTGCTAGCACTGATTCTGTTGTTCCATCGACTTCACGAATTCTTCCTCGTGTTTTCTGTGGACGATTTGACGCGGGTGGGCAAAGCGTTGGTGCCCTCGTCTTCTTAAATAAAAAAAAAAGGACTGCTTCCACCAGTTTGCAGCGAGGACTTTTAATCTTGAGAGAGAGAGAGAGAGAGAAAAAAGGCTTCTACAATGTGGTGGTGTCGGATGGTTTGTGAGAGAGTGCCTCTTCCAGCTGGTCCCAAGTCAACAACGCGCTTATCCACATTTCGTGGATCGCCAGAGAGTCGGTTCGAAAGACTGCGCCTTTCTCCGTGTATGAAACCAGCCTTGTTTCGGCCCTGAGCTTTCCAGTGGAGCGTTCCAGAGCCATGCGTGCTCCTACGCGCGTAGATTCATCCATAAGGGATCCATTGATGCACCAGTTTACGTGCGTTCCTCCTCTAACACACGCAAAATTCCCACAGTAGATGGTACATGGTGGTACTCTTCCGTGGGTGTTGATCCGTCCTTCTGCCTCTCTCATCAGTTGTATATCGGCCAAATGCTCTGGATCCGAGGTTCGGGCAAAGGAGATAGCAGGGCTTTCCGCGTAGCTTGTTATCGATCCTGCCGCCATTTTCTGCAAGGTTTGGACGCATTCGGTAGACGTTCGGCGTTTCTTTTGCATTGCGCTGTTGTTGTTCTGCGCCTTGCAAAAAAATAGAAAAAAAAATAATACCCGTAAATTAAATTTGCCCGTAAATTTGCGGAGCCTTGACACGGTACCGGAAAAAAAAAGGCGGGACTTGATAAACGGAGGAAACAAAATAGAGTGTATGCGCACTCGGTCTTTATTCTCCTTTCCATAGGTCCGGGCTGGAAAACCTCTGCCTCGTTTGAACTCGAGGTTCGTATCGGCGCGCTGAGATCCTTTGGTTCGCGTCTCGAGGTGGATTGGTTCCTCCGCCTCCCGATCCATTGTTCGTCATAGCATAATAGATACATACCCCAATCAATCCAAGCAGTCCGCAAACCACAATCACGACCGTGACAATGATGGCCCAAATGAGATATCCCCTCTGCGTGTCTTCAGAACAGTTTTCGTCGTCATCGTCGCACTCTTCACATTCGTAATTTTCGTATAAAACTTCCAACAAGTATTCGTAAGGACCCCATTCTCCACTGTTGTACGCTTCAAGTTGTTCGTACAGTTCCATAAGGAGTTGCCCCAGTTCACTTGGGATAGGTATGTAGTCGTGCCCATCATGTTCATTTCGTTTCCTCCCTTGGACTACGCAATTCTGCTCCATCAAAAGGAGGGAATCAAAGAGGGAATCGGCGACCACCTGAGTAAGACAAGCGCCGTTCTTCACATTGGTTACAGCGGCAACCCACTGCTTCGCAACGAAGACGTAGGAATCATTGGTCAGAAGCGGATCGGACGAAATAAGAGAAAGCATTGTTTCGCCACAGATGGTGCACGCTTCCAGAGACGACGATGCTTGCCATTCCGCAAACAATTTTGGATGGTCCTGTTCGTTGTTGTGTTGAACCCAGTAATCCGGCGGAAGCGTGCATCCATCAATGCACTGTAGAACGGGATCACCGGGAAGAATTCCCACGGCTTCCAGCTCGAGAGAGACTTGTCCGTCTGTTTTGATTCCCTGTTGAATCACCGATGCCTCGAAACACGCAGGTAAGATTCTAGTCGTTTGCTCAATCTTCTTGAGGACCGCCTTGCGTAGACGCCCTCGGTTTGCCTTTCTCTTGCGCACATTGTCCCCAAAAAGGAAAGACTCGAAAAGCGATTTTTTCCTTTTACCGTCGTCGTCCTCGTCATCGTCTGGTCCGTCGTTGGTCTCGTCCGCATCGGTGCAATTGGAAGACAAAAGAGTTTCGTTTTCTTTTGTGTTGAACCCTTCCAAGAAATCTTTCAGTTCCAGTGCTTCTGCCCGATCCGGATGTCCCGCTCCGATCGTTGCACAATTGTCCTCCAAGAGTTGTTGGGCGGCTGCTATCCATTCAATGACTTGATCACGAGCATCATCGTCTGCAAAACACGCCAGGTTTTCCAGATTTAACTGAGCCGCAATAAACTGACGCGCGAGGATGTTCCAAGCATTGCCTTTCGACGGTGCCCAGAGAATATCGAGCCATTGCATAGAACACGTTTCCTCGTCACAGTCGGAATATTGACCCGGCCAGTCTCTTCGAAGACGTTTGGATCCACCATTTCTACGGAAGTTTTTGGACCGGGAAAAACAATTGTGCGTCTTCCAGTAGCCCGCAGATCTCGGACAGTTGCAACAGGATGTTCCATCACCGTTGCAAATGCCGCACTGATCACGCGTCGCGTTGCCAAAGCAGACGCCAGCGCAGTCTTTGTCTTCATTTGGAACGTTCCTCGTGTTTCCTCCAGCACAGACCCTACAGTCGTCGATGACCGCGGTTCCGTTACAGTCGTCGTTGCAGTCCAATCCTTCGTCCAGCGGCAGACTCGTGTTTCCAAGAACGCAAATATCGCAAGCATTGACGATGGCTGTTCCTCCGCAGTCTCCATTACAGTCTTTTGTTATGGTGACGTTGCACAAAAGCTTGCATACGACGCGTTGGGCAGTACAAACGGTAAAACATATAGTTGAAACTCCACAATCCGCAATACATGCGTCAAACACATTTCCGCACCCGGATTCGCATTCGCTGATGTTTAGCTCTTGACCAGCCGGTTGAACACAGTTTCCGCATTCGTCCAATGTTCCGTTTCCGTTGGGGATTCCGTTGCAGTCCAGGGATTCACTGCAATTGACCCCAGTCAGTCCGGCACAACATTCCCCATCGGGTCCGATGATGGCGTCTCCAGTAGCATTCGGATCAGAAGTAATTGGAGGACAGTCTCCATTGCAGTCTTCCGTCCGATTTGTGTCGCATGTGAATAGACAATTCAAATTTGCGGATGAACAGATAAGGATACAAATACCAGCGCCCCCGCAATCCAAAAGACATGCATTAGCAAGAGCAGTACAACTAGCAGTACACTCAGTCGAATTCAGTGTTTCGCCTTCCGGGTGAATGCAATTGGAACAGTTGTCAATCGTTCCGTTTCCGTTGCATACTCCAGAGCAGTCCATCGTATCGAAGCAACTCACACTCGTATTTCCTCGACAACAGATGCCACAGGGACTTATCACGGCAATTCCTCCTTCGTCTCCGTTACAGTCTGGTACCGCAAGAGTGCCCCATGTTCCGCACAAGAGAACCAGGGCTACAATTATCCAAGCGTACGGCGTCCTCGAACGATCCATAGTAAGATTTAAAAAAAAACTTTTTTTTTTTACTATCGTCCTCGTTGTACGCCTTGCGTCTTCTCCGTTTTGCTTACTCTAGATGGCATTTCCATCCATTATATAATTTATAGCCTGCAATTTTATGCCTGTCTTTGTCTTTGCCCACTTCATCCTTATTGCCTTTTTTTTTTTGCACTTTTGAATAAACTGCACCAAGTACAAAAATCTTCTTGTTTGTGACAAAGCACGAGGAAAAGAAGAAAAAAAAAAAGGAGCAATAAAAATTTTGGGTGCAAAGTGCACAAAATAAAAAAAAAACTTTCTCTTTGCCTTTGGATAGACAAAGGGATAGAGCACGAGAAAGCGATGGACTCCAGACCCTCCGTTCATAGAGAGCCACAAGAATACTGGAACCATCCAAGCAATGCCTCATCCTCTGCTGGACTCACCCGAAAGGAACTACAAACTATCTATTATCCTCCCCATTTGACGGCGGATCGAGACTTGCCTCGGCTTATCACTGCAGCCGAAGAAGAAGAAGTCGTCTTTTCCTTCAAAGCAATACGTTACGATAAAGAAAGAAAAAGATATCAAGAGATTCCCTTTTCGAGTGCCCGATGCGAAATTTCTTCCTTGTACGAGCTTTGTATGAGCGTGATCTACAACATTACCAAGAACGGCGGAAGAGAATTCTTTCGCCGTTTAACAGACAGGAAGGGAACACGAAAGAAAGAACGCAAAAAAATCCGTGCAAAGCTGCAAGAAAAATATGCCCTTTACTCGTTGCGCATGTTAAAGGCAGAAGCTCACAGAGTGAAAGCCAACAAGAAATCTGGAACCAAAAAAGAGATTCGAGAAAGCATCGTCGATCAGAAGACTCCCTTTGATGGGCTGGACTCTTGGTCGTTGGCACGAGGAATGTTTACCATTTCCCAAAACAAGCGCTTTTTTGAGCACGCAGCCCGGTCCTCCGCCGGCGGCGATATATCTTTCCGATGCTCGCTCTGTCACAGCCTGCCTCAGACAAAGATAATATCTCACTTTTACAATAGCGGAGCAGTAGTCATTAATCGTCTGATCGAATGGCGCTATCCGAAATTCAAGGAAAGTTTCAGAGACTACAAGGTGTGCGATCGATGTGCGCACAACTTTCTCCTCCGCTACGCACGCGAATTTCTCCTCATGCAAGAAAGACTCAAGGCTGGATTCTATCGCGCGCTCATGTGCAACGTCTTGCGGTCTATCCGCGTCGCCAGGAAGAGGAACGTTCCCGACGATGAGTTCTCGAGGGTACCCGTCACGTATGGAGCCTACACGAGGACGCAGTACAATAGCAAGCGGTTCAAGATCAACCGTAACAATACCCTCGACGTCGAAACGGAGGACAACAGCGCTACGTCGCCCCCTCTGGAGGAGGTACTTCCCGAGCCCGTCGTCTTTACGTTGCCAAGTCCGCAAGAAAACAAAGACGAAGTCGATTAAAATTTAATAAAGAGTTCCCACAAGACCATTCCTCGTGCTCTGTACACACCCATTTTTTTTAACATTAAAAAGTAAAAAAGTTTTTTGCTGAGCAAAGGGATGGAACGCGAGGAACAAAAACCAAAACCAAAACAAAAAATGACCGAGAAGGAACTTAGATACTATTTTCGCTGGGAAGAGTTCAGAGACTACTGTCCACTCTGTTGCGAAGCCTTCCAGTTTCCCACACATTGCTGTCTTAAAAAAGACGGAGAGTTTACCAAGGAACAAAAACGACACACTTCTCCCATGATCATTCGCTTGATCGACGACATACGAGACCATATTCCACAATGACTACCGAATCAAAAGCGAGCGACGTATACGAACGTCTCTCTCGCCTTGTACAAAATTTTCTGTTCAAACCCTGCGGGCTTTTCATCATCACGTTGCTATGTACGGGTGTTGCCGCTGGTTTGATCTATGGATGGGCAGAAGCCTTGGTAGCGATACGCGATCTAGACAGGCAGTCTAGAGGACAGCCGACACCTGCAATATCCATTTTTCTCGCGATTCTCTTCATGGTATACTCTCTGGTCACCTCCGTTTTAGCCTTTCTCGCGGCAGTTTTAGCCATTCTCGCGGCAATCCCCACCGGAATGTCTTGGATCGTGATTGTAGGCAACATCCTGAACGACTGTGTGTGCCGAAAACAAAACCCAGCTGTAACGACAGATTACCAAGCCACCGATACCTCCTTTATTTAAGCATGTCCATAAAAATCAATCTTCCACTCATTAATCGTAATGTCCTCCCCGTCCGCACGGCTGCAGAGATTGTGAAGACGCATGCTCCACCGCGAGGGATTCTGTACATTGACATGTGCGTCTCGCTTCTCCTCTACACTTCGCACATCCTCCTCGGGCTTGTACACCAGCGGTTCTCCCCAATGTCTCACGCTCATGTAGGTCCACTTGACTCTTGTTTCCAAGCCATCGCTGTGTGCACTTAGTGTGCTGTTCATGCCCGAGGGACCAATCAACGCCAACGCAAGGCACCGCGACCTGGACGGTACGTCCAAATCCACATACAGTGTTACGTGCTCGAGCACGGGGATAGCCTGTTCTGCCTCGACCACATTGTCTGGTTCCCAGTAGAGGAGAATGCTGTGTTGGGGCTCAATGTGGTCCACCGGGGATTGCAGAGTTCCCGTCGAAAAGTGGAGCTGTTCTCCCAAGTGGCTGTGCTCTTGCTGCATCTCTTGCGCCATAGAAACCGCCGCAGAAGCATCTGCAAGTCCAAAGCCAAGGTCGTGTGAGTGTGTCAATCCCGCTGCGTTGCGGACAAACTTGTCGTTTTCCGTCCTATGGCCATCCCGTATCTTGGCTGACGTGAGCGCAAAGATGTGTTGCACATCTCTCCACGTGAGGTCCGGGTTGGCTTGCAATAAGAGAGCGCACACGCCCGCAATCTGCGGTGCAGATGCCGAGGTCCCTCCAAATTCAAATGTGCAATCGTTTGGAGAATCTCCCGGTCTCCCCTTCAAATCCGTCGTTACGATCCGAACACGTGTGCCCGAGGAAGGCGCAGTACAAATGTGGTTGGCACCGGGTTCGCTGTACCACGAAGTAATGCCGCGTTCGTCCACCGCAGGCACCGAAATGGTGTAGATGGAGTTGGCGAACCCGTCGTAATTGGAATTGTCGCCATGCGACTTTCCATTTCCTCCTGCCCATACGTAAATGGAACCTTTTCCTCCTCTTCCCCGTTTACTGCACGAGGAAAGTGCATGGGAAACAACCCTTCCAGGTCCGTCAAGGTGTTTACCATCGTCGGTAGGTCCCCAAGAGCACGAGTAAATGTCAATACCGTTGATACACTGATGACTCAGCGCTTCCGCTTCAATCGCGTCTGTTTCCCAACCGCCCAGAAGTCGTATACCTGCTAAGTTTACAGAGTAGGCTACACCTACACCACAGTGCGTGTCTCGATCCGCCCCTGCGACCCCTGAAGCCGACGTGCCGTGCGAATCTCCGTGTTTGGGAGAAGGGTCTTGATTGTTCTCGTTGAAATCCCACGACGCGTCCTCGTAGTAATTTTCCTCCAAGTCTGGGTGGTACGTTTGCAAACCGTCGTCCACCACGGCCAGAGTGACTCCGTGGCCAGTAATGCCCTGTTTCCACACATTGATCACATTCAGGTGTGGGTGATTGGCATCGACGTTGAAGGAAGGCCCCAGATGCCATTGATATCCAAACAAGGGATCCGTAGGCTCCATCCATGTGTCCTGTTCCTCTCGTGGGGGGTGCGGCCTTTTGTGTCGCTCCACGCCATCCCTTTTGGTTCTTGGGATACCCGTGGCGTCTTCCCACCACTCGATCCTTCCGTCTTCCTCCAAAGAATGCGGTAGGTCCCTGAGCGCGTCATCGCGCTCAAACAGGTAATAGTTTTGGAGGACGGGGCCCCGGAGGCTGTGTTTGACTACAAACCCATTTTCTTGTGCGATGCGTGTGGCCTCTTGCTCGTTGGAAGCACTGGGCACATAGACGGTAACCACGTGCTGTTCGTACCGATCCACCGTTCCGTCAGAAACACGAGGACCAATACTTCTCCGATCGGGTACCACGATGCGTGCATCGATACGCACGGGTTCGTACGATGCTACCTCGTGCACCAGAATAAAAAGCACGAGGGAGGACACAATAGAAAACCGTTTCATGTTGGCTCGCTTTGTTTTCTTGGGATAGCCCCTATGCTACAAATGGCCAGGAAAACAATTATTTTTTTCTTTTACGTTCAACAATCTCAAGGATAATCTCAAGGATACTCCTCCAATGGGACTCTGGCCATCCCTTCGTCGTCCACGGATGGGTGCTTGTTGGACCCAAAGTCCACCCTCCAGAGAACGTCTTCGTTCAAATGAATCGTCCTCGTGACCGGATCCGTCCTCTCAGACTCCACGACCTTGACGCCCTTTGCAATCATGGCGTTGAATTTGGACGCCATCGCGTCCTTGGTCCGCAGGAACGCTTGGTACCGCCTCACAAGGCCGTCGTCAATCGAGCCTCGGCTTGCCACCTCGTATTGTCCTCCGAACGTAGCACGAGGAGGGTCTGAATAGGCAAAGGGTATCCCCTCGGACTCTTGTGCAAAATCGGCGGGCGTGAAATCCTCGGGCACCCAAGTAATCCCATTCTCTTCGTCCTCTAGAGAAAGTCCCATGGCGTCTCGGTAAAACCACATGACTGCCTCGGAACAGAAAACAGAGTCCCGGTTGTGTTCCCCTGCGTGTCCTCGCTCTCCAACCACCCACCGCTTGTGCGCATTGGCCAGCTCAATGTAGTCTGTTTCGTAGGGGATGTGTGCCCCCCGAAGAATCAACTCCCACGCCTTGGTCCCCGCCTTGCCATCGTTGATCCTCTTGCGCACCCCTTCCTCGTGCACTCGAATCGGTCGGTAAGAGACGGAATAGTTCGCGTTCGCGTACTCGTACAGCTTCTCGTGCATGCTGACCAGCCTCAAACCATCCTTGTCCGTGCGCGTGATAAAATCGTACGTTTCGTCTTTCTGGGTGGATTCCCACAGCATAAAGTAAGGACGCTCCGGTTCCTTTGGGTTGACCAGCTTGATAGCCACCGCCATGTGACTGTACCGCATTTGTGTTACGCACTGAATGGCCCACGACCACGCGCCCTTGCCTTCAAAGAGAAAGAGATCGCCCGTCTTCACTTGGGACAAAAATTTTTCATAGTCGAGGACGGGGTGCGAGTAGCGAGCGCACAAGCACGAGAAGGGAAGACAGCACAGCGTGTCCCGAAGGAACCCTGCGGATCCCGTGCGACTCTTGTCCCACTGTTCTCTAGCTTTCCCGGTCTCACCGAGCAACGAGGTGAACTCTTCTTCCCCCTCCTCGGACAAAACGTCGCCAGCGTAACGGTACAACTCGTGTCCTCTCGGACGCCTGTTACCGCGCTTTTTTCCACGTTGGTGCCGGGCACGACGCGGTGAAAGTTGGTCCATGCGCGCGCTCTCACTCACACTTCTTTCTCGTGCTTTGTACTCTTTTTCTGTTTTCTGTTCTATCTGTAGCTTATTTTTTTTTTCTCTCTCTTTCTGAGTGACGCGCGATTGGACAATAGCGAGGAACAAGCCTATGAAAAAAGTTGCTATTTCGTGCTGGCTCTTGGCGCTTGTGCCCTTCTGCTTTTCTGAACGATCCGCTTCCTTGTTTCACTCCATCCTAGACTACGATGACATCGATTGGACCACTATGAAAAAGTATCAAACGCTCCAAGACGAAGAGATTGACGCAGAGGCACGAGAAGAGTACCACGACGACTCTCCATGGCTACGGATCGACTGGAACTATCTCTGGAAATGCACAGCTGCAGAGGATTGTACACGGATTCTTTCTTCCATTGGAGAATGTTGGCTCAAGGCCGAGTGCGTGGACGGCGGCTGCACGTACGATATCCGAACAGGAGGCGGCTGGAATCCGGATTCCAAGTGGTTCTTTTGTGACAAGAATACAATTTATGAAGCGTCTCGTAATTGGACATGATTCTTCTTGTTGTTGTTTACTCCTTTACGAAAACAAGTATTCGCAAAACGCATCTACACCTCCGGAAAAACGTTTCCATGAGTACGATACAGTTTAAATGCTTCCTTTCCGCACACGGTACTACAAAATCCGTATGTTTTCAGCCAGGACGGCATGTCTGTCGGTGGCGTCGGGCCGGTGACATGACAGTATGTACATATCTGATCGCAAACGATGACTTGTCCGTCCCTTTTTGTGTAACTTTTACGCCCACGGACAGGGCAAAGACGCAGGGTCCCTGCTTCTTCCGCATCGTTGATCCATTGTGTAACAATCTTTGCACGGGCTTCCCTGATGCGAAGATTCTCTTTCCTCCACGCCTCGTGTCCCTCTTCATCGCTTGGTATTGGTCCTAGAGGATTGCCATCCACTCTCGCTTCTTCTTCTTCTTCGCTTGGCATCCTCACAAAAATATCAAAAATAATAAATAAAATAATTTTTTGGGTGCAAAATCTTTTCCCATTGTTCCTTACAGAGAGAGAGAGGGAAAAAAAAAAGAAAAAGCGAGCGATGAACGGAAACCAATTATGGCTCCAAACGCTCGGGTTGGAAGAGCACGAGGAAGAACTAAGCTCCTTCCTCTTCTTTTCTCACTGGTTGGAGAACCGCGTCGCTCATCGCCTGTCCAGAGAAGCCGCGGTCGATCGTATTATGAAATCCGCGGATATATGGTCTACGTCCTCGTGGACTCTGTGCAACCCTTCGTTTGAAACCTGCTTTCTCAGGACGCACAAACACTTGTACAACGAAGGGATACTCGGCGGATGCGTCGTCGAGCGCAAACCATTGGCGCGGGACGATGTCGACTCTTCCCACGTCTCCGAAACTTCTATTTTTTCAACGCGGTCCATTGCGTTTGTGGACAGAGTCTCCGACAAAGCGTACGCGTCCAAGTTCCAGCAGTATATCTTTGAGAAACAAAATAATAATACGCACGGCGAATCACGCAAGCGCAAAAACGATGCACGTCGCTCCCAAAAAACCGAAAGCGTTTTCCGACCCTCGGACATTGGGTACGGAAAGCGGGTGTATCACGCCAGCTCACACGACATCGACCTCGTGCTTCTACACGCTTGTTTTGCTCCCCGACGAGCATCCACGGACTGGTTTCAACAGAGTCCTTTACGAGATCGAGTCCCTATACAGCTGGAATGGATAGCCGCAACGCTGAATACGAGGGCGGACGAAATGCTTGCCTTCGGGCGACGGCTACCCGTCCGAGAGGTCTCTGTCAACTCGGACATGGCCCTATTGTCGAATCTCTCGGGATACCGTTTCTCACGATTCTACGACGGAGCGGCACTCCAGCGGGAACTCCTCGTGCTCGAACACCTTCTTTTTGTTTCGTCAGACCAGACAACTGAACTTACCCCCTTGACAGGACTCTCTCGCCGAGCCAAATTGATCCTGTTTTTCAAGAACCATTCCAATCCTAGACTGCGGCACGCTATGGAGTCTTCCTCGTTTTACTCGCCCAGTCTTCCTACAGGCGAATGGGAAGAACCCATCATTGGGCGGAAACTCGTGCACGCAAACAACCTCCGGATAGACCGATGCTTTCCAGGCGACCGAATCAACCACGGGGGTTTCCAGTCCCGTCTGTTTGTTGTCTTTGTCTGGCTCACCGTGCTCTTTTCTGACCGCCTCGTGCAAACGGAAGCGGTGGTATCGATGGACGCATTCAAACTCTGCATCTCTGCGCTTGTGCTGCTCTTCTCGAACGAAACGGATCCGAACGAAACCCTTGCTCGTGCTCAAGAATACATTTGCAGGCTCGAGACGCTCTGCCACGAGGAAGAAAAATCTTCTGGTAGCAGTGAGCACACGGTTCCACTGTACCCGACTCAGGAGTGCCGAGATACCCCGGTGATTGCAACCCAAGACGTACTGCACCTTGCGCACTTTATGGACGCCTACCTTGGCGGCCAACTGGATATGCACGAAGAAACGGAAACGGAACTCGAAGCGTTTTACCTGATCGCCGCTAGTTGTCACTTGAGCGCCGTCTGCATCTCCCAGAATCTTCAATGGCCTCCCTACCGTTCCTACACCGAACTGCTCAACTATTTGGCCCCCGCGGGCGTTTCCTTTCGAAAGTGGGACACACGTACCGGATGGAACATTGCGCACGACGTTGGTACGGGTCTGTCCTTTTCGTTTCTTTCCAACGACTCGTCTCTCATGAACCAAGTGATTCGACCAATGGAGAATACGTACGGCGTGTTCCTAAGCCACGGTCTTTGCCTCCGTGTACAAGCGCGTCTCGCAGATTCCGAAGAAGACTGTACTATTGGCTACCGAGTGATGCCACAGTGTAGCTACGCTTTAGGCGTTACTATACTTGACGGTGTCTATCATTGGCTTGAAAAGATCCTGTTCTACCGGAGGATATACACGTGGTGGAAGCCTGCTCCTTCGGATACAAAGACACAAGGATATACTTCGGACGAGGGAGAATGCGCACCTACAGAAGACCTTTGCGGAGAAAACAATGACGCGGGTTTCTTTTCGTGCCTATTTAGCACGGCCACGGCCAAACTCGATGAAGACGACGTTGTAGTCGTTCCCAAGGCCGAGTTTTCTGTGATACCTGTTCTTAGAGAAGATCGAGGATCTGCGTGGCTCTTCCACTGGAATATGGACAAGGACATGCTTTCTCGTGCCCCTTGGTTCGAGGGTACATGTTCTAACGACGACGACGAAGACTACTGCGACTCCGAAAGAGCACAAGACTTGCTTCCGAAAGAAACCAAGGATAGAACACGTCCTGTGGGATTTATTCAGTGGGTTGTATCTCAGTTCCACGACATTCTCCGGCTCGGCGCATACACGCTGTTTAAAACGAACGAGGCGATACGCTCTCCACAGGGCAACACAACGTCCAACTACCTCGTGCTTCCTTCCTACCCGGTGCTCGCCACAACGATGGAACAATGTTACACAGATTACACGTGGTTTTACCGAGGGAGGAAAGCAACCCTCTTTGGAGAATGTTCCAACCTGATCGACCAATCTCTGCGTGCACTGTTTTCCTCGGAGTGCTTCCTCGTGGCACGCTGCATCGACGCTTGTGGATTCATGCACGAGATGGTCGAGCGGGAAGGTATGAGACATGCTTGTCGCACGTTGAAACAACCGGCGACCTATGCGGACACGGTGCTTTCAACCTTTTTCATGCTTTCGATTCCTTCTCTCTGGAATCTCGTGAGTCCTATCCTCGCCAGTGAAAAGGCCAACGACGCCATCTACGATCTGCAGCGCTTCTTTTGCCTCTGCTCTCCCTCTGTCTTTTGCGAAACGGTGCACATTGTAGACTGCCTCGGAGAGCAAGGCGTGTTCAACGAAGAAAGAGAGACGTCTTCAATGACGCATGCCGCAAAAATACGGACGTCGTCCAAGGATGAAAAGGGATTCTACAGTGTCTTGTGTCCGGCGATCTTGACTCTTGTATCTTCGGACGAGCTGGACCTGGTTTCGTTTGCTTACGCAACCGCAGGCAAGAAAAAAAAGGAGGAACATTCCTCGCCAGAGCGCAGCACAGAAATAGACCACCAGGACTCGCTTGCGCAGCGAGGGATGTGTCACCAGGACTCCCTTGCGGAGCGAGGGATGTGTCACCAGGACTCCCTTGCGGAGCGAGGGATGTCCCACGAACACGAGGACGAAGGATCGGTGGAAGTCTGCGGAGAGGAACCCGCCAAGTGGTTCTTCTTCTCGCGCATTGGATGGACGCAATTTCTTTCCCACTGTATTGAGCGCGTATGGCTGAGGGACGAGGACCTCTTCCACCAAGTTGTGCAAGAGCTCTTCCGACACTGCTACACGGGAAGCGAGTTTGACCAAAAGAAGAGGGAAGCCAGGATACGACACAAACTAAAAAAGAGAAAGATTGTCCATGTGTCGACGTCGCATCAACACGTCTCGGTGAGAAAGAGGCGGATAGGAACGACGGCTCCCTATGCATACAAAAGCAACGCAGGACACAAGCGGTTGTCCGTGGCACTTTCTTTCTGCGGATACGATTTGTCTTGTCGGATGAATGCTTTACACAAAGCGGAAGACCTGAATCCGTTTACGTGTATTTTGATGGTACTGGAGTACGCCAACGACGCGGATGCACGAGCACAGCTGCTCCGCTTCTTTGCAGGCAAGCGCGTCGTCTTGCCCATTTTTCAAGACGGATTGGTGAAATCGTGTGACGAGGAGTCTTTGGACAAGCTGCTTTCAAGACGACTGAGTAATGCACCGGTCGAATGCAGCGTAGAGAGGGAGCGTAAGAGTTCGGGACGTGTGTACGGAGCCACCCGGTATAGTGTCAAGGAGTATGGAGAGAGCACGTTTGTTCCTGAAAATCTGCCAGGCCTTGGCTGGCAATATTTTTCAGGAAGAACTGTGTCTTCCTTTGTCGCGGACACGCTCTACCTCTTTGGAAGGACAGACACTGGATTTTTGTGACCCCTCATGAAACAAAAAGCACGAGGAGGGGGGAAAAGAAGGAAAAAAAAAAATAGTTCGCGCTCACTTTTCCTCTTTTACACTCTGTGTAGAATAAAATAAAATAAAAAAAGGGCCAAGACAAAGGGAAGCGTTCTCAGTGTCACAGAGATTCATGGACGCGAGTGGTAGCGTAGAGACGGCGGGGCAGGCAGACTACTACTCGGATCGAGATGACTGCACCCAGTTGCTCTCGGCCGAGGACATGGCACGAGAAACGTTCTTGGGAGAGCAAGAGTTTCGCGCCAAGGTCAACGTTGAAATTCAGCACAATATACATGTCGAGGTGCTCCATGTCTTTTCTCTGTTCCGATCGACGGGAAAGGAAGATGGGAGTTCTTATTATCAGTATCAGCATCCCGCCTGGTCCGACTGGTTGAAACAAGGGCCCGAAATGGTCGCAAAGACAGACAGCTCTCTCATCAAGCGAAAGACCTGCATGCGGGAATATCTCATTCTTTCGGCTATTGCGAACAAACTTAAGCTACAAGGGTACACCTGCGCGATTACGAAACCCTACCACGGCACTGAAAGCGACAAGGATTATCTCTTTATTCAATGGAGCCATCCGAAACCAGTCCTGGGCCGCGGCATCCTACGATCCACCCTCCAATTCATAAAAGTTATCATTTCCCTGGGTGTCATTTCTTGCGTTGCCATATCCCTCGTGAGTCTTGCGGTGTTCTCTACCTGGTTCGTGCTCACGAGGTCGGAAGAATGGATGTAAACACAGCTCCGGTCCCACAAAGAAGAAAAAACAACGAGCGAATAATAAATGAAAATTTTTAAAGAAGTAAACAAAAAAAAGCCTAAGCCTAAGCCTAAGCCTAAGCCTAAACTTATCATAGGCACGATGAAGCGGAAAGGACGTGGGACCCCTCCGCCTCCTCTCCGTGTCTCTAGACATCCTCGCGCTCAAGGCACTCTAGCTCGAGGAAGCAGATGCACGAAATGTGCCGTGCGGACTTTACTCGTGGTGGGCAGCTTTGTGGGTATGGTCGTCTTGGTCGTTGGTTACACCGCCGTAGACCGCATGCTTATCCACCCCAACACGGTTATCTTGAAATACGCTGATCCCTACTCGGGGGGCGTCTCCAAGAAGCGGATCACGATCAACCCAAACCCGTTTTCTCTCACGCCACAAAAAATACAAGAGCTCAAACGCAAGTACAGTACAGTTGCTCACAGCGTCCTCTACCGCAAGCTGAACAGGAGCCTGCTGCCCGAGCTCGAGCCGTTGCTTCAAGAGGTTCTTCCGTTTCTAAACAAGATAGAAGGGGTCAACCTGACGGACCATTTCCCTCCTGGAGGATTGGATCGCAAATTTCAGGCCATTGCCAATTCTACACACCTTACGGAAAAGGACTTTCGAACGATGGACTTTTATGAGACGGTGTCCAATGCACACGATGACTTTTCTCCTATGAAGAGAACGGAAGAGCTCTCCAAGGCGAGAAAATACACCATGCCTTCACGAGAAACAAAGTTTTGGGACACGGACAAGCAATGGAGATTGAGCGCGGGCCGTCTGTTCCACATCAACTTGATCAAGGGAGACGACCCATACTCAAGAAAATTCTTGTCGACACATCGAGTGGCCTTGACGGGACTCTTTTACTATCCCCCCGGCGGATACGCCGAATGGCACACCAACCGACACGACGCAAAAGGATGGAGACTCTACTATGTACGCACAGATGAGCCTGGAAAGTCATGGTTTCGCTACAAGCATGTGCACGAGGAAGAGATTCACGTTGTGCCCGATGGATCGGAGCACTACAACATGTTTTACATTGAGACAAACCGAGACAAGTTGATATGGCACAGCGTTTATTCAGACACACACCGCTTTTCTATCGGATTTCGCATCCCGTCTATCCTCGTGTACCTTGCCCTTTCCCGTATCGATGAACGAGCAAACGGGCTTATTCCGTCCCAATTGACCCAATAAAGACTCTAGCTTTTGTATCTTTTGCTGCTTCTGCCTGACTTGCCGTTGTTTCTTCCGCTGCTCGTGTCCTTGATTAGATGTTTGTTATTGGACTCGACAAAGGGGGGAATCTTGTCCCGATTGTAGTCCAAACCAAGCTCTCCGAAAAGCCAATCGACGTACTGCGGATCCTCGAGAAACTCGTACACCACAATGGTAAAAGGAAGATCGCCCCCAATCACGTCGTCGAAAATCTCGAGGTATCCCCGCTTGATATTTTCTCGTGCTTTGCCCTCGTTGGGAACATGCTTGTTCTTAATCTGAGACTTGATAACCGCGGGCATGAAGCGGACGAGCGTAATCACGCGCGGCTCAAATCCCTTTCCTCGTGCAATCTGCGCCATCTTTTTCAAATCGACAAAGGCATTGTTGTGCGGAAAACTACGGTGGATCACCGCACACTTTGTGTTTTGAAGCGAGTTGAGTGCGCGCTTGTCCAAAACACTCCAGTCTTTATTTTTGGCCCGCCCTTTATGATCCAACGGTTGCGTATGCCCAGATTTTCCTGCACAGCCCGCCGCTTGCGTGATCATGTCCACAATATATCGATTGCCGCTCGATTCGGGCGCATCCACAAAGATAATGACACGGTTGCTTTTGGTGGCCTTTGGCGGAATCTGATTGTCCATGAGTGCCCGCGCCTTGATCATATCCGAGTGGGCTTCGTCCAGGGGACTTGGACCCTCTCGCTGAACCAACGGAGCACGGATAATACCATGTCGGTTGCGCGGATGCTCTGGTGCCACCTCTTTGATCAGACGCTCTACCGTCGATTTGATGTCTTGGGCGAGCTGCGACTGGATGTACTCCTCGAACCATTCTTGTGTCACCGCGTGCGGCTGATGGCTCTTGTCCATCATAGTTCCATTCGCCCTCAAAAGGATGGTGAGCACGAGGAAGGTCAGAAAACGTCCAGGGATTCGCATTTCATTGGAAGGCTGCGCGACGATGCAGAATTACACCGTTGCGGACCTGCTCGATCCTAACAACTTCCTCGCGTATTATTTCTTTTTTTTTTTTTTGGCTCTCTCTCTCTTTTTTTATTTTTTTTTTTATTGCGCAAAGTTTGCCAAGCGAATAAAATACCAAAGCAGATTCGCATTGGTAGCGCAAGACGCGTGCAACAAGCACTGCCAAAACACAAGCGACATGTCTGGACCATTCCCAGGGATGGGACCCGGCCATCCTTACCACGACGGCAATCCTTACAGTTCGCGCGACCCTAGACGAAGCGCTCTTTCTCATCGCGACAATACTGAATTTCCGCCTTCAGAGTATCTCGTACCTGCTCGACTCATTGGAGCCAGCGAAGAAGAAAACAGCGCTATATTCGCTGCAGCCACAAATCGCCGCCGGACGAAAGGGAGAAAACCTGGTGCTGGTCTTCCTCGTGCTTCTACCGTTCACTCGGCCGCATCCGTGGCCAAATCGTCTCAAAAGAGACAAACGGACGCGCAGCGACTTCGAACGCATCCAGATTTGCTGTGTATCGAGAATGCGGATCCTCCCCGGACAGCGTTGGAAGCGCGTCTGAAAATACTAAAGTACCACGACGCGGATCCACACGACGGGAAACCTGTTCAATCCGAAAACATTTCGTTTATATGGCTTCCCAATGCCTCGTGGGTCAATGACGGCATGCTCTCTGGATTTGTCTTTCGTGTCGACGGGTCCGAGAAGAGGAGGGATCCTACACAAACCGTTCCTCGTGCTACGCCCGTCGTCGCGGACATGTTCCCTCGCGACAAGATGCTGTATGGCATGCTAGCCATCCGTTTGTGCAACAGCAAGAAAAACAAGCTCGATCTCAATCCGATTGACTCGTTGGAACTCTACGCCGAAAACGATTTTGACACGATTCTACGGAAAACGATTCAAGACGGAGACGACCTAAGCAGCGACAATGCTTACGCAGGTTTTTACATTTCCGAAGATCCTACGCGTGAATGGGAACGGAATGTGTGGCTCGTCGTTTCCACCGGCGACAAGGACATTTCCCGGACGGTGCACGAGTATTTAAAGGGAGATTACAATCCACAGGCCGCCGAGGACCAAAGCCTCCAAGAAATCGTCGACAAGATGAAATACACTCTTGCCCAAATCCAAAAGGCTTCTTCTTCCTCTGGTCTCTCTCTAACCGAAACCGAAGGCGTATCCCGCAGCGATGAAAAGCACGAGGAGGACGACGTCTTTATGGACGACGCCATTTTTACGTCTCCTACAGACACTGGAACGCGACGTGACAAACCCAAGGTCAAAAAGAAGGCCTCAACACGGCGCTCCGCCTCCAAAAAGGTGAAGGAGCCTCTCAGTACGATACAAAGGCTCGAGAAGGAGAGGTTGCCCGAGGAAAAGAGAGCCGCCTGGAAGTACACCAAGCTGATTAAGGAGATCCACCGGTTGACCCAGACTCACGCAATCAACGCATCGGCCAGCTACGCTTCTTCCTCGGACATGGCACCTCTGTCCCCAGAACTCTTGCTGGACAAGTACGCGGAAGAACCAAAGTGTGTCAAGCACCGTTCCATGACGTGGGAAAACAACCTGATGAAAGAGCCCTTTATGGATGCGATGCTGCGTAGAGTCAAGATGAAGCGGTGGCTGGTCGTGAGCAAGCTCTCGGAAATGCTTGGTTTTGACCTCATCAAGGACTTCGGCATCGATCCCTTTGACAAAAACGTGGACAATTACCGCAACGTAGTCCACGTGAGTGTCAACTCGTTTGTGCACAACAAACGCTCCGCGGAAATGGTCTTTTACTCGGGCGCATTCTGCAAACACGACATGCGCGGAGGTCTACCCGTACCCATCTCTCCGCTTCAAGGCATCCGCCTCCTCAAGGGACCCCCGGATACCTCGGCAAAGTCTGCCGAGGACAAGCCAAACAAGAAGCGCGCCTGGTCCAACAGCCACCGAATTTCGACGGACCGCTTCCGCGTAGTAGGCTCCCCCGAAGACACTGGCGATACGAAAGAAATAGTAGGAGACGATGAGCTTCGTGTCTTCAAACTCTCTTCTTACACCCACGTAGACAAGGATGAAGACTTGGGTGGTAACTGGTTGCTAAACAACGAATCCGTCATGAGCATTGACTGTCACAGCGGGTTCCCGTATGGAACCGGACGAAGCTTGGCGTACATCCGTCTTCCTCCGCCTCCAAAGTCTTCTGCTTCTAAGACACGGAACGAGGAAGAGGAAAACTATACGCGGAAGATGGAGTCCATGGTTTCGAGTGGAAGGCTCCCTTCTCATGTTGTACCTACGTGCGAATGGGGACCCCGTGGCGTATGGGTCATTGGAGGTTCGGACGGTATTCGTGCTCGACAGGGAAGACGCGTCCTCTTTACATGGAACAATACAGAGTATCCAACCCACCCGCGATTAGCACGAGGAATGTTTCGCGACAGGGTGGCCGGATTCCAAACGAGAGAGACCAATTTGGGCTGGAACCCCACGTTTGGGAGCTTGCACTTGCAGCCCAAGGCGGTTATTTTGCACTCTCCCGTAGACCCCTTGCCTCACACATTCGCCGGAAAGTGATTTATTTTTATTTTTTTAGTTTAAAAAATAAAAAAGAAAGGATAGATGATTGCGCGCGCAATCAGCCTCGGATCACTGTCTTCCTGCAAATCATACATTTCTTAAGGTGCTTGTGGGCAAAGTTAACACACATGGGTGTTTCGCACTCCTGTCCATCGTACTCACAAATAAAACAGAATTTTCCGTTGTCCATTTGCTTGCGGATGCCACACCTCACGCAGTCTTCTCGTGCGTTGTGCTCCTCCTCGTACGGCACTACAACTACCTTTACACCCTGACTTAAAGCGTAAAGAATCTGCCGGCCCCGTTCTCCCTTCATCCTCTCCTCGTGCTTTTTCTGGAGAGTTCTTTCCATCATCGCGTACTCGTCCATGGCTCCTCCGTACAACAAACAAAAAAAAAACGAATACAAATTTGCAGCCAAATTCATTTTGTCGAATAAGCTATTAACATTTAATATTTCTTTTTGTTTTTCCTCGTGCTGTTTCCCTTGACGCTCTTGGGCCCACGGAAAATCCACGACAAGAGAGGGAGAGATGTCCACCAAGAAACACCTTGTGCATGTCGCCTGCGCCCGTTTTCACTCTCTTGAACGATCTTGTAATACCCGTTCGACACCCTTCGAATCCTGTTGCGGTATCCTCTCCTGTTTCGCACATAGGAGCGAACGAACCACCCGATCAAGCAGACGATAAGCACGAGAAGAAACAGCACAATGAAAATGTGCGCTACGCCCATTTGTGTCAACCCGTCCATTTGTTTCCCGATGACACTTTTGACCGGCACCAGCCCCGCGATTGCGTTGAGTGGGTTCCACCCTTTTCCATTCTCCTCCCCTTCCGGAAGATCGATTACGTCCTGCTTAGAAGTAGGTTCACCAGAAGGTCGTGGATCCTCTTCTGCTATGTGGACTGGCACTTCTGCAGGAGGAAAGTGCTTGCTCTCTTCTTGCACCCTGGCAGCACCGCGCTGTCCGTCCTCGTCGTCGTTGTTGATGGCAAAGTCTTCTAAAAACGTCCATCCAGCCCGTCCTCCTTGCCCTGGCATTCTGCTCTCTTTGTTTTTTGTTTTTTGTTTTTTGTGTGTAAACCTGCTCGTGCTTTTTGTTTCTCTGTTTCGCCAACGAGAGAAATAAGGCAGGTCAATTTCTCGCAGGCTGTTTTATTCGGTTTGTTTCAGTTTAGGCTCGGGCTTGGCCGTAAAGAAAACCAAAAACCCGATAAACATCAAGATAAGAAAGAGGCCTACGATCAGCGTGTCTCTCTTGGTGTAGCCCACCTTCTCCCACTCTGTCTGGATCAAGTTGGTCGCGTACTGCGTCGTAAACATGATTACGGCCACCGATAGGAAATCTACATAGGAAAGCAAAGCTTTTCGCCACACCACGGACTTGGGGCTTGTCATTGAAATGGCCATGTCTCGGAGCGCACCGCCTACTGACATGAGGATCATGAGCACAAGGAGAACACAAATCAAAATCTCGTAGGGTTGGTCAAACTCGAGCAAAATCCCCAAAAACGATCCCGTCACAATCGCAATGATCGCGCCACGGTTCTGCAACACGAGGTTGGACAAACTACTCGGCGATCCATTCCCCAACAGCGAGGCGCTGCTTTCCCTGGTTACATACGGCATGGCTTTGACTGCGTCTTTGAAAGAAAGGGGGAACGCCTCCTATCAGAATAACACAGATTTATTTAAATTTTTTTTCTCCCCCTGCCAGACAAAGAGGGCTTTTTTTTTTCCCTTTTCCCTTTTCCGCTTTTTCTTGATTCCATGATTCGCCGTCACTCGAGGAGCCAACAAAGATTCTCTACAGGCGCGCCTTTTTTTTCCCTTTCCTTTCTTTTCGTTGAAAAAAGAAATCCTTTGTAGCCGATTCTCGCGCCTCCCCTCATGCACTCGCGATTCCCGAAATCCAATCCTGCGTCTTTTTCCTGGGTGTAGGGATTACCAGGCCCTGGCAGCCCCTCTTCCGCCTCCCCTGGGATCAGCTCGACGCTGACGCAGGCCGGGTGGAATGCCGAGAGCGTGCCTTCTGGCGTCAAACTTGTCCTTAATGACCTTGGTCGTGTAGCTCGTGCCTCCGCGCATCAAGTGATCCACCTTTTTGGCTTGGTGGTACTTGTTTTTGGGAGGGAAGTTCGGTGACGTCTGCAACGATGCCTTTCCTTCGGTCGTGCGCTCAATGATCCGCCTCCACAATTCGACCATGGCCAAGACTGCAGGTATGGCAGCCCACGACGGAAAGATGAACGCGGGCCATCCTTCATTGTCGTCAGCACCCGTAACAATGTAGGTGGTGAACCACCTGAACGAGTTGAGGTTGGCTCCCGTGAGTCCTGCGGTGATAATCGTGACGGCTCCCATCGTGATTCCGAGCAAGTGGGCGGCGTAGCGCTCCTTCAGGTTTCTGTCGACCACGGCAAAGGCGTACACACCGAGGTAAATAGAACAGATGACCCACTCGATAAAGAATGCGCGTCCTGTTCCAAGTTTGTCTCCATCCACGGTACCCAAGGCGGGGATCCCGAGGGTGCCACTGGCGGCCGAGTCTCTGACAAAGTACCAGGCAATCGATACTCCGACAAACCATCCGGCAATCTGTGCAGTCCAATACGTGATCAGGATGAAAAAGTCACGGACGACAAGCCACACGCCTCCCGTGAACACAAAGTGGAAAATGTGCATCCAAAAGAGCGTAAATGAGACGGCTGGGTTGATGTGCGCCCCAGATACATGTCCAAACTGCCCCACGACAACGTGGATAGCAAACCACGATGCTAGGGTAATGGATACGAGTCCTCCTGCTAGCGTTGTTGACACGCCGCTGCCAAGTGCAAAGGCAACGGTGACAATGATCGCAAAGGTGATGCTGCCAAAGAAGTCACCCAGAAAGACCGCGAGGATCTGCGTACGCAGAAATTCCATAATGTGGAATGTGCCATCGTGTTCGCTGTCAAAGGCTTGGTCCTTGAGATGCTCTCCAAATTCGAAGGGATCAAAGACTTTGGCCTCCTCGCCCTTTCCGAAGCCAAAGATAGGACTGACGCCCCTTGTCAGTGCAGCCAAGAATCCTTTTTCTTCTTCTTCTTTTTTAGCCATGGCTTTGTTCTTCTTGGTTGATTCTTTGCTTTCTTTTGTGTTACACGTCTACCACGCACGCAGCAAAAAAAAAGAGAGAGAGAACTCGATCCTCTTATTTCTCATCATTGGGTACTTTAAAGCCTTGTCAATCCTTCCTATCTTAAAAAAAAAACTTTGCGTGTCGTCTTTCAATCAAACGCGCTTGTAGCTTCTTTAAAAACGAATAAAAAATCTTATTGCTTGTTGACTCGCCTGCCTGCTGAAAAGACACCGCCCTGCCTCACACCAAACTGAAAAAAAAAAAAATGCAAAGGCAAAAAATTTTGACCAATTTTTCTTCGGTGCGCCGACAACGGAACACCGTCACGGAGCAAAGATTGACATTGGTCTCAAATACGATCTTGTCAGCGGTACCCTGTACGGGATTTCTGAGACCCAATGAAAACGGAGGATTTGTGTCTCTGTGATTTTTTTCTGATTACTCATTGGAAGAATTTGACGAAATCAGGGTTAGTGTTGGCTATTAAAACGGAGGTAAAACGCGTGAATGGTATAAAAAAAAAGGAGACATACGCCGCGGCGATTGTCGACCATAATCGATCGCCGAAAGCTATGGAATGGTTCGATACCTAAAATAATACTAAAATAGTACAAAGAAGAAGAATCCCAAAAAAAGAGAGAGAGAGAGAAAGGATCGGTAATCGTGGCCTTGTCCCCCCTATTTTATTTTTATTTTTATTATTATCCTTGTGTTCCTTTTTAAACAAATAATGCCATGGTTTTTCATAACCTTAAGGAGTAGTGTATATCGCATAGAAAGGCAACACAAACACTTTTGCGATGCCGTCGCGCACCTCTCTTTCCGTTCTGTGCCTCCTGATTCACCTGGGACTTACTCTCGCTAGCTTCCAGGCCATACGGACACGTCGACCCGATACGCGCATGACTGCTACCTCACTGAGCAACGACATTGTGGAAACGGACTATATTCAAAACTTGGACTATGGAGAAAAACATGTCGTAGTCTTTCAAACCTCTTATACCGCCCTTCCTTTGCCAATCAATGCCCAACGAGATACATCCTTGTCCTCTCTTCGTGCTCGAACACAGAAGCACGAGGAGGATAGTCACACCACGATTGGGTTTCAGTCCAACGACGAGTTTCTCCAGGAAGTCCGTCGCAACGATCCAAGCAACAAGCTCTTCCATGTCCACGGATTCACGTATCTGGGGAGAGTAGCGGCGCATTTGCCTGACTTTCACATGATTGAGCGCAACATAAGCGCAAGCACGACAGAAACCAAGAGCGACGAACCAACGTATCAAGACCATCTACGCAGTGTCTTTGGTGCCACATGGATCTCTTCGCAGACGCCACAGTCCAGACCTCTCCGTCGAACCAGAGATTCGAAGCGGCCTAGCAATGCTCCAGAGAAGCATAAGGTAGAGGTCGAAGCGCGCACAGCCAGGAGAATGGAAAGGAAACGTATTTCGCAAAAGAAGCGTGAGAATACAGAGATTGCGGCCAAGGATTTGCGCTTTAGCACGCTCAGAAGGAATGCCCTCATGCAGATTCATCCCATGGGTCCTGCTGGACGAACGGCGAGCAGTTCTTGGTCCTCTCGCCGCCTTCAATCGATTCAAGAAGAACTTCGGACGTCGTACGAACGGACCAGGGTTCCCTCGGACCCGCTTGTCAAAGACCAATGGTTTTTACACGGAGGAAACTTTCGTCCTCGTGGACGCCCTGCCAACCCACGCGTCAATTACTACTACCTCGATGTTTTTCCGCAATGGGAATCGCGCATCGATGGACGTGGGGTAGTCATCTCGGTGGTGGACGACGGCGTCAACTTCATTCACTCGGATTTGGCAGACAAGTTTGTCCCACTCTTATCCACCGACCTCGCTACTCCCATCCGCATCTCCAAAGACCGCGAACGGGACTTGGCGTACAATGAAAAAACGGGTCAGTTTGAGAGCAACGAGGAGCACGACAAAAGAATCGAAGCGCGTCTTGCCCGCTTGACCAAGTATGGATTGCCCCTCGTGGGACAATTTCACGGAACCGGCGTGGCTTCCATTGCGGCAGGATCCCCGAGCGATGGCACTTGTGGAACAGGGGTAGCGCCAGGAGCCATGCTGTCCTCGGTGCGCGTCATCGGCGCGAGCGAAGCGTCTGGAAGTGGCGTCGGAGAAGGCCACATGCTCACCGAGGTGCAAGAAGCGTTGGCTCTCTCATACAAGTGCATCAACCTGGATCACACGACGGGCAAACAAAAGATTGAAAATATGATCTTTGTGGTGAGTTGGGGGCCCGAGGACAGTGACAACCAAACGCCCACTAGCGCAAGCAAAATCGTCGAAGCAGCTATCCAAGGATGTGTCGAATACGGACGGCACGGATACGGCAGTATCTATGTACAAGCAGCAGGCAACGGCAAACAAAAGTTTGACTCTTCTGACTTGGACGGCTACGCCAGCATGCGCTACACGATTTCTGTGGGCTCTATCTCGTCCACTGGTTACCCTCTGCGCTATTCGGAAGGAGGAGAATCCTTGCTCGTGGTCACGCCCAGCTCGGACGGCAAACGTGGCATCACCACGGCAACCACCATGGGTTCTTTCTACCACAGCCGCATGGACTCTATTCAGCACTATGAAGACGAAGGATTGGCTCCGGGCGAGGTCATGGACAATGCGGAAACAGGACTTGGAAGCACAGGGTGCACGACAAAGTTTGGCGGCACCTCGGCCAGTGCTCCCATGATTGCAGGCGTGGTGGCCATGATGCTCCAAGCCAACCCCAAGCTCTCTTGGAAAGACGTCCAAGACATTTTGATTCGCTCGTGCCGTCCCATTCACTACGAGGATGCCGATCCCGAAGTAGCCTACACCTACCGAGAAATCCTTCCGATTCGATTGGCGCAAGATCGCGGAGATACGTTGTTTTTGAAGCGCGAGAAGGAGCCCCTGAGTGGGGGAACAGGCGACGAGCAAGAAATCGCACTCGATCACAGCCTGGAAATACTCGATCACATCAAACGGTCTCTGTACATTTTCTATGATCCTATGGATCCTCTCGAATGGAGTGAGAACCGCGAGACCGGCCTGTACCACTCTCGCGCTATGGGTTTCGGCATGCCCAGTGTCGGCGCGGCTATTGCCATGGCTCAGAAACGTGGAAAGCCCGAGGAGGTTCCCGAAAATAATATCCTTGTCCGCGACTGGGAGCCCAGTCTCAACAACGATTACGCGGTGCGCTCGCACAACATTGTTCAAAACATGGTTCATTTTGATTTTTCCGCGTACGCTACTTCCACCGAGGAACAGAACGAAAGCGAAAAGAAGTTTTTAAAGAGAGCGGGCCAGGGGGACTACTACGACGAAGACGGCACCGTTCGACACAATGAGATTGGCGCGTGGCACGTGCAACTCACGCCCAAAGAACATCCCATGCAAGTCGTGTACGACAATTCCGAAGGTTTTCCCCCTCGCAATCCTCACGACATGGTGATTGAGCACGTGGAACTCTACGTCAACGCGACTATGCCCGCGTCCATTGCCAACACTCAAATTGCCCTGTGCGACAGGAAATCACTTTGCAGTCTTTTCATCCAGGGAATGCCCTATGCACGCACCAAGGTCATCTCGCAAGAACTCGATTATACGTTTACCAGCGTGAAATACTGGGGACAGCTGGACCCGTACGATGGCGCATGGATCGTCGCCATACGAAACATTTTTCCGACACGCTCAGGCGCTCTCAATGTTCGTAAACTCACCCTGACCATCTACGGTCACTATCCATAGACTTTCTCCTTGGCGTTCCTTTGGGGCCTGAGTGAGAGTGTGTGTTTGGGTCCTCGTTCCCAGAGGAAGCGAAAGAGGGAAAGACAAAATAAAAATAAATTTGCGGAACATTGTTACATATGGATGTTTTCTCGCAAGTGTACGTTGTCAGTGGGTGAGAAAGACACAGATAAACACCGATGCCGACGCCCGAGGAGATTGAGCGCGCAGAGGAACTTGCCTTCAACCTCTTTCAGATACCCGCAGCCATTTTCTATGGCACGGGCAGCGCATTTACACAAGCCTTTCCGCTCACAACGAGAGCCTACTCGGACGTGTTTGGGGTAGCCCGCGTCTACGCACTCATCGGACTCCTCCTCTATCTACTCTTGCTTGCAGACGCCACGCTCAAAGCCATTCGCATGTTCCGTCTGATGATGCTGTCCAGGCTAAAACCCTGGGGTATCATCATCAAGACGATGGGCATCATAGAGGTCACCCAAACACCCTCGACCACTTCAGAGTCCCACGAGGGAGAACGTAAAGAAGAAGAAGAGTGCTTGGTGATTCGCGTTCCTCTTACGGGGTTCGCCACGCAGATCATCTTCATGTTTTTCTTGGACCTTGGTGTCGCCTTTGTTCTCTCCATCTGTTGGATCATGTGGATTCCCTTTGTCTTTTGTGGCATGGTTATCACGCTCCGAAGTCCAAAGTCCTATTATGCCTACATCCAAAGGGTATCCGCAAAGCCACAACGACCAGTGCCTCTCCCTCCTCGTGCTCTACCCCCCAAGACCGTGGAAGAGTATGACTCTCCGACAAACTCGGAGCCCTCAGAAGAAGACGACAAGAAAGAAGAACCGGTATTGATTGATGTGCACGAGGAAGAAGAAGAGGACGGCAACCCATACGAAAGAGAGGAGGAAAATAAAGTTGGGGAAACAGATAAATAAATGTGCTCCAGGATGCGAATGGTAGCGTTCCCCGCTTTTTTTTGTTTTCTTCTTCCGCCTCAGACGTCCTACCGAGCCAAGAAGCGCGATGAATCCCCCCTCAGACAAACCCGATTTAGGGGCTTTGTCAGACACGGCAGCGACCCTTCCAGAGGAAAGCGAATCCACTGAGGAATCGAAAGGCAAGAAAACCATGGACCACATCAACATCCAAGCTGTGTGCCAAAACGGCACGATGACACAGTTTAAGATGCGTCCCACGACGCCTATGCAAAAAATGTTTGATGCGTTTTGCTCCCGAAACAACACGAATATCTCCAGTGTCCGGTTTCTTTACGAAGGACGGCGTATTCAAGGGAGCAGCACCCCTAAAAGCTTGGGCCTAGACGATATGGAAATGATCGATGTGGTCCTCTCGCAAACGGGGGGAACTAGTCTTTGGTCCTAAAACAAAACAAAACAAAAAACAAAAACAAAAATAAAAATAAAAACAAAAAATTAAAAATAAAAATATTTGGATTCAAAGGCATTCTCGCACGGCCCCGATTCTCTCTCCTTTTTGTGTGCACAGCTTTGTTTAACACCTATTTCCCCCTGTTTTTTTTTCTCGTCTTCCCTTCCTCGTGCATTAATCACTTGGCGGCGAGGCAGACACGAGGCACAGCGCGCGACGAGATCAGTATATGGGAAGCTCATTAACTTAAAAATTAAGGTAATTTCCAAACAATTAAAAATAAAAAAAAAGCCGGTCAGAACAAAGCGATTTACGCAACAGAGAGTAAAATATGGAAGACAAGAGACCTTATTTCTTTACACTTGCTCAATCGGAATCGGTACCAAGATGGTGCTTTATTCCTGTGGAAGGATTCGAAATGAGAGATAGCGCGGGAGGAGGAATAGCATCTTCCATTCCATTGCAGACATGGAAAGTTATCTCCACCAGCAACGACGATGCTTTCATAAAATCTGGAAAAAATTACATTCTCTCTAGGATTGCTTACGGTAAACGTGCGGTGGTTTCGATGATAGAAGCAGAAGAAATCGGGTCTCGAGGCCTAATGGAGGGACCAGATTTGTTCGAACTCTCGTCAGAGTCTTTAACACCGGGATCAGGAACAGAGTCGATGCTTACAACGGTCTGGAGAGCGCAATTGCTTCCTCAAAACACACTCGAAATGGCTTACTCTTGTGGAACGCATAACATGGCTAAAAGAATCAACATAGTGGTTGATAGACCCTTTGAGGATATAAACTCGTTTGACCAGTTGACACAAGGCCTTAGAGACGGTCTGGCCATCACCGAATATGAAGTTGTCTCGTCGAAAGGACTGACGAACATTGAAAATTTCTTTCTTAAAGTCCCTCATTAATGCTAAACCAAGTACAAACGCGTTTTTTATCTTTTTCGCTGAGAGGCTTTGCAAAGCGAAGAGCACGAGCAGTGTAACACGCGATGGAAACCGAAGAAGACTGCTGCATTTGTCGGGAATCCTTGTCGGGCACAGATCGCTACTTGACGTCGTGTCGTCATGTGTTCCACTTGGCGTGTATGCAGAAGTGGACGAAAGCCACTTGTCCTCTGTGTCGGAAACCATTTCTCCCCGTGGGAGGAGACAAAGATGAAGAAGAAGAAGAAACAACAGTTCCGCTTTCTGAAGCAGATATTGTGACGCTGTCTATGGAACTGATCGCACCATACTACGACATTCGCTATTTGGATCACAGTGTTCCTACAGTATCTGTTTTCAAAGAATATGCTGCACGCGATGGAAAGTTTGTTTTGTTGAAATCCCTTCACGCGATAGCGCCTGTGTGGCAATCCTCGAGGGCCTCCAAGGCTGTCTGCGCACAAGCCGCTGCGGAAGGACACTTGGAGATCCTCATGTGGTTGCGAATAAATGGGTATCCGTGGGATACCCAAACATGCTCCAAAGCGGCTATTGGCGGACATCGAGACGTCCTCCGTTTGGCCTTCCAAGAAGGATGTCCAATGAGTCCTGCAACGATCAATCATGCAGCAGCGCACGGGTATTGGGATATCGTGGTTTGGGCGCAGGCTCACGGATGTCCGATGAACGCAACACTGTGTGCGGAGTTGGCATCGTGCGGGAACCTTATGATGCTCGAGTGGGCACGAAAACAGGGATGTCATTGGGATGAGAGGACAATCAGACACGCTTCATCGAACGGACATAAGGACATAGTTATATGGGCTGTTGTACATGGATGTCCGGTCGGGAGTACAGCAATCGCAGACGCAGCAAGTGCCCGACACTTTGAGATTGCCAAGTGGCTAACCGAGTGGTTGCGACACTCTTCATGATTTGCGCGCAAAATTTATCGCTTTTTAAAGGCGTAATTAAGGAGATGATACTCCGCTTTATACAGCAAGCGCTATAACCGCAATCACGATTAGCAGCAACATTGAGCCGTTTTTTTTATTTTTGTTTGTACACAAAAAAAAACGGTGCGTTTGCCATCGATTCCAATGGACGTTTCAATAGATTGGGTAAACAAATGGAAGGTCCTGCTTCTCCCGGAGGCTGGGAACCGACCTGGGGCCTTCCCGAAGTCCTGGAGGAAGGAGGCGTTCCAGGACCTGGTATAGGGGGCTTTGGAGAGAATCCAGAGCAGTTGGTGGCCGTGTTTGTGGAGCCCCTGGATTTCTCACAGCAGTTTGTGCGGAACATTGCCGCGAACCAGCGCTTTTACGGAATCCGCCCCCAAGAGTTTTTTGAGAAGTATATGTAC
>SDBT01002609.1_pt1 | contig 31695 bp, 26 predicted proteins | sample 2277101 | NCBI WGS metagenome assembly SDBT01 (sample SAMN10404973, study PRJNA504765) | marine sediment metagenome | isolation source: marine sediment core GS10_PC15, 103 cmbsf | place: Arctic Ocean: Southern Knipovich Ridge | collected 2010 | reverse complement strand
CAATTGCGCCATGCTGCCGTATTGGGCAAAGCAGATGGTATTGCTGCCGAACTGCCGGTTTTAATACGGGTACAAAATGGATGGGCCTCAACTCCTACGATCATACTGGATATGGGATCCGGTCAGGAGATCGTTAATGGTGTAGGAAATGATTTCCGGGTCATATCACCGGATGGGAATTATCGGGTGGCGGTGAGTAATACTGTTTTTGCCAATACCTTTGTCCCGATCGGTGAAACATTTTCAGGGGACCAGGAATTTGATCTGAGTGGCACCTTCCTGAGATCGGCACGTTATGTCCGGATCATTGCAGAACCATCTGCTTCCATTGATGCTGTCAGGGCGCTTAACTTTTTCTGTGATGAGATCAGGACGGATATTGGTCCCATTTCAAAGGTGAGTCATATCACACTGACCGCGAGAAGAAGCAAAGCTCCTGCCACGCTGTTCGATCCCCTGATTGAACTTATCGGTCCGGATGGAGCTCTGAACGCCACCAATGAAAGTGGCTTCGGGGATGACCTGTCGCAGAATTCAAGCGATGCAGCATTGATCAACATGGAATTGAACCAGGAAGGATTTTACCGTTATCTGGGAAGGGGACACGATAAGGTGCCCAATGAGGAATCATTTGGTGCATTTTATACCCGTTATGAAAGTGCAGGTTCTTACGATCAGAATGAGATAAGTGTCAGTGAACTGGAAGAAACCGATCTGACTGCCCAGCGGAAAGTTAAGATCACCAGGAGCAGGCAAAGAGATTCCTACCTGTTCCAGGCTGCACCGAATCAAATCGTAAACATTTCAGTATCCTCATCGGAGATTGACGTCATGCTGGAACTTTATGATCCCGAAGAGTTCCTGATCGCTGCCTGTGATAATAATCCAGGACGAGGTACAAATGCGATAATATCTCTCCGGCTTCCTGATTCGAGTTTTGTGGGCCAGGCCCCATTGCCTGCCCTCAATACCTACAGGCTGGTGGTCAGCGCCATTGATTTCCTGGAGAATAAGAAATCTGCGCAGGCCGGTGGAGCCTACCTCCGGAAAGCAGCCGTGGGCGAATATGAGATGAAGGTATTTACCAGTGATGAGTTGGTGGGAGTGAATGACAGGATAGGAGGACAATTCATGCTTCATGACAATTATCCCAACCCGTTTAGCCAGCACACTACTCTCGGATACGAATTGCCAGTTTCTGCACATGTATTTCTCGAAATCTATGATCTTAATGGACGGATGATCATTTCGCTGGTCAATCAAATCCAACTCGCCGGCAAGCATACGGTCCACTGGAATGGAAATGACAGGTACGGTCAAATGGTGCCGGATGGTGTATATATCTGCCGGATGATGGCCGGGGAATACACAGAGTCAAAAACAATGATGTTGTACAGGTAGGGTCAGCGAATGTAAAAATCCAATCTGATCATTTGAAGGGTTTCATCTGTAAACCTGGGTCTTGGTATTTGGATAACCATTTTGCAGTAGTTTATTATCATCAGCCAGGAAGTTCCAGGTATTGTGCACATAAAAGCTGTCAATCTCGGTGACGTAAGCATTGAATCTAATAAAAATATCTCCTGTTACTTTAACAGGTATGCTCCCGGTAAATGTAGTTTCATAATCCTATTCATCCTTGTTGCATCCTAACCAGAGTATCGAAAATACTACAAGGATAATTTTTTGCTTCGGTTTAACATGTCATTCTGCACATTATAGTAACTTGTATAGGTCGTAAACAGAGGAGCACCATGGCACCGGTAATCAATGATTCTTCCTTTGGGTCTATCACTGTGGAAGGGGTGGTTTATGATCATGACATCATAATTACGCTCGAGGGAAAGGTTAAAAAGCGGAAAAAGAAGTTGTCGAAAGCGGTTTACGGGACCTCCCATACCATCTCCCTGGATGAAGCAACTTATGTCTACCAGGAAGGATCGAAAGGTATCATTATTGGTTCGGGGCAGTATGGAATTGCAGAATTGTCAGTGGAAGCAGCTAATTATTTCTTGAAGAAGGATTGTAAGGTGAAACTGTTATCCACACCTGATGCCATCCAGGAATGGAACAGGACTGAAGGAAAATGGATAGCATTGTTCCATATCACATGCTGAATATTTTGTATCTTATTCGAAAATAAATTGCAATGAAACGTCCTGGTTTATTATTTATGGTTTTTATACTGCTTTCTGCCTCCTTGCCAGCACAGCGAAATGACCCTTTCCTGGGGATCACCGATGAAAAGGTGCTGCCGATGTTAAAGCACCTGCCTTACCGGCATGGCGGGATGAATGTTCCGGCGGAAGACGGCCGCCTGTTGTATGATATAATCCTGGATAAGGGCTATCAAAAGGGACTTGAAATCGGGACATCCAACGGATATTCTGCCCTCTGGCTTGGAATAGCATTCAAAAAAAACGGAGGCAATCTGATCACATTGGAGATAGAACCAAAGCGAGCAAGGGAAGCCCAGGAGAATTTCGAACATGCGGGACTGGATGACATAATCGATTCACGGATCAATGATGCATTAAAGGAAATACCTGCATTGGAGGGGAAATTTGATTTTGTATTCATCGATGCCTGGAAGCCAGACTATATCAAGTACCTGGAACTGATCCTTCCAAAGATGAACCACGGTGGTGTTATAACAGCTCACAATGTAACCAGCGAGGGCAGCTCCATGCGGGATTTTTTGGAAGAAATTCAACAAAATCCAAAGCTTAGCACAACCATAGACCGTAGCAGCCGGGCAGGTGTTTCAATCAGTTACGTAAAATGATGTCCGTATTAAAGCTTCATGTGTCCGTTGTTGATCTCATCTACCATGATCCTGATACCATCCTCATTCAGGTCAAGATCATCAATAAAATCAACATAATTGGTCCACTGCTCCGGAGATAAATTGTGTCTTTGAAGTGTATCTTGTGGCGGGTCACCCGAGCCATTCTTCTTGCTCTGTTTGTATAATTCAATAAATAGTTCTGCTGATAGTAACATAATTTATCTTTGAATTAATCATACTTCACTAGTCGAAAGGTAATAATTTTTAGGTTCAATCAGTGTTTTATAAACAGCAAAATCAATGGTTTGGTTGCTTCAAAACCTCACTTTTTTACGAACCTCACAGTAGATTACATGAATGCCCTGAAATAAACCATGAATATTCCGACAATTTTCACTCAATATTCGCCTGGACGAAGAGTTGCATATTGTCTATATCAAGTCCAACCAGATATCCCATATCTGCATAATCTGTATATACGCAGCCTGCATCCAGGTTGACCAGTGTACGCTCACGGCTGAATAATGTTACCCTTATAGAATCCAGGGATGTTGGAGTATGTCCATGTATCACAGGTTTTCCCTTGGCTTTATAACGGTCATAGTCCATGTTCCGGCTCCAGATCATGGCATCCATATCATGAAATGGGTTGTCATCGTGAAAGTTAAATCCGGCATGGACGATAAAACATTTATCGAGTTCTATGTAATAGGTTGTGTGACTCAAAAACTCCATATATTTGGCCGGTAATTTCTCATCTCCAGGTAATTTGAGATAATCTTCCTGGCTCAGGCCGAAAGACTTCAGGGTTGCACCTCCGCCATTATATATCCATGGATGGAAGTAGGTATCACTCGATAGGGATTCAATCAGCATTTCCTCATGGTTGCCACGAATGAATACGGTATTATGACCACTCTCCTTCAGGCCGATCAGGTAGTCGAGGACCCCTTTGCTATCCGGACCACGGTCTATGTAATCTCCCAGGAAAAACAGCTGGTCTTCCCTGGATATTTTTATCTTTTTAATAAGCAGTCCCTGGAGGGTTTTATTGCAACCATGTATATCACCGATAACAAGTCTTCTTGCCATGCAATTTTTTTTCAGGAGGATGTAAAACTAAGAAAAAGTGCGGATTAAGTTGGTTAATTGAACCCTGTTTTTTACTCCGGTTTTCAGATATATCCGATGAATATGATCTTTCACAGTTTGGAGTGAGATAAACAATGAATCACTGATATCCTGGTTACTATTCCCCTTACAGATCAATTGGACGATTTCGCTTTCCCGCTTTGAAATCTGGTATTTTTCTTTAAAATCTGCCAGGCTTTTATCAAAATCATGCTTTTCGGCAGATGCAACAAAGTTCTTATCGAGGTAGAGGCTCAGGAAGAAGATCGGGACAAGGTGGATAGCAAATAATACTATAATGAAACCAAAAGCATAGGCAGGACCAAGATACGACAGGTTGATCAGGGTTATGGTACCCAGTGCATATATCAGGTACAACAATCCAAAAAGGCGAATATTCTGCCTGTCCTTGTTATCAAGAAACCTGCGTGAATGGAGGAAGAGCTGTGTAAGCGAGTATGCATACACAAGTACACTGACAATGGTAAATCCTATCAGCATACTCGAACGGATCAGCTCAAGCCTGTTCTCACCGAGCAGGTCCCGTTTCACAAGCAGCACACCATAACCCATGAATCCCAGTACAAGAGGTAGAAAAAACACAAGGTTGAATACGGACCTGACCTTTTTGTTGACCATTTCTCTTGACAGCCGGATAAACATGTACCATGATAAGATGAGAAAGGGTATTCCCAGGTAGAAAAGAAAAGAAACGATAGCTGAGATAGCCTGCTCATCCAGATCCTGTTTCAGCAGAAATACCCTGATCAGCCGGGATCCGATGATCCCGTAAATGCCGAATACAAATAAGAATATTAAGTAGTAAAAATAGGAGGAAAGCCAGGGCAGCTTGTATTTTCTTACCAGCTGGTTGCTGAACATGATAACGATACTTCCGGTGATTAAAGAACCGGTGAGGATGATTATTTGTATCGTTTCACTCATTAAAATGGGAATGTCTAACGAAATTATATAAATTATGTGAATGCATCCCCTACCAAAGTAGTGTTTTCAAAAATCCTACTTTGGTCGCTAAAATAATCTGCAGTACCGCCATATATTTGACAGTGTTAAAACCAATTAATACTGAAAGATATGGAAACAATTGAATCTAACAATGCTTATGTATCTGACACCTCAACAGGTGACAACTACAGTAAAGGGTGGAAATTGATCTTCACCACTTTTATAGAATTACTTGTCGTAACACTTGTTTATGCCGTAATACAGATTCCGACAAACGGCTTTCAGTTCAGACCTGATGGATTTGAATGGTATCTCGTCCCCATTGTCCTGCTGGCCATTGGGTACGGTATATTTATATCCGGACCTATTGGCTATAGTGTGCAGTGGGTGTTTTTAAGGGCTGTTCGCCGGGAAAAGATCGAGATCAAGGACATGTTCGCTGTATTTGAGCGGAACTACTGGAATGCCGTGATCGCCGGTTTGGTAACAACGATTATTATTGTTATTGGTTTTTTCATGCTGATCGTGCCGGGGATCATCTTTGCCTGCCGTCTGGCTTTTGTGCCATTCCTGGTAATTGACCGGAATATGGAAGCCCTGGAAGCATTGAAGGCCAGCTGGGCCATGACAAAGGGGCATGGATGGACCGTCTTTTTCATGGGACTGCTTGCCGTCTGCATAGTGATAGCTGGATTGCTGGTGCTGATATTCGGTGTACTCATTTCTGCCATGTGGATATCCGCTGCATTTGCCATACTCTATCATTCGGTTTATCTGAAACAGGGTATACCGACGACAAACGGGACCTACGTGCAGGACGTTGAATAAGCTTTAAGCTATATTAAGGTGCCGTGAATTTTTCCACATTATTGGATAGGGGCCGTGCCGTTTGCATGTAACGGTAAATGGCCCTCAGGTCCTCTTCCTTCATTTTTCCGTAGAGGGTCCAGGCCATGACAGTATTCAAATCACCGTCCCTGATCTCTGGCAGCACCATTGAACTGTCTGCGTAAATTTTAAAACGCATTAGAAATGCCTCTTCTGTCCATTTCCCTATACCGGTTTCTTCATCTGGCGTCAGGTTGGCCGACCGTACAATACCTCCTGTTGGAAGAGGATATTCATTTCCTCCTGCCAATAATAATTCCGGGATCATCATGCCCTTGTCATCCTGCGTGGTATGGCAGTGTATGCATCCCGCAGCATTGGCGACATACTCCCCGTAGGCAACCTGGTCTGAAGGGTCAGGCATATCTGGCAGCTCATGTTCTTCAGGCATTAAGTTGACAATCAGACCCAGCGGAAAATCCAGTTCACGTTCCGGTATCTGTGATTCTACGGGTTCAAGTGTCCTGATATAGGCAATAATGGAATAGATATCTTCTTTGTCCATTTTTGCGTAGTCATGGTAAGGCATTACGGGGAAAAGTGCATTGCCTTCATTATCCACCCCGGCGGTAATGGCCTGGAAAATCTCCCCGTCTGTCCATTCTCCCAATCCGGCCGGTGTGATATTAGGGCTATACATTACGCCGGGGAATCCCAGTTCATGTGAGAAACGTAAGCCTCCTGCACCTTCCCTGCCGGATACAAGCGGCATGGAATAGACGGAAGGGTCGCGCAAAGTATGACAATCGAGACAACCGGTACCATACCATGCAAGGTATTCACCCCTTTCCAGTCGTTCAGGCGTGATATCTACCTGCAGGTCGGGCGGGTCACCCACTTTGGGCAAGCCGAATTTAACATATGAAAGCATTACGATGATAACCATGACGATAAGCGCCAAAAGTCCCAATAAGATCTTTACAATAGTATTCATGCCAGATATTTATGAAGATTTCGGATTTAAAACTATAATAATAAATTAAGACCTCAAAATCCTTAATTAGAAATTATTTATAATGACATTAGTAAATCAGCAAGCCATGGGATGTTTTGCGGTTCAAAATACTATATTGAATATCTTTGCAGCTTGAAGATTGATGGTTGTCAAATAAAGAACCCTCTATGGAACTGGTGTTATTTGGATTTGGCGGGGCTGTGTTGATATTTTTCCTGTCGGCCGGCATCACTTCTATTCTGGAAAAGGAAAACCGGGCGGCTTCAATCTCATTTATCTCCGGGATCATATTGTCAGTTCCTTTTTTACTGCCTTTGTTAAAGGATGTAACATACCCGGACTGGCTATACATCGGGATGTTATCCTTTGCAGGATGCTGTCTGGCAATTTTCCTTATCCCTTTCAGGGGACGGATCCAGTACACTTACCATCGGCCCCGACACCGGTTCGATGAACGGGATACCATGTTTTCCAGGCAAAAACTGGTTCCGGGCAGCAAAAGATTTGAAGAATATTATAAACGCCGGCCCCGGAATAAGTCCCTCGATAATAAATTCCGACGCAGGCCCGGATGGCTCATGCCCGGCACAAAGTATTATGATCCAATATTATTTGCATCGGTCCGGTCCATTTTCGATGAGGTGGAAACCCTGCATCCGCGGGTGGATGGAGAGCCGGCCCTGTCAAGAGTTGAAACAGATCAGTCAGCCTTTACAGACGCGGTTTTACGAATGGCCCGGAAGTTGGGAGCTCATTCATCCGGGATCACCGAATTAGCCGACTACCATGTGTACAGCGTCGGAGGCAAAGGTGACAGGTATGGAAAAGAATTCCCGGTAGAGCATAAATTTGCCATCGCCCTGACAGTTGAAATGGATTATCATATGATGAGGACAGCACCTGCAGCTCCAACCGTCGTTGAATCTGCCAGGCAATATCTCAGAGCCGGGAAAATGGCTGTTGAACTTGCTGAATATATCCGGAGTTGCGGGTATCAGGCCAGGGCCCATATTGATGCCAACTACCAGGTGGTTTGTCCGTTGGTAGCGCGTGATGCGGGACTGGGAGAAATCGGGAGGATGGGCCTGTTGATGACACCTGTTCTTGGTCCCAGGGTCAGGATAGCTGTGGTGACCACAGACCTGCCACTGGTTCCTTCTTCCGCGAGGCCGGATCCTGTGCTTATTGATTTTTGCAGGAAATGTGAAAAGTGTGCAATTGTATGCCCGGGCCGGTCATTACCTTTTGGTATGGAGAAGGAAATTGACGGGGTCATGCGCTGGAAGATCGATGCCGAAAGCTGTTATACTTATTGGTGTCAGGCAGGAACCGACTGCGGCAGGTGTATTATCGTCTGTCCTTTTGCGCATCCTGATAACTGGTTCCACCGCCTTATCCGGTTTGGAATCCGGAACTCATATATCTTCAGGAGACTGGCCGTTCCCCTGGACGACCTCTTTTATGGCAGAAAACCAAAGCCACGCAATCCCGAATAACAGGGTATATTACCCGGCTTTAAAATTGTAGACAGGCTTCAGGGTTTCAGAGATCTCAACGGAATCTGAAATATACTGCAGAATTTCCCCTTTGGGTTTGTAGGCCCTGGGTGCTTCATCCAGTGTTTTTCTCGAGACGGTGCTGGTCCACACATGCTTCATCCCTTTTTTGAAATCTTCAAAATCCAGTTGTTTCCTTGCCTGGTTTCTTGACATACGGCGTCCCGCTCCATGCGGTGCACTGAAATTCCATTCCGGATTGCCCTTTCCGTACGCGATCAGGCTGCCATCGCGCATATTCAGGGGAATCACTATTCTTTCTCCCTGTTGGGCAGAAACAGCTCCTTTCCGGATGATCCCGTCATCAAAATTGATGTAGTTATGGATGGTTTCAAATTGATCGGTATCTCCCTTTATGTTTAGATGATCCAGTATCCTGCGTGTCATTACCCGGCGGTTCAGCCGGGCGTAATGCTGGGCCACTTTCATGTCACGGATATAGACTTCCCTGTCATCCCCTTCAATATAGGCAAAGTGCTTAGGTATTTCTACCTTATTTTCCTTGCAGCGCCGGATGGCTTTTGCCTGATGCCATGTAGCAACCTGCAGTCCAAAATTTCGTGATCCGCTGTGAATCAGTAACCATTTGGCTTTGTCTGAATCTGTGGCGATCTCAATAAAATGGTTTCCTCCACCGAGGCTTCCCAGGCCTTTCATATGATCCATGAAGTCAATATCCAATGTTTGGCAGGTCCGTTTAAGATCATCAATAAAGTCAATCGGGTAATCTTCCGGGTCTGCACTTTTATTGCGTTTGAAACCATGGGGGATATGTTTTCTGATAAACTGGTCAAGCTTTTCATACGATGGGTTTATCCTGCCCAGCCTCGTGACCTGTATCCCACAGCCGATGTCCAGGCCAATGAGGTTGGGGACGACCCTTCTGTCCAGCGTGGCTGTATAGCCGATCACACATCCCTTGCCGGCATGCACATCAGGCATTATCCGGATGCATGCATTGCGGAATAATTCCTGGTTGCAGAATTCCAGGATCTGGTTCCGTGATTCATTGTCGAGCTGGTCATTGAATACCACGGCGGTATTATATGTGCCGGTGATCTTCATGGGTAACAAAGTTAAGGAATTAGTCGTATGCGGGGCAGCTATTTTTGGATTTCCAATTTTTACGGTAGGCCGAAGGTTTACCGCTTGGATTATTCTCCCCGCATCCGAATATCAGGTTCATTCCCAGGCGGAAATTCATGGTTTGTGCACTGTATGGCCAGATCAGTCCGGATGCACTGTCCCGGACATAAAATACGGGTATATGATCGCTGACTATATAAAATTGCATGGGTCCGCTACCGACGGCGATACCGAATCCCAGCTGATCAAAGCGGTTATTCATAATAGAATAGCTGAGGGTGCCATGAAGGAAGGGCAGGGGACTGTAATTTGCCGCCAGGGTAAGGGCAAAATGGGGCAAGCGGTCAAAAAACTCTGTCCGCGTAAGTGCTGATACATTAACCTTATCAGTCAACTGGTACATGGCTCCGGCATATAGCTTGGGAGTAAGTGATGTATAATAAGGTTCCTGGCTCGTTTCGAACCTGAAGGATTGCCTGATGGTATCGATCAGGGCTTCCAGGAAGTCCGAATTCCCCTGGTTGCCGGCATAGTTCCTCAGGTCGAAACCGGAAAAATTAATGGATCCGTTTGCCTCGAAGCTGTTGATATTGGATTTCCACCGGATAAATCCCAGGTCGATCAGGCTTGCCGCAAAGGTCAGCCTGTCATCATACTGGTAGATCACACCCAGGTCCACGCCGGCCCCGTGATTATTAGCCAGTATAAAATCCTGGAGAATGTTGCTGAAGGAGTTGCTGAGATTTACTGAGTTCACATATCCCTGGGAATCATAGGATACATCCATGGGAAAGGATGACCGTATCTTATAATTGGTTTGAGCCTCCAGTTGAATGGGGTCAGCTTCTGTGAGGAGGTAGAGATCTGTACGGGGACTCGTAATACTGGCGGATCCTCTCAGGTATTTCAAAGTGACGCCGGCATACAGGCCGTCCAGGATCTCAGTGGAAACACCTGCTGCAATCTGGAAATAATTCGTGGCTTTGACCCCCATTCCACTCAGATCAAGATCCCGTGGCTGTCCGGATTCAATATCCCAGTTGCCATCACGTGCAGCCAGCAGGTCGCCGGGGATGCCGCCCCGTGATTCCGTGAAATTTGAAATATTGAAATGCAGGTAATAATCATCCAATTGAAAACCGGCTCCGGCCAGGTTCACGGTGGCATCGGACCGCACATAGTTATTTTTTTTCATTTTCCCGTCCAGGTTCTCCAGGTCAATAACCAGTGAATCGGCCCTTGATCCTGTGCCATAATGAATAGCATCGTGGTAGCTGAAGCCTGAATTGGAATATGAATAACGTATGGTTGAGAGGACCGGTAGTTCAATATAGGTCCGGCATTGATAAAACAGTGCCGGGTTGGTATGAATGGCCTGGGGGACAGGATACATGAAGTACAGGGTATTATTCTGGGCCCTTGCAGGGAGTATGGAAAAGAGCATAGGTAAAATGAGAATACTGAGATGATATATCAATTGCTGCGGGATCATGCAGGACTGTTAATAGTCGGTAGAGTTTACATCAAGCTCTGCAATGGCCCCGATAATAATCTCGAAGAAATAATCCATATAGAACTGGACGTTCTCAGGAGGGTTCTGGTCGGCGCCGGGCGTACTAAGGGTATAGTAAACAACCATGTAATTGCTGGAAGATATATTATCGATCTGCTGGGGGGAGAGTTTAACCTCAATTGGCTCAACTATAATTGGTTCCACCCTGCCATCATTGTTGTTGTCTGTGGCAGCTGGAATAAAGCTGGCAGGATCTTGCGGATCCTGGAACAGGGAATCAAGCAGGACATCGTTTTCGTCGAAGAAATAGGCCTGGACCTTTACATTCAGCGGGAAACCATTGGTGATATTTAACCTTAATATCAATCTTTTTATTTCTTCCGGGGGGCTGTCGTAAAAGTCATTGAAAACGAAATCAATGGTATCTCTTACAACCAGGTTATCTGCATAGCCGTTCAATGGAAGGAAAAGCTCCATCAGCACTTCATACTCGCTGCTGTCTACCACAAAATTATATTCTGTACCCAGAGGATTGATCCTTCCGTCTACGTCCAGTCTAAGCTCTGAAGGCCCTGTTTCCAGTACCGTGAACAGGTTTGAATTTTCAGTATTCAGGATAAAACTGTCTACTTTTGTCAGCCCCTCCTCACCAAGCCCTGGGTATCCCAGGACTGTGGGGACTCCCGGCGCCGGCAGGGTGCCTCCCGTGATGGTTGTGAACTGTCCGTTTCGTGCTATAATCCCAAATTCATTGATGGTCATCTCAATGGGTATGCCAAATGAATTACTGAAAATCAGCCGGAGTTCAGCGCCTTCAAAATAGAAACTACCCTGATAAATGGAATTGTACAGATCCATAGGGATGTTTACCGGGGGCAGGTCAAGGGAAAATTGGCCAAAATAGCCATAGATCACATCGTATTCTATTTCTGATAATCCCACTGTGAAGTTGATTATCTCATCACCAGGCTGAATGATCCCAGTGGAGGCAGCAAGTTTTATGGTGTAAACAACCTCGATCAGGGAACGGTCGGCCGGTGTGTCGGTCAGGCGTAGTGTATAATCCACCAGGTTATAAACGCTGGTTGGATCATCAATTTCTCTGCACAAACTGAAGATTTTTCCCTGGGGATCAATTAAATCCTGGCTTTCCACACATACCTTCCCGTTGAGATCAAATTGGGTGGCAAAATCGACCGTCAAATCCAAGGATGTCCCGATCACGCTGTCAATCCTTGCGTCTCCTGCAATCCCTATTGTTACAGGGATCCAAAGGGTGTCACTGAATGAAAATGTATCGACTATACTTGCCAGATCATAAGGGATTGGCAGGGGATTTTCGAAACCGGTAGTGTATTCAAAATTCTGGATCTTGACCAGGTCGGATGCTGTTCCGGATTCCAATAGTTCCCGGTATACCAGGTTCATGAACCCATCATCATCGATTGAGAACTGGGTCGTATTAGCAGAATCCAGGAGCTCATCCATCTGGTACCGGATATAGCCGATGGGGGCGGCAACACCAGGGGAAAAACGAAAGGATGTATCTAACTTTTCAGGGTTGAACTCTTCCCTGATACAGGAAGAAAACAGTGCCAGGATCAGGATGATGCCCGGAGCAAGCAGAGAGAACCTTATATGGTGTGAATTGTGACTGTGCACTATAAAAGCTCAAATATATAAGAAAACGAAAAGAATCTGCGTTTAGTGTTGAGATTTATCCCTACTACGAAAATTGATACTAAAAAGTTAAGGTGAAAATAGTTTCTTGATCGGGGACTGAATGAGCGGTGATAGTACCATTATGCAACCTTAATATCTGCCTGGAAAGACTGAGACCGATCCCTGATCCGCTTTGTTTGGTGGTAAAGAAAGGAATGAAGATCTTATCGAGTACTTCGGGGAGTATGCCTGTACCATTGTCAGCTACCTGTATGGTCACCCTGCCTCGTTTGTTGTAATAAGTTTTGAGCTCTATGGTCGGATCTTTCCGTCCATCCAGGGCATGCATGGAATTTCTGATCAGGTTGATGATCACCTGCTCTACCAGCTGTTCATCAGCTGAAACTTCTATATTTTCCGGTTCAATATTTGTCACAAAATTTACCTTGTTCTCAGTGATCTCCTCCTCCATAAGCAGGTAGAGGTTTTTGAACAGTTCCTTGACAGGGAAAATCTTGAAGTTGGGTTTTGGTATCCTGGTCAGGTTGCGGTAGGTATTGACAAAGTGGAGAAGTCCGGTGCTTCGTTTGTTGATGGTCTGTAAGGCTTGCTGTATCTCCATGACAGCATCAATATCCAGATCTTCCTTAACATTTTCTCCATCGGTGATCCCTTTCAGCATGATCTCCAGGGTGGAGGAAAGGGAGGCAATGGGAGTAATGGAATTCATGATCTCATGGGTAAGCACCCTGATCAGTTTTTGCCATGCTTCCGTCTCCTGTTCTTCCAGTACATTCTGGATATTATTGATGGTGGCCAGGATGATCAGTTTATCTTTTACCTTGAATTCAGTTGCATATATTGCCAGCTGCAGTATATCATCCTGGTCCTGGACCTTCACCAGTGTGTTTTCACCCGGTGAGATATTGATCAGGGTATTTACCAGCTCCAGGCTGAGTTGCTCCAATCCCTTGACATTTTTCAGGCTGTGTATCTGGAATAGCTGCTTTGCCGCCTTATTAATCATTTCTACTGTTCCATCCTTCCGGTAAGCGATGATACTTACGTCTATATTCTGTACGATGCTTTGCAGGTAATGAAAATGCTCTTCTTTCTCGGAGCGGACTTTCTGGAAATCGTTGATCACATCATTGAAGGCACGGTTTAATTCGTCAAAGGATGATCCCATTCCTTCTATCTGGAAGGAACGTGTAAACTCTGAAAACCTTATGGATTCGAGAAAGCTTGTCAGGTCACGGTTGGTTCTGTCAACATACCTGATCAGGGAAAAAACCTGGAATATGATCAACACGACTACCAGGATAGGTGTCACATTAAATTCCAGTTTCAATGAATAAAAGAACAGGAAAATGGATGCTGAAAGCAGCAGTATCCTTACTATAACATTTGCTCTGAAATTTTTATATGTCATATTTTTCCATCCTCCTGTACAGGGATGTCCGGGTTAGTCCCAGGTCTGAAGCCGCCTGGGTAATATTTCCCTGGTGCTGTTTCAGGACCTTGTTAATGATGGACTTCTCAATATCCTCCAGATTATATGTATCTAATTCAAGTTCTCCAAATTTCTTATTGGGTGCTGATAGAAGAAAATCCTCCTCTTCCAGCTGGGTTCCGTCACTCATAATGATGGCCCTTTCGATGGCATGCTGCAATTCCCTGACATTTCCAGGCCAATGATACTGGTTCAAGGTCTTGATGGCATTGGCACTGATCCCCTTGACATTTTTCTTATACTTCTTGGAATAGATTTTTAGAAAGTGATCCACTAACAAGGGGATATCCCCGGTTCTTTCCCGCAATGGAGGAAGATGGATCTCAACCGTATTGATCCGGTAGAGAAGGTCCTGACGGAATTTATTTTCCTGTACCATATCATGGATATCGATATTGGTGGCACAGATAAGGCGATTCTCCACCGGGATGGGCCTGTTGTTCCCAACCCGGATGACTTCCCGGCGCTCAATAACAGTCAATAATTTTGTCTGCATGGGCAGGGAAAGGTTCCCAATTTCATCAAGGAAAAGGGTACCTCTATGGGCGATTTCAAACCGGCCCTGCTTCATCTTTTTTGCATCGGTAAAGGCGCCCTTCTCATGTCCGAATAACTCACTCTCAAACAAAGTCTCGGCAATGGAACCGAGGTCAACGCTGATAAATACTTCATCCTTACGGAATGAATTACGGTGCAGGGCTCTGGCAACCAACTCTTTCCCGGTACCGTTCTCTCCCAGGATCAGTATGTTTGCATCGGTTGCAGCAACTTTTGTAACAGTATTGAAGACCTTTTGCATTTCTAATGAATTCCCGATGAATTCATGGAATGGCTGATCATATACAGCACTTATCTCCTGCTGTTTGGACCGGAGGCCACTGGCTTCCTTACGCGATCTTTTCAGCTTTACAGATGAAGAAATCGTTGCCAGTAACTTCTCATTCTGCCAGGGCTTGAGAATGAAATCCGTGGCTCCTGCCTTGATGGCTTTCACTGCCTTCTCTGCGTCACCATAGGCTGTAATGAAGCAGACTACGGCATCAGGATCAATCTCCAGGATTTTTGCCAGCCAGTCAAATCCTTCCTGTCCGCTGATCGCATCCTTAGTGAAATTCATGTCAAGCAGGATGACATCATAATCCTCTTCCTTCAATACATTCGGAATTCTTTCAGGATCATTCACGGTAGTGATCACTTCCACATGCTGTTTCAGTAGAAGTTTTAATGCAAAGAGTATATCCTCATTATCATCCACTGCAAGGATTTTCCCAACTTTATTGCTCATGTCTTAGGCTTATTAAAATATTCATACACTGGAAGGTCTCCCCAGCATGCAGGTAAATTTACATATATTTTTTTGATTGTTCGGATTCGGACTATTATTGTAGCATATTTGGACAGTTAACCCTCTATAAAGTATGCTCAATTGTGGTATAAGAATGTGGTTATCAGATAAGTGGAATAATTGGCACAATAAATGGAAAATGATAGCAGAACTTTTCTAAATGTCTGGCAATGGATGCAATGGATCGCAAAATCGAGAAGAAGTTTAAGCTCTTCAGTAAGAGAAATATATGGATTTTTCTTGGAGCAGTTTTTACCCTTCTCGTATTTTATAACCTTGTTTTCGGTGATAAGAGCTCAAAACTGAATGTTGAGACAGACAAGATCTCCATTTCCGAGATAAAGAAAGATGTTTTCCAGGACTATATAGCTGTTATCGGGACGGTTGAACCAATCCAGACCATTTACCTGGATGCCATTGAAGGAGGAAGGGTGGAGGAGATCATGCTGGACGAGGGGAGTATGCTGAAAAAGGGAGATGTCATCCTGCGGCTTACCAATACAAACCTGATCCTGGAAATATCCAACAATGAGGCACAGGTTGCCCGTGCCATCAATGAGTTAAGAACTTCACGGCTTCTGATGGTTCAACAGCAGATGAACAGCGAGAGCCGGATCATAGAAACGGAGAGATTACTTAAATTGCAGGATCGTGCCTATCAAAATAATAAGATCCTTTACAAACAGCAGCACATTTCTTCGGAGGATTATGAGCAGTCCAAGGAACAGTATGAGGCAACCGTGAAGATGCTGGATCTGTTGATAGAGATCCAATACCAGGATTCCATTTTCAGGTACATCCAGGTAGAGTCTCTCGAAACTTCTGTGAACAGCCTTACCAGGAACCTGAAGATCATTAAAGGCAGGCTGGAAAGTTTGAATCTCAAGGCCCCGGTGGACGGGGAACTGGCTACCCTTAATCCCGAGATCGGTGAGATAGTGACCTATGGTGCCCGGATCGGAACGGTGAATATCCTGGACTCCTATAAACTGCGTGTGGAGATTGATGAGCATTATATTGCCAGGGTGAACAGGGGATTGACAGGGGACTGTGATTTTGCGGGCAGCCCTTACCCGGGAGTGATCAAGAAGATCTACCCGGAGGTGCAGACCGGAAGGTTTTACGTAGACATGGTATTCACTGAAGAAATCCCGGCAGCCATAAGGATAGGCCAGACCTCCAGGATCAAACTGGAACTGGGAGAATCAAAACAGGCCATCCTGATACCCCGTGGTGGATTTTACCAGAGTACGGGTGGACAGTGGGTTTTTGTCATCGATGAAACAGGTGAGTTTGCATACCGGAGAGATATCAGCATAGGACGGCAAAATCCCCGTTATTATGAGGTACTTGCCGGACTCGAGCCTGGTGAGAAGGTCATTATATCCAGCTATGATAATTTTGGAGATGTAGATAAACTTATTTTAAAGAATTAATATCACTAAATACCGACGATCATGATCAAAACTGAAGAAATGACAAAAATTTTCCGCACGGATGAGGTTGAGACTACAGCCCTGAATAAAGTTACCATGGAAATTCAGGGAGGTGAGTTTGTTGCAGTGATGGGGCCTTCCGGATGCGGGAAATCTACCCTGCTGAACATCCTGGGATTGCTTGACAATCCCTCCGATGGGAAATTGTATTTTGATGGTACAGAGGTTTCCAAATTCAAGGAAAGGCACCGTACAAATATGAGGAAAGGGAACATCGGTTTCGTTTTCCAGAGTTTCAACCTGATCGATGAACTTACCGTTTTCGAGAATGTTGAACTGCCCCTTCTGTACATGAATGTTTCTTCATCCGAAAGAAAGAAGAAGGTGATTGCGGTACTTGAGAGAATGAAAATAGCTCACAGGAAGAAGCACTTTCCACAACAGCTTTCTGGTGGACAACAACAGCGTGTTGCCATTTCAAGGGCAGTGGTTTCCAATCCAAAACTTATCCTGGCAGATGAGCCCACTGGTAACCTCGACTCGGCCAACGGTGAAGAGGTTATGGCATTGCTGACGGAATTGAACAAGGATGGTACTACCATCGTTATGGTGACACACTCACCTACGGATGCTGAAAAGGCCCACCGGATCGTGCACCTGTTTGATGGACATATTGTCACGGAGAACATCAAGCACGTCCTTTGATCAAAAAAATATTGTATTAGAGTTTACGGGGAGTATTATTAACCCTTAATTTCGGAGTGATGAAGGATTTATGTGTACCGATTCCAAACTTCGGTGATGACGAGATAGCGGATATAGAATTGCGTGTTGGCGATCAGAAAATATCATACAGTTTCCGGGTAGAATCCTTTGCCTGGGAAATTGAAGATGAGCTTTCAGTCGCAGACGATGACGTATCCGCCTCTCTCGCCCGTATCTACAGGCTGAAAAAAGCCATTGAAGGATATGACAAAAAATGGGAACTGATCCAGATCTTTACCCCTGCCGATAACGCAACTCATATCCAGGTACTGTACCGGAGGAGGAATTGAATTGAAATCAGGTCTAAAAAATTTTTTGAAATGAGAAGGATTTGGATTTTATCGGGTGTTCTGTGCCTGCTGATTAATTCGCCAGCCCTCCAGGCCCAGAAAGTCTGGACCCTTGAAGAATGTATCAGCTATGCCCATGATAATAACCTGCAGGTAAAAAGGCAGGCCTTGCAGGCCAGAACAGCCGAGCATAATTATGACTATGCCAGGGCACAGACACTTCCGACAGCAAACGCGTTCGGTAACTATAATTTTAACAAGGGCCGTGTACCAAATGAAGATGATTATTCATATGTTAACCAGGCTTTTAATAATGCTACTGTCGGCATGGAGAGCCGCCTGGAAGTATTCAATGGATTGTACAACTTGAATAGTATTCGCTCTAGCAAATATTACCTTCTCTCAAAACTCGAGGATATTGAAGACCTGAAAAATGAAATAACCATAAATATTGCCGGAGCATACTTGCAGATTTTATTGAATGAAGAGTTGCTGAAAGTTGCCATCGAACAACTGGATATTACCCATCAGCAGGTGGAGAAAAATGAGAAGCTGGTCGAGGTAGGTAACATGAGCCGTGGGGAGCTGTATGAGATCCAGGCGCAGGAAGCCGTAGAGAAGGCCAATGTTACCAAGGCCAGGAATACCCTATTGATCTCCTATCTTACCCTGATGCAGTATATGGATCTGGAAAATGAAAAGCTTACGGAATTTAAGGTCGACACCACTGATCTTACCATAGAAGATGCGAATCCTTTGAGATGGATTGATAGCGTATATTCGGATGCACTCAGTGTGCTTCCCATGATTAAGTCTGCGGAATACAGCCTGAAAAGTATGGAAAAAGGACTTAGTGCCAACCAGGGGTTGAGGAGTCCCTCTATATCAGCAAGATACCTGTATACTACCCGATGGAGTGAGATCGCCGCAGATCCTTTTGCTCCAGGTGATCCTTACCCGTGGAATAAACAATTTAGTGATAAAAGTTATCAGCAGCTTACATTTTCATTGATAGTTCCCATATTTAACCGGATGCAGATCCAGAACCGGATCAGCAATTCCAAGGTCAACCTGCTGGATGCCAGGGTAAATCTCGACCAGACCAAGCAAACCCTGTATAAATCTATTCAACAGGCTTATGCCGATGCGGTTGCCGCTATTGAGGATTATGAGTCGAACGGAGAAACGGTATATTCCATGCAGGAAGCGTTCAATTATACAGAAGAGCGCTTCAATGTGGGAACCGTCAGTTCGGTGGATTACAATATAGCCAAGAATAACCTGACCAAGGCACAATCGGACCTGGCACAGGCTAAATACCTGTATGTTTTCTATACCAAGATCCTTGATTTCTGGGCCGGAATACCCATTACCCTGTAATCCTGATTAATGGTCTTTCCGGGTGTAAACCATTTCTCCTCCGATATATGTCTGCCTGATCATGAGTCCGGGTATATCCTGTTCCGCAGCGGTGAACAGATCTTCCCCGGTGATGATAAAATCAGCCAGTTTCCCCGGTTCCAGGCTTCCCTTCTCATCTTCTTCAAAAGCTGATCTGGCTGCCCAGATGGTCATTGCCCGGATGGCCTGTTCACGGTTGAAGGCCTGCTCTTTCTGGAATCCTCCTGCGGGCCAACCCTCATGGTCCATGCGTGCAATCAGGGCATAGTATCCATATAGCGGATTGATATGCTCTACCGGGAAATCACTTCCGTTCGGCAACCAGCCGTTTTCCTCCAGCAACTTCCTGTAGGCATAGGCACCCTTGATGCGTACAGGTCCCACCCTGTCCTCCGCCCAGTACATATCGGATGTTGCATGGGTGGACTGGACCGAAGGGATGATCGAGTATTCACCAAACTTGCTGAAATCATCCGGGTGGATGATCTGGGAATGTTCAATGCGCCAGCGCCTGTCATTCTTTTCTTTCAGGAAGGTTCCATACATGTCGAGAACCCAACGGTTTGCACTGTCCCCTATACAATGTGTATTGACCTGGTATCCATGCTCATAAGCCAACTCACACTGTTCCCTGAGAAATTTATCCGTATTTACTGCTAGTCCCAGGTTCCCGGGATCGTCAGAATAGGGTTCAAACAGCAGGGCACCACGTGAACCCAGGGCCCCGTCTGCAAACAATTTAATGGAACTGACATTCAGCCGTTCTGTTTTATATATTCCTTTGAGAAGGTAATGTTCGTAGTTCTTTTTACCCGGACTAAGCATGGCATATATCCTCATTTTCAATTCACCAGCGCTTTGTAATGAATCGATCAGGGCTATGGTCTCGTAAGCCAGTCCCGCATCATGAACTGATGTCAGTCCCACTTCAAAACACTTCCTTTGTCCCTGCATAATTGAATTCATATAGTCCTGCTTGCTGGCCTTCGGCATTATCCTTCTCACCAGGCTGATGGCATTGTCGATGAGCATTCCTGTCAATGCTCCATCTTTTGTTATCAGTGCCCCGCCTTCAATTCTCGTTTCCCTGGTAACTTTTGCCCTGCGCAATGCTTCCGTGCTGGCAATGGCCCCATGACCGTCAATACGGGTCAGTAATACCGGTTTTCCGGGGAAAGCCAGGTCAAGCTTATCTTTAGAAGGGAATTCCGTGTGCTCCCAGTCATTCTGATCCCAGCCACGGCCCAGGATCCATTCCGAAGGGTATTTTGCCTGGTGTTCTTTCAGTATTTCGATGATTTCTTCAAAGGAGCTGGTTCCAGTCAGATCAGCATTCTGAAGGCTCAAACCATAGCTTACAAAATGGCAATGGGCATCGATCAATCCCGGGTAAACGAAACCGCCTTCCAGGTCAATGACTTCGCCAGAGGTGTATTTTTCCATGATTACATCAGCCTCCCCGGTCGCCAGGATTTTACCATTTTTGACGGCCATAGCCTCAGCAGTTGAGAAAGTTTCGTCAACCGTGTAAATGGTGCCATTATGGAGGATCTGGTCAACCTGGGTTTTGTTCGCACAGGAATGAAAAGCCAGGAGGAAAATGATTGAGACAGAGCAGAGTATGCAGTTCATGGTGTTCGGGGTAATGTGATTGATAAGCTAAAGATATAATTATAACAGGGATAATTATTCCCTTCCCCGAGCGTTTAACTATCAAAAGCCGTTCCGGGGTGCAGATTTTTAACTATTTTTGGCGGAATTTAATATGCTTGTAAAGCCTAAAAACATACTGTTTTTCATAGGAATCATTGCAGCTATAATCTCCTGTGAGAGATATGAGTTGAACCGTTCGTCTGATGCCCGCCTGGCATTTTCCACAGATACCGTATTTTTTGACACCATATTTACTACCATTGGATCAGCTACCAAAAGATTCAGGATCTACAATAACGATATACAGCCCATTGAAGTTTCTTCCATTGTACTGGCAGGTGGTGCGCAGTCCGTTTTCAGACTGAATATTGATGGCTATGCAAGCCACCATGTCAGTAATATTGAGATCCCGCCTGAGGATTCCCTGTTTATTTTCGTTGAGGTTACTCTCGATCCTAATAGCATGGATTCCATATTGCGGATACAGGATTCCATAGTCTTTCTTACCAACGGGAACGTACAGGATGTTGACCTGGTGGCCTGGGGACAGGATGTACATCTGCTGAGTGGTGATACATTGCAGACAAGCACATGGATCAATGATAAACCATACCTGATCCTGGATTACATCATGGTAGATTCCCTGCAAACACTAACCCTTGAGGAGGGAGTGAGGATACACATGCACAGGGATGCCTGGATGATCGTGAAGGGAACGCTGCTGGCCAATGGTAGCCTGGAACAGCCCATTATGATCCAGGGAGACCGCCTGGAATACCTTTACAGGGATATACCCGGACAATGGGGAGGGATTTATTTCTGTCCAGGGAGCAGGGAAAACAACCTGGAACACATGACCATCAAGAACGGTATGATTGGACTATGGGCCGATACTGTAATGACACCAGGTATTCCGACACTAAACATAAGCAACTGTATTATTCATAATATGTCAGCCTATGGTATTTTTGGCCAGGGTGCTACTATACATGCGGATAATACAGTCGTTGGAAGCTGTGGACAATATTCAATATTGATGTACATCGGAGGAAGTTATGAATTCTATCATTGCACTGTTGGCAATTACTGGGGAAGTAGCTTTTCGAATCGTACCTCACCGGCCATTGGAATGAATAACTGGTACGAGGCTAAATATGGCGGGATTCAAGTCAGGCCCATTGAGAAAGCCTATTTCGGGAATTGCATCATTTACGGCAATAAAGAATTTGAATTTGGCATCGATGAGCATCCATCCAGCAAGATACCGTACCAGTTTGTTCATAGCCTTATCAAGGCAGATCCCGAAGAGTTTGACCTGAATGACCAGGCGCATTTCGTCAATGTCATTAATCTTGAAGACCCGAGGTTTGTGAATCCAGATTATAAATACAATAATTTTCAGCTGGATACTCTTTCCCCAGCCAAAGATGTAGCTCTACCCGACATCGCCATCCAATACCCGCTGGATATACTGGGTGTCAGCAGACTGGGGACTTTAGGACCCGATATGGGGGCCTATGAGCGGATTGAGAACGATTCTATTTCAAAATAAGCTTTATGCAGCTTACATTTGATACCGGGCGGAGCTCATTATAACCCGTAGTGTCTGTAAAAAATAGTGGGTTATTCAGGGCATAAGTGTAACCGAAAGACAGTAAGTCGGTTGTTGTTTTAATTCAAAAACGTTTTCTCTCCTAATAATAGCTGCGGGGAGACAGGTTGATGACTATGGCTTCAGTTTTTTGGGATCCTGCCTGCTGTCAAAAAAAGTAATGACCTGTATCTCTTTTTATTGGATCCTGTAATAGAGGGTAGTTTGCTTTGTCACAACACATTTATACAAGCCCTGGAACTCATCCGATTCAGGACAGCTATCAGGATGCTTGGATATTTGAAGTACACACCGATCGAGCTTTTCAATAAATTCATTTTTAACCTTAAGGGACCATTCACTTCCCAGATAGGCCAGCAATTTATCCAATCTGTTACTGGATTGTTTAGAAAATACTACCGTTTTAGCCATTATCTGTGTTTGGCCATTATTTCATCGTAAGGATACTTCTTACCGTTGTCAAGCTCTTCTATGCCCTGCTTGATATCCTCCTGTTCTTCCTTTGATAAAGCGTGCCAAAAATCAGTGCTTTCTTCCTTTTCAAAAATTTTCCGGATGCTTGCAAGTATGGATGGTTTCTTGGTATTTAGCAGCATCTTGATCAGCTCGAGCTTTTCTGCCTGTATATTCATGATTTTCATGTTTGACTACTTCAACAAATTTAAGGATTAATATTTCTTTTAGAAGGCTGATAACCGGGTAGTTTGTTCATTAAGGATAAACTGCCGATGAGAATCCTTTTTATCGCCGGTCTCCTTCTCCCAATGTTGCTATCCGGACAGGAAAGTAGGGACGGGCTGCGTTTTGTCTTTTATAATGTGGAAAACCTGTTTGATCCCTTCAATGACAGCCTTACTGCTGATGAGGAATTCCTCCCGTGGGGGATAAGGGGCTGGACATGGAAAAAGTTTGAAGACAAGGTGAACAGCATCCATAAGGTCCTGGTGGCCTTGGGTGGATGGGAACCTCCTGAGCTCATTGCATTGTGCGAGGTTGAGAATTATTTTGTCCTGCATTGGCTTATCAATGAGACGCCATTGAGAAAACATGAATACCGGGTCATCCACCGGGATTCACCTGACCCTAGAGGGATAGATGTTGCCTTGCTCTATCGCCCGGAATTTTTTACACCCGTCCAGTTTCGCAATTACACTGTACCGATCGGGGATTCCCATCCGGATCCTACAAGGGATATCCTCTATGTTAAGGGGATTATCAATGGAGATGACAGCCTGCACCTGCTCATCAATCATTGGCCTTCACGCTGGGAAGGGGTCCTGGAATCAAGACCGGAGAGGCTGGCTGCCGCAGCTGTCTTGAAGCACATCTTTGATTCATTGATATTGGCCGATGAGCAGTCCCGGATACTTGTAGCAGGGGATTTTAACGATGAGGTCACGGATATCAGTTTGAGGGACAGCCTGGGAGTTCAGCATCCCAAAGATCAATGCCAGGTCGATCGCTTGTATTTCCCTTGTGACGGTCCAATGCCAGGACGTTCCGGCAGCCTGAAATACCGTGGAAGGTGGTATGGTTTTGATCTCATTCTGGTCAGTGGCGCATTGCTACAGGATCAGGGGCTTTGCGTCAGCAAGAAAGGTTACAGGGTTTTTTCACCAGGCTTCCTCCTGGAAGATGATCCGCAATGGCTGGGACGCCGTCCCTTCAGGACGTACCGGGGTTACAGGTACTATGGTGGGTTCAGTGATCACCTGCCGGTTTTTATCGATATCCATACCAAAGGTGTGCAACAAAAATTCACTCCTTAACCGGCTTGTAACCAAGTTCTTTCCCCTTCTCAATCATCAGGTCATAAGCTTCCTTATAATCATTTCTGATGATCCCGTCGAGGATGGCCTCCTTGATCATATTTTTTATAATGCCGACAGGTTTTGAAGGGGAAAGGCCGAATATCTCCATGATCTCTTCCCCGCTGATGGGAGGCTGAAAGTTACGGATAGAATCTTTCTCCTCAAGCAGTTCAACTTTTTCCCTGACAGTTTGAAAATTCCTCAAGTGCCGTTTTACTGTTTTTTCATTTTTCGAGGTGATGTCCGCTTCACAAAGCATCATAAGATCCTCCAGGTCTTCTCCTGCATCGAAAACAAGGCGTCTGACGGCTGAATCCGAAACCCCTTCGGGAGAAAGGGCAATGGGCCTGAGATGGAGGAGGACCATCTTTTGCACGAATTTCATCTTTTCATTCAGCGGGAGTTTCAGTGTCCTGAAGATGCGGGGAACCATCTTCGAACCGATGAAATCATGCCCGTGGAAAGTCCAACCCGATTCATTATCATATCTTTTTGTGACTGGCTTGGCGATATCATGCAGCATAGCAGCCCATCTCAGCCACAGATCATCAGATACGACGGCAACATTATCCACCACCTGTATGGTATGATAAAAATTATCCTTATGCCGCTGTCCATTCTCCTCATGCACACCTTTCAATTCATGAAATTCAGGAAAAATGATGGGCATCAGTCCGGTTTCATCAAGAAGTATCAATCCAACGGAAGGTTTGACTGTAAGCAGGATCCTGTTCAGTTCGTCAGTAATCCTTTCCTTTGATACGATGTTTATCCGGAAGGCTGACTCTTTAATGCCCCTGAGTGTTTCCTCTTCTATGGAAAATTCGAGTTCAGCCGCAAAGCGGATGGCCCGCATCATTCTTAAAGGATCATCTGAAAAAGTCTTTGCAGGTTCCAGTGGTGTTTTCAGGACCTTGTTCTCAATATCCTTCAGGCCATTGAAAGGATCCACCAGTTCCCCGAAATTATCTTTATTCAGTGAAATCGCCATGGCATTGATCGTAAAATCCCTTCTGTTCTGGTCATCCTCGAGTGTACCGTCTTCCACCACAGGTTTTCTGGAATCCCTTCGGTAGGATTCTTTTCTCGCACCTACAAATTCAATTTCCCTTTCCTGGTATTTAACCATGGCAGTACCAAAGTTCCTGAATATACTCACCGGGATATTTTCTCCCAGTCTGCGGGCAAATTTCCTGGCAAACTCAATCCCGCTACCCTGTACAACTATGTCAATATCATGCGTATCACGTCCCAGGATACAATCCCTCACATAACCACCGATCACGAATACAGGCATGTTTTCCTCCTGGGCCATGTCCCTGATCACACTGAAAACCTTATCATTAAGACATTTCTTCATATATAGATATGACAATATTGAATTTTTCATGACAAAATTACAATAAAATCGTCACATTAGGATCTGGCATGTAATTTGACCAATGAATGGAAATTCGTACTTTTGTAAATATTTATATTTATTCATATTAAATAATTTGTGATGACAGAACATCTTACAGTGGATACATTCAAAGAAAAGGTATTCAATTTTGAAGAGAACAAGGAATGGAAATTTGAGGGTGAAAAGCCGTGCATTATTGATTTCTATGCAGACTGGTGCGGACCGTGTAAGATGGTTGCTCCAATCCTCGAGGAGCTGTCAGAGGAGTATGATGGCAAACTTGATATTTTTAAGGTAAACACCGAAGACCAGAAGGAACTATCAGCTATTTTCGGGATTCAGAGTATCCCATCCCTGCTGTTTGTACCAAAGGACGGACAACCACAGATGGCCATGGGGGCATTGCCTAAGGATACCCTGGAAAAGGCATTCAAAGATGTCTTAAAAGTGGAATAGATCCTTCCATGGACATGTTCTACCTCCGTGGATTTTGCAGCATTAACTTTTCAATTTCATTAGCTAAATTATCAGCTGAATTCCAGTAGGGATCTTTCAAAGTATAAGAAATTCTTCTCAGAGGAGTGTCTGAGTCGGTGCGCCATTCGCATAAACCATTATCCCATATATAATAATAACCCAATGTTGCAATAACCGTATATGGGTTTTTAAATCCCTTTACCGCTATATATACGGCTATCGGATCGGCACTATGATGATATGGATAATTTTTATCCCAGGAAACTAATTCATAAAATTCTTTATATGCAAAGGCAACAGGATTTACATTCATATCTTCGTCTAAAAGAGGTGCTCCTGTCTTTACATCCCATTGATATTGTCCTCCTGCAGAGAAGCTTAACATTGTAGGCCAATGTTTATTTACATATTTAGCTGCTTTTCCATCTGGTTCCCAGTTTCCGTTGCCCTGATATGAAAGGTCTCCCGGATATTTTCCTCCCATACAAATATATTCGGTTACTTTAGAATTGACTAAATCCCGGCCATTTAATAAGCTATATGAATCTCCTGAAGTTTTCAAGAGATCCTCTAAATTTGATAAATAACCAACAGTAATAACTTTCACACTTTTATCGGGCAACCCGGCAAGTATTTGCCGGTAGAGTAATTTGGCGTCCTGTGCATTTGCACCAGACCCAATGTCCTGAGGGAATTTATTTGCTACTTTACTAACAAAGCCAACATCGCGGTTAACACCGTTTCCCTTTTTAACGCCAATTTGAATATCAGGTCTTCCGTAATATGTGTTAATAGCATCAATACATGCTGCAGAGCCCGGGCAGGTTGATGAAACCATCACAGCGAGTATTTCAACTTCACCATTATCCATCATTGCATGAAGCATTGCTAAAGCGCCAACATCGTCCACATCAGAATCCATATCTGTATCAAATATGAGTTTAACGGGGCTTTCATCCCTGGCAGGAACAGTTGTTGACGTTAATTCTTTTCCAACAGTAATATTTACAGGCGCCGATATTTTACTTATGCCATTATCAAGTACCCTGGCCGTTAATGCATAGTTGCCTTCGGAAACATCAGACATTGAATATGTATATGGGCTTGATGCGTCTTTGCCAATTAATCTTCCGTTTCTGTAGAATTCAACTTTTGTTATACTTGAATCACTGTCTCCAACATCTGCCTCAATTGTTATTGTTGCTCCCTCATTTAAACCAGCACCATTAACAGGTTTTTTAATACTGCAAGATGGTATATCATTTTCCATTACATATAAAGCAACATCAGGTTTGTCTGTTGAGATTCCATCGATATTATAATCTTTTACAGAATCCCAATCTGCCTGGCTTTGAGTAGGGTGGGCTGAAAAGTAAGGTACACCGCCAGCATGCACATCATCTGCCTTATAAGCGATTCTACTTGATGCATGAATCCTGGAAAAGTATCCGCTTGATATTGCATTATTCAATAATGCCGTATCCCGGTTTACCCATATTGCATATTTTAGTTTATCCCATTATTCAAAGTTCTTGTATTGCTTACCGCATCTACTGAAAACACTTCTATAAAAACTCTGTCAAATAAGTTCCTGGCTGCAATCTTGTCAATAATACTTTGATATACAGCATGGCCGGGCGAGAGCTTATCAAGCTTTGTGTCCATTGAAATAATTGAGTTTTCCGGAGCATTATTAACAAAGAAATCCAGGAATTCATCTAATGTCGGAACTTTTTCCCCTGCATATTCACTTCCAAAATACCTGCCTGCATCCAGCGTCTTAATTTGCGCAAGCGTTTTGCTGTTTACCGGAATATTTGTGCTGCCAAAAACTTTTTCTGCATCTGTAGTCCTGCCGAGTGTTTTATCGTGCATTAATATTATTTCACCATCTGCTGTCAGGTTAAGGTCAGTTTCCCAGTCTATATTATTATCAGCACATTTTTTATATGCTGCCAGAGTATTTTCCGGAGCCCATAATTTTCCCCCTCTATGTGCAATAATAGCTACTCCTGTTTCTGACGGTTCTCCATCTAATAAAAGGACTGCATCCTTGCCGCTTAAGGCTGATGGAGCAGTAAATGTATAATTAACGCCAGCCCCGATTACATCAGATTGATTGAAATAGGTGCCTGTTGAAGGATCAAACCATTTAACCAGATAGCGAATTCCATTATTTAAAATTAAGGTAATTCCGGGCGTTGAACTTTTATCTATCGAGCAAGTAGTATGAGTTTCAAAAGTTGCGATTCCTACGTCTTGAAAATCATTTGGTTCATAATCAATTTCACCTGCGGTTGCATTAGGATGATAGATGATATATTTACCATCTAAACTGTCATATGCAATTTGTATCTGGCTTGGCGGTAATGGGCCATTAATCACCTTGTGATCAGCGGGTTTGTAATTTGCAATATCTAAACTATTGTCAACAAAAAAATCTTTTATGTAATGTATATCATTCAATCCCTTTAATTTAGCCGTCACTATTTCGACGCCTGTATTGTAAGCTACTTCATCGAATGCTTTATTATATGGTATTATAGCTCCATAGCCTCCGCCATAGCAGGAATAGCCACCGGATAAAAGGTCTGTCCAGAATATACGCCTATAATAATATTCAGGAATGCCGGCATTCGGTGTGTAAGCATTTCTGTTATACCAAATATCAACAACTTCATAAGTATCTTCGCCATGGAATATTGGTACATTCCTAATTTTATCTCTATTAAAATATGATTCAACATGGTATCCACTGATATCACTTATTGCTTCATCATGAATATAGCAATTACCTAAACCTGCATAAAATATTGAATCATATGGATCATATTCATCATTGCCTGTTCCTATACATTTCATGGTTTCAAAGGGATCGTTATCGTGAAGCCATTTTAGCCATTTCTTTCCGAGGGCATAATTGGCATCAATCATTGCCTTAGGATATTTTGGCGCTTCGACATCTGAAAAACGAATATCATATACTATCTGAAAATTAACATTCGGGTATGCACTAAAGCGGGCAACAGTGTACGTCCATAAATTTATTTTCTCCGTATTGTCTAATCCTCTTCCATCATCCAGATATCCGTCCGTACCATCAAAGTATCTGGCCCAGTCTCCGGTTTTTGGAGAAATAATTAATTCAAAATACAGGCTGGGGCAGGTATTAATTGAATACTGCAATCTGGTATCTGTTGCAAGCATTTGTTCTAAGTCATATTCCTTTTTGTCGCCGGTCATCGATTGTTCTTTAAAAGGCCAATTTGGCCTTGGATAATTATACGGGCCCAATGTTGTTGATCCATCCCATCGGCTATAACCACCAAAAGCACCCACCCGCATCAAGGTAGTCCCCATTTTCACCGAATTAAGTATAACGGCATCCCAGTCTCCGGCGCCTCCTTTAGAGCTGTCAGGTTCTGATGTCCATACTTTATCCATCAAAGTGTATTGTGTATCACCAAAAGCTAAAAATGCAGTGCCTGTATTCCTTTCCGTTGCCCACCTGTTTGGGTTATCTGCATGTTTTCTTAATTTGCCTTTTAAAGCATACTCTGTATCTGAAGCTACAAAACTACCACTTGTAGCGCCTGCTAATTGAATTCCACCCGTATTTGTTACAGTCCATGACCAGGGGCCTTCCTTAGTTACATATAATCTTGCTTTCCAAAAAGTACCTTCCCCGCCGCTACCATCGCCGTCATAGAAGGCTTTTACATCTATCGATGTTTCACCATTTACAAATTTTACATCTGGAAATTTTGAATATCTTTCTGAAGTTGCAGGAAGGCTGGTGCCTGTTATAGTTACTTCATGAATTCCGTATAACCTGGCGTCATTGCTGCCGGTTGTAACGTTTTGACTGAATGATGGTGTTGTTTTTATTAATAATAAAACAAGAATTATTCTGCAGTTTATTATCACACTTTTAAGCATTTTCAACTTGATACAGGTATTAATCCATGTTAAACCAAATATAAATATATTCCCTATCTTTGTTGTACTTCTCTAAGGGGGTGCCTAAATATTGCGGGCTGAGATTATACCCTTAGAACCTGATCCGGGTAATGCCGGCGAAGGGAGTTTAGAAATTATGAAGTATAATTCTTTATACCTGTATTAATGAAATCAATTTGGATTGCCATCTTGCTGGCAGTTTATGCATCTCCTGTTTTTTCCCAGTATGAAATTACAGGCAGGGTAATAAATGATGAGGGACAGGCCCTGATCGGGGCAAATGTTTACGTCGACCTGACTTTCCGGGGGGCCATTACAGATATAAACGGCAAATTTATCATCAGCAATCTTCCCGGTGGATCATATGTGGTTAAAGCATCCTATGTAGGATATACAACCAGCTCAGATACTATCAATATGCAGGGTAACATGAACCTGTCATTCGTGTTGAACAGCAGTACGGTCATGGCCGAGGAAGTTATAGTTACAGCCATCCGGGCCGGACAAAATTCCCCGGTGGCTCATACAAATGTATCCCGGGAGGAGATAAGGGACAGGAATCTTGGGAAGGATATTCCCATATTGCTCAAGCTCACACCTTCTATGGTTACGACATCGGATGCGGGGAATGGGATAGGTTATACGAATTTCAGGGTGCGGGGGACCGACATGAACAGGATCAATGTCACGGTGAACGGGATCCCCCTGAACGATTCGGAGTCACATGGGGTGTGGTGGGTCAACATGCCTGATTTTGCAGCCTCTGTTGACAATATCCAGATCCAGCGTGGTGTGGGAACATCCACAAACGGGGGAGCTGCATTTGGCGCCACTATGAATTTCCAGACCTTTACCATGAATCCTGAGCCCTACGGTACTTTCAATACTGCCTATGGTACTTTCAATACCTGGAGGAACAGCCTGAGTGCAGGGACCGGTATGCTGGATGATAAATTTACCCTTGACATGAGGCTTTCGATGATCAGCTCGGATGGCTATATCGACAGGGCTTTTGCTGACCTGAAATCCTTTTTTGTCAGTGCTGCATATTATGGTGAAAAAAGCTTGCTGAAGCTTAATGTTTTTTCAGGGAAGGAACACACATACCAAGCCTGGTATGGTGTCCCCCTGGAGTTACTGGGTATACACCGTACATTCAATCCGGCAGGAATGATCATCTCCCCGGGGGGAGATACAACTTATTATGATAACGAATCGGATAATTACCAGCAGTCACATTACCAGTTGTTTTATTCAAGGGAACTTGGTGAAAGATTCATATTTAACGGGGCATTGCATTACACCTATGGGAGGGGGTATTACGAACAATACAAACAGGATGAGGACTTATCTGATTACCAGATCCCGGATGTGATCACAGGATCTGATACCATTACCTCAACGGATCTGATCAGGCAGAAATGGCTGGATAATGATTTTTATGGCTTTACCTGGTCCCTGAACTACAAACACAGGAGGTTGGAA